>Ga0310696_10002245_pt1 | contig 26049 bp, 25 predicted proteins | sample AusTroGonzalo_MG_4_FD_203885 | JGI IMG/M metagenome (GOLD analysis project Ga0310696, IMG submission 203885) | Bovine rumen microbial communities from tropical cattle in Woodstock, Queensland, Australia - Gonzalo_02 (v2) (version 2) | ecosystem: Host-associated > Mammals > Digestive system >...
ACCAGTACACCGAAAAATTCCTCAACCCGCTGGTGATGTGGGGCAAGTACCGCAAAAGCTGGTTCAAGACTACCCTACCCGTCTCGTTCCAGTTCCACCACGTGCAGATGGACGGCGGCGACGCGGCACGGTTTTTGGAGCGGTTGCAGCAAACCATCCTCTCAATATGAAGTTGCCCAAACCATACCGTTTCGGCTTTGACGTTTGGGGCCTTCTCCTCTTCCTGATGGTGATGCTCCCGAACTTCATCTGGTTTGCCGTTCCCGCGCCAAACGACATATTAAGGGCAGAATCAGTCACGCCGGTGGTGGATGTCATGGCTTCCATTTGCCAAGTCCTGACTGTCGCGTGCCTCTGCTTTCTCATCAACGAAGAAAGGGGCAAACTGCATTTCTCGCTCTTAGTCATCGTCACAATTATCTGTGTCGCAATCTATTACCTTGGCTGGGCATTGTACTATTCCGGCATCATCAGCCCTTGGGTCATCCTCCTTTTGACCCTCCCGCCGTGCTTGTCATTCATCCTTTTCGCCGCCGACCGCAAAAACCTCCCGGCGGTGTTGTTCGCATCGGTGTTTGCGGTGGGGCATTTAGTATTTGGGGTGGTGAATTTTGTGATTTGAGGAAATTCGCCACCAAGTTGGTGGCCGAATTGAGGGCGTGGGAAAAGGCCAATAAATTGTTTCGTCTGAGCCCGCCCTGTATCAGCCTTTTTTTTCACCGGTCATTTTTTTTTGCGGGCAGTAATAATAAAGTTTATTTTTGCAAAATCAAAAACAAGACTATGTCCCAGTGGAAAAAAGTTAAGATTCAGCGTGATAATGGTGAAATGGTGGAGGCGCAGGCCCCCTTCATTGTCTCTGCTAGCCGAAGCACCGATATTCCGGCGTTCTACGCAGACTGGTTCTTCCATCGGCTGAAAGTGGGCTATTCCGCTTGGACAAATCCATTCAACGGCGTGAAAAGTTTCGTGTCTTACCAAAACACGCGCTTCATCGTGTTTTGGTCGAAGAATCCCGAACCGCTATTGCAACATCTTGATTATCTCCAAGAAAGGAAAATAAATTGCTACTTGCAATACACGCTAAACGACTATGTAAATGAAGGGTTGGAAAAAGGCGTGCCAGCATTGGATAAGCGTATTAACACCTTTAAGAGGCTGGTGGACAAGTTGGGCAAAGGACACGTGATTTGGCGTTTCGACCCGCTCATTCTGACCGACCGCATCGGTCTGGACGAGCTTCTAAGAAAAGTGGAAAATATTGGCGACCAATTATTGGGATATACCGAAAAACTTGTTTTCAGCTATGCCGACATTGCTTCATACCGGAAAGTGAAAGCGAACCTTGAGAAAAACCATGTTCATTATGTAGAATGGACCACGGAACAAATGGAAGATTTTGCCCGAATGCTTTCGGAATTGAACCAAAAATGGAACTACAAGTTGGCCACCTGCGGAGAGAAGATTGACATTGAGCGATATGACATCCAGCACAACCGCTGTGTGGACGATGATTTGATGATCCGTTTTGCAAGCGATGACAAAGTGCTGATGGATTTTCTTGGCGTTGAAGTTAAGACCTTGGAGAACTCTTTATTTGGCACTGAGCCGGCTCCTGCAAATGCCATCATCCTCAGCCCGACACGATATGCATTGAAAAAGAAGGACAACCGCGACAAAGGCCAACGACAGTTCTGCGGCTGCATAGTGAGCAAGGACATTGGCGAGTACAACACCTGTCCGCATTTGTGCGAGTATTGCTATGCAAATGCGAGCAAAGAGGTGGCGGTAAGAAACTATAATCAACATAAACAGAACCCCTTAGGAGAAACGATAACAGGAAAATGAAAGAAAGCAAAACAACATACTCATATCTAATTGAACACATGCAGAACCCAACTTTCCAAAAGGTATGGGATATTGCGTATGACTTTGTTCGTAAGTTGCCGAGTGATTTATGCGATGAACTGCATGAGTCATTAAACAGAGGCGTGGATGTTTTGGATTCAGAACCATTGTTGCAGATGTACATTTATTCTTTCGGGAAAATGCACAATGCAAAATTACAGTATGCATTTGAGCATCTGCAAGAGAATGTAGTAAAGTATAAAGAAATAGAAATCGTTGATTATGGTTGTGGTCAAGGGCTGGCAACAATTTGTTATCATGATTTCCTTCTTGAACACAACCCTAATCAGACCGTGAAAAGAATCACTCTAATTGAGCCATCATCGTTGGCTTTATCAAGAGCAGAATTGCTTTGTTCAAGATTCTTTCCTGACGCAGAGGTTGTTGCCTTAAACAAACGTTTTGATGAACTGACAAAAGCTGACCTGATATTTTCCTCAAAGATTCCGACCTTTCATCTTTTCTCAAACATACTTGATGTAGAATCGTACGACTTATCCCATTTTTCCCAGCTTGTAAAAGAACAATCTGTTGGAGATAATGAATATGTTATAGTCTCCCCAATGCAGAACAATCAACGAATACAAAGATTGAAAACGTTCGCTTCCACTATTGACAAAACTATTTATTTCGAACAGTATCTTGACAAGCGACAACTTGATGAAGAAAAAGATTGGACTTGTGCTGTTCTCATATGCTCAGATTATACGAAACGCAATATGGTCGAACTCGATTGCGATAGTGTTTTTGAAGAAGCTAATTCGTTCTGTGAAAACAAAGATAAAGATTTGGACAGTGAATATTGCAAAGAATTGTTTTATAAATTACAAATCTGTGCCAGATTTGGCGATAAAAGATGCCAGAATCAACTTGGAATTTGGTATAAGATTGGTATAGGGACCAAGCAGAATACCGAGCTAGCTTATGAATGGTTTAAAAAGGCTGCTGAACAAGGATATGCCTCATCCTACAAAAACATTGTTCTTTTATATGATTTAGATGATTTTGATGAAAAAGGAAAATCATTTGAAATAGTCTACGAATATTTTAAAGATGCTACTCAAAATGGAGATGCTAAAGATATATTATTCTTTGCTTTGTGTTATTATTATGGTATTGGAATTGATGTGAATGATGAATTAGCATTCTATTGGTTTAATGAATCAGCAAAACTAGGTGATGTTGGGGCAATACATGCCTTAGGTGTTTGTTATCTTGAAGGAATTGGAGTTGACAATAGTGTCGAAAAAGCAATTCAATCGTTTACAAAAGCAGCACAATTAGGGAATAAAGCATCTATAAAAGAGATTATCAAACTCTTTAGAGAGAGAAAAGGAATTGAGTATTTTAGTGATGTTCAATATGACATTTTTATAAAGGCAGCACAATTAGGTATTGAAACAATTTCTTATGTTACTCAGTCATGGTTAAATGGTTTGGGCTATTATGAAGATTCTGATGGGGTGCAATATAGCATTGATAAGAGAATATTGTTACGTACAAATATGTATTTTGAAAAAAGCAACAATTGATTATGAGTTATTTAATAGATATTCCAACAGGAGGAACGTTTACCAAATACAAGATTGAAAAAGGTACTCGAATAATATGTGACGAAGCATTCAAGGAGTGTTATAAATTGTCTGAAGTGATAATACCTCCGACTGTAAACTTCATTGGAGACCATGCCTTTTTAGATTGTTCTGCACTTAGCACCATAGATCTCCCTGAATCTTTAGTTTATATAGGAAACGGCGCATTTGATTTTAATGGAAATAACAGTCGCATTATATTGCCCTCTTCTATTAAACTAATAGATGGCAACCCTTTTGATCATAATTGTAAAATAGTATCAAAGTCTGGCAAATACGTTGTTATTGACAATGTGTTATATAGCTATGATATGAATAGACTATTGTCCTACTGCAACCAAAAAGATTTTTTTACCATTCCATCGGGCGTGAAAGTGATTGGGAAAGATGCTTTTCGAGACTCGAATCTAAAAAACATTATTTTCCCAAATACAATTGAGTTAATAGAGTGTAATGCATTTGAAGGCAATAAATTTTCTGTGTTAAAACTACCCACATCTCTTAAAAAAATCAGTAAATATGCTTTTTCCAGATGTAAGATAGGTTGTTTAGATGTGTCATCTTTAATAGAATTTTTGAATAAAAAAGAGGAAGTGTTAAAATATCATTTTTGTGGAATCGAATGCGAGTTGCTAAAGGTTCCTAAAAACACTGTCAACTACTTCAAAAAACTTTTCTCTGGTTCAGAAATTAATGCTATTATTGATGAGGATTATGTTTTTGAAAATAATTTATTTTTTAATGTTAATAAAACCGAACTTATTTCGTCATTTGCCTTTGAAGAGGAAAAAGACTATTATATCCCAGAAGGAACTGTTTGCGTTAGGGATGATGCACTTTTAGGTGTTTGTGGATGGGGAGGAGTAATACATCTTCCAAAGTCGTTGAAACATATTCCTAAGAATGCTTTTGGTGCTTCAGCAGAAAATTTCGATGGTGATTTATTTGTGCCCAAAGGTATGGTAGAAAAATATAATACCATCTTTCCAGAACTACGAAATCAAATTTTTGAAGAAAAAGTGGAATAAAATGACACGAGAAGATAATTACAGACAACAAGCAGAAATCCTTATAGAAAGAATAAATGAGGCAAAATCTCTTTTCTCTAAACACCTGCCTTCTATTGGATACGTTGGAGAACAACTTATACGACAAGCATTGAGGAGATTGCTGCCGAATAATTATGCCGTGTGTCAAGGATTTATAATCAATCCTACTTCAGGAAATAAAGATAATCTTTCAAATCAATGTGATATCATTATTTATCGCAAAGGGAATGGAGCTGTCATGTATTCTGTTGGAGAATTAAAGGTTATCAATGCTTGTTCTGCTGTCGCAGTAATCGAAGTTAAATCTTCAATCAAAAAGAAGACATTTATCACCACACTAGAGTCTTTTGAAAGGTTGGAAAAACTCAGAGTAAGAAACAAATTCATTTTTGTTTTTGGCGCTTTATCAAAACGATTTCTATCAAATTGTTTTTTCAAACATAGAGTTCCTGAAAGCAAAAAAGGCGAATATGTTGTGATGGATACTGAATTGTATGATTGGTCAGATAAAGAACAATTGCCGAATTCCATACTATCCCTTGAATCACGTAAATATTATGTGTTAGACCATTTGCAAGATGATAAAAATGATTGGGTCGGATATGCATCATACAAAATCACTGATAAAAAGGACAAAGAGGTAAGTTGTTTACAAGAGTTTTTTGCTTCCGTTATGGATTTGATAAATGGCACATTTGAAGTAGATCAAGAAAGTTATTCAATTAAAGACGGATTTCCTTTGTGGATGATGTAGTGTTAGAGTTTTAGGAATATGCATTTGAAAAGCACAACAAATAATCATCCTTAAAATACTAGTTCGCTACAAGTAAATCAAAAGTAGAATTTAAGTGAAAGCCATTATTTTTGAACAGATCATGAGAAACTGGTAAGATTATTTTGCCACCACAACGAGATCAAATAAAAACAGTCCAATATGAAGTTAAACCAAATCATGAATCTTACCCCCGGCAAAGAATATGAATCCATTGCCACGGGCTTCCAGCACCTTGACCACCTTACCGCGGATTACGAGTAGGGCAGTTATGCACCATCGCTGCACGACCCGGGATGGGCAAAACAGCCTTTGCCGTATCACTTCTCCGCAATATCGGTGTGGTTCAGAAAGTGCCCACGGCGTATTTTTCCCTTGAATTGAGCGAGTTAGAAATCATGAGAGCACGTAACCCCAGAATGCAGAACATGTTGCGTATGATAGGCTATGGTGAGAACCTGGGGTCGGGATTCCCACTGATACTCACGGCTTGGAAAGATTCCGGATGGGGAGAACCTATGTTGAAGAACAAGGTGGAGATAGACGAGGTGGAGTTGGAATTGCCAATAAAAACCAAAAATGGGACTGCAAATGGGACTGTAAATGCAACTGTAAAACTCAATAAGACCCAGATGAAGATTCTACCCATCCTTCAAGCGAACAAGTATGCTACTTACGAGGAGATAGCCAATCAGACAGGTATGGCAAGGTCTACTGTTGGAAGGAATCTTGATGACATGAAGAAGAAAGGTGTTATCCAGCGTGTTGGCGGCGACAAGAATGGACATTGGGAAATATTACTTGATTTCAAAGACATTGAATCAAACAAAAGCCACCCAATATGAAATTAAACCAAATCATGGATCTTACCCCTGACAAAGAGTGTGAACCCATTGCCACCGGCTTCCAACACCTCGACCACCTCACCGGCGGATTGCGAACAGGGCAATTGTGCACCATTGCCGCCCCATTTTGGATGGACAGCACCGCATTTGCCGTATCTCTTCTCCGCAACATTGGGGTGGTTCAAAAAGTACCCACAGCATATTTTCCCTTGAAATGAACAAAGAGGAAATCACGATAATGCTTAAAGCCTCCATAACAGGTAGCTGGAGCCCCGTGCCGACACCCCCCGTGGAAGTAATGAATGTAATGAGAAAGATAGGTTTTCACTACCTGGACACAGAACAGGAGGCCATACAAAGGATAGAAGAAGCTCCGATTTGGATAGAAGACGACTTTGAAGCGGATATAGATGATATTGTCCGTCGAATGGAGCAGTTGCGTCAAGAAAACCAGGTTCGGCTCGTGATCATTGACAGTATAAGCCTGCTTATGTTTGGCTGCAATCATGAAGAACAAATGCAGGACATTAAGAAACTGTATCAGACCGCCGACAGACTGAAACAGGCGGTTATACTCACTTCTGTGGTAAACCTTTCACAGGAGGTGAGCGGAAAATGTAAACGTCCACGCTTAAGCGATTTATGTAATTGGGAACGGATTGGTTCTTTTTCTTCGGTCGTGATGTTTGTCCATCGTCCCGAATGTTTCATGCTCCAAATCCACTGATTCATCAACAACCTTAAAAAGCATAAGGACGCATCGTGATAAATGCTATTTTTGCGAAAAATTTTCTCCTCAAATGAAAAACAACCCCACGATAATACTGATCACAGGCGCGTCCCACACGGGCAAAACGCTGCTGGCACAGAAGATGCTGGAAAGATACGGCTATCCCTATCTCTCCATCGACCATCTGAAGATGGGGCTGATCCGTAGTGGCAAAACGAGCTTGACGCCAGAGGACGATGATGTGCTTACGGAATATCTGTGGCCGATTGTCCGGGAGATGGTAAAGACTGCGATCGAGAACAGACAGAACCTCATCGTGGAGGGCTGCTATATTCCCTTTGATTGGCGAAAAGACTTTGAGGAGTCCTATTTGCAGTCAATCCGGTATGTCTGCCTTGCCATGACCGACGATTATATCGAGACTCATTTCTCGGAAATAAAGGCAAACAGCTCTGCGATAGAGGAGAGATTGGACGATACCTGCTGCACGATTGACACCCTTAAAAAAGACAATCACGCCTATATGGAAGGATGTCGGAAAAATGGCGAGCGGATTGTGCTAATCGACTCGGACTATAATCAAACGATAAACAAGATTCTGACGTTGAAATAAAGCATTATTAATATGAACATCCTCATCCTTTCCGGCAGTCCGCGCAATAACGGAAACACCGACCTGCTTGTGGAAGCTTTCGCCAAAGGGGCTTCAGAAAATCACCACATAGAAATTGTTTCGGTACACGATTACACGGTGCATCCGTGCATGGGGTGCAATGCATGCTTCACGAGCGAGGGTAACGCTTGTGTGCAAAAGGACGACATGCCCGTCATATACAGCAAGTTGGCGAATGCCGACATGCTCGTCATCGCCTCGCCGGTCTATTTCTACGGTTTGAGTGCGCAGCTGAAGGCCTTCATCGACCGCTGTCACAACCCCATCCGCGACACCTTCCACATCCGGAAGGCCGCCCTCCTTTTGGTCGGCGCCGCCTCCCTACCCGAGCTCTTCGACAGCATCCTCACCCAATACCAACTCTGTCTCAACTTTTTCCATATCGAAGACGCGGGTCACGTGCTCGTGCGCGGCGCGAAGGAGAAGGGTAGCGTTCGGGGCACGAAAGCGATGGAGGAGGCGGAGGCATTGGGGCGGATGGTGTGAAACTATCGACACAACGAAACTTTGCATAATTACATTTTTTTTTGATATAATATGAAAACTGGGTGATGAGAGTGGAATAAGAACAAAGGCTTCAGTCATGAATCACAACACCGGGTATTGTGTCAATATAGTTGTATACGGCTTCGATTACGCGGAATAATAGATGATTAGGATATAAGATATTTGCAGCAATCAGTTGTTTTTTTATTGAAAAGAACATGCTGTCGTAATCAAAATAGCCTCCTACGCCAATTTCATCATCCCAATAATGTTCAAATGCCTCGTTTATATGTTCCCAAATCAAATCGGGAAGCGCGAAATCAATTTGATTCATAACAGCCTGATTAATGGCAGGCTCAGAAAAGGCGTTTTCCTGATAAGGAGATACCCATTTTAACCCATTTGGTTTTTCCTTGCTATATTTTACTTCCAATTGTTTTTTTGCCTTTCTTTCCTTGGCTTTAGAGAACAATTCGTTGGCTTTATCAAGATCTTTTTCAACGCCAGTACCATCCCTAAAGCATTCACCCAAACAATATTCTGCGGGTTCATAATCTTGATCAGCGGATTTCGTCAACCATTCTACCGCTTTATACTCGTCTTTATCAACTCCATTTCCATAAAGATAGGATAAGCCCAGGAAAAATTGAGCCACCTTTTCACCTTGCGAGGCAGCTTTTAAGTACCATTCCATTGCTTTCGTCAGGTCTTTATCTATATCTATTCCTTTGTAATATCGATGACCAAGTTCAGATTGAGCTTTAGCATCTCCTTGCACAGCTAATGCTTTCAGTTCCTCAATGGTCAATTTCCAGTAAGAAATGATTTTTTGGGAAGTGATGTATTCCATATTTCTATAATTTGATATTCCACGATATGCAATTCAGTGCGCCGCCTTTACGCACGGCTTCCAGTGTCGGTACACCAATCACCTTGCAATTCGGTAATGCTTCTGCAATCTGTTGAAACGCTTGTTTGTCCTCAAGAATTCCCAACTGCGGTACGAGCACCAGATTACCAACTTGTAAGAAATTGATGAGTGCCCAACTGTATTTATCTGTTTCATCCACGTTGTATTTCAGAGTTTTGACATCGAAATGTTTTTCCAAAATCCGCAGAAAATCTTGCGCAAAGGTCTTGTCGAAATCATTGTAGTTGGTCATCAACACATGGTTGTCTCCCAAGTAATGGATGATGCCGTCGCTGTGCCCATACCTCTCTCGCTTGTCCCACGGAAGAAAAACGATTTCGCACTGAAACGCCTCTTCCAAAAGCCGTTGCACCTCGTTGCGTGATTTGTCTGTATTTTCCACAAATACTTTCTCTGTCATCACTATCTTGTTACCGCATTTCACCACGTTGCCTCCGTCGAGCACTAAGTTCAACATCACAACATCTGCCTGATGAAAAAAATCCACGTTTTCTACATCCTTAACCTCTGTGATGTATTGCTCTTGATGTTTTTTCACCAGATAGTTGGGATAGTATTTGTAAGATACAAAGCGATTTTCATCCGTCTGTATGGGCATGTAATCGCGACACCAGATGTCGTTGGTGTTGCCCAAAATCCGATAATCCACGGCGTTGTCCCTAAGTGCCTTCGTAAGACTCTGATACAGTTTAGGGCATTCCTTTGAAAGCCAGTCGGAGAGAAATACGGTGTTGGTGAGGGAGTCAGTAATCATAACGAAATTATTTCCAAGGTGATGCTTTTTTGTAATTAGGGTCAATCTTTGATTTTTCCAACCCTTTTACATAAAATCTATATTCACTTTCTCTATAATTGCCATCTGTCTCTTTGGGTTTTCTTGTAAGATAACGTTTGGTCTTACCAGGTGTGTTCTCCCCTACGTCCTGGTTCACTCCTTCATTCACAACAATTTGTGGAACCATATTTGGTTGTATTGCTGAGGAATAAAATAAATGCCAACAACATTTTCTCGGACCAAAAATCACTTCATTATCAATTTTATTATCATCAAGTGGCATGATACTCCTTATGAGAATACCACCATAATAATTATCCTTTTCAACACTCTTAAAAGACAAATCAACTCCATAATCATGTAGCCACCACATTCCTGCTTCTTCTGTGCGTTCTATCGTCACATTGTCATTATGTTTATTGTTCTTGAAATAGAATTCTATCTCTAAAATCCTATAGCTGCCGTGCCCTGTTTTGATATGACTTTTATACAAAAGAATATCTGCGATATCCTCAAAAGTAGTCATGATTGTCTCAACATCTGATTCTGCATCCAAAGAAGACAATAATTGTTTTAAATCCTTCATAATTTTAATTTTTTATAATTAATAAATTGATAATTTGACGCTTAACATTTTTCGGCGGCAAAAATAGAACAAAGAATTCGAACCGCCAAATTTCTTTTGTTAAAAATTGTCAAGATTTTCCAAGAAGTTATTCGTTATAGTATTGTTTATGGCTCAATGTTGTAACTAAATACATTAAACTTTTCATACCCAAACCAAATACTGCGCAGAACTTGGTGTTACGACGAGAACACACGCCATTATCTTTGCATAAATATTTCCCATATCACGTTCCAGATGTAAAGGAAATTTTGTACCTTTGCACTCGGAAAAGAATAAAAGAGAATAAAGAAGAATAAAAGAGAATAAAGGAAAGTAAAAGAGGATAAAGATGAGTAAACAAGACAATAATCACCACCTGTTTCAGCCGACGTTTGGCAACAGACCAGAGCAACTTATAGGTCGCGACGGCATAATAGAGCAGTTTATGGAGGGTTTGACAGAGCCTGTCGGGTCGCGCAACCGCTGTACACTATTTCTCGGGCAACGTGGTATGGGTAAGACAGCCCTGCTACTTGAACTTAGTGACCGTGCTTCCAAAGCAGGATATGTGGTAGCCCGCGTGACGGCACACGAAGGGATGCCGAAAGCCATTGTTGAGCAATTCCAACTTAATGGTTCCCAATATTTCAAAGATGATAGGCGAAAGGTTTCGGGCGTGACAGCCGGAGTGCTTGGATTCTCGTTCGGACTTACTTTTACCGAGGTGGCGGAGCGGCAGTATGGTTTTCGCTCAAAGATGTCGCTCCTATGTGATAAACTTGCTGAAAAAAACAAAGGTGCATTGATTCTCGTTGACGAAGTACGAACCTCGGCTGCTATGCGCGAAGTTGCCGCTGCCTATCAGGAACTCGTGGGCGACCGAAAAAACATAGCAATAGCGATGGCGGGATTGCCCCATGCTGTTTCCAGCATCTTGAATGACAGCGTACTTACTTTCTTGAATCGGGCGGCCAAAGTGGAATTAGGAACAATATCCATTAATCTTATAAGAGCATACTATGAACGTTCGTTCAAGACGGTTGGAATCGAGGTCTCGGATGAAATCCTCGACCGTGCGGCATTATCAACACACGGTTTTCCTTATCTTATGCAACTAATCGGGTACTATGTGATTCAATACACTCCAGAGAAAGGCACGGTGACCGATGCCATTATGGACAAGGCGGAGAAGGCTGCCTTGGGGGATATGGAAGACAATGTGTTCAAGCCCATAATGGCTCCCTTGTCCGACAATGATAAGATCTTTTTGAAAGCCCTCGCGAAGTGCGGAGGGACAGTAACCACTGCCGATTTACAAGCCGCTTTGGGTAAAAAAGGTCCAGCCATCCAGCCTTATCGCAAACGTCTCATTGAGGCGGGTGTTATTGAAGCTCCAAGGCGAGGCGAGTTAGTGTTCGCAGTACCCTACCTGTCAGAATACCTTTTGAACGAAACACAAAAATAGTTGTTTTCACCACACTTATGAGTCATATAAAAGACTTCAACCATATCATCGTCCGCGATGCCACGGAGAACAACCTCAAGCATGTCAACGTCAGGATTCCCAAGGGGAAGATCACCGTGGTGACGGGCGTGTCGGGGTCGGGCAAGTCGTCGCTGGTGTTGGACACCATCGCGGCCAAGTCGCGAAGGGAACTCAACGACACCTTCCCCTCGTTCACGCAGCAGTACCTGCCTAAATATGGACGGCCGCACGTGGGCGACATTGAGAACCTGCCCATCGCCATCGTGATCGAGCAGCGTAAACCGACTTCCAACTCGCGCTCCACGGTGGGTACCTACACCGACATCTACGCCCTGCTGCGACTGCTCTTCTCGCGCATCGGACAACCTTTCGTGGGCTATTCCGATGCCTTCTCGTTCAACCACCCCTCGGGCAGCTGTCCGCGCTGCGGCGGACTGGGCGAGATCCGCGAACTGGACATCCACAAGCTGGTCGATTTCGACAAGTCGCTCAACGATGAGGACACCATCCACTACATAGCCTTCGGCAAGGGCGGCTGGCGCTGGATACGCTACGCCCACAGCGGCCTCTTCGACCTCGACAAGAAGATCAAGGACTACACCCCCGATGAGCTCGACCTCTTCCTCAACTCGCCGCAGATCAAGCTGAAGAACCCGCCTTCCAACTGGCCCAAGACCGCCAAATACGAAGGACTTATCCCCCGCATGTACCGCAGCATCATCAACTCGGAGGAGGGTCTGCTGCACGCCTCCGTGCTCAACCCGATGCTCACCATGGGCACCTGTCCCGACTGCGGCGGCACGCGCCTCAACGAGAAGATACGCTCCTGCAAAATCAACGGCCTCCATATCGCCGAGGTGACGGCGATGAGCATAAGTGACTGCCGTAAGTGGATGGAAACCATCGACAATCCATTGGCGGAGGACATCAAGCGGGCCACCACAGAGCGGCTGTCGGCGTTGGAGGAGATCGGACTCGGGTACCTCACCCTCGACCGTGCCATCGGCACCCTCTCAGGCGGCGAAGCGCAGCGTTGCAAAATCGCCAAATACATCAACTCTCCTTTATCCGATGTGATGTACATCCTCGACGAACCCAGCGTGGGTCTTCACAACCACGACATCCTGCTGATGCAAAAGTCGGTGCAGAAGCTCAAGAACCACGGCAACACTGTCATCCTCGTGGAACACCACAAGGAGATCATCAAAATCGCCGACCACATCATCGATATGGGACCGGGTGCGGGCATGAAGGGCGGAGAGATTGTCTTCGAAGGCACTTACGAGGAACTGCTGCACAGCCAGACGCTTACGGGCACCATGCTCAGCGCAACGAGTAAGATAAAGGAAAACGTCCGCCAGCCCAAGGATTTCTTCCTGTTGGTGAATGCCAATTTGCACAATCTGAAGAATGTTTCCGTCAAACTGCCGTTGGGTGTGATGTGCGGCATCGCCGGTGTGGCAGGCTCGGGAAAGAGTTCGCTGATGGAATGTTTCCGAAATGCATGGTCCGTACGGACCGTAGGGGCGAATGATTATTCGCCCTCGCAATCCCAACAATCACCGCCATCCCCCCAAGACATCGTCTATATCAGCCAAAAGAACATCGGCATCAGTCTGCGCAGCACCCCGGCCACCTATCTGGACGTGGCCGACGACATTCGCAAGCTCTTTGCCAAAACCAACAAGACCAAAGCCGACCTCTTCTCCTTCAACGGCAAGGGCGGCTGTCCCGTTTGTCAGGGGAAGGGTGTCATCGTCAACGACATGGCCTTTATGGATGCCATCGAGACCACCTGCGAGGCTTGCGGCGGATTGCGCTATTCGCCGGAAGTTCTGTCCTACAAGGTGAACGGACTCAACATCGCCGAGGTGATGGACCTCACCGCCAACAAAGCCTCCGAGTTGTTCGCTGGAAGTGTGATTGCCGAGAAGCTGGAACCGTTGCGCAAGGTCGGTCTCGGGTATCTGCATCTGAACCAGTCGCTCTCGACCCTTTCCGGCGGCGAGCTGCAGCGCATCAAGTTGGCCTCCTACCTGCGCGACGCGGGCAAGATCTTCATCATGGACGAACCCTCCGACGGTCTCCACGCGGGTGACATCCGCCGTATCCTCGACCTTTTCGAAACCATGGTGGAGGCTGGCAACACCATCTTCCTCATCGAGCACAACATTGAGATGCTGAAATCCTGCGACTGGCTCATCGAGCTCGGTCCCGGCGGTGGCGCGATGGGCGGCGACATCATCTTCGAGGGAACGCCAACGGCGATGGCAGAGGATAAGGGTTCTGTTACGGGGCCATACTTGCGGGTGCATTAGGGCGCATTTAGATAAACGATAAAGTTATATCTTTGCCGCTCAAAACCAAACGAAAAATATGGAAACGCAAAGCATAGAACTTATCCGCACCTCGAAAAGTTGGGACGGGACGGAACTGCCTGATTACCTGCAAGGCAGGCCCGAATTAGTGGTCAAGAAATTCATTTTTTCCGTCGGGCAGAAGCTTGACTGGCATTACCATCCGGTGATGAACTACGGCGTGCTGGTGGAAGGCGAGCTGACCATCATCGCCCAGGACGGGACGGAGAAGGTTGTCCACGCGGGGGAGGCCGTCGTTGAGATGGTCGGAACCGTCCACCACGGCGAGAACCGAGGCACCAAACCCGCCGTCCTCTACATGTTCTACCTCTCGCAGGAAGGCTTGCCGCTGTCCGTGCCGTGCCCGAAGGTGGGAAGTGAAGATTAAACAAGCCCGTGACATCGCGAAGCACATTTGCGGCGAGTATTGTTTCCACAAAAACAAGTATCTTTGCGGTTTGATATTATATGCTTTATGAAAAAAACGGCCCTCTTATTCCTCACCCTTCTGCTGATCATCGCCGCGCAAGCGCAGCAGCGCGACCGATTGGCAGAACTCAATGTGGTGTGCCTCAATGCATTTGTGACCTACACCTCGGTGGCGCCCGACGGAACACTTTGGATGGCAACTCATTGTGGGGAAATCTACCGTGCCGACGACATCCACTCGCCGTGGCATACCCTGAAAGAGGGAGAACTGGGTGGCGACATTAATGAAACTTTTGAGAATATCGCAGCCTTCGACCGCAACACAGCGGTCATTGCAGGCTATATGTGGGGCAATTATTTCAAACGGACCACAACGGGAGGCCAAGTGTGGGATACCATCAGGTATAATTGCAGTCGTTCTAAAAGAGGTGGTCCCGAATGGTTTCACCCTGTCTGGCGCGGCCAAGGAGGAAACCTGTGGACAGGCTCCCAAGACGGCTATCTGGCCTTCAGCAGTGACAGCGGCCAAACCTTTGTCGCATTGAGAGACACGGCCTTCGACCACAAAACAGGCATTGACGATATCTATATGCTTTCGTCCGACAGTGGCTGGATTGCTGTTCATGACAACGGCCTCTACAGCACCTCCGATAATTGGCGCACCTTCCACCGTTTGTCCACCCCCAACCATAAAGGCGTGAGTCGTGTGCGTCCGTGGAAAGGCTATCTGCTTGTAACACAAGGAGGCAAGAGTTATTACACCCCTGTTGATGGAGATGGCCGATGGCAACTCACCCCGCTGACACTATCGGACTTCGAAGTGGACACTAGCACGGGAATGCTGTGGGCGATAGACGAAAACGGGGAAGTTGTCCTGATGGAGGACCTTGACCGGTGGAAGCCGATGGGGGTGAGCGCTTTATTCATCGTCGGGATGCACGACGGCCGCCTCTATGCCAGAGTCAACGAAGGGGTGATGCGTGTGGGTGCCGACGGGGTGGTGGACAATTGTCCGTTCCTAACGGCCGAGCGAGCCCTCGACAATCCGGAAAAGACGTTCTCCCACGGGAATCTTCTTTGGGGCTACGACGAAAAGAGTGTCTATCTCCACGATCGCAAAGGGTGGTATCGTGTGGTGCGTCCGCTCGACATCTCCGGCGTGACCCCTGATCCCAACCGCGAAGACCGGGTCATCGTCATGACCTATTCGGGAGAGAATCTCAGCGTCGACACTGCCGGTCGTATGGAGTCCTACACCTACCCTCAGCCGTTGTCCGCTTTTGTCAAACCGGGTCTGCAAAGCCTGGAAATCATGACTTACACGACGTTAGGATACGGTGTCCATAAAGAGACCGTCGGTTTTCAGCGTAAAGGCGACCTTCTTGTGGAGAAGGCCCGAACCAAAACCGACGAGAGCTACGACCCTCATCTCAGCAACGGACCCAAGATAACAACCTCCCCTGTGGCCGCTGATGACGGCACGCGCCAACTGTCGGCAGCATCCATAGAAGAAGCCCTGCTGTCACTCGGTGAACGCTACTCAGTATTTCCTTCCCCACAGGATTTCGGTCTGGACGACACCTTGTTAGATATGCACAAGGTCTATGCCCAAAGAAGCATTCACAGCACCAACAAGTGCGGCTATACGATCATCCTCGTCAACCAAGCAGGTGACACCCTCACGGCTTGGGGGCAAACCTCCGCCCACGTAGACTTTGGCGGAAGCACGCATTACCCGTGGCTTCTGCCGATGGTTGTGCGTTGGCGCGAAGCGGAGTTCCAAACCTACCAGCCGATCCTATGGCAAACCCTGCGTGAGGCGATGCCCGACGGTATGCAGCTGCGCGAATATCTCGACAACAGCACTTTACATCCGATGTACACCCTGCAAACTGGCGACCTCTTATTCCTGGCTGAAAACAGTTCGGCCATGGAGAAGGCCATCACCGCCAGCACGGGCGAATACACGCACGTGGCATTCGTGGAATGCGACAGCGCGGATGATGTGTGGGTCATCGAGGCCATGCCAGAGAAGGGCGTGCGGCGCATACCTTACGAGCGATTTAAGAGAGAGCACCTTATATGGTTTCACTTGGAATCCTGCGACATCTACCGCCTCACCGTGCCCTTCGACACCGCTGCGGTCATCGCCCGTGCCAAAAGCCTCCTTGGGAAGCCTTACGACGACGCTTTCCTGCCCGACAACGACGCTTACTACTGTTCGGAACTCATCGAGGTGGCCTTCGGTGGCCTTTTCCCGTCGAAACCCATGAACTGGCGCGATGCCGACGGGAATCTGCCCAATTACTGGCGGGAGCACTTTGAAAAACTCGGCATACCCGTGCCTGAAGGTGTTCCAGGCACCAATCCCACCGACCTGAGCCGATCGCCGCTGCTGAAAAAGTTGTAAATCGCGCAGATTCAGGTGGTGTTTTATTAAGAAAAGTGATATTTTTGCAGCCTTAAAATAATCTAGAATTAGAAAAATACATGAAAGAGATTTACATCAATGTCGAAAGCGAGAACGACATTTACAGCACTTTTGGTGGTCCAGGCGATCTTAACGGAGAGTTTGTGGACTACGTGATTGGCAAACTGAAAGAATCCGAGATACTTGAGCCCGTGCAACTCGTCTTCCAATCGCGAGAGCCGATGAACGAGCAGCGTGTGCGCGATTCTCTCAGCATGTGGATCAAAAAAGAGAGGCATGAACTTCAACGTGAGGAGCACACCAACAAAATCCACCAGATGTGGTTGCTGATTATCGGCGTGGCTTTCGTGGCTATCAGCATCGCGGTAGAACTGATGGTCAGCGAGTTTTCGTTCACCGTCCTCTCCACCATCGGTGCGTTTGCCCTATGGGAGGTCGCCAACGGCTGGATTGTGGATAATCCGCAACTGCATATTCGCAGACTCTTGGTGAAGCACATGAACAATAACTACACCGTCATTTTCAAAACGTTGAACGGTGACGAATAACGGATTCGGAACGCCTTCTATGAAAAATAAACCCATCGTCGTTCTGTTTGCGCTGTTGATGATTGCGAGCCTCTGCAAAGCCCAGGAGGAGTTGCCCGATTTTCCCACCGACCGTCCCGGAAACACGTGGGGCGCGGATGTGCTTCCGCATCACAAAGTGTCGTGGGAAAACGGCTTCGGTTTTGAATCGTGCCCCGACGGGTCGCACACCTTCACGCTGACCAGCACGATTGTGCGCTATGGTATTTTCAAAAATGTGGAACTGCGCATCGGAACGGATTTCCTGCTGTACAACGACGGACCGGGCATGAAATACACTTTCGGCATTGCGCCGCTTACCATCGGGGCGAAATTCAAACTGTATGAGAGCTCCAACTGGCTCCCTTCCATCGGTTTTGCGGCCGAACTCCAGATACCGCATGTCGGCACGAAGGACCTGACCCCGTCGCATCTCGCCCCTTCAATGTATGCCATATTTGAACACAGTTTAACTGACTGGATTTCATTGTGGTACAACGTCGGCGCGGAATGGGACGGCGAGACCGCCATACCGCAAACGTTTCTCTCTTTGGCTCTTTGGTTCGACATTACGGACCAAGTAGGGGCTTTTGTCGAGACCTACAACTACCTCCATCCCGACGGGAACCAATACATGACCGACTTTGGTTTTACCTGGATGCCTTCGCGGCGTGTCCAGCTTGATATCTCATGTGACCTTGATCTTCTGAACCTTGGCAAGTATTATGCCCTCGGTTGCGGGGTATCTTGGATGATTAACTGACGTATAATATCCCCCTTCCTTCTTACGTGGACAACAAGGAGATCAGGATTATTTATCAATTGTTGTATTCAAAATAGAAGTTATAAAGAATAGCATAATGAGCAGGAAATGGATTAGCGACTTGGTGGAACCGAGAAAGTCGGGTGCACTTTCCCATGCCTACGATTGTATGATGATTGTGGCCATAGTTATAGGCACGGTGCCTTTGCTGTTTCGCGAACAGCGGCCTTTATTTGTCTATTTTGATGTCATTTCCGGTGTAATCTATATGGTGGATTACCTTCTCCGTTGGCTGACCTGCGACCTGCGCTCAGACAAACCGAAATGGAAGGCGTTCCTCCTCTATCCATTCACTCCTATGGCCATCATGGACTTTCTGTCCATCTTGCCTACTTTCCACCTGCTGGCCCCCTCATACAAGCTGACCAAGGCAGTACGTCTGCTCAAAATCTTTCGATTCACAAAAATCGTCCATTACTTTGCCCCTTTGGAAATATTTGTAACGGTGATAAAAAAGCAATGGAAATTGCTGCTGGCCGTCTTGTTTGTGGCTTTTTTCGACATCCTTGTCACCGCCATCATCATTTTCCAGTCGGAGCATGAGATAGACCCTGTGACTGGGGAGTACGTCTTCAAGACCTTCTATGACGCTGTTTATTGGGCCGCAATCACGCTGAGTACGGTAGGGTATGGCGATTTGTACCCCGTGTCCAACATGGGCAAGACCCTCAGTATTTTTTCTTCATTGCTGGGCATTGCCATCATCGCCTTGCCTTCGAGTATCGTCACCGCAGGGTATATGCAGGAATTGAGCCGGCGTGTGAAGGCGAGGGAAGGAGAAGAAAAAGAAAACCATAATGTCACAGGACCAGATATTGAACTTTAACGGAACGTGGAGAAGCTACCAGCAGCGGATCTTGGACAACCTTGATTTTCACCTGCGGGACAAGAAGCTTCATGTCGTGGCCGCGCCCGGTGCCGGGAAAACTACCCTCGGCATCGAGGTCATCGCGCGGCTGCAGCGTCCGACGCTGATCCTCTGTCCGACCAACACGATAAAGCACCAGTGGCGGGAGCGCATCTGTTCCTCGTTCCTTCAAAAGAAAGACTATGGCATCGTTTCCACCCTTATCCGGAAACCAGGATACCTGACGGTGATTACCTATCAAGCACTTTTGGCTGCTTTCTGCGGGCGTGCCGAGGAGGAAGAAGAACAAATTCTCTTGGACGAAAATACGGAGCAAGAAGCAGAAACCGATCCCGATTCTATCACCTTTTCCGCCAGATTCAAGAAAGAGAAGGCCGATGAGGTCATCGCCATTCTGAAAGCCGCCAACGTCTCCTTGCTCTGTTTCGACGAGGCGCACCATCTGCGCAAGGAGTGGTGGAAAGCCCTGACCTACCTCAACGAGCATCTTCAACCGGAGCAAACGCTGGCCCTGACGGCCACGCCTCCCTACGATGCCGATTATGGTGAATGGAAACGGTATCTGGACCTTTGCGGAGAGATCGATGAGGTGATTTCCATTCCGGAACTAGTCAAGAACGGAGACTTATGTCCCCATCAGGATTATGTTTGTATCTCGTTCCTGAAACAGCATGAGCGGGAGTTGCTGAACAAGCACAACCAGCACGTCAGGACTTTCGTTGAAAAGATTCAAAACGACTCGGAATTACTGGAAAGTCTGTCGAAAATGTCCTTCTTTGAGGCGAAAGAAACCGATGTCGAAATGATTTTCGAATCGCCGGAATTTTATGTATCCATCGCATCCCTGCTGAACGCCAATGGGTATCGGATTCCGGAAAGTTTTTTGGAACTTTTCGATGCCAAACAGCATGATCTGCCCAAATTCGACCTTAAACGAGCCTCCGTCTTCATCAAAGGTTTCTTGGAGAGTGAAGCGGATTGTTTCCAGCCCTTGGAGTCGAAAAAGAACGACTATTTTGAGCTTGCTAAAAGATTGGGACTCGTGGTCAACAGGAAGGTCGTTTTGGACGATAGTGTCAAAATCCGCAGACTCATTGCCGGCAGTCTCGGCAAACTGGATTCCATCGTTCAGATTGTCGAACAGGAGTCGTCCCAGTTGAAAGAACAGCTGCGGATGGTCATCCTGACCGACTATATCAAGATGGACGATGTGGCCTGCCAAAGTATCGGGGTGGTGCCGATTTGGAGAAAGCTGAAAGAGAATGTTGAAGCGAATGTATCCATCGGCGTTTTATGCGGTTCCCTTATTCTGTTGCCGCAAAGGATTATCGGTAAACTGTACAAGTCGCTGTCTGATAATAAGATTGACGAAGATTCTATCAAAATCGGCCGTTTTGATGACGACAGGGACTATATCCGGATTACGCCCAAGGAAAGCCTTCGGAACCATATCGTCAGAATCATTACGGAGATGTTCTGTGCTGGTGATTTAACCGTGCTGATCGGGACGCAGGCACTGCTCGGCGAAGGCTGGGATGCTCCGGCCATCAACTCACTGATCCTCTCCAGCACGGTGAGCTCCTACATGCTTTCCAACCAGATGCGGGGCCGCGCCATCCGTATCGACAGAAACAATCCCGACAAGGTGTCGAACATCTGGCATCTTGCCACTGTTGATATACCTGGTGAAAACGAGTATTCGGGGTCGGGTACATTGACAAACATTGATGTCGAGAATCTTCGGATATATACCTACGATCTGGAACAGCTGGTCACCCGTTTCGAAGGTTTTGAGGCCCCGTCCTATTATGGGAAACACGAAATCATGTCTGGGATAGAACGGATAACGGAAGACCCGAACGCCAAACTGTCATCGGAGGTGATCAATTGGAAAGAAAGAATAAAAAGACTGAAAGCGACCACCGCGAAGCTTTCCACCGATAGAGAGCAGATACGGCAATGGTGGAAAGATGCGCTAAATCTCGGCTATAACCGTGGTCGTATTAAGCAAATGGGACTTTCAACAGGTGTCCGAGCCCCTCGAATGACAACAAACGCATTGCTGTTCAAGGGTTATAAGTACGTGGTCATTTCCTTTCTGACGACTCTTTTTGCGGCTTATGTTTGCCTTATAAGGTCAGGAATATGTCCACCTGCCTTTACCTCCGCTGTCGTTTTTTTGATTATGGCGATGTTTTTAGGAATTATGGGCGTAAAATATCTCAAGACAGGAACGGTGGAGGGTGTTTTGAAGCAAGTCGCCATCTCGGTTTTAGAAACGATGTCAGCTCAAGGACTCCTAAAAACGTCCATAAAACATGTCGGATTAAGTGTTTACGAGGATAATGGCATGTATTTTGTCAGCTGCACCAATCTTCCGACGGAGGAGAACAATCTGTTCATACAATCCCTGCAGGAATTGCTGGATCCCATTGATAATCCCAGATACCTGCTTGTCAATCACAGCAAATTCTTGGGGAAAATCAAGCAGACGGACTATTTTGCGGTTCCTGCGGTACTGTCAGCAAACAAGAAAAGTGTGGAAATGTTCAAGATGCTGTGGGAGAGATACATCGGTGAATGTGAGATTATCTATACTCGGAATCTTGAAGGTCGGAAAATACTGCTGAAGGCCCGCAAAGACGCCTGTTCGGCCTCCAAGCGGGAGAGATCCAAGCGGCTTTCGAAGTGGCAGTAGTAAATTTTTGTTCTTAATTAAAACAAGTTATCATGTTAGTATCTGAAATTTCATTATGGGGCGCAGCTTTGGTTTTGCACAACCCCAAGCCTTGTAATCTTTCGTGGCGTGAGAGGATGTTGCCGAACATAAGATCCATGGATCAACCCTTAGTGGTGGTCATCCCGACGTTGTTTGCCGGCATGTTGTTAGGAGGTGTTTCGGTACTTGCCAGCCTGATAGTCGTCATCCTGCTGGTTGCTGCCGCTTTCGTAGCCAACGTGTTATCGGGCGTGGTGGCGCTGGCGATGCTTTCGCGCGGGGACGCGAACACGCTGTAGTCCCATTCATCATAGTAATGGCAAATATTCTCTTGTACATTTTAATGCGAAATTCGTGAGCATATTCCTGATTTTTTTATAAAATTCGGGAGTACGGTAACGAATTTATCAACTTTTTTCTTCTTGAATATTTATTTATCTATCTTTGTTTCAGTTAGTTTCAAGATTAAACATACAATCTGGCTGCAGAAATAATAATTTTTCATATAAAAGATAAGATTCAAGCTCAAAAGCGTGTTGAAAACACGCCATCTCAGTAACCCCACACTCGCAGTGTGGGGTGATGGGCGCGATGCGACAACTGCGTGCGGAAGGCACGCTACTACTCAATCGATTATAGTGGCGTATCTTCGATACGCTTGTCCCGTGGGCGGACGCTGTACCCCACACTGCGCTCCCTCCGGTCGCTTATGTGGGGTTACTGAAATATCGTGCCTCTGGCACGCTTTGGGAAACGGAACATACTGCCGCAAGGGCTCCGCGTCTTTGTGGAGGTGTTTAGGTTTACAAAAAATGAGTATTTTTGCAAACTTAAATATCAGAAAATTATGAAAAAGACAGTAATGCTATGTGCAGTGATGCTAGCCCTCGTTGCGATGGTCTCCTGCAAAAACAGAACGCAGAACGAGAATGCGCCCAAAGGATTTCTCTCCGTCACAGATTTTTCATCTAATGACATCATCGTCATGGGTACTTACGAAGAGCTCGTTGCCAAAATGGGTGAACCTGTCAAGTGCTCCAACCACATTACCATAATAGATGAAATGAACAGTGACACGCTGACACCCATACCTGGGATATATTATGATGGCATAAGCTATATCCGTCGCGGTGACAGCGTCCAACTGCATTTTGTGGACTTCCGCAAATGCGGAGCTGAACTTACTTTGCAGACTGGCGGTGGCCGTCCGATGAAAATTGACAGCAACACCTTGTGCGACGATTTTTACGCATATATGGACAAATATGTGTTTCCTGACGGCGATAGCCAAACTTTGCCGGACAAGGAAAAGATGACGTTTGACGCTCATTATATGACAGAGGGGATGTACTATGCCTTGGAGTTTGTGAGTGATACATTGGACAAGCATCATTTTTATGGCATTGCGCCTGTGTTCACCCCACAGGACAAGAGATTGTGGTACATCGAGTTCTCTGCTGTTGATATGAGAGGGTTGTATAGAAACAGGTAACGGAGTTTTTTTTCTCCAAATCATCAATCACAATAATGTTTACAATAAAAACAAACATCAGCAATTATCAGACTTTCAGCGAGTTCGCGGAAGCGTTCGCCTTGTCCGAAAACGATCTGGTCATTACGCGGTCGTCGCTGTATGAACCGTTTATGAAACCGCTGAACTTGCCCTGCACATTCGTCTTGCAGAACGAGTATGGCAGCGGAGAACCTTCCGACGAGATGATAAACAACATCTTGAAGGAGGTGAAGGGCAAAACCTACAGTCGGGTCGTCGGCATTGGCGGCGGCACTGTTATCGACATCGCCAAACTCTTTGTACTCAAGGATTTGGACAATGTGACCGATGCTTTCGAGCGCAAAATTCCCATCGTGAAGGAGAAGCGGCTGGTCATTGTGCCCACCACCTGCGGCACAGGCAGCGAAGTGACGAACATCTCCATCGCCGAGATCAAGTCCAAGCATACCAAGATGGGGCTGGCCGATAACGCCATCCTGCCCGACGATGCAGTGCTTATCCCCGAACTGTTGAAAGGACTTCCGTTCAAGTTTTACGCCTACAGTGCCATAGACGCGCTTATCCACGCTATGGAGTCGTATCTTTCCCCGAAAGCCAACGCCCATACGCAGTTGTTCTCCCAAAAAGCTATTGAGATGATTCTCAATGTGTTCATGGGGATAGCGGAGCATGGTGAGGGTTACCGGCTCAATCATCTTGAAGAGATGTTGACCGCCAGCAATTTCGCGGGAATCGCCTTCGGCAATGCGGGCGTGGGTGCCGTGCATGCGCTCTCTTATCCGTTAGGCGGCGGCTATCACGTGCCCCACGGCGAGTCCAACTACCAGTTCCTTACCGAGGTTTTCAAGGTCTATTTCGAGAAGAATCCCGACGGAAGCATCCGCGAGCTGAACGAAATTCTGGCGCGTAACCTCAATATCGACAGAGAGTTGCTGAAGTCTGACCCGCGCATCGTCTATCAAAAAATTGACGAGCTGCTCAGCAAGTTAGTCCCCAAGAACCCGCTTCGCCACTATGGCATGAAACCCGCCGAGATAGACGAGTTTCCTGTCAGCGTGCTCAAGACCCAGCAGCGACTGCTGGCCAACAATTATGTTCCTTTGGACGAAGGGGAGATCAGGAAGATTTATCAGGCGTTGTACTAACCATCAGAATCAAGAAGAAAACGTTGAAAAAATGTATATCTTTGCCGAAAATTTGATACTCTAATGACGAATGAGAACAGGGACATACTGCTGCAACTGCTTGACCGACATCGCGAGTTAGGCATCTCCTCGCAGATAGACTACGACAAGTTCTATCTGTACTCCATCATTGTGCATTCAACTGCCATTGAGGGCAGCACAGTGACCGAGGTGGAGGCGCAACTGCTCTTCGACGAGGGCATCACCTCTAACAAGCGTACGATGTTGGAGCAGCTGATGAACCTCGACCTCAAGGATGCCTACGACTATGGTCGCGAGTGGATTAAGCGGCACAAGCCTATCACCATTGAGTGGCTCATCACGCTGGCTTCGAAGGTGATGGCCCGCACTGGAAGCGAGTATAGCGTTATGGGTGGCAATTTTTCCGCCGCCAAAGGCGAGTTGCGCAAATTGAACGTCAGTGCTGGTCCTGGCGGCAAATCGTATATGTCCTATCTCAAGGTGCCGGAACGTTTGGCGACCTTTTGCGATGAGTTGAACAGACGCCGCAAAGCGATTGACCCTACGGATGTGTGCGCCGTTTACGACCTCAGTTTTTGGGCGCACTACGAGCTGGTGACCATTCATCCGTGGGCTGATGGCAACGGGCGAACCTGCCGCCTGCTGATGAACTTGCTGCAGTGGGAGTTCGGTGTACTGCCCACCAAAGTGCTGATAGAGGACAAAGCTGCTTACATCCAGGCGCTTATCGACACACGCGAAGCGGAAGATATCGACATTTTCCAAAACTGTATGGCTCGTCTGCACGCGCAACACCTGCAGACAGATATCGACCAATATCTCAACTCTACCTCCGAGAAAATGGTCGATAAAACCACTCTGAAGCAGGAAATGGTCGATAAATGGTCGATAAAGCCCTCTTTGGCCGAGAAACTGGCCGATATTATGGCTTTTGTGGCCGATAAAGAGGAGTTCACCACCGAAGCCATCGTGCAACATTTCGGTTTCACCTCCACCACCGCCAAACGCTACCTGCGCCAGCTCACCGGATTCGGCTATATAGAGTCCCGTGGCGGGAACAGAAACCGGAGATATAGAATGATAGGCGTGTAGCAGTAAGACAAATCGGAAAAAATGAAGAAGATAGTAATGCTATGTGCAGTGGTGCTCGCCCTCGTAATGCTGACTGCCTGCAAGAGCGGAACGCAGAACAACGTCACCGTTTTTGAAAACGAATTCAACGACAGTATGGCTTGCGGTGGGGGCTTTGAATACGATTGGCAGTTAATGCTCCTCGGCGAATGGAAAGCCGTCCGACTGAATAAAACAAAGAGCTTTTCCGGT
>Ga0310696_10002247_pt1 | contig 26038 bp, 2 predicted proteins | sample AusTroGonzalo_MG_4_FD_203885 | JGI IMG/M metagenome (GOLD analysis project Ga0310696, IMG submission 203885) | Bovine rumen microbial communities from tropical cattle in Woodstock, Queensland, Australia - Gonzalo_02 (v2) (version 2) | ecosystem: Host-associated > Mammals > Digestive system >...
GTCACGCAGGTGGAGGTTGCTGATCGCCTTCATATTGCCCAGCCGACATACGCGGCTTTTGAGAGAAGTGATAATCTGCGAATAGGAACATTGCAGAAAATTGTAAGCGCACTTGGCGGCATTCTAAAGCTTCAGATTGAAATAGGCGGCAAAGACTACCCGCTGCAGTTTTCAAATGCGTAAAAGAGAAGAATAAATCCCGCGGCAGAAATGCCGCGGGTTTTGTTTATGGAGCGTGAAAGCGAGCCGGGCATGGTGTTGGTAGGGACGCCTCTCTGAGGCGTCCGGTGTGCGCGGACGGCACGGAGGTAACCGCCGCGTAAGCGGGGCTCGCGTTTTGTAGCGAGCCAAGCCGAGCGACGCGAGTGCCGAGTCGCCCCTACCAGGGCGGTGTTGCGCCGCTACTGCTACTACCTCAAAAAGCACGCGCGCGCACCTTGCCATATCAAAGGGACTTTGCTATAATGCGAACGATTGGACATAGGCGAATAGTCTCTTTGATGCTCTCGAAGTGAAATATTTGCCTGTGCACTGATCTGTTGATAAGCTGTAAAAGGCCTGAAAACATTGTGTCGAAACGATGTAGATATGCGATGATGTGCTAAGCAGACCGCCGAGAGTAGCGGCGGTCGCGCGAAGGCACGACACGCGGCGCACGAGCGCAGCCCCGTCAGGGGCGGCGTATCTTCTCGCACACATTTTCGGTGCGGCTCGCACATCTTTTGTCCTCGTCATTTCTACGCTGCTTACTCTCTTCGCATGCGCCGATGTGAAGACGCTTTTTGAAGACGGCAAAATTTCTTGGGACAATCAGACCGAAGTCATCTATCTTCTTGACGGCAATGTCTCTACCGCCGCAGAGTACGATGAAGTCGTCCTCAAGTTCACCGACACCGCAACGCCAGGCACCTTTACCGTAGGTACAGACACAAAGGTTTCGGTCCGCACGCTCGTTGTCGGCGGCGGTGGCGCTGGTGGCACGTCCACATCAATCTCAGCTGGTGCTGGCGGCGGCGGCGGCGCTGGCGGATTCGTCGACCAGACGCAGACGATTGAAGAGGGTACATACATAATAACCGTCGGTAAGGGCGGTGCGGCCGCTACCAGTACAGAGACGGCGACACGTGGCGGCGATGGTAATGATTCGTCCTTTATCGGAGCCGCTGTCTCAATAATTGCGAAGGGTGGCGGCGGCGGCGGTGCACAGAGTGTTGGTAATCCAGGTGGCTCGGGTGGTGGCGGATCGTATGCGTTGGCAGCGTGTACTGGCGGCACTACGAATGGTCTCTATTATGTTAGAGGAAGTGCTGGCGGACGTGGTGCAAAGGCGCAATATGGCGCAGGTGGCGGCGGTGCTGGCGAAAATGGTAAGCAAGCAGGTAATGCCCCTGGCGCTGGTGGTAGTGGCCTGACGTCAGACATTCTTTTAGATGGGGATGGTGAGCCAATTTACTACGCAGGCGGCGGTGGTGGTGGGCGGACTAAAGGGACTTCTGGCATGGCCGGTGGTTCTGGCGGAGGCGGCAAAGGTGGTTCAACGGACAACAACGCAGAAAATGGAACCGATGGTCTTGGCGGCGGCGGTGGTGGCGGCGGAAGTTCCTTTGCTGGCAATGGTGGTGCTGGCGTTGTTATTTTGCGTATTCGCGATCTTATTATAGACGTGCCAGACGATATTTTGCTTGTATGGAACGACGATGATCAAATAGGGTATGAGCCGAAGAACTATTATGAGTTTGTTGGCGGAACGACAAACGCCACCCTTGCAAATACATATACATACCAGATTAAGCCCGCCGGCGAGTTTGAGTGGAAAAACTGGACCGTTTCGAGCAAGGAGACAAAGACCATCAGCTGGACAATCGTGCCTATGCCAGTAGATATTCCTGCCACGACAAACATCGTGTATGATGGCACCAAGCATGTTGTTGCGGCCGACAATTGGGCTTATAACGTTGTTTCTGGAATAGGTGCCGCCACAAATGCGGCAAATTACAGCGTTACAGTTTCGCTCCTTGATATAGCAAATACGACTTGGGCAGATGGAACGACAACCGACAAGACGATCAATTGGGCAATTGTTCCCAAGTCAGTTGAAAAGCCAACGCATGTAGAAGGGCTTATCTACAGCGGCACGAACTCGATTGTCTTTACCGAGTACGAAGGTGTTGTCTACAAGGCAGGCGTGACTAATTCGGTGAACGCCGGATATTTCCACTACACGGTAGCTCTCGATAACCCCGTTGGCTATACAAACTATGTCTGGGTCGGCGAGAGCGATGAGAAAAGCGTCGAGGACGTCCGCGTCAACTGGGAAATAGCTCCGCAACTTGTTGACGTTCCTGAGCCGCGGACCGGCCTTGTCTACAACGGCTCGCCGCAGAATGCCTTTGAAAGTCTCGACTGGTCGCACTACTCGCTTATGGCGGATAGCACCACAAACGAGACGGCGGGCGGATCATACGAAGCAATGTTCTACCTGTCTGGCAACAGTGTGGCAACGAACTTTGTCTGGAACGTATTACCCAAGACGTTTTCCAAAATTTATTCAGTTACATGGTCGATAGGCGCAGACACCAACGAGATAACGGAACTTAAACTTGTCGGGTGGCGCATTGGCGGAACACCGAAGACGCCAACGATTTCCGCGAAGTGGGGAGCTGACACGGTTGAGTACTACTATGGGTTTGGCGATAACGCCGAGTCCGTGACGAGTTGGACAACTTCTCTCGCCGCAATCACTAACGCCGGTACGTGGGTGCTTCGCGCGGTTATACCAGAGACTACAAGCTGGACTGCGGTGACCAACTATACCACGTTTGTTATGTGGGACGATCCTGGGATGCTCTTCCGAAACTGGGTGGAGATTTTTGTCAAGGGCACGACGAATGAGCTTTCGAACTTTATCGTCCCAGTGCGCGTTTCGGAAGATCTAATGCAGGGCTTCTACTATGACGAGGCCAGTCCCACCAACCTCGTCTTTGTCGACAAATTGGGGAATCTGCTCTCGTATGATGTCGACACTTGGGATACTTCGGGCGAGTCGGTCGTCTGGGTTAAGCTCGTGACGTTGCCGATGGCGGGCATGCCGGTCACAATGTACTGGAATCTTAAGGAAGGGCAGATCCCCCCGGAAAACACCTCGACCGATGTCTGGAGCGACTATGTTGGCGTATGGCATATGAGTGAGCCCAATGCTGGCACTGCGACAGTAAGGGATGCCTCCGGGCATAAGGACGGAACCGGACACAAGAGTTCATACGTTGCAGCCGGTATTTTCGGCAAGGCGCGCGGGCGTCACGAAACTCCAAATACATCGGGCTATGCACATGGCCCGGCGGTAGCTGTGCAAGAATATACAGATCTTGACGAGTTTTCGAACGGCGCGTTTACGATTTCCGGCTGGGTCATGCTGAGGTCAACGACGACAGGCTGGGCTTATTTGTTTGCAAGGAAAAATGGTGATACCACCACTGGCTGGGCGGCTCAATTCCGTGGGAGCACGGGCAGCTCCGGCAAGGATGATGGAATCAGCTTCTGGCGGGCTGGAGGCTCTGGTCAGTACTACACATTTAATACGGCGAACAAGTTCTCCGCCAATACGTGGGCGAAGTACGACTTTGTCCGCGACGGCAATACGCTTGCCTTCTACCTCAACGGCAGCCTTGTCGAAAAGAAGACGGGCATTGGCACAATAGAGGGTGGTAACCAGCCGTTCACAATTGGCGGAATGAACATAGAGTCTACCGACCCCTCCGGGAAAGCAAGCACGCTCAACGGCTATAGCGACGAAGTGCGACTTATGCCGGCGGCAATCGACAGCGCCTACATCGCCGCCGACTACAAGTATCAAAGCGACCCGACGATGTCCACAAACGGTGTCGTCTACCTTGACAAACTTCAGGTGGACTACTGGGTGGTGGAACCTGTGATGGAGCCAACTAATGGAAACAACGTGGTCACTTGGGATATCGCGGACACTGTTAAGGGTCAGATCACGAATTCCGGGCAGCTGCGCTACGGCGAAGTTACGAACTACATCTACTCCGTGTACGACGAAAGCGAGGTTTACAGCACACCCGATGCGATAACGAACGCCGGCAACTATCGCGCAGTCTTTACGCAGGTCGATACGAACGGATACCAGCGCATCGAGAAAGTGTTCGAAATACGCGTGACGAAAAGTAAGCCATATACAAAGATTGGCGGTACAAACGGAAACTCTGGGCGTGTTCTTTTGATGAATCGCGACAGGAATACGGCCTGCCAGATTGACCGTCAAGGATATAGCGACACAGCATCCAATCAGAGCACATTTTGGCAGATTCTTGGTGATCTCGCGTCGGATACAAATCTAACGTTTAACCTGAAGCCGGGCTGGGATAGCATCCTGTGGACCAGGAATTATGGCACGAAACTGTGGTATCTTGAAAATTGCCGCCACGGCAATACGTATCCCACAGACGTGGCAAGTGGTAGTCTTGTTTCCTCTCAGAATTTTTTGCCGTATTCTTCTACTTCACGTAGTATAATGGATAGAAATGAGGACGCCAATCAATCCACCGCTGGCCAGGTGGTGATGCGCAATCTGAAAGATGCTGCGGTTTACTCCCCCTGCTACACAAACGGCATTGGCACTATTTACTTTGACGCCGTGAATGGCTGGGCTGAAGACACGACCAACTACACGATTGTTGTTGAATACGCAACGAATACTGTTGACCACCTTGAGCCATTTGACGCCAACTGCGTCTTGATCTCTACAAACATCGTCGACGAGGGTGTCAGCAGCGACTATATGGTTGTCACTAATGGCGACGAGGTTTCCACTAACTATTATGTGGTTGTCACTAACGACTACGGCAAGCTTGATGGTTGTTGGCATGCGGCGGAAATGATTCCGTTTATGCGTGATACGGTGGCTGGAACTGGGACGTTTGATAGACTGGATGAGACTAACGAACTTGCGCTCGCTGTTACGCACGGCGGTACAAAGGGCAACTTCTATCGCGTTGCCGTGCCTCTCGACTACCATGAATTCATTCGCTTTAGGATTCGTAGAATATCCAACAATTCCGGGTGGCAGGATCCTGATGTGTATGCGCTTATCCTTCTTGACAATATCATTGCCTCGGTTCCGGCGATGAGTGGTACGCTTGAGTCGCGCGGGCGCTTTGACGAATCGAAGACTGGGCACGAGATACTTGGCTGGGAACTTGCGACGAGCGTGCCGTATCCGTCGATCTACGATAGCGAGATCATTGGCGGCGCGAAGCCCTCATTCTTTATAAATGTCGGCGACGGGACGACTTGGAACACGAATGACTTCTTCCAGTCTGCGACGATGCACTACCGCTGGCGCTACCTCAACCAGACGGTAGGACCGTGGCGCACTATCGAGCTTAATCCGTATAACGGCTTCAAGGCACTTTCTAAGTTCGAACTCCCCGGCCGTGCATGCGACGTCGAGTACTGGTATGACTACAGGTTGCAGGCGCCGTACTACGAGTATGTCGACTATTCAGGAATCGGCAAGCAGATAAACTACACCGAAGAGCGCGGCTGGCAGACGAACGCCCTCAACTCCGCGTCTCTCTTGTCCAGCGCCGGCACCAACTGGTTCTTCCGCGTGCGCGAAGGGAAGAGCGACTACTCCGGGCTCGACATCGTGTTCCGCCGCGGCGATTCTGGCGCCGAAGAGCGCTCGCACATGATGCTTATCGGCAACAATGTCTGGCGCGGCTTCGTGCAGACATTGACGAACCAGACGGGCACGATCAAGTACCGTATAGAGGCGCACAACCGCCAGACCGAGGAATTCGCCGATTACTCGGCCTCTACGAACTACCTGTATTGCGCGGCAAATAATCCGGCGCTCCCAGTCAGCGATTCGCTCGTCGGCGGCACAGACGAAAGCTGGTCGACGTTGACCTTGGACGCCACGACTGGATACGTCATGTTCCAGGTAGACGAAGGGGTCGCGCCAATGGCGCTTACGATCGTACATGCCGACTACCAGAACTTCAATACGTGGAGCGATGCCTGCAAGGATATCTTCGTCGGCAATTCCACCGAGGACCATTCGAAGATCGGCACATCGCCGAAGAAGCGCACGTTCGCCCAGGACTTCGACACGTGGAACGCCATGGGTGCAACGGACGTCAAATGGCAGTTCTCGAGCTTCGACGACATTCAGTACATGCTCGGCCGTAAGGCGTATGAGCCGTTTGCGTCCGACACTGATGGTAAATGGTCGGTCGGCCCTGGCATGTGGGTGTCGAAGAAGTACATGGTCGCCTCAAAGAACGTCGGCGTTGCTTTGCAGATGGAGGGCAATGGAAAGGGATATCTGCAGTTCATCGACAGAGTCGATGCGCCGCGCGGGCTTGAGTCGATATCGTTCCGCGCCCGCCTCGGCCAGTTCGTGCAGTTTGACGATTTCGCCTACTATTACGCGGGGAACATCCTAAGTCTTTCCAACTACACGTTCATGGCGCGTACGGCATTCGACCTTGCTTCCAACACGAACTTCGACGGCAATGCGTCGCTCTCCATGGTCGCGAACTATCTGCCGAACAAGGGCTGCTACGAGGCAAGGTGGGAGTGGCTTGGCACCGGCAGCAACGAGAAGCGCGGCCAGCGGATGTGCCTCTATCGCTGGAACGTGAAAGCCGGCAAAAAGATATCCACGCTTATCGTGGCAAAGACGAACACCGTATATGACGTCAACGGCGTCTCTGCCCTCAACTCTACGGAGAAGTTCTATCCGATGTTCATCTCCGTCTCGAACGATGTCAGTAGCACGTATATCATTGCGGCCGTTCGCAGAAGCGGAGCCACGCTCGGCACATCGCCACTTAAAGATGAGAACGGCTACAGCACAAGCAAGAACGAATGCAAATGGTTCGGCGTTTGTGCCCGCGATACTTCTGCCGATCGTCTCAAGGTCGGTTCGTACGGTGTTCTGACAGCAAACAGCGACGGCGTATTTGCAAGGCCGGAATTCTCCCATACCGTTCCGTATATAAACAACAAGGCGACGGATGTGTTTGAAAATCTAGCCATTGCGGCGGCGGACGACCTTAAAGGCATAACGAACTGCGCAGAGAAAGATCTCCAGAGTGCGGAGTATCCGGGATGGAACATCGTTCCGGGGCGGATGACGAACACCTACACCAGCGCAGCTATCAACGCCGTAATGAGCGCCCCGCTCGAGCAGAAGCTCCAGATATACCTCGGCTCGGCCGGCGACGACGACTGGGACTCGACGCCGTGCGAGACCATATTGCTCAATACCTTTGGCGGCAACTCGTTCACCAAGAAGCTTTACACCACCAGGGACTGTTCCGTCAAGTTTGCAGTTGATGGAAGCATCAACGACGTGCGCACCGACGTTGTGATCGACTCCGTTTCGCTTCGCCAGTGGCGAGGCGACGACTACAAAAATGTCGGCAGCGCCATAGTCCCCGATTGGATCGACCCCTACGAGGACAGTGAATCGAATCCCGGCTACGGCATGACGAACTGGATATTCACATCGGCCTGGACTACGAATACTGTAAGCGGTTCGGGCTCAAACGTCAAGACCAATGGGATGCTTCTCCTCTCCGCAAAGAGGACGCGTCAGGGTTCGGTTTCGTCGATACGCTCGCCGCTGATGGACAACTACAACATGGGATACGGAAATCGTCGCGGCATAGGCCTCGGCATGGTTTCGTACGAATACAAGGACGCACAGGAAAACGCACGGCTTATAGTGCAGATTGCGACCAATAACGTAAACCGGTCCAGACTCGCAGACTGGGATGAGCCGGCGCCGGAAAGCTGGGTGCCGGTCGTCACGAACGACTTCTCCAAGATGACCGCGGAAAAGCGGAAAGGGGACACAATCCCCGTATACATAGGGCTCCACGGCGTGACTGGTCTCGTGCGCATTGTAGTCGACCCGGCTCTTGTGGACGAGGTGGCCGACGAGACGGACCCGGCGCGCTTTGGCGAGGTGTTCGTAACCAAGGTCGTCTGCCGCGACGAACCGTCGATCGACTCCGGCTGCTGGTGGGGCTGGAACATGCGGACGATCGGCACGGGGGAAGGCGTGGATGTGGAGAACAAGATGTACCTTCCAGACTTCTCCCGCGACCCCGAGGCCGTCGGCATGTCGCTTGCGCTCAACAATTCCGTGACGGACGACGTCGACGAGGAAGACAAGGAGACCTACAAGCAGAACGTGCCGTTCGTCCAGACGCCGACGTTCACGTCGAACATCGTCGGTGAAGTCGCGTTCAAGGCGCGCAAGTACGACACGAACGTCGCACAGCCCGCGAGCGTCACGCTCTATGGCATGGATACGACGGGCGGCGTCGAGACGTGGCAGGCGATCACGAACTTCGTCGTCACCGCCAGCACGTATGAGTACTTCGCGTACAAGACTGATCCAGGCAAGAACTATGCGGCGTTCCGCCTCGGAGTGTCGGGTGTCAAGGGCGCTTCCGATTCGGGGCTTGTCGTTCCCGAGGGGTACGACGATCCGGTGAGGGTTCTCATAGACGAGGTGTTCGTCTGCGAAGCGGTGCGTGCGCGCATGTCTTTCAGGAACGTCGGCGCCTTCCGCTCGAAGCTGTCGGACGCGGAATATGTGCCGAACGTGCCGGGCATCACCGAGCAGCCGCTCTGCAATGAAAGCTGGGGCGTGGAGTGCGAGGTCTTCGCGGCGCAGCTTGAAAACGAGATCGACATGACGCGCAAGCCGTCAGTCATCCTGCACTGGTTCGAGGGAATTGAGCCGTGGGGCTTCGAGAAATGGCGGGGCAAGTCATCCCGCGAAGGCCACCACCAGGCTCCGCTCGCCCCCGCCACGGGCACGAACTTGATTTACCGCTCCAGCTACTTGACGGCCGAGGACGCGGTCGTGCCTATGTCGACCGTCCCGGGAACCGTTATCCAGTACATGCTCGAAGTGCGCTATTTCCAGGTCGGGTCGTCCACCGTCGTCACGAATTGGCTCGCGCGTGGTTCCGGCGGTGAGGGCTGGGAGCGTCCGTCGTGGTATCGCGGCGTCGACTACAACGCCGACTTGGGCGGCAACAGAAAGGACGAGTTTGCGGCATACAACATCCTCGACACGGTTCCGCCGGGCTGGGCGTGGATCAACGAGGTCAACATCCACGGCACCTACAACGACGATTGGGTCAATAGCGAAGATAATGCACAGTTTGTCGAAATCGCCGTGCCCGTAGAGTCAGATATCTCTGGCTGGGAAGTGCGGCTGCTTGGCGCCAACACCGAGGATCGCAAGGGAACCATAGTGACGAACATTATTGCGACGTTCGGCACGAGCGAATTGCCGGGCATGAAACCTGGCAACATCGGCGAAGCGTCGCGCATGGTCTTCAGGGTAATCGCCTGCCCGAAGGCGTTTACAAGCGGGACGCTTAAGGCGTCGGAGGGCGAGCTCGACACGACCTGGGACTTCTCGCGCAACTACACCGACACGTTCATGAGCAGCGGACGGATCATGGAAGTGGATGCGTTCGGCATACAGCTCATTCGCCCGAGCAAGATCATCGAACACGAGATTACGTGCATCGGCACGAACTACTACGGTTCGATGCCCGGCTACGAGCAGTACTACTCTCCCACTAATACTGTGGAGTATTTCCGCAAGTACATGCGCGACAGCAGCATGTTCTACGCCGGCGAAGACTGCGCCGACCGCAATGCCGCTGGCGAGTTCCGCTCTCTTGGCGTCTTCCAGAGCAACGGCGCCGTCGTAGACAACTGGAACAATACGATGAAGCGCACACCGGGGCGCATCAACGAGAACCAGACGATCAACTCCGACCTGCGCCCGACGCCGAACGGCGAATCGATTATGGTGTTCTGCTCGCTCGACCCGACGGTGGGCCACATAAGGCAGACCGTCGGCACCGCCGTCGAGACGAACACGACCCAGACCATCTACCTCAGGCGCGGATCCGACAACGGAACTAACATCGTCTACACCGTCGACCAGTGGTACGAACTCGCATCCGTCACGACAAACGGCAAGATTACGGCCTTCAGCCCGCTTGCGGAGCCGCGCAAGTACGTGGTGACGGTTGGAATCGGCGCGTCCAACAACGTGTCGGTCGTCGCGTCGGCAAAGGTAGAAGACCGTCTCCAGCGCGACTTCGGCCTGACCGACAGCAATCCCTACACGCCGGCAATACTCGACTGGCTTGACAAGGGCACCGACCTTTACGGGAACGAATGGCCGAACAAGGATTCGAACGACATATTCCTCGCCGATTTCATCAGGCCGGACAACAGCATAGTCACGAACCTCAACCTCACGCAGATGTACTGGCTCGACATGGATCCGACGATAGGAAACCTCGCGCTCAAGGGCTACATCTCCGACGGTCCCACGCTCATCGGCATGGCGTCACAGGGCAGCGGCACGGGGTACTCGAATCTCCGCTTCGACGTCTTCATGCAGATCACGAACCGCGCATCAGCCGCCGCCTGGGCACCATACGCGCTCCGCGGCCTCACGCCGGGCTCGAGCTCGTTCGGCTACACCAACAGGACCACGGCGACCGGCTGGAAGAGCGCGACGTTCAAGATGGTGGGCTTCGTCCTCACTGAGCACACGGGTTTCCAATCCCGAGACAACTGGGTGCCGCTGAGGTGGTTCGTGTTTACGCCCGAATCATTCCGCAAGCCGGGCTCCGCGAAACCGTTCACAAGTACCATCGAGATCGTCGATCCGTTCTCGAAGAGCTCACCCGCATGGACGGCCGGCTGGTACGACTGGGCACAGGAGCACGGCAAGCCTCAGGATTTCTATTTCTGGTGCCTTGACGAGCGTCTGGAGCCGATTGCCGTGGAAGTGCTGAAGGAGGACAATCCCTGTGAATAGCCGGTTGCCATTCTTTGCGGCGCTTCTTGCGCTTCTCGCATTCGCCGGCTGCGGCCGCGACGGCGACGAGGCGACTGTTGCCCTTTCCCCGAAGGAAAAGGCGTACCAGGGTGCTATCGACGACATCAACGCCGAGCGGAAGCGGCTCATGACCGAGTTCGCGGAGGCGCAGAAGTCTGGCGACCAGGAAAGGGTCAAGGCGGCCGCGAAAGCCCTTGCAGACAACAGGGTAAGGGCGGCTGACACAGTTCGTGACTACAGAAACAGCTTAAGTAGCAGTAAGGAGCAGACCAAATGAAGACAAAAATGATCAAGACACTTGTTTTGGCTTTCGGGCTTGTCGCCTGTGCAGGTGCCATGGCAGACGGCAACATATACGAAATTGTGCCGTGTACTCAGAACGGCACGGCGCTTTTGGGGCCGATATCGTCCGTAAAGAATCCGCTTGTTGCGGGCGAGACGGTCTATTTCAAGCTGCGCATGCCGAGGACGCTCGATATGAAGCTCGCCGGCAAGCACTGGACGCTCGTGCACCACGGCATGTCAGATATCATCGATGACTTCTTCTCGCCGCTGATGATCGGTATCTACGTGTCGGGTCGACTTACCTACGCGCGTTACGAGGGTTACGTTGACTCGTCGTCTGACATCCGCGACTTCATCTTCTCCTACACGATGAAGCCGGGCGACTTCGCGCTGCCAATCCGCCTTGCCTGCGACGGCGGTCCGGCTGGCCTCTCCGGGTCGTCGAGCGAATACCTGCTGATGAACTCCGACAAGTGGACCGTCGAGGACGGGAACGGCAATCCCGCCGTCTTCCAGTACGGCACGACCTTTGACGTTCCTGTCTCGCCGGCGATATCTACGGGCCGTCAGCTCGACTATTCGCTCGTTAACGCTGGCTTCTACGTGAGGTCGATTGGCTTTGACCCGATCTGGGAATCTGCCGCTTACTGGCGCATGGTTCACTCGGGCTCCACCAAGACCGACTCTCGGGCCCCGCGTCTCGCCGCTAACTCCGCGCTGACGAATGCCGTGACGCTGCACGTCTGGTCGATGAACGAGGACATCATCAAGATCAAGGGCGGCCGCGAGGTCGAGATGACTGTCGCCTACCAGGGCGGCCTTCCGATCAAGCAAACCGTCCACGTCGGTGATGTCATATTTGAGACAGGCCAGACCCAGGTCGACTTTGCGGACATGGGCTTTGAGCTCGAAGGCGGCGACGAGTCGCATGTCGGCCAGTTCACGAATCTTGTTCTCAGCGCATACGACGACTATTCTTACTACGGGACGGGCGCTCGCCAGATTGACTACGTCACCGTTCCGGTGCAGTGCAGCGAAGCGCTGCCGCCGACGTTGATCGTCGAGGTCGACACGGCTACGGTTGTGGCTCCTGCGCGCGAAGCCGGCGACATGTACAGGTCGACGGCCCAGGTGTCGGTCTACCTGTCGCAGGCGTACGAATATCCGCTCGAGGTGACGGTTACGCCCAGTTTCGCCCACGGCGACTGGGGCGACTACGTGAGGTTCTCAAAGACGCAAACCGAAGTGAGCACACTGCCAGCGGCGACCGCGCCCACTGTCATCATACCAGCGAACTCTACTGGAAAGCAGACGCTCTTCCTCTATGCACTCCGCGCCGACGACAACACCCAGGGCGACGAGACCAACCAGATTGTTCTAACGCCGAGCTTCGACGACACTGCCGCTGCCACGGTCATCACCGAGAAGCAGGCGGCCGGCATTTGGATAAGCGCGGCGAAGCCGATTGTGGTGACGCCGAGCGCCGGAGCCGAGATATCGTCTGTGAGCGGCGATGAGTACGAACTTACCGTTGCAGTGGCGGACACCGTGGCGGACCTTTCCGACACGACAACCGGCTATCAGGTCTGGTTCAAGCCGGGCGCGACCGCGAGGGGCGGCTTCCTCGAGGGCTACTGGATCATGAAGGACGGTGCGCTCGTCAACAAGGACGACAACAGTTCTCTCAAGGTGACGTATCCCTCCTCCGGCGACCAGCAGTCGCAGATATACGTCGTTTCGCCGATCAGCCAGAAGAAGTCCGAGACGGTCACGTTCACGGCGCACATCGCCGAGGCGCGTACGTCCACGGTCGAGACGACCGACGGCACCGGCAACGTCTACAACGAGGGCGACCAGGCCACGTTCAAGGTGACGCTTTCCGACAAGAACGAGACGGGCGGCACGATCTACGCCTTCCTCAAGGCAAGCGACAACGCGGTCGCCGGCATGTTCAGCGGCACACCGCTTTTCGTTGTCTGCAACGACACCGATTACACAAAGACACAGGGTCTTGCCATAAACAAGAACCAGATTTCGACGACCGAGAGCAAGATCAAGCTCCTCGACGGCCTGAGCGAGGATGCGGGCGGGCTCTCGCTTACGTTCGAGGTAGTCCTCTGCACAACGGCTCAGTACAGCGACGATCCCAACAATCGCGTTGCGGGCTACGACTCCAACTACCTCAACCTCACGGTCTTCAACGTCGAACCGGTCATCAAGCGCATTGAGATGAACGGCTTCGAGTCGGAATACGACGGCTACCAGTTCAGCACCGTACCGAAGGGGATGTGGCAGAAGTTCAAGGCCGTCGTGGCCGACAAGGGCGCATACGACCTCGCGACGAACTTCAAGACGAAGTGGACGGTCTCCCGCAATGGGCAGCAGAAGGGCAATTTCGAGATCGTGGGCAACCCGAATGACGACGCGAACGCCTATTCCAACAACTTCACACAGGCCGGCACATGGGTTGTCAAGTGCCAGGTCAAAGACAAGGACATGGACGACTGGAGCGACATTACGTACTCTGTCACCTTTGAGGTGCTTGACAGCCCGCATGTCACGCTTGTCGCAGAGGAGACGTACTTGGAGAACGAAACCAGGGCCAAAATCACGGTCGGGCTCGACTACTGGGACGAGGACCTCACCACCCCGCTGACCGTCCGCCTCGCCGTCGGACCGTATGTCGCCGGCCGTCCGAACCCAGGCAAGCTCAAGCTCGATGCAAGTTATTTCGTCGAGACCGTTGCCGGCGTGGACTACTACGACATTCCCCTGACTGGCGACGACTACTCCGGGCGCGATATCGACATAGTTGAGATGGATGGTACTGTCAATGCAAAGTTCTCGATCCATGGTGAAGTTACGTCGACCACTGTGCTGCCTACGAGCGAGACGCCTGCGAACAACTACTACCTCGGGGTTTCGACGACGGTCGTTGTCGACGATGTGCTGCCCGTCGTCACCATCACGCCCGATCCTGCTGGGGTGACGAACCGCATCGAGGTCTCTGGAGGCCAGTCGAACTACAAGATTCGGTGGAACGTCAGGAGCGATGTTGCCAACGATTTCACTTATTCCTATTCGCAGTGGCCCGAGGCCGGCATCAAGATCACGATTAGCGGTCCCGACAACTGGGCCGATGGTTGCACCAACATAACCGAGGCGGCAAGCGGCGAATTCTCGCCAAACTTTGGCGATGCCCAGGGCGAGGTTGACGTCATCCTCATGATCGAGACGAAGGACGAAGACCCGGAGCCGTACACTTGGCATTTCTACGTGCGGCCATCCAAGTTCCTCAAGACACTTTCGACGGGTCCCTCCGGCGGCACGACGACGTCGTCGCTTTCGCAGAAGTACTATCGTATGAATGCCCGCGGCGGCCTTGGCCAGGGTCATACCTTCGTCTCCGGCGCGTCATTCTCTAAAGCCGAGAACTTCGAACTCTCGTGGAACTGTGGCAAGCAGACCTACATGAGCGCGTATGCCTTCGGCTACAGGTTTACGGACGGTCCGACGATGGACAACAACTGGCTCAATAGCACGATAGAGGGCGAGTTCGACGTCGGCATCGACAAGAAGGGCAACCAGAAGGGCGACCGCAGTCTGACGGACTGGTATGTCTACAATCCCGATGACCGCAAGGACAGCTTCTTCTATCTCTGGATTCTCACCACGCTCGACGAGAACGGCGCGGCGTCGGACATTATTCTCGGCAACGCCATCTCGCCTGAGGTCGCTGGGCCGCCCGGAAAGGCCCGTATCCCGCTGCCGACGGCGCAGACGGAGGATGGTTCGTACCTTGACACGATTGCTGAGGCGATCTTCTCGAAGGAATGGAGGGTAGAGGACAACCTCGGCGACATCAACCAGGACGGCATCCCCGATACGTTCGCCGTTACCGTCTGGGGCAGCGGCCAGTCGCTCATCCAGGCGTCGACGGGCCTTGAAAACGTCGAAGGCGACTTGACCAACTTAGCAGCAGGCAACCCTGACGAGGACATGCTGCCGGGCGTCTGGGACGGGAGCAGCGCGAGCTATGCGCCGATTGGCGCAGCGCTCGACACCCTGCGCGAGCTACGTGGTTTCGACCCAGGCCTGAACGAGACGGTGCTCACCACGAGCGATCTGTCGTTCAGCGGTGCCGAGACGAATGCATACAAGAAGGCATTTGCGGAGAAATATGATCGCGCTTGGGAGGAGTCGGACGGCTTTAATCTGTCGGAATGGAGTCCGGAGCCGCGCGGACAGGGCGAGCAGTACCGCATGGATCCTACAATGGACGACACGGATTCCGACAAGTTCCCCGACGGCTGGGAATACTACTTCTGGTATATGGCCAAGGTCTGGCTGCCGGCGCACCTGCAGGAGCCGAAGGACGGCGATATTGGCGTGCCGCGGGATGGGCAGCACTTCGTCTTTGAACGCTTTAACCCGGACAACATCATTCTCGGCAACGAGATACCCGCCTCCGAGGTCATGGAGCGATTCCATCCGTGCGTCCCGTTTGAACGCGAGAAGTACACGGGTGCCAAGTGGCTCGTAAACGACTTCGACTTCGACGGCCTCACCGACATCGAGGAGCTTGTCATTGGCACCAATCCCTGCCATTGGGATACCGATGGCGACCGCCTCTGCGACAGCTGGGAAGTCATGATGTGCCTCGACCCGCTGGGCAACACGAAGAATGACAACCCTGACGGCGACTTCATGGCGTTTCGCGCCGTGCGGCTCGACATGTGCTGGATTGACCCCGCCGATGCTGCCAATTACGCGGCTGAGCTTGCCGCTCCGAATTACGGCAAGGGTCTTCCTGCGGACGTGAAGGTCTACGGCCTGCCCGACTTGCGGTTGGGCATCGATTACGACGTTAAAATTGATTTTACCGCCATCCCCGCTAAGATCAAGTATGTAATGCTCCAGTCGATGGACGTCGTTAGCTACACCTTCAATCCAAAGTGGCTTGGTGGCGAACAGCTTATCTACGGTTTCAGGGAAGACATCCCGCCGGCTATTCCGCCGGACTGGGTGTGGGGCTGGTACATGGTGGACAACGTCATGTGCGAGCCTAAGCATTTAGATGCTGGCGAAGAGATATTCCCGGATCTTGAGTTCGTCCTCATCCACGACCAGGTTCGCGACGGCTTTGGCTTTGATCCGCGCACTGGCTGGTACGTCAACGCCAACGGCTACGTCGCAGACCGTTGGGATCCCTCCGCCAACTCCGAGAACGTCTCTATACTCGACAAGTCGGGCAAGGCGATCAACACCCGCCCGTACGCCAACTACGACGAATATCTCGTCATGAAGTACCGCATAGACTATGACATCGACTACGCGCCGGGAAGCAACGTCGATGATCCCTTTAACCCTGAAGAAGAGACTATGTGGGATTTCATCCAGCGCAAGACGACGAATCCAAACAAAGTCCAGGCCACTACGGCTGCGGAGGGCGAGGAGGATACTAAGTCAATCTCCGAGCAGCTTGCTGAACTACTGGCTGAGGCCGGCAGACCTCCCGTCACGACACATGGCGCCGATACCGACCAGGACGGAGTGCCGGACGGTTGGGAGCTCTACATGTACCGTAACCCGAACGGCGCGCCGGAGGCGGTCGATGAAGACGGCCTCGGCCTTCCGGCGGCCCTTGACTTCGACGGCGACGAGCTTTCATTTACCTTGGAGTACGCTGGCACCGACTCGTGCGAGGCCTACAAGGACTGCGAGTCGATCTACGCCAACCATCCCGGCAACAGGTCGAAGTGGTTCAACAAGTTCTTCCCGACGAATCCGGGCACGATGAAGCTGAACGAAGGGGGTCGAACGATCAGCTTCGCCGGAATAGGCAACGCCGACGGTACCGATACCGACCTTGACGGCATTAGCGACGCAATGGAAGGCGGAGCGTGGTCTGCGGTCTTCGCCAACGGCGGCAATCAGGTAGGCGGCCTTATGCTGGGCTTCGTCTACGGTTCTCCGGAGGACGACGGAATCACGGTGTGCTTCCGCGGCGGCGGCATGAACCCGTGCACGATCGACACCGACCTCGACGGCATTCCCGACGGCTGGGAAATGCAGCATGCCGGCGTTCCGGTGCAGTTGCCTGGGAAGGAGGCCGTTGATCCTGTTGGTGGCGATGTCAGTGGCATCAAGCTTGATGCGTCGACGTTTATAGCCGACGGAATAAACGGCGACGACGCTCTCCCAAATGCCGTCTACATCGCCGGCGGCATGGACGCCACGTGGAAGGGCGACGCGGTGTTCTCCGACATAAACGATCCAAACCTTTGCCTCTCCTGGGACGATATTCTCGGCAAGCGCCGCGACGTCGACTTCGACCACGACGGCCTCCAGAACTACCAGGAATACCTGACGCAGTCCGTCCGCCACTTCCGCTATGACGATATCACGACCCCGCTCATGGGTCGTCAGTTCGAGGAAGGCAGATACGATCCGGATACGTCGCTCGTCATAAGTGATCACACTCAGGGTTTTGGCGACCCGGCGGGCGCCCATGACGGTACCGGCACGGGCTATCCTGTGTTCGATCCCGCCGATCCGGAGACCTTTGCCGCCAACGCGGCCGAGGCCTGGAACGGCAGGAGCTTCATCTACTACCAGACTGTCACGACCGGCGTCAGGGATGTCATCAAGGTCATCGATTCGCATGTTGGAACGACGACGACCAACCGCATTTACTACACTGCGCAGAAGAAGAGGTACCTCGACACCGCTACGTTTGTCGCGCAGCACGTGGCTAATGGCGGCAGTGCGCTACAGTATGCCTGGACGGCCGACGGTTGGCGCGACGCCGGCTACTTTGCCCCGCCTCGCCGCGAATGGGACCGCGCCGTCGCGAGCGAATCGTTCGTATATCCGCTCTACATGTGGCCTATTACGGGCTCTATGGTCGGCTACAATTCGTCCATCGCCGGCTATGCGACCACCGACCCCCGCATTGCCGATACCGACGGCGACGGAATGGATGACTTCTACGAAATGTACCACGGCCTCAACCCGCTGCTGGGCACGACGCCTGCGACGGCCGACCAGACAGACTGGGGCCTTGAATCCGCTGAGGGCGTAGTGAAGTTTGGCGACATTGTTTCCGCCCAGTTCTGGGTTATGGGCTATCCGCTTGTCAATTCGAGGCCGACGTTCAACGCCTGGTACAACGAGTGGATTTACCCGAAGTATTCGGGTCTCCGTGGCCGTTTCGGCAAGGATCCCGGCGACGGTGTCGGCCCGATCCAGGCGCCCCAGGCCTACGATCCCGTGCTCTACCCGTGGAGCATGGGCACATCAATGGTCGACGCCGACGGTGACGGCATTAGGAACGACGAGGAACGCATAATCGCCAATGTCGCCGATCCGGTTGGCCGCCACACCGATCCGTCGCCGTTGTGGTTCACTGAGCGCACGACGCCCGCGAGCTACGTTGCGCAGTACTACGTCCAGTCCGGCTTGCTCGCCTATATGCCGTGGACTCCCTCTCCGCTGGATGCCTTCGAACAGGCCGCGCAGCGAGTCATGAAAATGACCGACGCGACGAGGGACATCTATTTTGACGGCAGCTTAAGCTACCAGTACAGCTTCGAGGAGAACGAGGGCTATGACACCGACGGCGACATGACCCCAGACGAGATCGAGGTCGTCTCGACGGTGCGCAAGTCGTCCGACCCGCTCAGGTTCGACGACCCCGCGCGCAGCCAGGCGTTCTACCTGCCGGGAGAGAACTCCTACGCCATCTCCCGCGACCTGCACATCAGACCAATTGACTCCGTCGACTTCCTCAAGCAGTTCACGGTCGAGTGCTGGGTTATGCCCGAGAAGCTTGGCGTGGCCCAGACGATCATCGACAGGGCCGTCGCCTACGAGGGCGACTCCATAAACAGCGACAAGTACGCCATCCGCTCGAACTTCCGCATTGGCCTTGACGTTCAGGGCAAGGTCTACGGCATGTTCGACAACAACGACTCTATCGAGTCGGGTCTCGACGCGCCCAAGAGCTGCCAGTTCGTCGACGGCGGCCCGTTGCCGCTCAACGAGTGGTCGCACATCGCGCTCACGTTCGACGGCTCGAAGCTGATAATATACGTGAATGGCGTTATCCAGGACAGCGCGCCGACCCAGCTCATTCCGGCGAACGGCGTGTCGCTGATCATCCAGAACACGGCCGCCACAAACGGCTTCAAGCGCACTGAGTACCGCTGCGATCCGAGCGCACTCCTGATCGGCGCGAGGCCGAAGAAGCAGAACCTCTATGCGCTCTACCCGTACTACATCGAGGGCGGCGAGCACAAGGAGTCGTTCGACAACCTGCAGGAATACTTCCAGGGCTATGTCGACGAGGTGCGCGTCTGGGACGGCGCGAGGACCGGCGCCCAGATTTCCGAGAACTTCCGCAAGATGATCGGCTTTGCCGAGGCGTCCGACAACCGCGACGAAGTCTTCGAGTCGTGGTACTACAGCAACGGCTCGCGGAACAACAACGACGGCAATCCGACCCTTCCGCCAGAGCTTGTCCTCAACTACGACTTCTCGACGCTCCCCGGCGCAGTCAACGAAGCCGATGTCGCCAAGACCCCGGCGGGCTTTACAAAGAACGTCCTGAACGCCGCGATGAGCGACTATTCCTCCAACGAGGACATCGACACAACAGGGCTCTACCCGAATCTCCTTAAGCTCAAGGGCGTCGAGTATGGCGTCGTCGAAGGCGGCCTGTTCGTCGGCTGGTGGACCAATTGCCTTGTTCACTCAACCGTCTATGACGACTACCACGTCGTCCCGTGGATCAAGAACACCGTAAGCCACTTGCCGCTCCTGGACGGCGGTGCGGTGGACAGCTTCATGTACGGCGACTACTTTGGCTCGGTCTACATGCCCGCTTCCGACCTCGGCGTCGCAAAGCTCGTGTTCCCCAACACGGCAATGCCTTATCCGTCGATTGTCTTCAACAACGACAGGTACTACCGCCTTGCGCATGCCATGATTCTTGCAGAGCGTCGTCGCAGCGAGAACTTTGATGTCACGCTCGCAAAGTGCAGGTTCCAGGTCAGGAACAACTTCACCGGCACGGCAGACCTCGTCCCGATGGGCGGCGCTTTTGCGAAGACGTGCAAGAAGATGTGGAATAACGGCGCATCCGACCCATGGGAGCAGACTGGCGACGACACCAACGGCGATGGCATCCCTGACTGGTGGGAGGAGTATGCCCGCCACAACTACGCGGCCGACCTCGATCCTGCCGAGGCCATCGGCTGGGATACGCTGATAGACTACCACGGCGCCAGGATTCCCGCCGGCAAGGCGTATGTCATCGACATCTACCGCGGCATGCAGCCCGACGGCACGATTAATCCCGACTACGCCGTCAACACAGACGAGGACGGCGACAACCTGCCTGATTGGTGGGAGAACCTGTTCGGCGTTGCCGAGTATGGTGCTGACGACGACCCCGACAACGACGGCCTTTCCAACTACGACGAGTACCTGTTCAGCTTTGGTGCTTCTCCGTACGGCATTGAGAACGGCTTCCCGTTCCTCGATCCGGCAAGGCAGCGTTCCGGCTCCGGCCAGAAGGTCACGGACTACTTCCTCGCGGGGCTGCCGGACAATGTCGTCTCTGCGGACGGCTCGGTCACCAACATCTTCGCCAACCAGTACCTCGGCGAGATCGCGACTGACCATGACTTCATGGAAGGTTGGTGGGAGAAGACCTTCTCGAACTCCTACGCGAACCAGTATGTCTACGATCCCGACAAGGACACCGACGGCGACGGCTGGGACAACTTTAGCGAGAACCGCGCCGCGACTTGGTACGGCACGCTTCTTGCCGATACGATAACGAAGTATCTGTCAAGCGAAGTCGCGCTCAACAACTACCCGCAGCCGGCTATCGGGCTTCGCTTCACCTACAATGGAATCCAAGACGTTGTCGGCAAGTCCGTAGTCGTCAGGACGATGACAAAGGCGAATGGGCGCACTGACGCGACCTTCACAGTTGTCTCACCGGAATCGTCCGATATGGGCGTCGTTGCATATACTCCGGGCGCGTTCATCGACAGCAAGACATCTCTGCACGGGCATTTGCAGCCGGGGAACGTGATGCCGCTTACTTGCAATGTATATGGTGCGCATCTTTCAAAGGAAGGTGTCTATTTCTGGGGCATTCCTACCAGCATATATAGGCCAGCCTCTAATTCAATTGGAAAGGTAGAGCCAATTTCTGGCGGTACATATCTCGGTATTGTGCCACTGCAAATAGGCGAGGATGAGATTGAGTGCTGGTATTATAAGGGCTCGTTCGATAATTACATGGTTGATGTCCGTGCATATACGCGGGACAACGTCATTCTTCAAAACCCGACAATGGACTTTGAACTCATTGGTAGGGCCGTAAGCCGTGATGATGGCCGCAACGGTGAATTGATGATTATGAGTTCGCAAACGGCGGTTCAGAGCATCTTTGGCAGCATTAATTTCATCACGGGCGAATTCATGCTCGATCCGGCACCTCTTGAGGCCGCCGGGCTTGAGCCGGACGGTATGCTCGTAAAGCTCGAATACCAATATGCGATCAGCTCCGAGTGGCCGCAGACGTTGTGGCTCAACGATCCTTCCATCGGCCGCGTCAAGCAGGGCCTCAACACGATCGAAGCGTGGCTGGATCTCAATGGCGACGGCTCCTATACGGCCGGCGAGCCCTACGGCGTCGTCCGCAACGTCAACGTCGGCTGGCACAAGACGACCGAGACCGTGATCGAGCTTAAGGACACCTCGAGCATAATTCCTCACTACCTCCTGTCCGACGGGTCGAGCGACCGTGCCGTCGTCGAGGGAGTCGCGGGCGGCGTTTCCGCCGCGGTCAACGAAGGCGGCGAAGGCGGTGAAGGCGGCGGCGACGGCGGCCTTACCGCCAAGGTGGCTGTCCGCCGCGTCAGCATCAACGGGCAGCGGATGTACGGGCTTAAGACGGTGCCTTCCCGCACGCTTGTGTCGAAGTCCTACATACTTGACGACAGGGCTTACCTGACCGAGGCCGACGTCCTCTCTGACGACAAGTTCGACCTCGACTGGAAGTGGCTCGTGAGCGACGCATCGAAGCTGGGGCTCGCGGTGTCCGACATCGATACTGTCGAATACGAGATCGACCGCGTCAATACACTCGGCGATGGCAGCGTCACGAACATCGCGATCGCGACGTTTGTCAACAGCTTTGGCCGCCAGAGGCCGGTACCGGTCACGCGCGCACCCCTTGCTGAATCGCCAGTGTACAGCGCGGCGCCGACGTTCTCCTGGACGTGCAACGACAACACGATGACGGCCTTCCGTCTCCAGGTCTCGACCTCGACGAATGCCGCGGACATCGTCTACGATACCGGAATCAAGCAACTCCCCGGCGTTGACAGTCTCACCGTCGGAATCTCCGGCTACTCCTTCACGGCGCCGATGTACGCCGGTGCGCCAATCGCCACGAACGGCGCTCCCGTCTTCCTCGACGGCAGCAACTACTTCTGGCGCGTCATCGAGTTCAACGCGAAGTACAACGCCGTCGATCCCAAGTTCTGGAGCTCCTGGACGCAGTTCCAGATGGACGTCGCGAACGAGAACATCAACCCGAAGCTGCCCACGGGCTACGGCAAGTGCGGCGCGATCGTCAGGTACTACGGTCCCAACACGAACGACCTTTCGGGCATTGTAGTCGTGGAGGCCCACCAGTCTGCCGACTTCGCCGGCCAGCCGCTCGCCCAGATGCGCGCAGACGTTTCGCAGCTCGCCGACAGGGACGACCTGACGACAGTCAATGCCGCCTTTGCCGGCATTGAGCCGGGAACCGTCTACCTGATGGCCTACATCGACGCGAACAACAACGGCAGGCGCGACGTGAACGAGTCGTGGGGCTATGTGAACTATGTCGGCACGGAGGCACTCTCGCTCTTCACGCCGCAGGGAGTCAAGGTCACAGAAGAGATACTGCGCAGCCCGTCCGCCGTCATCTACATCGAAGACACGGACTTCAACCGCAACGAGATTCTCGACTGCATCGAAACCACCCTCGCCGCCACCGGCGCGGAAGTCGCGGCGGGCGACGGCGACCGCGATGGTCTTGCCGACGAGGAAGAGGACGGCTTTGCGACCGACGCGTCCGTCTGGGATACCGACGGCGACGGCATGCCCGACGGCTGGGAGGTCAAGTTCGCAGACCTCGACCCGACGTTCTTCGACGCCGTGGAAGCCGTTGACAGCGACGTGATGGCGTTCGTGACGAACACCTGCACTATCGTTACGGTGCAGAACACGGACGGCTCGGAGAGCGTCAACTACATCCTCAAGGACAATGGCCGCGTGCCGATCCGCGGCGACTCGATTGAGGGCTATGAGCTCTACGAGATATACGACTATCCCGTTGCCACCGAAGACGGACTGGTGAACTGCTATGGCCGTGGTGCGCTTGTTACCAACCTCGTGGCGGCCGCCGGAACGACCAACCGCGTCGTGGCTGTTTCTTCCGGAATGGTTGCGCTCGTCCACGCGCAGGTCTACGAGGAGTTTGGCTTTAATCCGAAGACGGCGAACCCGACGGCGTACGAGGACGAAACCGCCGTCAACACCAAGCAGTTCACGGCGCTCGACAAGTACCTCTTGATCCGCTACTTCGCCGCTCTTGGCATCTGTGACGAAGAGGACGTGAACGTCAACGGCAAGTGGGCGCAGTATTCGCTCAAGCCCTTTGACGTCGACAACGACAAAGACGGCGCTCCTGACGGGTGGGAGCTCTATGTCATGTTCGGCACGAACTCGATGGACGTCGTGAACTTCACGAACGGAACGGCCATCAGCTGCTGGAACTTTGACGACCGCTTCTCCGACGTCGACGGCGACGGCCTCAAGCTCGCCCTCGAATTCGACGGTGCGGCCCCGACCGACCCGTGGAACGCCCACACGATATCTTCCGCGTTCACGGACCTCGACGCGTGGAAGTATGACCTCAAGACTCCCGAGTCTCAGCTTTCCGACGATGACAACGACGGCCTTTCCAACATCCAGGAATACAGGGCTCTCGCTCTTGGTCTTGATCTCAATGTCGGGGCGATGAAGACCGACGGCGCGACAATCGACTACTTCCGAACTGTCGACGTCGGCGGCAAGAAGTACTACATTGGCGAGCTTGTCGCAGACCATGACTTCATGGAAGACTACCTTGAGGACGAGCACGGCTTCGACCGCGGTCTCTACGACGCGACGAAGGACTCCGACAAGGACGGCTGGTCCAACTGGGCCGAGCTGCGCTCGTACGTCTCGGCGGGTGTCGAGTACGTTGCGGACATTATCTCCAACAGGGTTGTCCGCAGCAATATTTCGAGCGACGAGTACGATTACATTCGTAACAACTACGAAATTATAGCGGACAACATAACCGTCTCGACGCGTCAGGACATGTTTGGCGACTGGGTATCGACCGTCTCCGGCTCAATTACATACTTCGACACGCAGGCGGTCATGCGCGCCCAGTCTCTCTATTCGGGAACGCCGTATCCGACCGTCAAGCTCACTGTCGCCTACAACGGCGAGAAGGACATCGACGCGGGCGGCATCGTGGTCGAGGCGTACTCGAGCGCGAAGATGCAGAAGAAGCTCTGCTGGTGGAACCTGGCGGCGGCTGACTTCAGCTCCAAGTTCGCGCACAACGGCTATATTACGCTTGAGCTCAAGACGCCCGACCACGGCTATCTCAAGGAGGGCACGACCCACTTTGCGGTGTTCGCCGACATGGATTCGAACGGCACCTACAACGGGGCCGAGCCCTTTGGCATCGCGAAGGACGTCAAGGTCGGCTATGACCGTGCGACCGAGTTCACGGTCGAGTTGAAGGACATCTCGCCCGTGGTGCCACGCATCAACTTCGCGAACCTTACGTGCGACCGCGTAACGCTCGAGGGCACGACGACGAATACGTCCAACGTCGTCTGGGGCAACGGCTTCACGATTGACGGCGAGGAAGTTCGTGTGAGGGTAATAAGGACCGCGATAAACGGCGATGATACGGCGAAGAAGCGCACGCTCCTCAACCGCGTCTTCACGGTCGCGAACCGCAGCTACCTGCACGAGGGCGACTTCTTCACGTCCCTCAAGAACGACCTCGACCCGTATCTTGCGGTCGACGCCAAGGCGATCGGTATCGCTCCCGCGAACGTCTCCGAGGCGACGTACGAGGTCGTCCTTGGCGATGCCAAGTACAAGGCCGGCTCCACTAACGCGAACGAGGGCGTGATCGCAACATTCGTGAACTCCTACCCGAAGTCACGCTCAACCGGCACTCCTCTTGCGCCGAGCGCGAACTCGCGCGGCATCCTGACTACTGCGCAGGCGACGTTCGACTTCAAGGCCGACACGTCCGCCTACACGGCCTACGTGCTGCAGGTGTCCGAGAACGAGAATTTCCCGGCGTCGGGAACGCTTTCGGTGACCAACCTCCTCACTGGTGCGGTCAAGGGCACTGTGTCCGTGACGCCTGCGTGGTATTTCGAGGACGGCAAGACCTACTACTGGCGCGTCGCCCTCATGAACGGCAAGTACGTGATGCTCGATCCGCTCTCGGCCGATGACGTGGTCTGGAGCAACGCGGCCAAGTTCACTGTCGACCTCCGTGGCGAGGCGACTGCCGAGGTCAAGTACTTCGGTCCTGCGACAAACGGCACGATCATCGTCGAGGCATACCTCTCGCCAGACTTCGTGGGCGATCCGATCGCACGTGTAAGTGGCGCGACTGTGCCTGTTGATGGCGGCACCAATTCAGTCTCGGTGGTTGGCCTGCCGAGCGGCGAGATCTAT
>Ga0310696_10002248_pt1 | contig 26036 bp, 15 predicted proteins | sample AusTroGonzalo_MG_4_FD_203885 | JGI IMG/M metagenome (GOLD analysis project Ga0310696, IMG submission 203885) | Bovine rumen microbial communities from tropical cattle in Woodstock, Queensland, Australia - Gonzalo_02 (v2) (version 2) | ecosystem: Host-associated > Mammals > Digestive system >...
CGTAAAAAGTAAAATATATTAATTAACCCTCATTATTCACTAAACACACATTATGTTATGAGAAAGACATTGTTACTGAATGCTGTCTTGGGACTGACGAGTGTGCTCTTGCTGACGGGCTGCGGTGTGGCCACATCGACCTACACCTACACCTCCCGTAGCGGCAAAGTGGCACTACGCGACCTACCAGCCCATGCACAGCATGCCAAACTCAATGTGGATTATTCGCAGCGAGTGACGGCCGTGTCGGACCCACAAACTACACAGCGTGCGGCGATAGATGATGCACAATACAAGTGCATCGAGCGCTATGGCATCGACGTAGTGGTGGATCCTATCTACAAGACGGAGTACAAGAGTGGTAGCCAACCATTTACGGTGACCGTCATTGGTTTTGCCGGACGCTATGTGTCCGATGATTCAGACCTGGATTCGTTCAAGGAGAAAGGTTACACGATGGAGGATGTGGAGAAGTACAAGATGCTGACGGATCCGAACTTCATGAAGTACTACTACCAAAAGGACCAAGTGCCCGGCGATGTGGTCAACTACTACATCAACAAGGGTGGTGCTCCTGCTACAGAAGCCGCTCCTGCTCCGGCTCCTGCTCTGCAACCGGCGCTCGGCGCTGTGGCATTGGAGAACCTGGCACCTGTACCGGAAAAGAAGAAAGCCAAACAAGAGCAACCCGTACCGGCCACGAAGAGCGGTATTCTGCCTTTCGGACGCAAGCCGTCGGATAAGTTCACGTGCGGATTGGAGTTCGCGTATATCTCCAAAAATACCTCGTATAACGGCACGAAATACTCGCTGATGGGTAGGACGGATCCTGCGTATACGCCCGGTTTCCGCTTCGGTTTGCTGATTAACCCGACCTTCAAATACGGCCTGGGATTCAAGACAGGTATCTATATGGATTTTGTGCATGAGTCAGATCCCAACAAATCCGGCGGCAGCGGCCTCAATGATATAGCGTTCAATGTGCCGCTGCAGGTATCGTTCCGCTATGAGATGGCGCGTAAGTTCAGCCTGCTGCTGTACACGGGTCCGCATCTTGATTTCGAGTTGTGGAACCAGAACGGAGGATCCGGCCGTATCTATGAGGCAGAAGACTGCTTCGACCTGCAATGGGGTATCGGTGGCGGTTTCCAATACAGCCGCATGCGACTGACCGTCGGCGGTGAGTTTGGTATGATCAACCAGACACCCAATGGCGGCACTCCGAAGACCCTCCGCAACAAACCTATCGTGCTCAGCCTAAGCATAATGTTCTAAAAACAAAGAAAACAATAATCATTGAAACATAAAAAACAATACGAATATGAAAGCAATTAAATTATCCGCCATCGTGGTTATGGCAATTATGATGAGTGCTTGCGGCTCGACCAGCAGCATGTTCACCTACACATCGCGTAGCAATGCGATAGACAACGTAAATATCAGCGCGACGCAGACCATCGTGGACGTTCGTCCCGACTTCGGTCGCCGCATCAACGCTGAGTCCAGTCCGTGCGTAACGGCAGACGAGGCAAAGGCAGAGGCAAAATACAATGCCATCATGAATCAGAAGATTGACATCGTAGTGGATCCTATCTACAAAATCGAGTACAAGAACGGTCGTTATACGGCTTATCTGACCGGTTATGCAGGCTACTACGAGAATCCGCGTACGCTGCTGGGCGACATCCAACTGCTGGATTCAGTAAGCAAAGAGTCGATTAAGAAATACCTGATGCTGAAGGGTGACCCGCAGATCCTGAAATACCTGGGTGGTCCGTGCCACGAGGATGGCGTGAACATCTTCCATTGCGGCGGCAAGCCCGGTTGCCATCCGGAGATGCCCGAAGCAGCACCCGGTCCGAAACCGGCAAAAGGAAAGAAATAAGAAAAGCGGCTAAAGCTGACAGAAAAAGCAGCAGGGACCCGAGTGGAGTCCCTGCTGCTGTTGTTTATACGGTTCGGATATCGGTATTGACATTCCTACTTCCCCAAAGCGCGAAGAAGAGGATGTAGGCTACGCCGATAACGGGAACGATATAACTGATTAGGCAGTTGTGGGCAGCCACAACGCTCTGGATATACGGCACAACGCCTCCGCCGACCACCATCATCATGAAGATACCGGAAGCCTTGGCGGTGTACTTGCCGAGTCCCTCGGTGGCCATATTGAAGATACAGCCCCACATGACAGAAGTGCATAGTCCGCAGAGCATGATGAGCAGCGCAGCGATAGGCATGAGTTGCATCTCGAACGCCCAGTTGGTAGGCATAGCAACACGTATGCTATCGCCCAGCAGCATAGCTGAGACGAGAAGCACAATCGCGCATGTGGCGACGCAGGTGACCATTGTCCGGCTGGACACCTTGCCTCCGATGAGCGAACCGATGGAGCGGCCCACGAGCATGAGGAGCCAGTAGAGGCCGGCAATAAAAGTGGCATCATCGTAGCCGGCATCGGCAACCTTGTCGAGATAACTGATGAGCGTAGCGGGGATACCTACCTCGATACCCACATAGAAGAAGATAGCAATCACGCCAAGTCGCAGATGGCGGAAAGCCCAGGGTGTGGTTTCGTACGTGATATCCTGTCCGGCTCCGGCAGGTTCGGCCAGTGGCGTACGCCAGAGGATAAAGAATATCAGCGCAAATACCGCCATGGCGATATACAGGACAATATTCACGTCGTCAATCTCCTTGCCAGCAAGATTCTCGCCAATAATAGCACCTACGATCATCGGGGTAATGGCTCCGGAAAGGGAGTTGAGTGTACCACCGATGAGGTTGAGCTGGTTACCCTTGTTGCCACCACCACCCAGGAGGTTGAGCATCGGGTTGGTGACCGTATTGAGCATACAAACGCAGAATCCGCAGATGAGTGCTCCGAACAGATATACGGCAAAACTATCCGTATAACCGCTAATCCACTGGATGCAGATGCCTACAAATCCAAGCAGAATAGCCGCGAGGGCCGTTTTCTTGTAGCCGTATTTGGCAAGGATATTACCGGCGGGCATACCCATGATGAGGTAGGCCAGGAAATTGAAGAGATTTCCCAGCATACCCATTCGCTCTGCCTGCGCAGGATCGGTGAACGATTCTCCCCAGATCTTGCCGACAGGTGCAGCAAGATTGGTGACAAAAGCAATCATCGCGTAGAGGAACATCATCGCGATGATGGAGATAATCGTCAGATATTTGGATGATTGGTAGTTCATAGATTATTTAACCATTTTGCCTTGTGCGTTGTACACTTTGCCGTCGCGCAAGATGAACAATTGTCCGTCGTGTATCATCTTAGCAGCATGCTTGCCATCGGCATTGATTAGTTCCAGGCCGGAAGGAATGGTACTGGGGTCGAAACTATGGTTAGCCCAGTAGTTGACGCCATCTTCCGTACCCTGCGCAGCAGCTCCGTCAGCAGCATAAGCATAGTCGTCGTCGATGCTGTAGTAATAGAAATAGAGACGGTTGGCACCTGCGGGCAGGTTGTAGATGGAGTTGCCATCGCCGTTGTTGTCGTTGGTATCGGTGATGGTCCATGCCTCGGCATTGCTCCAATCCTCTACGTCCACATACCAATAATCGGTGGTATCCAATTTGTTCATAGCCCATGTGGAAGTGTAAGCTCCCAGGCCCGTTTGGTCGGTGCGTCCGATACGGAGATAGACATTGGTCCATTGGCTGTCGGTATTGTCGAACCAAACGCGGTTGCCGGCAGTACTACTGATGAAGGGGAAGTCCACAATACCTTCGGTAGCATTCCAGGAAATGAAAGCCTTGTAGGCGAAATCGGCCTTGGCAATCCAGTGTCCGTCTGCCGTTTCAGGCGGCCAGAACGTGAAAGTAGGCAGCGCAGCCGTGTCGGCATTGATGGCATCGAAGTTCATCTGAGCGAAACCACCGTGCAGGATCCAAACGTCTCCGGCATAGACGGCTTTGCCCTCGTAGGTAGCTGCTGTGCGGCTGAAGGTGTAGTCTGCCCAGTTCTCGAAATCGGAGTCAGAACCGTTCCAGCGTTTGAGCGACACCTTGAGTGTGTAATCTGCCTGCCACTCGCTCCATAGGGCTTCGGGCACGACAAACATGTGAACGGCTTCCCAATCTGCACGCATGGTGAGTGCGCAGAGAAGCGTTAGCGAAAGTAAAAATGTTTTTTTCATACTACATAAAGTTTTAGTTGGTTAATAATATGGGTTGATTATCATTTGATTTCGATTGCATAGCCTCCGCCAGCAGCGGTGAAGAGTTTGAGTTTGGTCTTGCTAGTCACCGTCTTTTTGGTGATAGTATATGCCTGCGGGTTGTTGCGGTAGTGTGCGTTCTTGGCATCGGCATAGATGGTAGCCGTGAACTTCTTTCCGGCCGGCAAGAAACTGAGGTCGATCTGTGAAGTACGCGGGTCGTAGCCATTGGTGGAGCCGACGAACCATTTGTCCGCATCCTTCTGCTTGCGGGCTATGGTGACGTATTCGTAGGGTTCGGCCTCCAGGTAATACACGGTATCCCACTCGACAGGCACGTCCACGATGAATTGGAAGGCATCGAGGAAACGCTCGTAGTTGTCGGGTATGTCGGCAGCCATCTGGAGTGGGCTATAGAGCGTGACGTAGAGCGAGAGCTGGTTGCAGAGCGTAGTGTTGCACCAGGAGTTGCTATTGGGATTGAGTTTGTGTATATCGTTCTCGAAGATACCGGGGGTGTAATCCATTGGTCCACCGATGAGTCGCGTGAAGGGAAGCATGGTGGTATGGTTGGGCGCAGAGCCTCCAAAAGCCTGATACTCGGTACCTTGTGCCGACTCGTTGCCAATGAGGTTCGGCCACGTGCGGCAGAGACCGGTGGGGCGCACCGCCTCGTGGGCATTGACCATAATATGGTATTTAGCAGCTTTCTCCACGCAGTATTGATAGTGGTTGTTCATGAACTGTGAATAATGGTGTTCGCCGCGCGGCAGCAGGTTGCCTACATAGCCGGACTTGACGGCCGGATAGTCGTAGCGATTCATGAACTGGTAGGCGGTGTCGAGCCAGCGTTCGTAGTTGCGAATAGCTCCGGAAGTTTCGTGGTGCATAATCATTGACACGCCTTTCGAGCGGGCATAGTCGTGAATATCCTCGACATCGAAATCGGGGTAGGGAGTCACGAAATCGTAGACAAAGTCCTTCTCGTTGCCGAACCAATCTTCCCATCCGACATTCCATCCCTCGACGAGCACGCCGTCGAATCCGTATTTGGCTGCAAAGTCGATGTATTTCTTGACGTTCTCTGTGGTGGCACCATGGCGTCCGTGCGGTTTAGCCTTGGTGTAATCGGTGACGCCGATATGGATAGACGGGAAATCCCAGGTATATGACCAATCGCGCATACCGGCAATCATCTCCCACCATACACCGACATACTTCATCGGGCGAATCCAGGAGGTGTCCTTGATCTTACACGGCTCGTTGAGGTTGAGCACGATACGCGAGGCGAGAATATCCTTGGCCGACTCGCCCACCATGATGACACGCCAGGGGCTAACAGCCTCGGTCTGGATATGTCCTTTGGTACCATCGATATCGGGCGTGAGCCACGAGGTGAAGACCATGGATTGGTCGTCCAAGTTGAGATGCATGCAAGAGTAGTTGATGAGTGCTGCCTCGTGGATATTGAGCCAGAGTCCGTTGTCGGTTTTGAGCAGTACGGGTGTTTGTACGCCCGTGGAAGAAAAGCCTGTTTGCGAGAGATTGGCCTTGCGTGCTCCCTCTTGCTTAGCGCGAATCTCGCTCAGTCGGCAGCGGGTGTATTCGTATTCCTGGGTGTCGTAGTCGCCGGGAATCCAGTAAGCAGTAATATCACCGGGCATGGCGAATTCCGTTTTCTCCTCCTCGATGACGAAATAGTTGAGGTTGCGCTGCTGCGGGAAGATATAGCGGAAGCCTAGTCCGTCGTCGTAGAGGCGGAAGCATAATTGGATATTGCGCTGTTTTTCCGGTTGCGTGAGCGTCAGTAGCATCTCGTTGTAGCGGTTGCGTATGTTGCGCTCCTCCCCCCATACGGGTTGCCAAGTGTCGTCGTGACGGAAACGGGTAGAGCCCGTGAGGACGAAACCATTCATCAGACCACTGACATTGCTCTCCAGGACCTTCTCCTCCTTGTAGTTGTTGAAATCACCGCGCGAGTGTTCGCCACGCAGCTGCAATCCGAGATACGACGGGCGGATAACGGTGTCGCCCTTGTGCATGAGCCAATAGACAGGACGCCCGTCCCGGATGTCGAAATACGCAGTGAGGTTATGTGAGGGTGACTCGACCGTCTCGATAGCCATCATCGGCAGGCAGAAAGCCAACGTAAGTAAGATTGAAATACTCTTTTTCATATTTGATTAATATTCTATGACCAACATTGAGTAATATTTGAGCGAGGGGAGAGTAAGTCGGATATTCCCTGCGCTATACGTAAAAGTCAGATCAACAGCTGCACCTCCGCGGTATTCCGGCGAAGCCATCCAAACCTTGGTGGGCTGTGATGTAACGGGTACGGAGATATCCAGGTTGCTGAGCAAGTCGGGTTCGCCCTGGTCTCCCTTGGTATCGCACCAGTCGAGGTGTGTGGCATTGCGATAGGAGAGCAAGTGCACCGCATCAATTCCGGTGGCGACATGGCGTCCGACGGTGGCTACCTGTCCTCTCTGGGGTTCCCACTGATTGAAGGTGCATTGTCCGTCGTTGGAGGTGATATCCACTCCGTACCAACCGCCGGTAATGGCGGGACGCAGCAGGTTCTCATAGGCTACGGTGAAGTCGTAGTAATTAATCATATAGCGTTTGAGTTCCGCTGTCATGGAGAGGTTGTTGCGCGGGAAATACTCGTTGCAGAGCATGTGTTCGCCGAGTTGCAGGATAGTACCTCCCCAAGCCATAGCTACGGCTGTTGACATGATGATACCGGGCGTGTTGAAGTAGCCGCGTTTGTTGCCCTTGTCATAATTGAGGTAGGCAGCCAGAACGGTTTGTTTGCCAGCGGACCATTGGTTGTTGTCGGATATGATCTTGCGGAAAGCATCATAGGTATATCCGTCGGCGGGTCCCCAAACCTCGGTATAGCAGAAGTCAACCGGCGAAGAGGCTATTTGGCCCTGTTGACCATATTGGCTGACGGCATTCATCACCAGCCGTTTTGTGGGGTGCTGGCTCTTCATATATTGGATGAACGAGCCGTAGGTCTCTTTGAGGTTGACCGGATTGCCGGCATAGTCGCAGATCGTATAGGTCTTACCATCCTGGTGCTCGCGGTCTCCCAATTGGTCGATTTGCCATCCATCGAAGGAGAATACCTTATACACCTCGTCGTTTTGTTGCGCAAGGAAATCACGCCATTCGCTGTTGGCTGTGTTGGTAAGGAAAATGGAACTCTTGAAGGGCGAGGCGAGCGGGTGCATATCGTGCTCCGCATGCTTATTATCCCTGTAGATCATCCATTCGTCCTTGACGCCATCGTCCTTGTAGTCGAAGAGGGCACCATATGCCAAGTTGTAGAAGAGTGTGGACATACCATGGTTGTGGGCAGCATCGATGTATCCCTGGACTGTAGCGCGATAGCAGTTGCGGGAGATGATATCCGTCCACTCGTTCATAGGCGTGGCAGAACTTCCTCCCAGCGGATGGTGGTGTTTCCAATGCCAATCCTGGAACTGAACATAGTTGATGTGGTAACGGTTGAGATCGCCGATGACACGATTGATCTCCTGCGCCGACATACGGTCATATGAAGACAAGAATCCATTACGCGGGAAGCGTTTGGGATCGGACGACACATCAATAGCGACACAGGCGACCACCTGATCGTTGACGTGCAGTTCGGCCATGTACCCCTGGAAATCTGTGGTTGGCGGCTGCCACGTCCAAATAGCGGAAGTGACGGGTTGTTCCTCCACCAGATGTCCCATATGCTGGTAGCGAATGACTCCGCATGCGGGATAGTTGGTGAGCGAAAATTGTACGGCTTCGCCCGGTTGGTAGCACGCCTTGTCGGTACTAAGCAGAGGATAGCCGATATAACTCTCTCCGTAGGTGACCGGATTATTGTCCGGTTCCATCAAATTACAGCCAGCCGCCATCAGGAGCATGGCAAAAATCGCAGTTGACATATAGAGATGACGTTTCATGGTTATAGTTTTTTGAAGGAAATAGTTTTGTTTTTCATATTGATAGTAATACGCCAAGTACCAGCCTCGGGTATTTTCCATTTGTTATCGGGGTCACCGGAATGGATGTCGAAAGTGCCGTTCTCAACAGGTGCACAATCGGCAGTCGGGGCGAAAATCATCTTGCCGGCAAACGGTGCGCTTTTCTCGAGAGGGAATTTGATTTCACCCTGGGATAAGGTGCCCTCGAATTGATATACATCTTCTTCCAGCGCAGGTACTTCCGCCATATTATCCCAGCTCCATCCAGTGGACGTAGCATTGCCAAGCATATAGACGACGCATCGGTCATAGTACATCCGATAGTTTAGCGCGTCCACCTTGACATCGTAGGTGCCGTTTTGGCTAATGGCCCAATGAGTTTCATCGTAGTCTGTATCAATACGGCGATAAACGATTTTGGATGCGTCGCTATGATTGCGCACGAAACTGGGAATCCAACTGTCCCGACTGGTGAGGAAACGGAACTCTTTTTTACCATCAGTGCTAATTCGTAGCCATCCGTGCCAGGTGAAGATGTATGGGTTCTCGGTGTCCTCGATCATCTTAGGCGCTTTGCTCCTGTCCCAACCATTGGGTACTACATCACCTATTATATATAAAGGCGTGTAATACGTTGAGGTGAAGCGAACCGTATTCGACACTTGCTCTTCGCCCGTCATGAGAATCGTACCGCGTACTCGGCAGATGAACGTATGGGATTGGCCTACGGGAGCGATTCTGCTCAGCGAGTCCGCCAATTGTATGTTGGTTAACGCTAAGGTGCGATCCATGGTTCGTCCGACCTTGAAGTGCACGCCTCCGGCAAAGGCATTTTCCTCTAAGTCGATATCCACCGTATATGCGAGTGCGGAACCAGTACCATGATTCGTTCCGGCCGACCATGTGAGTTGGAGGGCCAGTTGCTTGTCCAGCATGGGGTAGCATGTAACGTCACTTGCCGAGGCGGAAAGAATAAGATTCTCGGTATTGTTTGTGATTTCGGGATCTGAATCCGACTTTTTGCAGCCAATCACTGACATCACGCATGCTGCGATGATGAGTATATAATATGCTTTTTTCATATCTTAGTATCCTGGATTTTGGGTTAATAACGGATTTGCTTCGATCTCTTGCATCGGAATAGGGAAGAGCAGTCGGTTGGTAGTGGCAGCTGTTTTTCCGATGGAGTGTAAGAAGGTGAGGGCATAGTTGTTCGGATAGCGAATCATATCAAACCATCTGTGTCCCTCGAATGCGAGTTCAACGCGGCGCTCGTGTATGATGGTGTCGCGCATCTGCGCTTGTGTGAGTCCGGTGACATCACCTAATCCTGCACGTCTGCGCACCTGGTTGAGCGGGGTTTCCGCCAGCGTGGTATTTCCTAATTCGTTTTGTGCCTCTGCCTCCATGAGCAGCACGTCTGCGTATCGGGTAACTACCCAGTTCTGGTTGGAGGTGTTGTAGTCCGGCGATTGTGTCTTGGTGAGCAAGAACTTTCGGACGTTATATCCTGTGGAGGAATAAGAAGACGAATAGGAATAGCCGTCGAACGGTTTGCATCCGGCATAGAAGATGGTAGCCTCTTTGCGTTTGTCACCTACCTCGTATTGTTTGACAAATTCTTCGGTAGGTTGATTCCATCCGTAGCATCCGGCAGCCATTTGTGAGTTACGCGGGCCCTGGAAAGTACTGATCCAGGAAGCCTGGTTCTCGTTAGACCAGAAGTCGTGGTTTGTCTTGCCGTAATACTGCACCTCAAAGATAGATTCCACTCCGTTTTGTTTAGCGGGGTTGAAGTTGTCCTCGTAGTCCGGTGCCAGCCGGTAATAGTTCATGGCTGTAATATCTTGGCAGAGCTTAACCACTTCGGTATAACCGGTTGTGTTGGGTTGATACGTCAGATAAACGCGTGCTAATTCTGCCATGGCCGCCTCTTTGGTTGCACGGCCGAGGTCTTTAGCGCTATATTCGCCGCGTGTCGGAAGGCGGTTGATTGCTTCTTTGAGATCGGAGAGGATAAGCGTATATACCTCGTCCTTCGAGGCGCGCGGCATCTTCAGCTCGCTATCCGGCGTAAGCGGTTGTGTTGGCATTGGAACGCCGCCAAAAAGACGAACCAACAGGAAGTAGTAGTGTGCGCGCAAGAAATATGCTTCTCCCATGAGGCGGTTTTTGAGTTCCGGTTCAATCTGCATAGCCGGAACATTGGCCAGCACCAAATTGCAGCGCAGGATACCCGGTGACGGTCCGCGCCAGAGGTCTAGGGCAGCGAAGTTGTCCGCGGTAGCAATGAAATTAGCCATATCGGAGGTCTCAATACCATCTTCGCCACCACCGGCACCAACTTCGCTCTCGTTGGCGATGATATCAAGGGTCCAGATACGCATGTTATAGAGTTTCGCCCATTGCAGCGGTTGGTAGCATGCATTGACAGCCGCTTCGGCATCTGCAGCAGTCTTGAAACCATCCGTGGTGTCAACAGAGTCCCATGGCTCGCGATCCAAGAAATGGCAGGAAGCGAGTGTGACTGTCGTGAGGGCGATGATGATCAGATTATATATACCATTTATGTTTGCTGAACGTTTCATATCTTGTCCTCCTAAATTTAGAATGTTATATTGATTTGGAACGTAAAGTTTCGTGTAAGCGGATAGACATTGCTATCAATACCGTTTCCTCCCACCTCCGGGTCGAGTCCGGAGTAGCGTGTGAAAGTACAGAGGTTCTGTCCGGAAACAGAGAACCTAACTTCGTCCATCAGAGCCTTTTGCGTATATTTCTTGGGCAGGGTATAACCTACGGTGATGCTTTTCAGTCGGAGGTAGGAACCATCTTCCAAGAAGCGGTCACTGACTCGGTTGTTTTTGTTAGGATCCGAGAATACGGCACGCGGCATTGTGTTGGACGGATGATCCGGACGCCAGCGATCAAGGGTGGACGTCAATTGGTTCTGTGCAACAGACATGGCTTCCAGTGTGGCGCGGTTGCCATTATATATCTTGTTGCCGGCAGCTCCCTGGAAGTATATCTCGATATCTACGCCAAAGAACTCGAAGCGGTTGTTCATAGAGAATGTCCACGTGGGAATCGGTGATCCCAGTATAGTTCGGTCATCCTCGTTGATGACGCCATCGTTATTCAGATCCTTGAATCGTATATCGCCCGGCTGGGTGCTGGTATAGGCATCGCTACCGATGGTCTGTACGGCATGTTGATCGACTTCCTGTTGAGATTGGAAAATACCATCGGTGACGTATCCATAGAAAGCACTTACCGGCTGGCCCACTTTGTGCACATTGCAGTCAAAATACATTGGTACATCATCGTTGAGCGACAAAATCTTGTTGTGGTTATATGCAAAATTGACTGTGGTTGTCCAGGTGAATTTGCCCTTGAAGTTCAAGCTATTGAGGCTAACCTCTACACCCGTATTACGCATGCGCCCTGCGTTGATGCTCGGTACGGCCTCGTCGGAATAACCACTGGTGATGGGCACGGACATGGGGACGAGCATATCGTTGGTATTCTTGATGTAATAATCGACGGTAGCATGGAGACGCTGGTCGAACAAGGCAAAGTCGGTACCGATATTGTACTGTTCAACCGTTTCCCATCGAACGTTGGGGTTGGGGAATACCCAAGGAGCGAGACCAGCTACCTGTTTGTTGCCAAAGACATATTGAACGGTTTGCAGCTGGCTGGCATATGCATAGTTGCCAACGCTGGCTTGGTTACCTGTTTGTCCGTATCCCGCGCGCAACTTGAGGTCGCTGAGCCAGAAGGTCTTTTTAAACCAATGCTCTTCGCTGATACGCCATGCGATAGCTGCAGACGGGAACACGCCCCAGCGATTCTTCTTTGCGAAGCGGCTTGATCCGTCGGCACGTACGGTGGCAGTGACGAGATATCGGTTGTCATAGCCGTAGGTGACACGTCCCATGAAAGAAAGCAATGCCCAGTCAGATTTATTGCCGCCAATGGTTGGCTCTAACAAACCATTGCTCAGTTGTCGTGCGTTCTCGGAAATGAATCCCTGAACAGCACCATTCATATACTCGTAGGTGTTTGCCTGCATGGACGAACCTATCATCGCGGTGAAAGCATGTTTCTGCTTGAAAGTCTTGACAAAGGAAAGGGTGTTATCCCACAGCCATGTAATACTCTTGTCGAACGAATGACTGGCCTGCGATTCGGGTTGGGCAATAGGTTTCCAATCGTATGCCGGAGTCCATCCCTCGGTGTCCCAATACATTACTTGGATACCAAAGGTGGTCTTGAATATCAGCCAATCCAAAGGTTTGATTTCAGCGTACACGTTGCCCAACAGGTTGTAGCCTTTGGTAGTGCTGGTGTTCTCCATCATTTTACCGATAGGGTTGGCTATATCGCCTACGTACATGGGCAATCCCACGGGTCCGGCCCAACTGCCATCTTCGTTTCGTATTGCCTGCGTGGGCAGCGCGCGCATGGTATTTTGTATATTGTACTCGCCTCCGGATTTGGTATCGTGGTTTAGGCTTAACTTATGACCAAAACGCAGCCAGTCAAAGAGTTGCGTGTCGTGGTTGAATTGCAGGGTGATGCGTTTGTATGCCGTTGTTTTGATAACACCTTTTTGATCAAAGTATGCTCCGGATACATAGAAATTGGATTTCTTTGTGCCACCGGAATAACTAAGACAATAGTTTTGCGTCGGTGCAAACTGGAACAACTCCGACATCCAATCTGTTCCTTCGCCAAGAGCGAGTGGATTAGCGTATGCAGCATATTGTGGTTGGGCGGCTGCGAACATCATTTCATTATGGAGCGAAGCAAACTGGCTGGCATTCAACAGTGGTAGTGTACGTTGTACCTGGTCGAAGCCAAATGAGGCTTTCAGGCTGATGTGTCCTTTTTCGTTTTCGCCCTTTTTGGTAGTGATGATAATCACACCATAGGCACCTCGGCTACCATAGATGGCTGTAGCAGATGCATCCTTCAGTACGTCCACACTGGCCACATCGTCCATGTTAATCATATTGAGCGGTACATCTGTCGGTACGCCATCAATAACGATGAGAGGTTGGGAATTGTTGATACTACCTATACCGCGAATGTTGAGGCTTACATTGCTACCGGGTGCACCAGAACCTGTGACCTGCAAACCCGCAGCCCGACCTTCCAATGCTGCACCCAACGATGGAGCCGGTTGCTTCTGCAGATCCTTGTCATTTACCTGTGCAATCGAACCGGTCAGGTCACTCTTTTTCTGGACTCCATAACCGATTACGACGACCTCCTCCAATTGTTCTGAACTCTCGCGCATGGTTAGGTGCAATTCGCTGCTACCATCTGCTTTTACCGTTATGGGGTCGTAACCCATATAACTGATTTGCAACGTTGCGGGCACCTCTGCCTGCACTTCAAAGTTACCATCAAAGTCGGTAATGGTACCAATGGTGGTTCCTTCCACCATGACATTTACACCGATGAGGGGTTCACCTGATTCGTCCAAGACTACTCCTCGTATTTGAGCGTTCAGCGATAGAATGCTCATGAGACTTAGGAGCAGGACAAAAAGATAATAACGTGTTTTCATAGGCACATTTAAAAATTCGACGCAAAATTACTGCTTTTCCCGTACGTGTGCAATAGCAGAACCGAAAAAAGTAGTTGTTTTTCGGCGCTGTGACGTTGTAAGTGGCTTATTATAAGCTGTTTACGATTTTTTCAACTTGCTTATAAAGTAGTGATTATTTTTTCAAAATTCTCTCTATCGCCCTTTGCTTGATTGCGCATACGCGTACGTGAATTATAGATGGTAGAGAGTGAATATCGTAAAAATGATGCTATTTGTACGCTATCGGTAATGCCGAGACGAATGCAACAAAGGACCCGTAAATCCGTGTTCAATCGTTCGCCCTGCTTGGTTCGGAATTCGGTACCTTCCACCATCAGTGCCTTTACTTTCTCCACAAAATCGGGGAAGATATTGAGGAAGGCATCATCAAAGTCTTGGTAGAACGCATTTAGTTGTTCAGTGGTGAAATGTTGGGAAGAAAGTTCGGCGTAGAGATGCTTGGTATCACCTTTATCTACATAGTGATTGAGCATTCTGCGCCAGTTGTCAAATCGGTCTATAAGTAAGGATGTCATCTCCATGTAGTGCCCGACATATACCGTCCTGATCTGGTTACTCTGTGTGAGATTCGTATTCGTTATTTGAAGTGTTTCGTTTAGTGCAGCTAATTTTGCTCGCTGATGCATGACATATAGTAGGAATCCCCACATAAGTAGGGCAATAGTTGCTATACTTCCAATCAGGCTATACAGCAAACGTTTATGTGCCGTTTCTTGTTTCTGATGTGCGCTCTCGATAATTGGGTAGAGGGTGCTGATTTCCAGTGTTCGACTACGCATTCCTCCAGCGTTGGCATCTTCAAGAGCGCATTGCATATAGTGATATGCGTGATCAATGTCTCCTTCTTGGTAGAGCAGAATCGCTAATTCTCGAAGTGCAATATATTCGCGTACGGCCTCGCGTAAATCGGAGCATGCGGAGATAATCAAATAGTGTTTCTCTTCTGCAGGATTGTGAAGTGCTTTGTAGATTTGAGCTTTGGTTATTGCAAAGATTCCCACTTCGTCTTTGGTGATGGTATGTGTCTTTTCGTAATCGTTAAGTATGGTAAGTGCTTTCTCATATTCCTGGTCAGCAGTCAGGGCATCGGCTCGAATGAGTTCATGGAGGAAACTCCCGTCAGTATGTACCAGCATCAGCGAGTCTCTATAATTCTGCGTCCATTCACGATACAGCTGTTGCTCGGCTGTCGTTATTGCATAATCGGCCATCAATCCGTATAGTGTACGGCGTAGATGGTAATAATATGGAAGCAAATATGATTCCACCAAAGATACGGGAATATCATCAAGTTGCTGAATAGATTCGTGATACATTCCTAAACGCATCATCACTTCTGCTTGATTCATGCGTGCCATATGATGATATTCTGCGATTTGAAGCTGCTCTGCCAGAGCAATACGTTTCTCGGCATATACTAATTGTGAATCAATGTCAAAACGACGATACATATCAAATAGCGTGCCATACAAATCGAATCGTTCGGCAGCTGTCATCACATCCTGTAGGTGCAGACATACAGAATCAATACGGTCTTGATAGCGCTGTTCAATTGATTGATGCACGGAAACAAGTTCATCAAGTTCTCTTAGTGAGCTATCTTTTTTTTGGCATCCTGCCATAATCAAAGATAGCATTAAGCATACTATAAGAGTGCTTCGGCTACGCATATTTTTGTGATTTTTGCCTGCAAAGGTATAATTTTTTCCGTATATGAGCAAGAAAATTGAGCTTTTTTGGCAAATATATAGCAAAAAAGCAGCAGGGACCCGGAAGAGTCCCTGCTGCTATTGTTGATAGCGCGGTTGTTGATAGCGCTTGGCGATTAGTTGCGGAAGTGGAGTTCGCCGTCGCGCAGTTCGACTACTACGGGTTTGTGGCTGTCAACGCGTCCGCCGATAATCTGCTTGGATAGTTCGTTGAGAACCAGGCGTTGCAAAGCACGTTTGACGGGGCGTGCACCGAATTGCGGGTCGTAACCCTCGCGGGCGATATAATCGACGGCATCCTTCGTAACGCGCAGCTCAATACCCTGGTCGGCGAGCATCTTGTGGATGCGGGCGATCTGGAGTTCGACAACCTCGCGGATATTATCCTCGGTCAGTTCGCTGAAGTGGATGATATCGTCGATACGGTTGATGAACTCGGGTCGAACCTGTGCGCGCAATTGCTCCTCGGTGAGGTTGGAGGTCATGATGATGAGCGTATTCTTGAAGTTGACCGTACGTCCCTTGTTATCCGTGAGTCGTCCGTCGTCCAATACCTGCAACAGGACATTGAAGACATCGGGGTGCGCCTTCTCTATCTCGTCGAAGAGGACGACGGAGTAGGGTTTGCGCCGGATAGCCTCGGTGAGTTGTCCGCCCTCGTCGTAGCCGACGTATCCGGGAGGCGCTCCGATGAGTCGCGTGGCGGAGAACTTCTCTTGGTACTCGGACATATCGATACGGGTCATCATATTCTCGTCGTCGAAGAGGTAATCGGCCAGGGCCTTGGCCAGTTCGGTCTTACCGACACCCGTGGTGCCGAGGAAGATGAAACTGCCGATAGGTCGTTTGGGGTCCTGCAAGCCGGCACGGCTACGGCGTATGGCATCGCTCACGGCGATAATGGCATCGTCCTGACCGATGACGCGCTTATGCAACTCGGTCTCCAGATTGAGCAGTTTGTCGCGCTCGGATTGCATCATCTTGTTGACAGGGATACCCGTCCAGCGGGCAACTACTTCGGCGATATCGTCTTCGTCCACCTCCTCCTTGATAAGGCTCTCGCCGCTGATCTGGTGGAGTGCATCCTGAGCCGCCTTGATGTTCGCCTCGGCCTGTTGCAAGCGGCTATAGCGAATCTCGGCAACCTTGGCATAATCGCCCTCGCGCTCGGCCACCTCGGCCTGGTGCTTCATCTGCTCGATATTGGCTTTCTCGTTCTGGATAGTAGCCACATAGCCTTTCTCCTTCTCCCACTGTTTGTTGAGCGCGTCGCGCTTGTCGGTGAGGGTTTTGAGTTGGGATTTGAGTTGCTCCATCTTGGCATCATCTTTCTCCCGCTTGATGGCTTCGCGCTCGATCTCCAGTTGCTTGATTTGGCGGTCGAGGTTATCGATCTCCTCGGGCTTGGAGTCCACCTCCAGACGCAGTTTGGCAGCGGCTTCGTCCACGAGGTCGATGGCCTTATCCGGCAGGTAACGGTCGGTGATATAACGTGCGGACAGCGTGACGGCAGCAATTAGGGCATCGTCCTTGATACGCACCTTATGGTGGGTCTCGTAGCGCTCCTTGAGTCCACGCAGGATTGATATCGTGGCCGCCTCGTCGGGTTCGTCCACCATGACCTTCTGGAACCGGCGCTCGAGGGCCTTGTCGGTCTCGAAGTACTTTTGGTACTCATCCAGCGTGGTGGCACCAATAGCGCGCAGTTCGCCTCGCGCCAGTGCGGGTTTGAGGATATTGGCGGCATCCATGGCACCGCTGGTCTTGCCGGCACCTACGAGGGTATGAATCTCGTCGATGAAGAGGATAATCTCGCCTGCGGCAGCGACCACCTCGTTGATGACACCTTTGAGTCGTTCCTCGAACTCACCTTGATACTTCGCACCCGCGATGAGTGCACCCATATCGAGGGAGTAGATCTGCTTCTTCTTCAGGTTCTCGGGTACATCGCCGCGTACAATACGGTGGGCCAATCCCTCGGCGATGGCGGTCTTACCGACACCGGGTTCACCGATGAGGATAGGGTTGTTCTTGGTTCGGCGGCTGAGAATCTGCAGCACGCGTCGTATCTCGTCATCACGGCCGATGACGGGGTCCAGTTTGCCATTCTTGGCTCGTTCGCACAGGTTAATTGCGAACTTCTGTAAGTTCTCGTTGTTGGTGTTCGTCTTTTCCATAGTTGTATCCTTTCTTATACTAAATATTTGCGATTTTATGTTTCGCAATGCATACGGCAAAGTGCGTACCAAAAACAAAAGACTGCCAAATTGGCAGCCCTTTGTCAGTTGTATTGTGTGAATCCTTTAGTGGGATTCGCAGGTGCAATTACAGCAGGTGGCAAGTAACGGTAAGGCCCGCCATCACGATGCTGACCATCGACATGAGCTTGATGAGGATGTTGAGGGACGGACCGGATGTGTCCTTGAAAGGATCGCCTACGGTGTCGCCAACGACGGTAGCCTTGTGGCAGTCGCTGCCCTTGCCACCGAAGTGACCTTCCTCGACATATTTCTTGGCATTATCCCATGCACCACCGGCATTCGCCATGAAGACGGCGAGAACGAAGCCTGTAGCCAGACCGCCAATGAGCAGACCCAGCACACCGGCAACGCCGAGAACGAGACCCGTGATGATAGGAACGATGATAGCCAGGATAGACGGCAGCAACATCTCGTGCTGTGCACCCTTGGTGGAGATAGCCACGCAGCGTGCATAGTCGGGATCAGCTTTGCCCTCGAGGATACCCTTGATGGTCTGGAACTGACGGCGCACCTCCTCGACCATCTTTTGTGCGGCACGACCCACAGCGTTCATGGTGAGACCGCAGAAGAGGAAGGCCATCATCGAACCGATGAAGATACCCACGAGTACCATCGGGTTCATGAGGTTGACGTTGTATGCATTCATGAAGTCCACCAGCGTTGCACTTTGTACTTGTTCCAAGGACCATTTAGTACCTTCTGTTACTGCCACCATACCATCAGCTGCATGAGATGCAAATCTTACAAGTGCTATCTTAATCTCCTCGACATAGGAAGCCAAGAGGGCGAGCGCTGTGAGGGCAGCCGAACCGATAGCAAAGCCCTTGCCGGTAGCGGCTGTGGTGTTACCGAGTGCATCGAGCGCGTCGGTGCGCTGACGTACCTCGGCGGGCAGACCCGACATCTCGGCGTTACCACCGGCATTGTCGGCGATAGGTCCGTAGGCATCGGTTGCCAGGGTGATACCCAGCGTGGAGAGCATGCCTACGGCGGCGATACCGATACCGTAGAGACCCATCGAGAGGTTAGCGGCGCTGAACTCCACATGGAAGCCGTTGGCGCACAGATAAGCCAGCACGATAGCTACACCGACAGTGAAGACGGGAATAGCCGTGGAAAGCATACCCAAACCCAGACCGCTGATGATGACGGTGGCCGGACCTGTTTGGCTGCTCTCGGATACTTTCTGCGTGGGTTTATAGGATTGCGAGGTATAGTACTCGGTGGATTGGCCAATGATCATACCGGCAATCAGACCTACCACAACGGAAAGGCTGACTTGCCACCACTGGTTCGTCTCCGTACCGAAGAGCCATGCGAAGATAGCAAACGTTACGGCAGCAATGAGGAAACCGGCGGTGTTGGTACCAATAGCGAGCGCGCGGAGCAGTTCCTTCATACCCGCATTCTCTTTGGTTTTCACCAGGTAAATACCGATAATCGAAAGCAGTACGCCACACGCCGCGATGAGCGAGGGAGCGAGGACTGCCTTGAGCTGCATCTGCGGGCAGAAAGCGAAGGCCGAAGCACCCAGAGCCATGGTGGCAAGGATAGAACCGGCATACGACTCGTAGAGGTCGGCACCCATACCGGCTACGTCGCCTACGTTATCACCTACGTTGTCGGCGATGGTGGCGGGGTTACGCGGGTCGTCCTCGGGAATATTGTACTCGGTCTTACCCACAAGGTCGGCACCTACGTCAGCGGCCTTGGTGTAGATACCGCCGCCCACGCGGGCAAAGAGAGCCTGTGTGGAGGCACCCATACCGAAGGTAAGCATGGTGGTGGTGATAGTGATGAGGTCACCCTCGGCACCTACCATAGCCAGCAGTCCGGTCTTTTGCAGCACGAGGAACCAGCCGGCGATGTCCAACAGGGCCAGACCAACCACGGTGAGACCCATGACGGCACCACTGCGGAAAGCCACCTGCAGACCCGAGTTGAGGCTCTGGCGAGCTGCATTGGCGGTACGCGCCGAGGCATAGGTTGCGGTCTTCATACCGAAGAATCCTGCCAGGCCGGAGAAGAAACCGCCCGTGAGGAACGCAAACCAAACGATACCATTCTGCAAATGGAACGCTGCCATAACGGCAAAAATAATAGCCAGTACAACGAAGACGATGGTCACCACCTTGTACTGCTGCTTCAAATACGCCATTGCTCCCTTGCGCACGTGCGCAGCAATGGTCTTCATCAGTTCTGTTCCTTCCTCCTTACCGAGCATGTTTCGGTAGAAATAGTAGGCAAAACTGAGCGCCAACACCGATGCAGCCAAAACGACATACATCAATACTGTTAAATCTGTCATAAAGATACCTATTTTTAATATATTATTACACGAATTTTTGCAAATCGGGGCGCAAAGGTACAATTTTTTGGCAAAACGTGCAAATATATTGGTCGCTTTTCGCCCGAATTGTGCTGTATAACATGTTATACAACATTTTCAGGGGCTATGCTTGCAAGAAAAATATATACAACTATTGTATATATAAAAAAAATGTTGTACCTTTGCACCCAAATTGGCATTTTATGCAAAACAGCAAGCAAATATATCTACAAATATACAAATTCTATGGAACAGAAAAAACGTGTTTATACCTTCGGTAACGGTAAGGCCGAAGGAAATGCCCAGATGCGCGAGCAGTTGGGCGGTAAGGGTGCTAACTGCGCCGAGATGAACCTTGTGGGTGTTCCCGTACCTCCGGGATTCACCATCACTACGGACGTCTGCAACGAGTACTATGAGGTAGGCCAGGAGAAGATTATGGCCCTGCTGAACGATGATGTTGTAGCTGCCGTTCACCACATTGAGGGATTGATGAACAGCAAGTTCGGTGACCCCGCTAACCCGCTGCTGGTCAGCGTACGTTCGGGTGCACGCGCTTCGATGCCGGGTATGATGGATACCATCCTCAACCTGGGATTGAACGACATCGTGGCTGAAGGTATGGTGAAGAAGACCAATAACCCGCACTTCGTATATGACAGCTATCGTCGTTTCGTACAGATGTACGGTGACGTAGTACTGGGTATGAAACCCGTTAACAAAACCGATATTGACCCGTTTGAGGCTATCATCGAGGAGGTTAAGGAGATTCGTGGTGTGAAACTGGACAAGGACCTCAACGTGGACGAGCTCAAACTGCTGGTAGCCCGCTTCAAGACCGCTATCAAAGAGCAAACCGGCAAGGACTTCCCGAACGACCCGATGGAGCAACTTTGGGGAGCTATCTGTGCCGTATTCCGCAGCTGGATGAACGAGCGCGCTATTCTGTACCGCAAGATGGAAGGTATTCCTGACGAGTGGGGAACAGCCGTGAGCGTGATGGCTATGGTATTCGGTAACATGGGTGAGACCAGTGCTACCGGCGTATGCTTCAGCCGTGATGCCGCTACGGGTGAGAACCTGTTCAACGGAGAGTACCTGGTGAATGCACAAGGTGAGGACGTGGTAGCAGGTATCCGTACACCGCAACAGATTACGCTGGAAGGTAGCCGCCGCTGGGCTAAACTGCAGGGTATCAGCGAGGAAGAGCGCGCAAGCAAGTATCCCTCGATGGAAGAAGTGATGCCCGACCTCTATAAAGAGCTATACGGCATTCAGGCCAAACTGCAAGCGCACTACCGCGATATGCAGGATATGGAGTTCACTGTACAAGAAGGTAAACTATGGTTCCTGCAGACCCGTAACGGCAAACGTACGGGTACGGCTATGGTGAAGATTGCCATGGACCTGGTACGCGAAGGTGTTATCTCCGAGAAGGAGGCTATCCTGCGTTGCGAACCGCAGAAGTTGGACGAGCTGTTGCACCCCGTATTTGACAAAGACGCTATCAAGAAAGCGAAAGTGATTACGCAGGGTCTGCCGGCCAGCCCGGGTGCTGCATGCGGACAAATCGTATTCCACGCTGATGACGCACAGGAATGGCATGCCAACGGACATAAGGTGATAATGGTTCGTATTGAGACCAGTCCGGAGGACCTGGCAGGTATGTCGGCAGCCGAAGGTATTCTGACCGCCCGTGGTGGTATGACCAGCCACGCAGCCGTTGTGGCTCGCGGTATGGGTAAATGCTGCGTTTCGGGCGCAGGTGCTATCCAAGTGGATTACAAGGCCAAGACCGTTAAGATAGAAGGCGTAACCTATAAGGAAGGCGACTATATCTCGCTGAACGGTTCGACCGGTCAAGTATATGCCGGTGAGATTCCGACGAAGGCTGCTGAACTGAGCGGTGATTTCAAGGACCTGATGGACCTCTGCGACAAATACACCAAACTGCAGGTTCGTACGAACGCTGACACTCCGCACGATGCACGCGTTGCACGCGCCTTTGGAGCAAAGGGTATCGGTCTGACCCGTACGGAGCACATGTTCTTCGAGGACAAGAAGATTCTGGCCATGCGCGAGATGATTCTGGCAAAGGACAGCGAAGGCCGTGAGAAAGCACTGGCTAAGTTGCTGCCGTATCAGAAGGCAGACTTCAAGGGTATATTGGAGGCTATGGACGGCTGTCCGGTGAATATCCGTCTGCTGGATCCCCCATTGCATGAGTTTGTACCCCATGATATCAAGGGTCAAGAGCAAATGGCCAAGGAAATGGGCGTTAGCGTAGAAGAAATTCAGGCACGTGTTGCTTCGCTGGCAGAAAACAACCCGATGCTGGGTCACCGCGGATGCCGTCTGGGTATTACATTCCCGGAGATCACCGCTATGCAGACCCGCGCTATCCTGAGCGCCGCATGCGAGCTGAAGAAAGAGGGTAAGAACCCGATGCCGGAGATCATGGTTCCGCTGATTGGTATCCTCTATGAGCTCAAACAACAAAAGGAGATTATCCAACGCGTTGCGAAAGAGGTATTTGCGGAGTATGGTATCGAGGTAGAGTTTGAGATCGGTACGATGATTGAGATTCCGCGTGCTGCATTGACCGCAGACCGCATCGCTACGGAAGCTCAGTACTTCAGCTTCGGTACGAACGACCTGACGCAGATGACCTTCGGTTACAGCCGTGACGATATCGCCAGCTTCCTGCCGGCATACCTGGAGAAGAAGATACTGAAAGTGGATCCGTTCCAGGTACTCGACCAGAACGGTGTAGGTCAGCTGATTAAGATGGCCGTTGAGAAAGGTCGTGCCGTTCGTCCGGGATTGCGTACCGGTATATGCGGCGAGCACGGTGGAGAGCCCAGCAGCGTTAAGTTCTGCGCCCGCGTGGGTATGAACTACGCAAGCTGCTCACCGTTCCGCGTACCTATCGCTCGTCTGGCAGCTGCACAAGCCGCTGTGGAAGATGAGAAATAAGGCTTCAATGCGAGTGTAGAAAGAGGGTGTGTCTATAGCGGACACACCCTTTCTTTTTATCGTTTAGTGAAGAAATATCTGGTAGGCGACATCGCAGTTGATGCACTTGTCGGATTGGCAATAGACGGTATAGAGATGAATGAGCGCCTGGGTATCCGCTGCTGTTTCCGCCTTTTGTCCCAGCGTGCGCCATTGGCGGATGATGTTGTTGTTCTCGGCGGGTAGCGCTTCCAGCAAAGCCATGGCTTGCGCTTGTTCTCCGCGTGCGAACTTATAGGGGATGACGGCGTTAATGAGCAAGAGTCGCACCGAATCACGTCCTATAGGAGGAACCACGAGACCGGGAAGGGATTCGACAGGTGGCATGAGGATAGCTTCCAGTTGGTCGAGCGAGGTGGCATCCATCAGACGGGAGAAGAGAAACTCGGTATGATGAATGAGTGCGGCAAACTGTCGGATACGTGTCTCGGGGAAGTTCTGCGGGCGCATACGCGCATTCTTCCAAAGGTGCGCGTCTATGGGTTGCAGCGAGAACTTATGCTGCAGGAACGCATATTCCTTATAGAGCGGATCAGTCTCTGCCAGCAAGCCGGCTTGTCCGAGCAGGATGGCCGTCAGTTGGAAGAGCGAGTTGCGATGCTTGAGCAAGTATTGCAGGGGTGTTTGAATGGCCAGCAACTCGAAGGGGATGCCGTTGGTATGGAATCCGAAGCAATGTGCCAGGGTGATGTAGAATGCCTGTTCCCAGCTGCCATGGGTGATGGCGAGTAGGCGATTGACAGACGATGCTTTGCAGCGCAAGCGGTCGCGCAAGAGGGTGCGTCGCCATCCCTCGGTGAGCAATGCGGGTTCGTTGAGCAGACGTTTGGCGCAGCGATGGGTGAAAAGCGGCGAATCCATCTGGCGTGCCTCGCTAAGCAGACGCGTCAAGTAATCCTCGTCCATGGGGTAGGTGAGGACGCATTGCGGAATGAGTTCGCCGCGGCTATTGTAGACGAGCTTATCCGCCTCGCGGACGACGTGGAGAATGATGTTATCATAGGCAGGGTCCAGGTGATGGCGATGGCGGTACCAATCGGATGAACGCACGTGTATCTCGATATTACCAACCTGTTCCACCGGCGCAGAACCGTCATCCGGGTTGCCCAGACGAATACGTGCTGCCGAGAAGTCGGGTCCGGCATCGGTATTATGCGTGCCGACAGCGATGACCTGCAGCGGCGTGCCGTCGGTCAAGGCTTGCGGGTACGAGCGGAAGAGTCCCTTCTGCCAAATGAAATGTAGGAGTATCTCAGGCAAGGAATTTCTTTATTTGGTTTTTGAGCGATTGCGCGATGTATTCCGTAGCCCATTCCAGGACGTTATTGCTCCAACGCTGCGGATGGGTGGTAATCATGATCTTATGCGGGCGTTCGGCATCGGATTGGAGCCAGCGGATGATGTCGTCAGTGGTATGGAACATCCATCCCCGGCGAATCCATTCGTCCTGGTGCTCGGGAATCTTATCGCGTACGGAGACTTTGTAGCCATCCCAAGCACGCCCGGTATCGGTGAGGTAGAAGAACTGTGAGAAATCGATATCAAAATACGGTTCACCGATGATACCATAGTTCTGGTAGTGGTACGTGACATGCTTGTTACCCTGTTTGCGCCAGAGGTCGCGACTGTCGTAGCGGCTGGTAGGTGCACCGTGCATACAGATGGTACGGACGGGATAGAAATTGCGCAGGCAGTCGAGCCACTTGATGAAATGGTGCATGGCAGCATCTACGTCGCCATGACAGAGGGACATATCCTCGTAGTGATAGCCCAATTCATGGCCTATGCCGGCGATAGCATGCATGACGGAAGGACGGAAACTGGCGCGTACGACGCGGAAATAATAGGATGCGGCAATACCGAGCTGCGCCTCCAACTCCGCCACAGCCAGGCTATGGAAGGGCTTTTTGTCCACGTCGTGCCGCAAGATAACTACCGGCGTGTCGGTCAGCGAATCCGCCATGTCGAGATACTGCTCGAACGTGTAGAACTGATAGCCCGCGGCACGCAGCGCCAGCAATAACTCACGGTATTTATTCAGGGTGAAATCCATAGGAGAGCGCGTGGTTATTGAGCATTGTATGCCTCGAGGGCTTTGCGCAGGACGAGCATGGCTTTGCCCAATTCCTCTTTGTTGAGGATATAGGCCATACGAACCTGGTCTTTGCCATCGTTGGGGTCGGTGTAGAAGCCGTTGCCAGGTGCCATCATGATGGTAGCCATCTCGTTCTCGTCCACGGCATAGCTGAAGTCGGTGAGGCACCATGCGCAGAACTTCTCGGCATCGTCCACCGGCAGTTTGACCATCACGTAGAATGCGCCCATGGGCGTAGGAGCAAAGACACCGGGAATCTGGTTGAGCCGGTCGATCAGGAAATTACGGCGGGAAAGGTACTCGTCGTACACCTCCTCCATATATTCCTGCGGAGTGGAGAGTGAAGCTTCGGCTACAATCTGTCCGAAGAGGGGTGGCGAGAGACGTGCCTGGCAGAATTTCATCACCGCCTGGCGAATCTCTTTGTTACGCGTGATGAGTGCGCCGATACGAATACCGCACTCGGAATACCGTTTGCTAACGCTGTCCACCAGCACGACGTTATCCTCGATGCCCTCCAGGTGGAAGGCACTGATATACGGGCGCTTGGTATAGATAAACTCGCGATATACCTCGTCGGAGAACAGGAACAGGTTGTATTTCTTCACCAAATCGCGTATCTGGAGCATCTCCTTGCGGCTATAGAGGTAGCCGGTGGGGTTGTTCGGGTTGCAGATGAGGATAGCTCGCGTCTTGGGCGTTATCTGCTTCTCGAACTCCTCTACGGGCGGCAGTTTGAATCCGTCCTCGATATGTGTCTTCACCGATTTGACGATAGCACCACAGGAGATGGCGAAGGCCATATAGTTGGCGTAAGACGGGTCGGTGATGATAATCTCG
>Ga0310696_10002250_pt1 | contig 26018 bp, 49 predicted proteins | sample AusTroGonzalo_MG_4_FD_203885 | JGI IMG/M metagenome (GOLD analysis project Ga0310696, IMG submission 203885) | Bovine rumen microbial communities from tropical cattle in Woodstock, Queensland, Australia - Gonzalo_02 (v2) (version 2) | ecosystem: Host-associated > Mammals > Digestive system >...
GGCTTCTACTCCGTGCCAGACGCGGTTCCCCAAACGATAACGATTACCACCATCCTTCGCGTGGTCTCCGTTTCCATCACGGACTTCTCCATACAACTTGGCGTTGGCCGTTACACTTGGTCTCTTTCGGGGGCGGTTCAAGTGAATAGCGGAACGACCGTTACCGGGACAATCAACTATCGCATCTACGACGGCGCATACGACCAAGAGACGCACACATTCGGCGGGGACATCATATCCTCCGGCGAGTTTTACCACGGACAGTTTCCAATTGCGCCGGACAAGGCGACACATACGGAAACCGGGACTATTAGAGGAGCCACGCCACAATACCTTACCGCAGTCCTCTCCTATCAAGGTGCGGATTGCCTACCCGTTACAATTGAAACAGAATAAAAACCAAGCAATATGCAAGAGCAGAACAAGAACAACGCAATCTTCATCGGCGGAATCATACTCGCCGCGCTCGCCGTGTTCTTCACGGTCGTTATGCTGACTTATGTGGGAGGCAAGGGACTGTGGAGTACACCCCTCCCCATCGTTGCCGAAGGCTACGGTCTCTACGGTTTCGTCAAGAGAATTTGGAAGTACAACCCCAATAACCGCGATGAGGAGTAGGACATGAAACTATCCATCGCAAACTCACTTGTGGCAATCCTCGGCGGTGTGAAGTTCATGACCGCAGAGGACAAGTCGCTCCGCGAAAGCCTCTTGAACAACTACCTAAACCTGCGCGATTTCGTCCGACCGGCGGAGGACAAGCGAATCGAGATACAAAATAAGTTCAACGCGGATTGGTCCGGTTCGGACACCAAGAGCGCGGAGTTCCAAAGGGCGTTCGCCGCGCTCAACGAATCCGTAGGTGCGATTTTTAACAAGGATGTCGAGATTACTGTCGCATCGGTATCGTTGGACGATTTTATGGGGGTTTCCGGCGCGAAAGACCTGACCCTCGAACAAGTTGCATTCCTTATTGAGTGGGGAGTATTGAAGAAATGAAAGCAAGCCGTGAGGTGCGCCCCTTTCGATTATGTTAATACGGGGCGGGACATTTGGTGAATTTCACCCGCCCCTTAAAGAGAAAGAGAAGATATGGCAGACTATTCAAGTGCATACACCGGAACACAAATAGACACTTTGCTTGGGAAGGTATCCAATGTTGAGAGCGCGGTTTCCTCGCTCTCCTTGGAGGTATCTACCCTTGATAGTGCCGTGACCGACAAGGTGGACAAGGTGGCGGGCAAGGGCCTCTCCGAGAACGACTACACCAACGCGGACAAGACGAAACTCTCGGCACTTCCGACCGCATCGGAACTCAACACCGAACTCAATGGGAAGGCAAGCGCATCATCCGTCTCCAGCATCGAAGCGAAGATTCCGACCGCAGCATCCTCGTCAAACCAGCTCGCGGATAAAGAGTTTGTCACTACAAGATTGGTCTCGAAGGCGGATTATTCTTCGGTCAATGCGATTGCCGCGAAAATCCCGTCCGAAGCATCGTCATCAAACCAACTCGCGGACAAGGCGTATGTTTCGTCAGGACTATCTGGCAAGCAATCCACGCTTGTTTCCGGGACGAACATTAAGACCGTGAACGGCGAGAGCATCCTTGGTAGCGGCAATATCATCGCCGGAGACCCAAACGCGGTCAAGTATGTAGCCCAGAGCCTTACCGCAAGCCAAAAGGCACAGGCGAGAGAGAACATCGGGGCCGCGTCCACCGATGAATTGTCCGGGAGATACTACGGATTCTATACGAGTTCGTCGCTCCTTCCTACCGGAACGACAAGCGGATATGCCTTCGTAGGAGCGTCCGAGCCGTTTGCCGTGTGGAACTACAACGGAAGCACTTGGTCGGACTCCGGCGCAACCGTGAACGCGGTCGAAGGAGAACCGGGTAGGGACGGTGTTGGTTTCGCATCCGTCACCTCCCAGCAAGATGGGACTATTGTAATCACGCTCACCAACGGCGATTCCATTACGATTGACTTGAACCACAACCACCCGCAGTACCCGAAGTATGTGTATCTGACTGATGAGAGCCAGATGCCAGCATCGCCAGATAGTTCGACACTATACTTGATAGCAGAATAATCAAACTAAATAGATATGGCAGTAACAGATAGCGGATTCTATGGCTCGGAGGTCAAATTTGTAGTGGAGATTACATCTCCCGGATTTGACATGGTACGCGATGATTTCCAAATTGAGGTCAAGCGCGGAAGCACATCACGGGTTTTTTCCAAGAGCGACTTGGTTGTTGAGACGACGACCGAAACGATTAACAACGCCGTTGTCGAGAAAACCAACTATTACCTATGTTTCGACACGCACGAGTTCGGGAAAGGTTTGTTGACCGCCATCATAACCGCACATGTCCCAGACATGGATTTCCCGGACGGAATCCGTGACGAGGTTGACAAGTTCGATTTCTTCAATGTGAAGTGGTAGATGGGTTGCGTATCGAGCATATTGCATCGCATTGGCGGCATTTCATCGTCACTTTCAAGGATTGATGGTGGTATCACATCATCACTTGAAATGGCCGAATGTGGTATCACTTCGTCTTTGCAATATGTGTCCGGTATCAATTCCTCGCTTGCAAGGACAAGCGGAATATCTTGTCGGATGGGACTCGTTTGTAGGCCGGACATCGGGGACAAGTACCTCGAAATCGAGCCAGAAATCATTTGGGTCTATCCGGATTGGGCGGTTGATAACAATGTATATAGCAACACGAATTGGAATGTTGATTAAATAACTCTTTAACAATACAAGACTATGGCTTACGCATCATGGGCTAACCCAAACAAAACAAGTGGTAACGGTAACGATACCGTCTCTTGGAGCGCGTCGGAACATACCGGGCGTGAGAGCAGAACCACCACCGCTACCTTCGCCGCATCCGGCGTAGAGAGCAAGACCTTAACAATCGTCCAATCCGGTAAAACCGAGTTTGTGAGTTTCACATCTGCCACCGCCGCCGTTGACAAGACGGGCGGAACCCTCACTATCACGGGTACTTCCAACTCTACCAAGTTGACCTTCTCCTTGACTGGGACGAATGGAATCGGATTGACGCTCCCGGCCTCTTACACGGCAAACTCTGTATCCACGACCAACGGCGCGGCTATTACGGGAGACCCCGGAGCCACGCAACAATACTCGTTCTCTATCACCTTCTCGGACATCGCGGAGAATACTACTATCGCGTCCAAGACGAGCCAATTGACCGTCACGCCGAATAGCGGTAGTTCCGCCGCGCAGGTTTGCACTATCACCCAAGCCGCTGGTGACGCTTACCTCACCATCAGCCCGAACACCATCACCATTCCGGCTGCTGGTACTCCGGCGCAATCCGTCTCCGTTTCCTCCAACACTAACTGGTCTATCTCTTAATGACAACCCAGATAGATTGGGGCGACGGCTCCGGACAAAAGATTACCTTGACATACACGGCATCGGAAGGAAACCAAACCGTCACGGTAACTTCCGATGCCAATGTCGGGTATCTCACCCGGACAAAAGACATCACATTCTCCGCAATTGCCGGAGGAACAACCATAACGAGGGTACTTACGGTATCCCAAACGGGAAAGAATATAACCATCATCACCCGAAACGATACGGCCATGACGGAGAACAATGTCGCGGTTGGGTACGAGCAATAAGATATGGCAGTAACATATAAAGACATAGACGACCTCTCGCAGAAGTCATCGGTGGCCGGAACGGAGAAACTGCCCGTTTCCGATACCCAATACATAACACCGGCGCAGATTGCCACTTGCAAGCAAGTCCATCTGGAGGACGATAGCGAAATTCCCGTGTCCCCGGATGCGAACACCTTGTATTTAATTGATGACGACGGAAGTTCGCTTGTTGGAATTAGAGTCGTTCATCTTGAGAACGAGGGTGATATGCCCTCATACCCGGATAGCGATACTTTGTATTTAATTGACGAATAAAGATATGATAAAATTAGGTTCAAATAGCATCGGAAAGATTTACCTCGGTAGCAACTCAATAGGGAAAGCCTACTTGGGTAGTAACCTTGTGTTTCAAAAGGGCGGAAGTCCAACGCCTCCGACTCCTTCATATAGAAGACTCCCGGACGGCTACACGGAACTTGGTTATGTCCGTTGTGGTAGTTCTGGATATACCGCAGCAGTTAATACGGGTGTCGCAGGCGCGAAAGATTTGGAGATAACAGTTAGATTTGGGTTCGGCACTTTTGTTAATTACAGTCCTATCTATGGGAACTACATTGATGAGAACCATAGATGCAACCGAGCCATCCTAACTAACAGTTCCGGTTCGTTGTATGTTGCTGGCGGCGACAACCTCGCCACCTCCGTAAGTGGGCTTCGTACATACCAAACACATACTCTTACTGTTACCAGAACATCTGCCACACTGGAGGGGGAGACCACCGCTATTTCCGCATCATCAAAAACCGACAACACCAATAATATTTGGCTTGGAAGTAACGGTTCATCAACTCCGCAATCGACAATCAATCTCCGTATTTTTGCTTTTAGCATCAAGAAAGACGGAACGACAATACTTAACTATGTCCCGGCAAGAAGGGAAAGTGACGAGAAAATCGGGTTCTACGACATCGTTGCAGATGCTTTTGTACCATCGTCAACATCCGCCGAATTTATCGCCGGGCCAGACGCTGTGTATTCCGACGAACTTCTCTTGTGCCTTAATTGGAGAGGTGGGCAAGACCTATACTCGTCAAATCTTTGGTTTGATACTGTCGGCGCACAATATTGGACCCTTTCTAACGGCACACAACAGTCGGAGTATTATGAATTTATTAACTCCAACCCGGCGATTCTAACGCAGTACGCATCGTTGGCGGGGACTTTACCAGACCTCGGATACCATTGGAAAGCGGTCGCGGATATTGCGATTAGAACGCAAACGCTCAATCCTACAGATTTTATCCCAATAGATTTCGGTTCGCTTGGTGCTGTTGATTCTGGAAGTTATTCATTTGGTTTTTTGGTTACGAAATCTTCCGGGCTATGGAACATAAATGCAAAATTTAATGGTGGCACATATCCTTCGTTCCCTTCCGAAAAATATGATATTCCCGCAGAGACGATTACAACGAGCGAGACATGGATTAGGAGGACTGTTACAATAGGCGTTCGTGCTTCGTCAACGGCTGGGAATGATGAGGCTTTCATAAGTGTTGACGGAAGGGGTTCCGCTACCTCCGAGGAGTTCACACCGATTCGAGCAAACAAATGGGTGAATACCAAGAATTTTATCGGGAGAAGTAATGTAAACCCCGGCTCCAATTATCCTTACGCGACAAGTTGCCGGATTTATTCCATTCAAGTTTATTACGAACCAATAATCTAACGAAATATGGCAAATCAAACTGTATATCCCTACGGAACGGGAGGAAGTCTTCCCGCAAGTGTAGGAATCATCAATGACCTCGCAACAGGAGGTGTTAATAAGGCATTGTCGGCGGAACAAGGAAAGGTGATTGGTGAGGCTATCGGTGGGATTACCACTCCGGTAACGGTTTCCCTTGAAAACGGTGCCATCTATGCGTGTACCTATGCAAGCAATTTCGGTACTGCAAATAGTTCGGAAACGGCACTTAAAATGTCCGAGGCCGTTCCTTGTAGCGGTTATGTCTCCCTTCGTTATCCGCAGTTCTATACAACTTACAGTTCATATTACGGTTACGGATTAGTGTTCTATGACAATGATGACGAACCGATTGCTGGCTATCCTATCAAAAGTGGGACATCCGATGCGCGGACTGTGGAAGTTCCATCATCTGCTGCATATTTCAAATTTACATACCGAGATGCGTCGTCTGCGGTTGTATATCTCACGACGGAATCGAAGATTGACAAAAAGGTGCCGCTCGTCAATGACTTGAATGTGAATTTTTATGCGAATTTCACAAGCGACACGCCCAATGTGAAATTCTCGTTCAATCCGCTAAATGACAATGCCGGATTCTTTGCGGCCTGTGTAGATTCGCAGGATTCCCGTATATGTCTTGACCTTACCGGGCGTAATTACGAGAAGGCATATAAACTTTCTTTGAAATATAACAATTCCGGGACAAGCGCCTCGACATACTATTGTGTTTATGTAACGACCATTCGGCAAAGCGGTAACAGGGGAGCGGTATTCAGTAGTGTTGCTATCCCGACAGGGACTGGAACTCTTACCACGGTAATTCCGAAGAATCGGTTCGATATAAATTACATTCAGCTATCAAGCCAAGCATCAAGCGGTATGCCTACGGGTTCCACTTCTAACATCTACGATTTACAGATAGAAGTTGATGACGAAGGAGGGACGCCCGGTGGTTCTCCATACAATGGGCCGCTTGTAAGCGTAGAGAAACACTATGTTTCTGTTAAGCCGGTAGCCACCGTAACGTCTATCCTTTCACAAGGCGGTGCTTGCTTTGGGGACTATCTATTTATGTTCGCTTCGTCGAACACGACTTGCTGGATATACAACCTCGCAACAAGTACACTCTTGCAGACATATACCATCCCGTCCGAAGAAAGAGGATTCGTTAGTAATTGTCATTGTAACACCGTGAACTTTGGTAGTGAGTATTACGACTCCGATGACCCGTTCCCGCTCATCTATGTATCTACGGGCTATGCCTCCGGCGGTAATACGGGCGCATTGGTGTACCGAATCATCGCAACTACCGAGAGCGATGTTACCACATACTCCTTGACCCTCGTCCAGACCTTGAAGATGCCGGGAGATGGGTGGACGGAGTTCGTTGTCGGAGGGGATGGCGATTGCTATTTGTGCTACACCACGCCGAGAACAATCTATCGCATGAAGATGCCAAAACTCTCGGACGGGGACATGACATTTGATTTGTCGCAAGCGCTGGAAACCTATCAGTTCACTCTGCAACCGAGTTGGTATAACGGTTCGCGCAATCAAAATCGAATCTTCTACGGGGGAAAGATTTACATGGTTTCCGGCGTACCCGCTTCTAATGAAGCCTCATTGTTCGTGGCACTTGACCTTGCAACGCGGACAAGGGTTGTCGAAATTGACCTGAAAAACTCACTCGGTATCACTTCCGAGCCGGAGACGGTATTCATCTGGAACGGCCATTTCTGCGTTTTCTTCTCGCAGAACACAACGGTTTATGCGTTGTATTTTGATTAAACAATCATACACTATGGACATCAAGACATTCTGCAAGCGCTTCATGCTTTGGACGGCGATTATTACCGCCGTGGTGGTTCTCATCTGCGGCCTCATCTGGGGCAAGGTCATCGAGGAAAATCTGTTCCAAGAGATTGCGAAGTGGGTGGTGATGACGCTCGTTATCATCGGCATCATGGAGGTATTCGCCTACACCCTCTCGCAGTTCTTCTACCACGGGAGCAGGTTCGACCCGACGAGTGACAAGTACAAAAAACTCCACGAGAAAGAGAAATGAGATACAAGATTTACGGAGACAGAATCAAACTGATAGACTCCTACCTCGTTCCGAAGGCAAAGTTCTCGCGCGAGTTGCTATCCATCCGTAACTTGCACCCGACCCTTCCTTTGTGGCAGATGCGTTCGTGGCGTTCGATGCGTTGCGAGTGGGCGGCTCATTCGTTGCTCTACGCGCTTGGCATCAAGCGGGACAAGACGAAGGATGTTGACTTGGACTTTGCGCTTCCTTGGTACAAGCGCCTTGCCTTCTCGGTTGTCGGGACGGTTGCCTTGCTAATCATAAAGTGATTGAGCCATGAGATACCAAGACCCAACATCAGTTGCTGGTGACATCGTAGAGGGCGGTGTCACCGCCACGACCGTAGCCATCCTCCAGAAAACCGCACTTGCTATGATTCCCTTCGCCTTGCCAGCATTGGTGCTTGTCGCGCTTGACTTGCACTTCGGCATCAAAGCCGCTAAACACCGTTACAAAAAGTACAAACGCGAGGCAGACCGCGTGACCTTCTCGAAAGCCTTGCGGGGAACCGTTGGCAAAATCTTCGAGTTCGCGTGTTGGCTCATCCTTGCCTCGTCCATGACCGTAGCCTTCAACAAGGAGTGGATTCAATGGGCGACCCTCGGCTTGGTGTACGCGAACGAACTTGCCTCGGTAATCGGGAACTACCTTTGCACGAAGGACATCGAGTTCTCGTTGCTCGGCTTCTTGAAGGCGGTGTTGGTTTTCATCACGCGTTGGATTGGGAACAAGTTAGGCATCACGACGGAGGATGTATCGTTCGACGACGTATTGAAGCCCGCGAAGCAAGGGCGTAACGCGAAGGGACAATTCACAAGCAAGAAGAAATGAAACTACTTGTAGAACGCAAATGGAAAAAGGAGACCTACACCATCAGTAGGTTGTATGTTGACGGATTCCGTTTTTATGAAGCCCTCGAAGATAAAGACCGGGGGTTGAAGCAAACGGATTCGCTCTCCTACATCAAGAGCCGTAAGGTCGCAGGAGAGACGGCAATTCCAACGGGTACTTACAAGGTGGCTATGAATGTCACCTCGCCGAAGTATTCAGCCGTTGCTTGGTATTGGAAACTGTGTCAAGGAAAGATGCCACGCCTTATGGATGTCCCCGGATTCGACGGAATCCTTATTCATCCCGGCGGAAGCAACGGTGCGCTTGACACTCGCGGCTGCATCCTCGTCGGAAGGAATACTGTTGTCGGGAAACTCACCGAGAGCAAGGCTACCTTCGAGAAACTATACAAGAAGATGAAAGCCGCCTACGACAAGGGCGAGGAAATCACGATTGAGATAGTATGAGCGAAGAAAAGCAGACGAACTATTGGGTCATCACCTCGACGGAACGCGCTCTCGGCCCGTTCGAGGATTGGGAGACCGCATACATAGCCGCGACCACCAACCTCGGCTTCGAGGGATGGACTATCACAACGACATAGGGAATCTGGGGAGGTTAGGGTTCTTTTCAGTGTTTTTGTGTCCCGCTTTGGTTGCCTCCCCAGCCCCTTTACTAAAAAGAAAGGGACGCATCTCTGCGTCCCGAATCCTCAATGTTTATGTACCATTTTTCCGCACAAATATACGAAAAGATATGAAACTTACCAAAGAAGATTACATGTGTCTGCCGAAGGAACGGCTCGCGGAACTCCTTGTCGAGAAGGACTTGGAGGAGGCGATTAAGACCATCCCGAACACCTCCCCGTATGTGCCCGCCTATCCGCCAACGACTCCTTATGTCCCTTGTACCACGTGGTGGCAGGATATAAAGTACGAAATCACTTGTTCTAACTGATGAAGAACTACACAGTCATCTTCGTAGTGGCCCTTATTTCGGCTCTGGTGGCGACTTTCGCCCTCGGATGTATCATTACTCGGAAATACTACGAAAAGGCCCTAAAACAAGCCGATACGGTCTATATCGAGAAGTGGCTTCCGCAACCAATCCCGGAGCCGACGGAGACCACCCCGGTTGAGCCGGTAATCATTTACCTCCCAAAGCCGTACCCCGTCCGCGACACTATCACGGAGCGCGATACCACCATCGTCAAGGACTCCGTTCTCGTCGAGGTTCCCATCGTGGAGAAGTCCTACGCATCCTCCAACTACCACCTCACCATCCGGGGATTCCAGCCCGAACTCGTTGACATTTGGATTCGGCAACAAGAGAAAATCATCACCTTACCCTACCGCAAGCGTTGGTCGTTCACCCTCGGCCCGCAAGTGGGATTCGGCTTCACCCCCGAAGGATGGCAACCCTACGCCGGGGCGGGCATAACGTTCGGATATTCGTTCTAAAAGATATTGCCTATCTCATGTTTAATTACTAAATTTGTAAAAGCCATGATTACCACATCGCAAATTTCTTACACCAAGATTCCGCCAAAGATTAAACCTCCGAAGGTCGGGTCAACGATTAAGTTAACCGGTAGTGGAACAACAAGAACTACAACAAAGAGTAAGTAGGATAATGGATTCGCAAGTACGGATAGTGCTTGCGATTCAAATTGCTCCGTTCGTCTATACGCTACTTTTCTTGGTGGTATTCTCGCTCGCTTTCTTTTCCGAAAACGATGCGCTGATGACCGTTGTGAACTACTTTTGTTTCGTGTCGCCAATCGTGATTGTGGCACATCTCGTTTACTCATGGATGTTGAGGTTTTGCGTATGGCACAAGTTGGCGTGTGCGCTCCCAATCCTCCCGCAACTCGTAGATTTGTACGACACATACATCAATCCGTTCTCGGTGGAGCAAATCATATTCATTGAGACGACAATCATTGTCACGATTCTGTTATATTTCGTTTTCGCCTATGGAACCTTCTTCTCACGAAATGGAAGAAATTACAATAGATGTATTAGAGTTCTTCAAAGAGAAATTAAAGGCCGGTGATTGCCCGTTGTCTCAATTGGAGGCGGTGTATAAGGCATACGCGGAGAACATGGATGTAAGTGCCACGGCGGATGATTTGGCACGCCACTTCGGAAAGTCGAAGGTCGCGGTTCATGGAGTAATCAAGAGGAACTTGACGACCAAGCCGAAAAGAAATATCACCCATTATTCGTTCAAGAATTTCATCAAGGTAATGCCTCCGTCGTGGAGGAAGAAACACGACCCAATCAAATAGGCGCATAAGGAATTGACTGATAGCGAATATGGACTAATTCGCCCACCATCACATACGGCCTATCCAATCTGCCGAACTTTGTACCAACGATTCACGATGAGTCGTTGGTAATTTTATTTAATAACACTCAATTTCAAAGTCATGGCAGACGAAAAAACCATCATCATGCCCGATAGCCCGGCGCAGGGTTATCCGGCTTGGGCTGGACTCGGAAACGGATTCGGTTCCTTCAATTCCATCGCAGACCTCTTTGGTCTCGCCATCATCGCTTCGATGTTCGGTTGGGGCGGCTGGGGCAACGGCGGCTTCGGCGGAGGTTGGGGCGGCGGTAACGGCGCGGGCTTCCTCTCCAACCAGCTCAACAACGACTCCGGTCGTGAACTCATTATGAACGCCATCAACGCGCAGGGCGAAGCCTCCCGTAGCGCGGTGCAGAACCTCGCAACCGCACTCGGTCAGGATTTCAACCTCGTCAACGCGGGAGTCCAGAATGTGCAGAACGCCCTCTCCACCCTCGCCCTCCAGCAAGCCGTGAGCGTCCCGCAGATTATGAACGCAATCGCGTCCGGTGATGCGTCCATCATCAGCAACTTCCAGAAGTGTTGCTGCGACCAGAAACTCCTCACCGTCGAGCAAGGCTACCAAGCCCAACTCCGTACCCTTGAGCAGACGACCGCACTTTCCGGGCAGGCTGACCGCAATACCGCCGCTATTACCTCCGCCATCGCCAACCAGACGACGATGATTAATGACAAGTTCTGCGACCTCGAAAAGCGCGAGATGCAGAGCAAGATTGACACCCAATCCGACATCATCGGTCAGTTACGCGGCCAGATTGACAATGCCAACCAGACGGCGGCCATCACCGGCTATGTCAACTCGCTCGTCACCCCGCTTGCCGCGAAGGTGGACCAGATTGCAAGCCGTCAACTCCCGACCGTCCCGGTTGTCTATCCGAACATCCAAGCGGTCAACAACACACCCTACGGCGGTAACTACTACGGCGGTTACTTCGGTTACAACAACGGACTTGTTTTCTAACGGGAGGGACGGACTATGTGCGAGTGCGTTAACATTACGACCAACGCATCGGGTGTCCCTTACCTAACCACAACGGGCGTTACCGTCGGCTCCGATTCGGTGGATTTCACCCTCGGTTTCCGTGCGATTCCCCGCGTCGGCCTTCTTTCTATCAGGGTTGCCGATGCGATTCCTACGGGAACCACGGGGACGCTCCCGGTCCGGTTCACGCTCAATGGGCAGACCCGTGCGCTGGTGTCCTACGGAAATGTCGCAATTACGGCGGCTGACTTGACGGAAGCAGGTGTCATCGTCGTCTTTTACGATTTTTTCAATGGCATCTTCCAACTGATGTCGCCAATCGTTTAACAATCTAACAACAAGTACAAGACTATGCTTTCTGGACTTCGACCGGGCGTTCCGGTATTCGTGTTGAATAAGAACGAACTTGCGTTCAAGTGTGCGAAGGTTGTCTCCGTGAGCAACCAATATCCTCAATACAACTTCCAGCAGCCCCTCAATCCGGGGAACGGCCCCGTCGTCGATTTGACGGTTGAGATAGACGGCAAGACGGAGACATTCACGAAAATCCCCTTGAACTCATCCATAGCGGAGTTCCCCGACAAGGGTATCATTGTAAGTGAGACGCGGGAGGGAATCGTGAACGAAATCAATGTCATCATGGGGAATAGCCAAACCGCATTGGAGCAAGAGCCGATGCACCGCAAAATCATCGAATCATGCAAGTCCCTTCTCGTCGAGGTGAACCCTCAATTAAGGCGGGAGCAGGAACAAGCCGACGAGATTGCATCATTGAAAAGGCAATTGTCCGAGATGAGTGGCCGTTTCGATTCGGTCAACGACCAACTCGCCGCGCTTACCGGGATGCTCTCGAAGTCCTTGAGCAAGAAACCAAAGGAGGAATAAACAATGAGAATTTTCAGTTTCAAGAGCAATAGCGACGGCGGCGAAGTCCGCGAGTACAAGATGGCCTTGAAGGAGGCGAAGAAGTCCCTCGAACGGGCTACCGAGGCCGTTGATACCATCTGCGAGTTGTCCGACGAAATGGAGGACGAGTATTCCGAGCGCGGCGACTATGGTCGCTATTCCCGTCGCGGTGATTACTACCGCCGTGACGACCGCGAATGGGACGACATGCACGAACGCCGTTCCCGCGATAGTCGTGGCCGCTACATGTAGTTTTCAAATGGGGCGGGATGTAATTCTCGCCCCTTAATGTTTGAATTATGAACTCGTTTGAAGAATATATCGACTTGTACGGGTATCACTTCTCCAAGAAGTTGTACGAGTGGGCGGTTTCGAGGATGCGGGACCGAAACGGGAACAAGTTCGCTACTCCGAGCAAGAACGAAGTGTCGGAGTTCCTTCGTTCCCACGGTGTTACTGTGACGAACGACAAGGGTTATGATGCAGCGTATGTTCATGCGATGGCAAGGGCTGATTACTTCGGCTCGTCAATCGCGGACGACCCACACCTTGCCCTTTTTATCAAGGACTTCCTCGATGACCCGGATGGTACAAAGACCAAAGCCTTCGACCATTTTGTTATTGATTGCCGGGCGAAGGATGAGCCAATTTTCTGGGACGAAATGATGTAGCGACCATGATTCACCGTGTCATCAATATCGGGCGTTGGACTATCGACTTCCTTTTCTCCACGACGGAATACGATGTGGACGGTGTTCTCGCTTGTCTTTACGATGTCTATGCACCAAGATATGTCATGGAGAAAGCGGAGCGAATGATGGAGAGCGGGGAGGCCAACACCGGCTTCACCTATACTAATCCGAGGTTGCTCCGCGCAGTTGTAGCGGTTGGCCCAACATCGTCCGGTTCGGAGTTCATAGACACGATTGTCCATGAGATACACCACTTGGCCGTAGCGATTGCGGAAAACCTCGGTATGGACTTGGAAGGCGAGAATCCGGCGTACATCTCCGGGGATGCGGCTCGTTCTCTTGCCGAGGCTATTTGCGTCCTTGGTTGCGAACATTGTAACGGGTAGATACAAAAAATCCCCGATGACCGATTAGGGCCACCGGGGATAATTCAATACTTTACAGGAACGCAGAATCCAGAAGTTTTCCTATTGAATTGAGCATTTCGAGTTCGTGTTTTTCAATTTCGTCTTGGGAGATTACAAGACTTGATAATTCGTCCCTTGTTATGATTCCGTAATCGGCCTCTTTATGATGGTTGGGGCATAGAAGAATTAAGTTTTCCCTACCATCCCCGCCACCCTCCGAAACGGGAGTAATATGGTGCATTTCACATCCGCCCATTTTGCTAATGATACCATTGTCATAGATGGTTTTTTGAGGTAGAGACCAACCGCAAATTCTGCATTTCAACCCATAATAACGGGCGAGTCTTATTCTGTCGTTATAGTTCCCACTACGAGCGGAGATACCTTTTAGTTTTTTCTGTGTTATACCGGAACGCCGTAGGCATTTTACTGAACAATATTTCCTATTCCGTGCGTTCCCTTCAATTTGAAATTCAATCCCACAAATAGGGCATATCCTCGTTGTCATACTTCAATAATCTTGATTCCGAGCAAGGCGTACATCATCTTTTTCTTTAAGATATACTCACCGAGCCGGACACCCTTCGTGTCCACCACATATTCTTTCCCGTCTTTCTCATATACGAAATCGGCGATGTAGTGAACGGCTTTTTGAACGCACCTCGGAACCACCTTATCCTTCGTTTTCAAGTGAACCACCTCGTCCTCATAGATGGCCGGGATTAGTTCAAACGGGACTTGTAGGCGAAGGTTTGAGATTTCCCCACATCGCTCCATATCCTTCAATTTGAGGTAGTACAATCCTTCTTTCTTCGAGTCGAATGTGATTCCGTCGAAAGTTACCTTTTGCGCCCGGTACTTTGACTTACTTTGCTTCCACATCTTTTCTTTCAATAGATAGCAGTTCCTTCTCCCATTGGGCCAGCGTGTTCGCCCGCTCGTCAAGATGGACGGAGTATTTGTCGAGTTCGTCCTGCCGTTCGTCAACCTCCTCCATCTTGTAGATTACCCACGCAAGTAAAAAGAGCGTGGCGGCTATGAATATGATTGCGAGGATAGTCATTTCTTCCCCTCCACCCTGATAGCGCCCTCGTCATAGACGAACTTGTGGCCGTTGATTATGACTTGCCTCTCCCACGCCGCGATTTCCTTCTTCCGGTTTTCAAGGGTGGCGCGTTCCGCTTCAAGGAGTTCCGTTCTTCCTTCTCCTCGATGCGCACCTCCATCCTATCCAACAAGTCCTTCCGTGCCATAAGGATGAGCGCCCACACCGCGAGGACGATAACGGCGAGGACGAGAAGCCCGATAATGATTATCTTTGTCATAGTGTCTATTTTAGATAGAAGTTTTCCAATAACTTTTCGTCAACGATTCCTTCTCCGGGTTGTTCACGGATGAACTTGAATATCTTGTCCACAACATCTTGGTCGATGGACTTGTCTGCGAAAAGGAGGATGAGCCGTGCGAGTTCGTTGGCCTCGTCCAACCACACATCCACATTTTGATAGTTGTAGTTTTGTTCGACCTCCCAGATGTCGGATGTGAGTTGGTCTTGGAGGATGCACGCGGTTTTCACGGCTTTCGAGAATCGCGTGAACAGTTGCTTTTTCTCTTTCTTGAAAGCCTCACGCCGTTTAGACATCATCCATTCGTTGTTGCGTAGGATTAAATCCATAGCGAGGCTCAAAAGGTACAAGGCGTTCGTTTGTAGCCCGCACTGCCGTTCAATGGTATTCTTTTGTTCCATAGTGCGTAAAGAAAGGGCGCGTTAGGTGAAAGAAGGGTAATCATTCATTATTCATTATGTGTAGTCTCCATATCGCGCATCGCTGCGAGAACGCGCCCTTGTGGTTATTTCTTTTGGTTAAATCTGCGTAGGACTTCTTCAAACAACTCTTGCGAGGATGACGGGTACACTTCAATCCTATTGTCAAGTTCCCGCATATATTTCTCGGTAATGATGTGCAGGAGTTGGACATCTTCCCAAGTCAGCCGTTGCTTTACTCCGTCGTTGAATCCCTTGTTGTATGCTTCCTCGGCGGGGATGAACTGCATATCTTTCTCGGCTTGCTCGTAGCCTTGAATATAGGAGGCACGGCGATATGCGTTAAGGTCAAGCGGTGTAAACGGAAATCTAATACCATCCGGATATGCTTCCAATGCTCGTTCTTCTGCCTTGTTAATCCCGCTGGGCTTGTAGTTCTTGTCGGCTGGGGTGTTTCCAAGTTCTGCTTTCATATCAATTGTGAATGATTATATTTTTGATACCCATAATCACATATCCTTCCTTGCAGAAGTCCTTATCGTCAAGAATGTATGACACATCAGCGTCAATGTACCTTCCGGTGTATTCGCCGCCAACCCATTCTTGCAAGTGGAGTACATCGTACATCTGATAGTTACGGTCATTGAATCGTACTTCAAAAGTCTTTTCTCCGCGTTCTATTGCCCGATAATACTCTGGCTTGATTTTGATATAATGATGTTGTTTGCTCATTTCTTCAATCTCATTTCGTTTAGTTCATAAAATGATAGCAAGCCTGGATACTCTTCTGGAGGATATTTTGCTACTTGCTTATCTCCCCTGCATTCCTCAAAATGTTCACAACCACGAAGGTTGTACAGAACTCTTGGATACCCAAACTGGCAATAAACACCTCCGCGATGTGCTCCGAAAATGGCAATATAATGCTTACACTCTTGGCATTTACTCATCTTTCTTCTTCCTTTTTCTTTCCAAGACAATTCCGAATGTGATAGTAGCGACAGCCAGTCCGAACAATATCCACCAAGCGATATAGTTCTTTGTCATCAAATCAATAATCGCCATAACGAGTTCAATGACTCCGCAAAGAATTATGTGTTCTTCGTTGCTCATATAGTTAGGGTAAAAAGTGTTTAACTTTTCCAATGGTTAAATATCCATTCCTTGCAACATACGAAGTCCGGGGAAGTCCGTTCTCCGCAGTTCATTCTGCACCATTCCGACCCGGAAGAAGTCTCGTGCATCATCTCGCAGATATAATCATCATCTTCCGTTAAATCCACGATGGTTTGTATCGCCCTTTCAAGTTCTTTCATCAGTCAGCGAATTGGATAAAATGCTTTGTGTTCTTTAGACACTCTTATCAAATACCACGGTCTTGCGTTGATGTAATAATCTACAACGCAACCTTTATGTGTATTTGCATATTCGTATGCTTCCTTCTTTGTTAGGAAATGAGTTGTCCAAACGGGAGTCTGTCCAAAAGAACTCACTTCCCAATAATGAGGAAATATGCGCGATAATAACCATGTCATAAGTCTGCGAATTAGGGCCGGGAGTAACTGATTTCGTTGTACTCATTCTTTTCGTGCGGGACTTCGGGCCATCCGCAAACCTTTGCAAGTTCGGGACTGCAAACCGCCACCCAAGTACGGAAGGAATGGTCTGGAAATTCCGGGTGTCTTTTGCGGAACAACTGATACCCGTTCTCAATCCTCTTGATAGTCGCAAGATTCCAATCGGCCTTGTCCGCAAGTTTGGCATCGCAGACTTCGGCCATAGCCGTGGACATTCTTACTTTCTTGTCCACCAAGAGGTCTTCAAACATTTCATCAATAAACATATCTCAATCAATTAGAGCCGGATTTAATCCACGATAGGAGGGACGGGCATCCAATAGTCAATACCCGTGTCCTCATCGCCTTCTACATCAAGCCACTTGTCAAGGATGGCATCCCAATACGAAATTCCAAGCGAGGTTGGTGTTCCCATATCGTTGGAGCATACGAAATACCATCCTTCCTTTTCGGGCAATTCTGCTTTTGCGTTAATCCACATAATTCAATCAATTAGGGCCGTTTATGTTCCTTCCTATACGCAATATAGGCGATGTCGAAAATGATAGCCGCCAATCCGAGAAGAATCCATCCAGCGACGGGATTGTCAAACACAAAGTCCATCACCGAACCTGTGAGGGTTATCATTCCACAAGTAAACGAATGTGCGCTATAAGTCATTTCTCGTCCTCCTTCCTTTTTTCTATCGCTTTTGCAATTTGGTCAAGACTCCACGAAACAAATACGCTTGCAACGATAATTGCTACTGCTACATCAGACATAATCAGTCCTCCTTTTTACGGATTTGCACGATGACCTTATCGCCAACATTAAATGTATCAACGGACGATAGAATCATAGGGACAGAAAGAACACCCTTGGGGTCAGCTTCAAACACTTCTTGCTCTTTCGTTTCTCCTTGTCCAAATGCCCACTCCGCTCCGGCTTTGAAGGCTGCTTGTGCTTTCCTGTCAATACAAACTTTCCCTTCGCCTACGTCCATTGGTAAAATGGCATATTCCTTCGCCGCCTCGTCCAGACCTTCCACGGATTTCTGTTCTTTGTCCTTTATACCAAGTTGATATGCAGCCGCAATCTTCTCGGATAGTTCCTTGTCATCTTGCTCTTTCTGCCATTTCGCTCCATCCTTGTACCCAAGATAACGGGCGGAGTATTGTTCGGTATCCTCTGCCGTGTCCAATGCGTATGCCTTCGCCGCCTCGTCCAGACCTTCGGGGGTGTTCGGAATTTCCGAATGACCATACTCACGCTCTCGTTCTATTTTCTCGCTGATGGATTGCGCCCTTGCGTGCGCCCACTCATCTGCGTCAGGAGCGTTCATAGCATCGTAGTAGTCTTTGTACAGATTCTTGCTCATTTCTCGTTCTCCGCTTTAAGTGTTGATATTCCCGTAGCGGTATTCGGAGATATTACCACTCTCCCAATCGTTGTGGTTTTGCGTGGACAGTTGATGCAGTCCATCTGCGGGTTAGTACATACCGTCCCGTCGCATCCCCAACCAGAAGGGGTTATGGGCATCGTTGGTATTGGTATTCGTGGTTCTTCTATCGGATGAGAATCCATTTCAACCAGCAACTCCGCAAGTCTTTCCTTTGGTAAGCGCATTAAGTCCTCTTTCGTGAGTTTCATATTCAGTCCTCCATAAGTTTCTTCAAGTCGTTGTAGAGGTCAGTAAGAGCAAGTTGGCAAGTTTGTGAACCAATGTTATTCGGGTCATTGAATACGGCTAACAAAGCACTTAAATGCTCCTCGCTGGGTTTCCAATGAGGACGGTAGATAAGTTTCTCAACGGCTTTCTTGTAGTCCCGTGCCATATCTTTGTAGTTGAGCATAATGAGAAGATGGGACACATCGTCAAGAATCCGCTTGTCCTCCTCGCTCCACTCCACGGGCTTCTGCTCTGGGACAATCACATCGTACTTGCTCAGCCACCCCATCTGCCAAGCACGGAAAAGGATGTTGTCCAGCACCTTCATTTCATCCGGTGAGGATTTAATGTTGGTCTTTTCGAGGATGTCCTTCTTCGCCTTGTCAATGATTTCAAAGCGATTGTCTCCGCATTGACTTGTAAAAGAGTCCGCATTTTCTTTACAGGATTCGGGGATATGTAAAGATTCTTTCTGCTTTTCTTCTTCCGTCGCTTTCCGACCAGCAATATACCCCTTCAAGTGCTGGTCGCAAGCAAGACAGTTCTTATCTTTTTGTTCTTCAAGCCAAGCAAGACATTCGCTTGCTTCGGAATGGAGCAATCCACCTTCCGCAGATGCCGCTATGTTCACCGCCCCTATACACATCTTCCTTATCCTCTCGTCCTCGCTCTCGCGGAGTTCGGGAAAGACTTCTTCAAGAAGCGTAGTCATTCCCGTTTGATTGACATCCTTGCGTAATTGACGTGCGCGTTCTAACGCTTCCTTGTATGCTTTTTCGTAGTCCATTAGTTTCCCTCCCGTGCCATTTCTTTCAGTTCAACTTCATCCATGTAGCGGTCGTAATCCTCCGCCGCGTCGTAGTCTGTAATATACTCCGGGTCGGACGGATGCTTGCCGTAGTTCTTGTCTTTCCATTTCATAGTCTCGTGACCTTGATGTTGTTTTCCTCACGGTCGATGTTCACGCGGAACGCCGCCCCGTATTGTCTCTTTAAGATGGAGGCGGTGCTTCTTGCCGAACCCCATTTCTCAATTGGGACACGGATGACATCGCCGACGTTCATCATTCGCATCCTTGCGTATGTATTTCCCCTACCCATTTGTTCGTTCGTTAAAATCGTTCTTCATTGTTGTATCTATCGTTCCCGACTGAATCATAAATCGGCGTAAATGAATCCGCCGTGGAAAGTTCCGTGAAATGCGTGTATGATGTATTCGGGATGGTCGTTATCTTGATGTCCTTCTTGTAATTCCGGTTCTTCCGAACCCAAATGTCCACGAAGGGGGTGTCACCGTTTTCCTTTGATACAGCGTTCTCCCACCGTTGGGATAGCATCAAGACCACATCGGCATCTTGCTCGATAGAGCCGGAATCCCGCAAGTCATGTAACTCTGGCGCTCTCCCCTCCTCCGCCGATTTGCGGTTAAGTTGGACAAGTAGGACAATCGGTATCCCGAGCCTCTTTGCCGTTGCTTTGAGTTCCGTGGTTACGAACCCGAGTTGTTGTGCGAAAGTCAAGTTAGACGATTGCTCGAACTTCATCTCTCCGAGGTAGTCTATCATCGCAACGGCGCAACGGCCTTGGTTGGCGGCAACCGTTATCCGCGATACAATCCCTTGGAGCGTCCGAGCATCGTCATTGATGTAGATTGGCAAGTTGTCGATTGAGCCACGGGCATCCTCGAAGCCGTCCCAATTCACGTTCTTCCCAATCAACTCCTCTTGCGAAACAAGCCCCGTTGAGAAAAGCAAGCGCCGACCGAGTTCCGGCTTCGTCATCTCCATCGAGAAGATAAGGGTCGGTCTCCCGTTCGTTGCTGCCGTCTTTGCGAATTGCAACATGAACGCTGTCTTTCCGACCGATGGGCGGGCGGCGAGGATGATAAGTTGTCCTCTCGCCCATCCGCCCCATAGCAACCGGTCAAGCGAAGGGATGCTTGTCGGGATTCTCACCGAGCGCCCCATCATGGCCTCCTTTTGGTCGGCCTCCGTCTCGTCAGCAACGCTACTTAAAACCGCGCTCAATGGACTTTCTCCGGACGGTTGGTAGTCACCCTTGATTTTGCGGGAAAGGTCGTCAGCGGCGGAAAAGATTTCATCTTCCGAAGTTGTCGTGGACGCGGATTGTTGGACGATTGTCAATGCCCCGTAATAGGCCCGCTTCTTTGTGTTCGCCACTTGGAGGAGCCTCGCATGGTTCATAAACCCCATCGGTGTAGATTCAGCCGTGGATTGGGCTTGAACTTCGTCAATATAGGCCCTCCCCGTCTTTTGCCACACGGAAGGCATGTCTATCGTCTCATGCGCGTTATACATGTCCACGATGGCGCTCCATATCATCTTCCGCGATTCGGATGAAAAATACTCCGGGAAAACAAGTGCGGATACTTCACCAATCATTTCGGGGAATGAAACCGCGTCGGCTATTAGTTGTCTCTCGATTATCTCTGTTCCCGGGAACGGAATATCGGCGAGCGATAGTTCTTTTGCGTTCCTCATAGATACTTTTGTTTCGTTCTCAATACGCGGTCCTCAATCCAAGACTTGTATTGACTTTTGTAGATTGGTTTCATTCTTTCCCGATAGGCTTCGTCGGTCTCATCCTTTTTCCTCGGGAAGAAGGGTTCAACGCGTTCGTGCCAAAACTTCGCCTTCTCCTCCTTGGTCGGATTCTTCGCTTGCTCGATGGCCTCCTTGAGTGATGGTTTGTCGAGTGATGGTTTCGGAGTGACTTGGGCGGGCAGCCCCTTCTCCTCCCTTTCCTTCCTTACCCATGTCCGTACCGCCGCTTTCCAATCCTTCATGGGAGATTTTCCAACGACCCAGCCCTTGCTTTCGTAGAAGTCCACGAACTCCGCCGCGTTGACTTGGTAATGGTTCTCGGCGCAATATGCTCGGACTTGCTCGACGGTCGGCCTGACAAAGCGTGTAGGTTTCTTTTCTTTAGATGCGTTAGCATCTTTCTTTTCCTCTATTCTTTCTTTCTTATCTTCTCCAATTGTCGTCGTCTCGTTTGTGATTTGCTTGTCATTTTGCTCGTCATTTGTTTGCTGCATGACACCATTGAGACCTTGGTAACTATCATAATCACAAACGATTATCTTCGTCGTTTTGTTTGTCGTTTGCTTGACGATTTGCTTGCTAATTGTTAGTCGCTTTAATGCGGCTCTCACTTGGCTCTCCGTGAGACCGGTTTCGTTGGCGAGTGAAGATACGGATGTAACGAGCGACCCCCTTTCTATGATTTCCCCGCGCCATTCGACATCCTCATAATTCGCGTTGAGGAGGATGTGAATCCAAAGCATGACGATGTTCGGCTTCCCGTACCAATCCCAATCTTGTATGTTCCGGGGTAGTTTGATGAACCCCGTTGTAAGTCTTTTGCTCATATAACCGCTACTAAAAGTTTCACGCCCCCGTCCTTCTCTTTGTAAGAGGTAGCGGTTAGGAGGGAGCGTGAAACGGTGAAGATAGATTAAAGAAGGATGCCCGCCATCGGTTCGCGTTCGGCGCTATAATTGAGAACCTTCAATTCCCTGCCGGTGACATAGGCGTTCCAAGTCTTTGCGAAGTAAACACTCCTTTGTGTTCCGGACAACACCTTTTGCTTCATGTTGTGCTTGAGGAGCGCGTCACGGAGGAGAAGGATGGTATTGTTCTCCACGTTCTTCCCGGATGCAAGTTGCTCGAAGAATGAACGGACTTTCTGCTCCGGATGTTTCTTCTCAAGGATGAGGAACAACTCATAGCCTCCGAGGACAGAGCCGTTCATAACCATACGGCCAGTACCTCCGAGTCCGACCACATGCTCACCAACGCGGGTGCAAAGGTCTTTATGCTCGCGGAAGAAGTCCAACACGTCGCTCTTGCTCCTTGCGAAATTAGAGAGACGGACACCGCTCGGGATTGCGTTCGAGCCGGTGTCGATGGCTTGTCCGGCCATGAGGCGGAAGTATCTTGCGATTGCGGCGGCTACGACGTTCGCGTTCTTCGCATCGTCGATATACAAGATGTCGCCGGGAGTCCTTCCCTTTCCGATGTCGATTGTCTTGAACGCATCCGGTGTGATTCCCCACACGAAAAGAGAGTCGAACGGTACACCGGCCCTCGTACAAGCAATCAACCGGTTTTGCCCGTCAAGGATTACATTGTCCTCGGAAATGATGATTGGCTCGCCGTTAAGCACCCACTTTCCTTCCTTCATGGACTTTGCGTAGGTGTCAATCATCTTGGAGTCCGACCGCCGGTTCTTGGTGTTCATCTTCAAGAAATCCTCGGCGAGTTCCGGTGTGATGGTAACGACCTCCACGGAGATGTCACCACCCTTGTTCGTTTTAATTTGAGTTTTCATAACTAAAAGGATTGATTGATTTAGAATTGATTGTCTTGATTCTCCTGCTTTTGCGTGAGCCGTTGGATGGTGTCGGCAACCACCTCGGTTATGTGGTGTTCTTGGCCGTTCTTGTCCGTCCATTTCCGGTTGTGCCACTTCCCCTCGATATAGACGGTCACGCCCTTTTGAACGAAGCGCTCGGCGATGTCGGCGGCCCCTCTCCATGCGGAGATATTCAACCACTCGGTTGTTTCCGTTACCTCGCCATCGCGATTCTTGTATCTTTCTGATACGGCAACGGAGAAAGTCGCGTTTTTCGCCCCGTTCACTTCTCGGATTTCCGGGGCTTTTCCTACCGTCCCGATAATCATTACTTTGTTGAGTGCCATTGTTTGTAGTGTTTGTTTAATTCATTCTCTAATTCCTTGCTCCACCCGTGGACGGAGCAACATACCCATATCTTGTTTTTGAGCGCGTTCTGGAAACCTTCTCGGTCGAGTTCCGGATACCATACCGGGAACTTGAACCGGTCTTTATCCTTGGATAATTTCTCCCGTGTGGCGCGAGTAGTGTATTTGTTGTAGTAGATGTTCTCCACGATGTACGCATTCTCCGTCAAGTTGTAATCATTGATAACCCGGAGCAAGAGAACATCATCGAACCACATGGGGAGGTGCGTTGTCCAATTGACCGTCTCGTACCCATCCTTCTCGCATAGTATCCTTGTCTTGATTTGCGTGTGCCAAAACTCGTTTTGACTCTTATCCCACTTGGACGGAAGTTCATTATCAAGGTATTTCGGCGTACGCACGTCGTCAATCGTGAAGTCGTTCACCGCGAAGAAATCGTCCGAGGCCCAGATAAATCCGGCGTAGCCGTTCATCTTGCAATACACGCAAGCGAACTCCAACTTATTGCAAATGTCAAGAGCCGGAAGATACTCCCCGGCCTTTGGTTTCATGCGTTCGACCCACATCCAACGAACGCCGTCAACCGGAGGCTTGTCGCCCACGACAAGGATGTCGAACTTCTCCTTGAAATGCGTCCTCCACCCTTGGACAGCGAGCGCAAGTTCATTCCCTTGCGCCCCGTCCGCGATATAGGTGATTACGACAAGGTATTCCATCATTCGCCTTTTTGTTTCTTGATGAGAAAAGACCTCGCCCCCGGAACCGTCTTGCAATACTTCGCGTACAAGTCAGGGTTCTCGGCGGCGAACGCCTTTGAGTCGAATGATGTCTTGTCCTTCCCGGATTTCCATGTGAGGAGGATATTACCCGATTCGTCAAGGATTGCCTCGGAATCGGTCATATACATCTTCAAGGAATCTTGCAAGGCTTCAATCTCTTTCCCCAAAGCCTCGTATTGGGCCTTCTTTTCCCGTATTTCGGCGATTTGCTCCATCGCCCTATCATCGGCTTGGATTGACTTCTCTGGTGTGGATTTCGGGACTTTTATGGAAAGGTCGCCCACATTGATTGCATCCGGCTCTTTCCCGCCTAAAACGTTCTCATACCAAAACTCCGTAACCTTTTGTGCGATGAACTCCGCAAACTCCTTGTCATATTCGACGATGAACCGCCCGAATGTCAATCCTCCTTGGATGTAGATAAGTTCCGCTTGATGAATGCCCGTCACGTACATTTGGTATTGGACTTGCGCCATATAGTAATCCGGGATGGTCTCGCCCATGTTGATAGCCGTGGACTTGACCTCAAGAATCTTCTTGCGGCCCTTTACGATACGGTCCGGAGTGACGCGCATGAACGGATGCTCCGGATGGACGTAGATGATGTCGGCGGCGGAAGCCTTGATGACTTGCTCCCCGGTTTCGTGCATCCACCATTGGACAACGGCATCTTCAAGATAGTGCCCACGGCGCATGGCGTCGTTCTCCTCGACCGGGGGTGCTTGTTTCGTTTTACGGAGCCATAGGGAGAAAGGGGTCTCCCAAGGTGACAATCCCAAGATTGCGGCCACCTCGGAAGCCCCTATCCCAGCCTCCCTCGCCTTGAGCCATTCGTCGTGGCTCTTGGGCTTTATGATGATGGGCTTACTCATTTCCGAAAGGTAAATCGTCCGTGACCTCTCCGGTATCTGTGTTCACTTGAGCGGCCTTTGCTTGACGGGCTTTCATCGCCTCGACTTGCTCCTTGACCGCCGCCGCCTTTTCCTTCGCGGTCGCGGTAGTCTCCGGTTGCGGTTGCTCGTCCGGCGTGTTGTCGGCGTAGGTAGAGATGTTGTCCTTGTTCGTCACGGATTGGTCATCCGTGATGGCCTTCTGGAGTTCGGGAGACTTGGGACAATACTTCACGATGAGGTGCTTGAGGACGGTCTTGAGGGCCATCGCGTCGAAGTTGTCCACCCACAATCCGTATCCCTTCTTATAGGTCTGCGAATAGCGAAGGGCGTGCGCCTTGCACTCTCCCGTTGTCCAATAGACGGTCTTTTCAAAGCCGTTTATGAGTTTGATGTAGGCCATGTAGCCGATAATCTCATCGGACTTCTTCGCGTCCTCGTCGAAGATGTACTCACCCGTGAACTTGTTCTTCTTGACGAGTTGTCCGTCATAGACGACCTCGTTGGCGATGAATCGGACTTGTCCGGTACGCATGGCGAGTTCCATCCATCCGTTTCGCATGATTTGGAACGATGCGTCCGTGCCGTAGGGGATGACCGCCGCGTAGCCGAGGTTCTTCTCGATTGGAAGGCCAATCGGGACGGACTTCATGGCCGCATAGACCACGGACATCGGGTTACACTTTTGAAGGTTCGCGTCGTTGGCGACCACGGAGACGAGCGATGTGACGAATGCCTCCTTCTTCTCGCCGAGGACGTCGACGAGATACGCTTGCGCGTTTGCGCCCCGGATTTGAGCGTTGAAACGCTGCATCGGGGTCAATTGCTTGGTTGTTACTTCTTGTGACATGATATTGTTTGGAATGATGTTTAGAATAGAGTAGGCTCGGCTTGGACGATTCCAATCCGGGAGTTGGCATAGTTCACATAGCGTTGGGAGA
>Ga0310696_10002251_pt1 | contig 26014 bp, 14 predicted proteins | sample AusTroGonzalo_MG_4_FD_203885 | JGI IMG/M metagenome (GOLD analysis project Ga0310696, IMG submission 203885) | Bovine rumen microbial communities from tropical cattle in Woodstock, Queensland, Australia - Gonzalo_02 (v2) (version 2) | ecosystem: Host-associated > Mammals > Digestive system >...
AGATACGCTGCAGAAAGCAGAAGAGAGAATGGAGATGGCTGCCATGTTCCTGGAGGAAGAGCTGAACCGCATCCGTGCCGGTCGTGCCAACGTGGCCATCCTCGAAGGAGTGAGAGTATCGAGCTACGGCTCAAAAGTTCCCCTGAACCAAGTGGCAACCGTGAATTGTCCTGATGCGCGAACCATTGCCATCAAGCCTTGGGACCGTAAGCAGATAAAGGACATTGAGAAGGGCATTATGGACAGCGACGTGGGCATCACACCGGAGAACAATGGCGAGGTGATTCGCTTGACCATTCCGCAGCCCACGGAGGAGCGTCGTCGTGACCTGGTGAAGCAATGCAACAAGATTGCCGAGAAGGCTAAGGTGGAGGTGCGCAACGTGCGTGGCGATATCAAGGACAAGCTGAAGAAGGCTATCAAGGACGGACTCTCGGAGGACAACGAGAAGGACGCCGAGCAGGAGCTGCAGAAGATTCACGACAAGTACATCAAGAAACTCGACGCGCTCATCGAGGCAAAGAACAAGGAAATAATGACGGTTTAGAATTGAGAATTGAGATTTGAGAATTGATAATTGAGATTTGAAAGGACTTGTTGTAAAGAATACAGGGAGCTGGTACACCGTCCTTACCGACGATGGCCAGCTCCTTGATTGTAAGATAAAGGGGCGGTTCCGACTGCAGGGCATACGCAGCACCAACCCCGTGGCCGTGGGCGATAGGGTAGTGGTGGAGGATACCTCAAATCTCAAATCTCAAACCTCAAATCTCAAATCCTATTTCATTACCGAGATTGAAGACCGCCGCAACTACATCATCCGCAAGTCGCAGAACCTCTCGAAGCAGAGTCATATCCTGGCCGCCAACGTGGACCAGGCGTTGCTCATCGTCACCGTGAGCCGACCAGAGACGAGCACCACATTCATTGACCGTTTCCTTGCTTCGGCAGAGGCATACCGTGTGCCGGTAGTGCTGGTATTCAACAAAACCGACTTGCTCACACCCGACGAACTGCACTTGCAACAGATGATGGTGATGCTCTACGAGACCATCGGCTATGAATGTCTCCAGGTGTCGGCACAGACGGGTGAGGGATTAGACAAGCTTCCTCCCTTGCTGCAGGGCAAGATAACGTTGCTTTGCGGAAACAGTGGGGTGGGGAAGTCCACGCTCATCAACCGCCTGGTGCCTGGTGCAAACCTGCGTACGGCGGAGATTAGCGATGCCTGGGAGAAGGGCATGCACACGACAACATTTAGTGAAATGATAAGCCTCCCCAACCCCTCCCCCGAAGGGAAGGGGGACGCCGTAGCTGAAGCCTCCCCTTCGGGGGGAGGTTTGGTGGGGGCCGGGACTGTCGGCGGTGGGTATCTTATTGACACCCCAGGCGTGAAGGGTTTCGGCTCGTTCGACATGGAGCGCGAGGAGCTGACGAGCTACTTCAAGGAGATTTACCATTTCTCGCAAGGCTGTCGTTTCAGTAACTGCACCCACACCCATGAGCCGGGCTGCGCTGTGCTCAAGGCACTCGATGACCACCTCATCGCCGCCAGCCGATACCAGAGCTACCTCTCTATGCTTGATGACAAGGAGGAGGGGAAATACAGATAAGCGCCATTGCGCTTCGCATTACGCTTCGCTAATGAATAATGAACAATGAATAATGAACACAGTGAAGAATGAAGAATGAATAATGAATAATGAAGAATGGATAATGAAAGACTCAATACTTATTCTCAGCGGCGGCATGGACAGTACGACGCTGCTTTACGACTACCAGGAGCGAATTGCCCTGGCCATTTCGTTTGACTACGGTTCGAAACACAACGACCGTGAGATAGCTTTCGCCCGTGAGCATTGCCAGAAGCTCGGCATAGAGCATCTGGTCATTCCCCTGCATTTCATGGCTCAATATTTCGAGAGTTCGCTGTTGCAAGGCGGCGAGGATATTCCTGAAGGCAGCTACGACGACGAGAACATGAAGAGTACAGTAGTACCCTTCCGCAACGGCATTATGCTCAGCGTTGCCGTGGGCATGGCTGAGAGCCGGGGGCTGAAGGCCGTGATGATGGCCAACCACGGTGGCGACCACGCCATCTACCCCGACTGCCGACCGGAGTTTGTAGAAGCTTTCGACCGTGCTGCCCAGGCTGGGACGTACGAAGGCGTGCGCCTAATCTCGCCCTATACGAACTGGACGAAGGCCGACATCGCCCGAAGGGGGAAAGAACTGGGGATAGACTACAGCTGGACGTGGTCATGCTACAAGGGTGGCGACCGCCATTGCGGACGCTGTGGCACGTGCGTAGAGCGGCGTGAGGCCCTGGCACTGGCCGGTATCACCGACACTACGGAGTACGACGCTTAAGCCTCCCCAAACCCCTCCCAAGGAGGGGCTTAACTTGGATTATTCATACTCTTTTCAACAACGGATTTTACAGATTACACGGATTAAACAGATTATAATGGATTTCACAGATTTCTTCCAGATTCGATGGGGAGATAATAAATAATCCGTGAAAATCCGTGAAATCAGTTTTAATCCGTTGTTTTACCTTATTGTCATGAATAATGTAGGTTAAAGCACGCCCTTTGTTGACGGAAGCTGATAGTGGTATACGTCGCGGCGGACGGCAGCACGTATAGCACGAGCGAGAGCCTTGAAGATGGCCTCGGCCTTGTGGTGCTCGTTGTCGCCCTCGGCCTCGATGTAGAGGTTCATGCGGGTGGCGTCGCTGAGACTCTTGAAGAAGTGGAAGAACATCTCCGTGGGCACATCGCCGATGCGCTCGCGGTGGAACTCTGTCTTCCAGATGAGCCAGGGACGTCCGCCGAAGTCGAGGCAGACATGGGCGTGGCAATCGTCCATGGGAAGTGAGAAACCGTAGCGCTCAATGCCGCGCTTGTCGCCCAGGGCTTTTAGCAGACATTCGCCCAAGGCAAGGGCAGTGTCCTCGATGGTGTGGTGCTCGTCCACGTGGAGGTCGCCCTTGGTGTGAATGTACAGGTCTATCTGACCGTGACGGGCAATCTGTTCCAGCATGTGGTCGAAGAATCCCAGGCCCGTCTGGATGTCGGCCTGTCCGCTGCCATCGAGGGTCAGGCGAACGTCGATGTCGGTCTCTTTCGTGGTGCGGCGGTATGAGGCGGTGCGCTCGCCGGCGTAGATGGTTTCGGCAACTTGCTGCCAGGATAACCCCACACCTAGCCCCTCCCCTTCGAGGGGAGGGGAGTTTAAGATAGTGGCTTCCTCCCCTTCGTGGGAGATGGTGGCTTCCTCCATATCGTGGGAAGGGGTGTTTAGGATGAGGGCCTTGCATCCGATGTTCTTGGCAAAGAGAGCATCGGTCTCGCGGTCGCCGATGACGTAGCTGTTGGCGATGTCTACCTCGGGGTCGTTGATGTATTTTTCTACGAGTCCCGTCTGAGGCTTTCGTGTGGGGGCGTTGTCCTCGGGGAAGTGGGGGTCGATAAGGATGTCGTCGAAGGTGATGCCCTCGCCGCGTAGCGTTTCCAGGATGAAGTTGTGTGCAGGCCAGAAGGTGTCTTCGGGGAACGACGGCGTGCCCAGCCCGTCCTGGTTGCTCACCATGACGAAGAGGAAGTCGGTTTTTTCGCGCAGGAAGGAGAGCCAGCGGAATACGCCGGGCTTGAAGCGCACTTTCTCCAGTGCGTCCACTTGTTCGTCGTGCGGCTCCTCTACGAGGGTGCCGTCACGGTCTATAAAGAGTATACGTTTCATTTTAATAGCTTGTTGAGAATTGCTGGTCGGCGTTCTTGAAAGATTCCCGCCTCTCAGGCGGGGGAATGGACGAAAGGAATGGGCGGGGGAATGGACGAAAGAAATGGGCGGGGGAATGGACGAAAGAAATGGGCGGGGGAATGGACGAAAGAAATGGGCGGGGGAATGGACGAAAGAAATGGACGAAAGGAATGGACGAAAGGAATGGACGAAAGGAATGGACGAAACGTCCTGGAGATACTTGGTGTTGATGGGCAGGAGGGTCAGCTGAAGGTGGTGCGCTCTGCCTCCTGCTGCTCGATGGAGCCGTAGGCATAGTAGATGGGATAGAGCGTGGAGAGGTGAACGTAAGCTTGGATGAATCCTGCCACGAAGAACACAATGTAGGTGAGTGGCACCATGTTCTCAGGCATTCCCAGGGGGTCGCCCGTTGCCAGTCCCACGTAGGCCATGGTGTTGGCGGTGGCCATGATGACGGCGGGCAGTTCGCACACCAACGTGAGCAGTCCGGTGAAGATATAGACCACGAAGACGGTGGCGAAGAGCAGTCCCCAATGGCGCAGACCACGGCCATAGCCCCGCACTGGCGGTGCCAGCTGTATCTTGCCGTCGGCGAGCAACGCCCGCATGATGGTGTAATACAACGGTATGATGAGGGCGATGACGAGAACCACAAGAATCAGAAGCAACACCAGCGAGGCTATGGACTTACCGATGCTGCCCACCACGCCCAGCGAGAGGATCCCCATGACCACGGCGGCGAAGAAGATGTTGATGATGATGCCCAGAAGGAGCATCCACAATCCTACGACCAGCAGACGGAGGAAGCATTTCAGGCACAGTCGTCCGTACCACTTTGCCGGACGGGTGATGTCATCGGTGGCCTTATGCTCGCGGAAAGCCCTCACCGCCTGAGCCGCCAGCAGGTATATGGCCAGCATGTAGAACAGGGCGAGGACGGATGAGAAGATAATGGTAGGAGGCATTGCTGTCATGCCTGAGGCTGTCATGCTCACCTGCATGGGTATGACGTTGTTCACCACATCGCCCATGAATAGGGCAAATACCAAGGCATAGACTATCGCCACTGGCCATGACGAGCGGAACAATGAGCGGAAGGTGCCCATGTAGAGGCGGTAGCCGTCGCTGATGACGGCGGCGAGGCTGCGCGGACGCAGCAGTTTCAGTTCTGTTTTGTTTTCCATTATGGTTTTTGATTACCAAACTTGTTTTCTTCCATTTGAGATGACTATCCTATTACCTGTGTTGGCATTGCGACTGGCAGCCTTACGTCCGTCGAGGGTGTACTTGCTGCTGTTGGCTGGCAGTTCTTTGGGAGTGTTGATGCCAGTTACGACATCCATATAGTCATCAACGTTTGCCACGAAGTTGATGTCGTGTATGGTGCTCGTGCCGGTAGTAGAGGTCAGTCCGAAGATGGTCTGCCCCATACACAGGCTGTTGCGCTCCTGGGTGAAGTTGTCGTAGAGTCCGCTGGTCGCCATATTGAAGGCAATGACCTGTTGGCTCACGCCATCCAAGGTTGTAGTCTCTACGCTGGCGGGTGGCACTTGCGAGCCCCGGTTGGTACCGTTGAGCCACCACAGGTAGCTGGCGCCACTGGTGGTCTTTAGGTTCGTGCCGCGAATGACGAGGTAAATCTGGTCTTTCGAGATGTCGTAGTCCAGCTCCTGCCACTTCATCATCAGCGCCATGTTGTTGGCTCCCGTACCGGCATTGACGGTCAAGGTGTTGTTCTCCGTGTCGTAGCTGAACTTGCTGGCCTGTACGCGGTTGCTGTCGCCTGTTGTCCAGTCGGTACAGCGAAACTGATAGGCGTTCGCCTCGGCGTTGTAGTCCTTCATCAGTCGCACGTAATAGATTCCGGGACAGAGTGTTGAGCTGCTTGCCGTCAGACGAACCACGAACTTCGTCTTGCCCTTGGCCAGTGAGGTGGGGATGGCATACTCGACGTTGTAGAAGCCATTGACGTCGCTGCCCTTGAAGGAAGAGGGGATGGTGATGTCGGCAATCTTCTGCCCGTCGATGGTGAGCGTGGCCTGACGTCCCTTGTCGGCCAGGTTGAAGCGGAACATCACGCTAAGGTTCTCCTCTACACCACTATTATTATATAATGTGTACTGGATATAGCCGTTGGCACGGGCGTCGCGATAGCGTTCTGAGTTGTACATGCCCGTCGACGAGTCGCTGCTGTGACGGCTGTCGTGTCCGGCCTCGCTCTGCTGCTCACCGGGAGCCACGAAGTCGAGGGTGCGCTGCTCCAGAGCCTCGCGCTCGGCTTCGGTCTTGGCCATGGAGCTGTTGTTGTAGTTCTCGGCGGTTTGCTGATACCAGTAGCACATATAGCGCTGGTGATGAATCTTGTAGAAGGGAACGAGTTTCAGCGACGACCACTTGTAGGAGGCTACGTCGGGACGTGAGACATCAATGACGAAGCTGAGGTCGAGGCTGCGCAGACGTTCTATGCGCGAGAGGACATCGGCGCGGTCGCCGATGAGCATAGGCGCGTCGACCAGGCTCTTCGAGGTGGCTCGGCTGCCGGGGGCGTGGTCCATGCGGCCCTCACCGCCGTAGACGTTCGGGAGGGTCTCGGCGGGTAAACCGTCGAGGGCACTGTCATCGCCGGAAAGGGCGGTGGTGGCGGCGCCGAGGAGGATGGGGCCGTACTTGAAGGCGATGTAGTCGGTGTAGTTGGGGCACTCTTCGTAGCGCAGCTGCATGTCGAGCATGATGTTGATTTTGTCGCCGGCCTGCCAGTCGCGGGTTTCCTTGATGAAGCTGGCTTTGCCGGTCTCGACGGGGGAACCGTCGAGGGCAGTACCGTTGATACTGATGCTGTAGTTCTTGCCGGCCCACTCCGGGTGACGAATGGCGATGGTGTAGTGCCCGGCCTTGCCGACGGTCAGCTCGACGGTGTTGTCGTTGGGGAATCTGGTCTCCTGGGTGATGACGAAGTCATCGCTCTCAAGACGTGAAGGCGTGAAGAGGTTCACGTAAAGTGTCTCGCTGCCGTCGTGGGTATAGATGAAGTGTCCGTACTTCGAGTGGTTCTCCATGCCCGTGCCCACGCAGCACCACATGCCCTGGTTGGGCTGCGAGTAGATGCGGTAGCCCTGCGGACGCAAGGTGGTGAAATAGACGTAGCCGCCGGTCTTGGGGTCTTGCGTGGAGAGGATGTGGTTCCACATCGTGCCCTCATAGAAGTCCACGTACTTCGCATCGCCCGTGCGGTCGGCCAACATCTCCGACATCTTCAGCATGTTGTTCGAGTTGCAGCTCTCTGGGCCGTCCAGCTGGTCGATGTATCGGTTCGAGTTCTCCACGGAGAGGAAATGCTCGCCCACCGAATTTCCGCCGATGCAGACGGTGCGGTTCGTGGCCACGTCCTGCCAGAAGTTCTCGGCGGCCTTCTTGTAGCTGGTCAGCGTGCTGCTTTGCTCGAAGATGCGCTCCATACCGATGAACTTAGGCACCTGCGTGTTGGCGTGCTTGCCGTCGAGGAAGGTCTTGTTCAGCGTCTGCATACCGTTGAGCATGGCCTTGTGGGTGTATTTCTTCGCAGCGTTCAGGTATTTCACGTCGCCGAAAAGCTGGTAGGCATCGAGCATACTCTCGTTCATGCCGCCGTGCTCGCAGTTGAGGAAGCCCTCGAAGTCGTTGGCGTTGACCTTCTGGATGAGGTTCACGCTCCAGTCGGCCATCTTTCGGAACAGCTCCTTGGCCACCTCACTATTGCCATAGATATAAGCGTCGCGCAGTCCGGCCAGGATTTTGTGCTGCACGTAGAAGGGTACCCAGCCCCAGTTGCTCTGAATCCCGGAGAGGTCGCCGGCGTAGAGTTTCTTCCACGAGTCGTTGATGGGCTGTCCGCCGATGAAGCCGTAGAGTCCCTCGGTGTTCGTGTCGTAAGCGTCCTGGCAGTCCTTCATCACTTGGAGCATATAGTCCAGCCGCTCCTTCAGCTGTGCACGCTTGGCCTCGTCGTGACAGGCAGCCCAGGCAAGGGCCAGCGCCGAGAGGTAGTGACCGCCCACATGACCGCTGAGGTCGAAGCCCGCGTCGCCGCCCCAGTTCTTGAAGTTGGGATGCTTTGTCAGCCACTGGTAGTAGGGCGACGAGGTGTCGGAAGTGGAGGCAAGTCCGCTCTGCCGCACGTAGGGCGTGAGCAGACGGTCTACGTCGTACTGCATCAGGTGGTCGATGTTCAGGTCCATGGCCGTCTTCATCGGGCCATCGAGCAGCGTCACCTGTTCCAGGTCGAAATGCTTAGGATAGAGTTCGCTCTGCGCGAAGCCTGTAGCTGTAGCAATGGACAGCATGGCGGCTAAAAAAAGTCTTGTCGTATTCATATCATTATTGTTATAGGCTATATTCCCTATTATTGGGTTGCAAAGGTAATCAAAAAAAGCGAACTTCCAAGCAATTCGCCTTATTTTTTAGCCTTTATACAAGAAACGAGAGTTGTAATGATTGTTAAAAATGGGGGATTGTGGCAAATATTCCCTGGAAAAGGACTACTTTTGCACTTAAAAATAGAAGAAATGAGTAATATGCCAAGAAAGAACGAGGTGTTGCTGCGCAACGTGGAGCTGCTCTCACGCCACACGGAGAAAGAGCTGGCAATGATGCCAGCCGGAACGGCACCACTGCCGTCGGTCGAGGAGGTGCGCCGCATTGTGAGCCTGTCGAAGGACATCATCTTCACCGACTATTTCCACAAGCGGCAGAGCGACGAGCAGCTGCGCTCCTACCACATCGGAGAGTCGATGGAACAGCTGTATGAGTTGCTGTTGCGCCAGGTGGCACGTGGTCTGCAGTTCTGCGAGGACTGCACGGAGGACGACGTGCACGCCGCCGCCGAGGACATCACCTTGCGCTTCATTGACCAGCTGCCTGAGGTGAAGCGGCTACTCTATACCGACGTCGAGGCAATGTTCATCAGCGACCCCGCCGCCACGAACTATGGCGAGGTCATCTACTGCTACCCCGTGATGAACACGATGACACACTTCCGCCTGGCCCATGTGCTCCACAAGATGCAGGTGCCCGTCATACCGCGCATCATCACCGAGCTGGCACACTCGCGCACTGGCATCGACATTCACCCTGGAGCACAGATAGGAGAATACTTCGCCATAGACCACGGCACGGGTGTCGTCATTGGCGAGACGACCATTATCGGCAACCACGTGACGCTCTACCAGGGTGTAACGCTCGGCGCTAAAAGCTTCAAGTACGATGCCGACGGCAACATGCTCAACATTCCGCGTCACCCTATCATCGAGGACTACGTCACCATCTACAGTAATGCCTCCATTCTGGGACGCATCACCATCGGTCATCACTCCGTTATCGGCGGCAATATCTGGGTGACCAACAACGTCCCACCATACTCTCGCATACAGCAGGGAAAGGCCGTAGACTCCACGTTCCAGGGAGGACTGGGAATCTAAGGAAAACTCTGTAGATAATGGCTTATTCGAAGCTGAGCTTCTCCAGTCGCTGACGCAGTTGTTGCTCTTCGGAAAGGCGAATGGCTAGGCGTAGGCAGCAGGTATTGTCGAAGGTCTGCTCCACAATGCGGGGTTGCATGTCCTTGACGACGCGCATCACCTGATTCATCATCACATAAGGAAATTCGTAGTCGACGATGGCCTCCACCTGTCGTTCTTCGACCCTGGCATGAGCCAGAGCATCAGCGGCGGCCTCACGATAGGCCACAATGAGGCCGCTGGTGCCGAGGTTCACACCGCCGTAGTAACGTACCACAACGATGAGAACATCGGTCAGTTCGTTGGAGTTAATCTGTCCCAGAATAGGCTTGCCCGCCGTCGATGAAGGCTCACCGTCATCGTTGGCACGGAAGTCCTTGCGCTCAGGGCCGAGCATATAGGCATAGCAAACATGGCGAGCATCATAGAAACGCTTGCGGTAACCGTCGATGATGGTCTTCACCTCGTCGGCGGTTTCCACGTGATGGGCGAAGGCGTAGAACTTGCTCCGCTTCTCGGAGTAGAAGCCCTCGGCCACTGCGCCGGCTATGGTCTTATAAACGTCGGTCAACTCTATTTACGATTTACGAATTTACGATTTACGATTTACATGTTGGGGGAGTTAATGGGAGTTATGGGGGAATTAAAGGGAGTTAAAGACGTTAGTCTTGCTGACCCATTCTTTTTTGGCGAAGTGAGTGTCGTCCTTTAACTCCCTCTAACTCCCCCATAACTCCCTTTAACTCCCCCATAACTCCCTTTAACTCCATAAACTTATGATAACTTATGCACTACCAGTCCTGAGCGGAGCTTTGGCTCGAACCACGTGGCCTTTGGAGGCATGATTTTCCCGCTGTCGGCGATGTCCATGATCTGCTGCATGGAGACGGGGTAGAGGGCGAGGGCGGTGCGCATCTCACCGCTGTCCACACGGCGTTTCAGTTCGCCCAGGCCGCGCAGTCCACCCACGAAGTCGATGCGCTTCGAGGAGCGCAGGTCGCCAATGTTGAGCACCTTGTCGAGGATGAGACGGCTAGAGATATCCACATCGAGTACGCCGATGGGGTCGTTGTCATCGTAGGTGCCCTCCTTGGCCTTCAGGCTATACCAGTGTTGGTCTAGATAGAGCGAGAATTCATGAAGACGGGCGGGCTTATAGATGTCGGTACCCTTGTCCTCGACGATAAAATCCTGACTCAGCGCCTTGAGGAACTCCTCGGAGCTAAGTCCGTTGAGGTCCTTGAGCACACGGTTGTAGTCGAGCACGGTGAGTTGCGAGGCCTGGAAGCAGACGGCCATGAAATAGTTATACTCCTCCTGTCCGGTGTGGTTGGGATTGAGACGCTGCTTCTCCGCTCCCACGAGGGCTGCGGCAGCCGAACGGTGGTGGCCGTCGGCAATGTAGAGCGACTCCATCTTGGCAAACTCAGCAGTGATGGTCTGCATGTCCTGCTCGTCGTCAATCACCCAGAACTGGTGGCGGAAACCGTCGATGGGGGCGATGAAGTCGTACTCCGGATCCGTCTGGGCATAGTGCATGATGAGCGCGTCGAGCACCTTGTTGTCGGGATAGGCAAAGAAAACCGGCTCCATGTTCGCATTGTTCACGCGGACGTGCTTCATGCGGTCTTCCTCCTTGTCGCGGCGCGTCAGCTCGTGCTTCTTGATGCGCCCCTCCATGTAGTCGTTCACCCAGGCACCGACCACGAGGCCGTACTGTGTCTTGCCATTCATGGTCTGAGCGTATATATAATAATGTTCGCGCTCGTCCTGCACTAGCCAGCCCTTGTCCTGGAACTTCTGGAAGTTACGGGCAGCCTGCTCATACACACATGGGTCGTACTCCGACGTGCCCACGGGGAAGTCTATCTCGGGTTTGATGATGTGATAGAGGCTCTTTTCATTGTCGCCGGCCTCGGCACGGGCCTCTTCAGAGTCGAGCACGTCGTAGGGGCGGCTCTCCACTTGCTCCACCAGCTCACGGGGCGGGCGGAGTCCACGGAAGGGTTTTACTGTAATCATTATGGTGTTGTATTAGTGATAATCACGTGCAAAAGTACGCATTAACTTTGACATAGCCAATCTTTTTAGCATAAATTAAGCGGGGTTACAGATGGTTATAAGAAAAAAAAGACTACCTTTGCACCATGACAGAGACGATAAGAAGAACCGTATTCATGGTGCTGCTCCTTGTTTGTCCGTCGGTGCTGCTGTCACAGACGGTAAACGTAGTGACGAGGACAAACGCCAGCGAGCAGGAACTCTATGCGGCCGAATACCTGGAGAAGAAGCTGAACACGCTGGGCTATAAGGTGCAGGGCGATGGCTTTCAGGTCGTGCTGGAACTCGCGGGCGAGCCGCCCGCGCTCCCCGACGAGGCCTATCAAATCATCCCGATGGGCAAGGAGGGTATGCGCATCACGGCTAGCGGCGCAAAAGGCATCATCTACGGAGCCGTGGAGTATGCCGACCAGGTGAAGCACCAGGGGCGCCTGGACGTGGGCAGTATCAGTGAAGAGCCACAGATGGTGATGCGCGGCACGTGTATCGGACTGCAAAAGACGGTCTACCTGCCCGGTCATACCGTTTACGAATATCCCTATACACCTGAGAACTTCCCTTGGTTCTACGACAAGGAGCAATGGCTGCGCTACCTCGACATGATGGTGGAATGTAAGATGAACTCGCTCTACCTTTGGAACGGCCATCCCTTCGCGTCGCTGGTGCGGCTGGAGGACTATCCCTTCGCCGTGGAGGTCGACGACGAGACCTTCCGCAAGAACGAGGAGATGTTCTCATTCCTCACCCGTGAGGCCAGCCGTCGAGGCATCTGGGTCATCCAGATGTTCTACAATATTATATTAAGTAAGCCCTTCGCCGACCATTACGGTCTGAAGACGCAAGACCGTAACCGGCCCATCACGCCCCTCATCGCCGACTACACCCGCAAGTCGATAGCCGCCTTTATCAAGAAATATTCCAACGTGGGGCTGCTCGTCTGTCTCGGAGAGGCCATGGCCACCATCGAGGATGATGTGGAGTGGATGACCAAGACCATCATCCCCGGGATTCTGGATGGAATACCCACCCCCAGCCCCTCCCCAAGGGAGGGGGGTACATTTAGCTCTGCTAATGAGTCTAATCCATCCCCTCTCCCCTCGGGAGGGGTAGGGGGTGGGTTACCTCCCATCGTCCTCCGCGCTCATGACACCGACGGCCCACGCGTGCTCGCCGAGGCCTTGAAGCTCTACCCCAACATCTACACCATGTCGAAATACACGGGCGAGAGCCTCACCACCTACGAGCCTGGTGGTCCCTGGGGTGAGACCCACCGTGAGCTGGCTGCCGCTGCCCCCGTTCACATCGACAACGTGCACATCCTAGCCAACCTCGAACCCTGGCGCTGGTCATCGCCAACCTTCATCCGGAAAGCCGTCGGAGCCATGCACAGTGTTCACAACTCCCGTGGCCTCCACCTCTATCCCCAAGCCTCCTACTGGGATTGGCCCTACACCGCCGACCGCGTAGTAGCGCAGGTTTCCCAACCTGCGAACAGCGTCCCCGTAGTAGGCCACGCTTCCCAGCGTGGCAGCAGCGACATCGCATCCCAACAAGATGGCAGTGGAGAGGACGCGGACTGTCACGCTGGGAAGCGTGACCTACTACGTCTCTTCCAGCTCGACCGCGACTGGATGTGGTATCGTGCATGGGGTCGCTACGCCTGGAATGACCAGCGTGGCGACGACAAGACTTACTGGACGCAGGAACTTTCCCAGTACTACGGCATCACCGAAGAGGCCGCCGCTCACCTGCTGACAGCCTACGACGAGGCTGGCGAGATAGCCCCCAAGCTCCTCCGCCGCTTCGGCATCACCGAGGGCAACCGCCAAACGCTGCTCCTCGGCATGAAGATGGCGCAGCTCGTGAATCCCTTTAAGTTCAACGTCTACCCCGGTTTCTACGAGAGCTGCGGCCCCATGGGCGAAAAGCTCATCGACTACGTGGAGTACGAGCACTTTGACATTCCGCATAATGGCGAGCTGCCCCTTGACATCGCACAGCAGTGCGTAGACCATGGCAACAAAGCCGTCGAGGCCTTCTCTTTCGTTTTACAGCCTGTTGCGACTCATTCGCAACAAACGGAACAAAAGTCCGAGTTACTTCGCATCGGCAACGACATGCGCTGCTACCAGCTCTTCGCCCAGTCGTTCCAGCAGAAAGTCCTGGCCGCCTACCACGCCCTGCGCTACAAATGGACGAAGGACATCAGCGACCTTGACACCGCTGTCCCCTTCCTGGAGAAGAGCGTCGCTCTCTGGCGCGAACTGGCTGACATCACCGACAGCACTTACCTCTACGCCAACTCCATGCAGACGGCTCAACGCCGCATACCCGTGGGCGGTGACAACGGCAACTACAAGACCTGGCGCGAGATGCTCCCCGTCTACGAAGAGGAGCTGGAGGCCCTGAAAACCAATATCGACCGCCTGAAGCACCCCGCCGCTCAGACAGACGTCCTCATCCTCCCCGCCAAGCCTGCTCCCGTACAGTTGTTTAGTGCAGGCAGCGGCTCCGTCGCTGCGCCCACCACCGTTTCCCTCGCCAAGGGCTCCCTTCTCTTCGAGAACCGCGCCGACACCCCCGTCGACTCCCTCGCCCCTGAGTTGCAGGGTCTCCATGCCCTCGTCCTTAACCGCGACTCGACGCGCATCGTCGGCACTACCATCGTCTTTGAGACCGACAAGCCCGTGAAACTCCTCGTGGGTTTCTTCCAGGATGACGACCCGAAATGGGCCAAGCCGCCAAAACTCGAGACCGACGCCACGGGCAATGAATACGGCCAGGCAGAACCCGTGCTGGTCAACGCCATTGCCATTGAACAGATGCCGAAGGTGAACATCCATGCCTATAGCCTCCCTGCCGGTCGCCATACACTACGTCTACCCAAGGGCATCCTCATCGTCGCCGGTTTCACCGCCGACGCCATCTGCCCGAGGGACTGTGCCCTCAACGGACCGAGCACAGAGGTGGACTGGCTGTTCCAAAAATAGGCCTCTCCCATCCCCCTCCAAAGGAGGGGGCAAAACAACACATAAAATGAAAAAGATTGTCACGATACTCGCCGTCATGTTTGCCGTAGTAGGCCACGCTTCCCAGCGTGGCGACAGCGGGCTTGATGTAGTAGCCCACGCTTCCCAGCGTGGCAACAGTGGGCTTGATGTAGTAGGCCACGCTTCCCAGCGTGGCAACGTCGGAATGGCCGCAATGAATGACACGCTGGGAAGCGTGTCCTACTACGGGGCTGCGGACAGCATCCCGCAGATGGTGATGCAGGCCATCTACGACGAGGTGCGCACGCCCTACAAGTATGGCCTCGTCGTCGCCCCATCAGACAACTACCACAAGTTCGACTGCCCCACCGTCTGGCGGGAGGGTGACAAATGGCTGATGACCTACGTGTGCTACGACGGGAAGGACGGCAAGGACGGTCGCGGCTACGAGACCTGGCTGGCCGAGAGCGACGACTTACTTCATTGGACGACGCTCGGGCGCGTCTTAAGCCTCCCCCCGACCCCTTCCCAAGGAGGAGGAGCCTGGGATCAGAACCAACGCGGAGGCTTTCCTGCCCTCATCGACTGGACATGGGGTGGCAGCTATGAGATGGCCCAGTTTAAGGGCCGACATTGGATGACTTACATCGGTGGCCCCGGCACGGGCTATGAGGCCGTGAATGCTCCGTTGAGCATTGGCCTGGCCAGCACAAAGGGCAACATCGCCACCGCCCACCAGTGGGACACCCAAGACAAACCACTCCTGAGCTACGACGACAAGGACACACAGTGGTGGGAACAACTCACGCAGTACAAGAGCACGGTGTACGACCTGCGCGCAGCCTCTCCCCTCCCTTGTAGGGGAGGGGTCGGGGGTGGGGTCAGTAACTCCCTCCCCGCCGCCCTTGCCAAGCACCGTTTCCTGATGTTCTATAACGCTGGTGGCATCAACCCCTCCAACAATCTCAAGGCCGAGCGCATCGGCATTGCCTTCTCCGACGACATGAAGAAATGGATGCGCTACAGTGGCAATCCCGTCTTCGCCAATGAGGTGGGCGGTATCATCACCGGCGACGCGCAGATTGTGGCCATTGGTCAATGGTCAATGCTCAATGGTCAATGGTCAATGGCCATTGGTCAATGTCCGTTGTACGTGATGTTCTATTTCAAGGCCTACGACCCGTCGCGTAAGTACAACGCCTTCAATACCTTCGCCGTCTCCCGCGACCTCATCCACTGGCAGGACTGGAACGGCCCCGACCTCATCATTCCCTCGAAACCCTACGACGAGATGTTTGCTCACAAGAGTTACGTCGTGAAGCATAACGGCGTGGTCTACCATTTCTACTGCGCGGTGAACAACGCCCAGCAACGCGGCATCGCCGTAGCTACCAGCGTGCCCATGGGTCGCAGCGCTGTCCACTTCCCCGAACCTGAACCCACAGGCAAGCGCCGCCTCACATCGCTCAATAACAACTGGCAGGCGTTATGTGTAGGTCGCGATTCCATCGCGACAAACGTAAACCTCCCTCACAACTTCGATGACTACTATGGCTACCGCCTGCTGCGTCACGGCAACCTTCACGGCTCGGCTATATATAATAAAATGTTCGCGTGCGAGAAGCGCCCCGACCGCCGCTACTTCCTCGAGTTCCAGGGCGTAGGCACATACGCCACCGTTACGCTCAACGGCCATACCTACCCCCGCGAGCTGGTAGGCCGCACCGTTTGGACGCTCGACGTGAGCGATGCCCTTCGCAACGGCCAAAACGATTTGCGCGTCCTCGTCGATCATCCCGCCATGCAGACCGAGAGTCCCTGGGTCTGTGGCGGCTGTTCCTCGGAGTACGGCTTTAGCGAGGGCAGCCAGCCGTTCGGCATCTTCCGTCCCGTCACACTCATGGAGACCGACGAGGTGCGCATCGAGCCTTTTGGCGTACACATCTGGGCCAACGCGGCCTGTGACTCTGTTTTCATTGAGACTGAAGTCAAGAACTACGGTAGCAGTCCCGCCAGCATGGAGCTCGTCAGTAAGCTCGCCGAGAAGAGCGGCAAGGCCGTCTTTCGCCTCTCCCAGAACCTGAGGCTCGCTCCCGGCGAGATGCGCACCGTCCGACAGTGCTCGCCTGTAGCCAATGCCCATCGCTGGAGCCTCAACGATCCCTACCTCTACACCCTCACCTCGATGGTGAAGCAACCGGAGCACCACGACGGCGACGCAAACCCCGACCGTGAGCCCGCCCTCGTCACCACCGACGATGTGCGCACCCCCTTCGGCATCCGCTCGCTCTCCTGGCCAATAGTAGCGCACGCTTCCCAGCGTGCGAACCAAGACGCACCAGTAGTAGCGCACGCTTCCCAGCGTGCGAGCAGCGAGACGATTCCGACGCTAGGAAGCGTCGGCTACTATGACAACCGCTTCCGCCTCAACGGCCTCCCTGTCTTCATCAACGGCACTTGCGAGTACGAGCATCTCCTTGGCTGCTCCCACGCCTTCACCCCCGAGCAGATTGCAGCACGCATAAAGTTAGTGCGCAATGCCGGCTTCAACGCCCTGCGCGAGGCTCACCAGCCCCACAACCTGCGCTACCAGCAGCTCTGCGACGAGCTGGGGCTACTCTTCTGGAGCCAGTTCTCTGCCCACATCTGGTACGACACGCCGCAGTTCCGCGAAACCTTCAAACGTATGCTCACCCGATGGATAAAGGAGCGACGCAACTCTCCCTCCGTCATCCTCTGGGGCTTGCAGAACGAGAGTATCCTCCCACGAGACTTCGCCGAAGAGTGCTCCGCCCTTATCCGCCGCCTAGACCCCACGGCTGTTGGAGGGGATTTGCAATCCCCTCCTCAGCGCCTCATCACCACCTGCAACGGCGGCGAGGGCACCGACTGGAACGTCATCCAGAACTGGAGCGGCACCTACGGCGGCTCGCCCGAAAACTATGCCGAGGAGCTCTCCCGCCCCGACCAGCTCCTCAACGGCGAGTATGGTGCCTGGCGCACCCTCGATCTCCACGGCCCCGCCCGCTATAGCGAGGAAAGCTTCACCGCCCTCCTCGCCCTCAAGGACAGCCTCGCCCACGCCGCCTTCGTAGTAGGCCACGCTTCCCAGCGTGGCAGCAGCAGCCATCCCACAATTTCCGACACGCTGGGAAGCGTGTCTTACTACTCCGGCACGCTGGGAAGCGTGCCCTACTATGGGGTCTGCGGACACTTCCAGTGGTTGCTCACCTCGCACGACAACCCTGGCCGCGTGCAGCCCGACGGTGCCCTCCGCCGCATCGACCGCGTCGGCCCCGTCAACTACAAGGGCCTCACCACCATCTGGGAAGAACCCACCCAAGCCTACCACATGTACCGCAACCGCCACACCCCCCCGTTCCATGTAGGCGACGGCTCCGTCGTCGTCCCCCCCTCCGACCGCGACCGCACCTCCGCTCTCCCCTCCCTTGTAGGGGAGGGGTCGGGGGTGGGGTCAGTAACTCCCTCCGTCCCGTTCCGTGCAGGCGGCGGTTCCCCCGCCGCGCCCACCCCCGGCTATCGCTACCTCTACCGCATCAACTGCGGTGGCGACGCCTTCACCGACGAGTTCGGCCAGAGGTGGCAAGCCGACGACAGCATCCTGAGCCACTCCTGGGGTCAGGACTTTGAGGGCATCCATCCCTTCCAAGCTTCCCAGCGCCACATCACCACTGACATCCGTGGCACCAAGAGCGACGAACTGTTCCAGCGGTTCCGCTTCGGTCGCCACCGCTTGTGGTACGACCTTCCCATCGACGGGAAAACCGCCGACTGCGAATACCGCATCGAGCTTTACTTCGCCGAACCCTGGCACGGCAAGGATGATTACCGTGAAGAAGCCGACTATGAGGGGTTACGTGTCTTCGACGTGGCCATCAACGACAGTACCGTCATCGATGACCTCGACCTCTGGGCCGAGGCAGGTTATTGCGGTGCTTTGAAGCGGGTGGTCTATGCCCCAGCCAAGGATGGCCACCTGCGCATCTCTTTCCCCGAGGTAAAGGCAGGTCAGGCTGTCATCGCCGGCATTGCCGTCGCTGCTGAGAGTGATGGGGATGATGGGGTTAATGGGTCTAATGGGGTTAATGGGTCTAATGGGCTAAATGGGGAAAAGGAGACCATGGGGGCATGGCTCGCCCTCGACACTGACACCATCGCCAAACTGCCCGTAGAGGAGCTTCCGCAGGATGCCGACCCTCGCCCCGCCACCATCTACGAGCCTGTATCTTCAAACCTCAAACCTCAAACCTCAAATCTCAAATCTCAAACCTCAACCCTCAAATCTCAACCCTCAAATCTCAAATCTCAAACCACCTTCACCATCACCCCCGGTCTCGGTCAGGAGTACGCCCTCCGTTTCCGCTACAAAAACACTACGGGCAGCGCGGTACAGGGCCGCCTCACTATCACCGACAGCAAGGGTATCGTTCTTGTAGACCGCTCGCTGACCTTCCCGCCCACCCCCGACAAGTTCAAGATGCTCTCCACCACCACCGGCACCCAAATAAACGCCGGCACCTACCAGTTAGTGGTAGATGCCGACGGTGTGGAATTCAAGAACCTGGAAATGCAATAATCACATAATCTGTGAGATCTCCTTCAGGCCGTCGACCTCCTTCAGCTTGTCCATAATGGCCTTTACATCCTCGCGGTCGTGGACGCGGAGGTCGATGGTGCCCTCGAAGATACCGTCCTTGGTGGTAAAGGCCAGACCACGTATGTCTACCGAGAGCTGGTTGGAGATGATGAGTGTCACGTCGTTAATCATACCCCGGCGGTCGATGCCTCCAAGGCGGATGGTGGCATTGAAGAACAGCAGCTTGTGCATGTCCCACTTCACGTCGAGCAGACGGTTACCGTAGTTAGCTTTCAGCTTATTGGCCACAGGACACTTACGGTTGTGTATCTCAATGCGGTTCTGCTTGTCGATGTAGCCCAGCGCGTCATCGCCCGGTATGGGGTGACAACACTCGGGGAAGATGTACTGTGTGATGTTCTCCTCGTTAATGAAGATGGGTTTCTTGCGGTTGAACTTTTCCGGCACAATGAACAGCTCCGGCTGTTTCTCTTCCTCCTGCTTCTTGGCCTTCACGAAGGGCACGTATTTGCGCCATCCTCCGCCAGCACCGTCGCCCTTCTTGTTCTTGCCTTTCAGCTCGTCCTCGTCCTTCTCGCCCAAGATGACCTTCTTGTCGCCGATGGCGAGGAACAGGGCATCGCGGTTCTCGCAGCTGTGAAACGATGTCAATTGGTCGATGTTGCTCTGTGTAGGTTCGAAGCCCTTGGCTGCCAGCCACTCCATGAACATGGTCTCGCCCTTCTTCTGCACTTCGCGCTGTGCACGTTTCAGCTGTGCCTGCACCTTTGCCTTGGCTTTGGCTGTGTGGGCAAAGTTTATCCACGCGGGTTGCACATGCTGTGACTTCGAGGTAAGGATTTCCACCTGGTCGCCACTATTCAGCTGATGACTCAGTGGCACCAGCTTGTGGTTCACCTTGGCACCGATGCAGTGGCTGCCCAGGAAGGTGTGAATGGAGAAGGCGAAGTCCAGGACGGTGCATCCTGTAGGCATAGTCTTGATTTCGCCCTTCGGGGTGAACACGAATATCTCACTGGCGAAGAGGTTCAGCTTGATGGCATCGAGAAAGTCCATCGCGTCGGGCTGCGGGTCATCGAGGATTTCCTTGATGGTCAGCAGCCACTGGTTCAGCTCACCATCATCCTCCTGGAATTCCATGTCCTCGTGGCTCTCCATACCCTCCTTGTACTTCCAGTGGGCGGCCAGTCCCTGCTCGGCAATCTCGTTCATGCGCTCCGAGCGTATCTGCACCTCTATCCAGTGGCCCTGCTTCGACATAAGCGTAACGTGGAGGGCCTGATAGCCATTGGCCTTGGGGTGGTTCACCCAGTCGCGGATGCGGTCGGGATGGCTGCGGTAGATTTTCGTCAGCGCAACGTAGATGTCAAAGCACTCGTTGGCCTCGGCCTCCAGACTGCTGGGGGTGAAGATGATACGGGCGGCCAGGATGTCGTAAATCTCGTCGAAGGTGACGTGCTTGTTCTGCATCTTGCTCCAGATGGAGTAAGGGGTCTTGACGCGCTGCTTAATCTGGTACTTCAGGCCCAACTCCTCCAAGGCCTTCTCAATGGGCTTCGTAAACTGGTCGAACGACTCTTGACGCGAAATCTTCGTCTCCTCCAGCCTACGCTGTATGGCAGCATACTCTTCAGGATGCTCGAAGCGGAAACTGAGGTTCTCCAGTTCAGACTTTATTCGGTAAAGGCCCAGTCGGTGGGCCAGCGGGGCATAGAGGTAGAGCGTCTCGCCAGCAATCTTGTACTGCTTGTTGGCGGGCTGGCTTTCCAGCGTTCGCATGTTGTGCAGACGGTCGGCAATCTTGATGAGGATGACACGTATGTCTTCGCTCATGGTGAGCAGCAGCTTCTTGAAGTTCTCGGCCTGCGCCGATGCCTGCTCACCGAAGATGCCGCCGGAGATTTTCGTCAGTCCGTCGACAATCTGAGCCACCTTCGGGCCGAACATGTTCTCAATGTCCTCGACGGTGTACTCCGTGTCCTCCACCACGTCGTGGAGCAGGGCAGAGCAGATACTCGTAGAACCCAGTCCTATCTCCTCGCTCACTATCTGAGCCACGGCGATGGGATGCATGATATAAGGCTCTCCCGACAGGCGTCGTACACCCTTGTGTGCCTGGCGCGCAAAGTTGTACGCCTTGGCAATGATATCCACCTTCTTACGGTGGCACGAATGCATGTAACTGTCTATCAACCGGTCATAGGCCTCGGTAATCATCTTGTCGTCCGCGGCCTCACGGCGCATCATCTCGTCATCCATAATCTTTCCTCCTTATAATTCTAAACTCTAATCTCTCAACTCTAAACTCTCAACTCTCAACTCTCAACTCTCAACCCTCAACCCTCAACTCTCAACTCTCAACCCTACCTTGGATTATTCATACTCTTTTCAACAACGGATTTTACGGATTACACGGATTTTACGGATTGTAATGGATTTCACCGATTTCTTCCAGATTCGATGGGGAGATGATAAATAATCCGTGAAAATCCGTGAAATCAGTTTTAATCCGTTGTTTTTACCATATTGCCATAAATAATGTAGGCTAAACTCTTACTTCACTTTTAGTTTCTTTCCTGCCTGAATATTGTTTCCCTTAATGCCGTTCAGCCGTTTGATATTAGCCACAGTGGTGCCGTTGCGTTTGGCGATGGACGAGAGCGTGTCGCCTCGTTTCACCGTCACCGACTTGCTGCCCCCTGACTTACTTTTACCCGACTTGGCAGCAGCACGCCCACGACGGCCCTTGCTGCGCTTTGCCTTCGGAGCGTATAACTGCTGGTCAATCTCCACCTCCAGCCGCTTCTCAAAGGCACCATCGGTGCTGACAAAGATAGAGTCCTGCAGGTCGATGAATCGTACGGCATCGGCCACGGGCAGCCGCAATGCCGAGGGCTTCGTAGCCCCAGGAATGATGTCACGGCGATACTGCGGGTTGAGCGAGCGGAGCATGTCGATGCTAAGCCCCATCACCGAGGCCACCTGGCTGAAGGTGACGTTACGGGAGAGCATCACCGTGTCGGTCTTCACGGGCAGCTGCGACTGCATGGGGCAGATGTTGTGGTCGCAGTAGTAAGTCATCACATAGTTGGCAGCGATGAAGGCGGGCACGTAGCCACGAGTCTCGCGGGGCAGGAAGGGACAGATTTTCCAGTAGTCGCGCTCGCCACCGGCACGATGGATGGCCTTGTTGATGTTCTCCGGCCCGCAGTTATAGCCCGCAATGGCCAGGTTCCAGTCGTTGAAGAGCCGGTAGAGGTCGCGCAGGTAGCGTGCTGCGGCCCAGCTGCTCTTCACAATGTTGCGCCGCTCGTCAACAAGCGAGTTGATCTCCAGGTTGTAGGTCTTGGCTGCTGACGGCATAAACTGCCAGAGACCCGCTGCCCCGGCATGTGAGGTAGCCTGTGGGTTCAGCGCCGATTCGACGATGGGCAGGTACTTCAGCTCCAGCGGCAACTGGTAGGCCTCGAGTGCCTCCTCAAAGAACGGCATATAGAAATTGCAGGCACCCAGCAGATAGCTCACCTGGCGGCGAGACTTCTGGGTATAGCGCTCAATGCACGTCTGCACCACCTCGTTCCACGGCATCTCGATGATGGTAGGCATGCGATAGAGGCGGTCGATGTACTGTTCCTTTGTGAACACCGGGTCTTCCGGAGCAGTCTGGCAGTCGCTCTCCGGCGTGAGGTAAGTCTTGGTCATGTAGAGCGTCATCAGACTGTCCAGATAGTCGCCCATAGCCTCCGGGAACACCAGTTCGCCATCGTCCTGCGACTCCCCATCGTCCTGCGACTCCTCGTCGGCAGCATCTTCCTCCTCGTCATCACCCTCCTCGGCTGTCACCTCGGTGTCATCGACGACATCCGTCTCAATTTGCGCGTGTATACTGCCCGTCCCCATGAGGAACAGGAATGAAAGTATAAGTATATATCGTATCTTCATAATCTTCATTCTAAAGTCTACGGTCTAAAGTCTATAGTCTAAAGTCTCTGGTCTAAAGTCTAACGTCTAAAGTCTAAAGTCTATAGTCTAAAGTCTAAGGTCAAAATCTAAGTTCTAAAGTCTCAGAAGTTTATACTACAGTTCACCCCCAGAGAGTTGGCATAGAGCGGGTTCTGTGACTGTCCGTTGTTAATGACCGTCGGCGTTACTTTCAGGCTCAAGTCCTTGGATATGTCGAATTGCGACAACTCGGCATCGACGTAGGCATCGATGACTGAGAAGGCGTAGATGCCCAGCATGACGAAGAAGCTGAGGTCGCGCCAACGGCGATACTTGTCTTTACGTTTCTTGAACAAGTCCTTATAGCGGTCCTCGTTTTCCTTGGTTATCTGTCGTCCCAGGTGCAGGAACTTGTTATAGCTCGCCGTGCCAGGGTCATTGTCCATGATGTCGAGGTAGGCCTGTGAATAGTCCTTGTACATGGTGTTATTCCACGTCATGGCATAGATGCAGCCGAGGAATCCTCCGTAGACGATGGGCAGCTTCCAGTACTTCCGGTTGTATATTTGTCCGCCACCGGGGATGACCAGTGCCAGCCACAGCGCTCGCTTCGGGTTGGGAGCCCACTTGCTCCAGTCGCGTTTCTGGGTCACGGGAGCCACTTGCTCAGCCATGAGCGAAGCACCCTGCTCCATGAGGTCTATCACCACTGCCGAATCCGTCTGCTGCCTGATGGTTTCCAGTTCAGTCTCCAAGTCGGGAATGATATCGGGTTCGAGGTCGGGGATGTCGTCGGGAATCGACGTCTGCACATCGACCACCGTGTCGGGCACCTCCACCTGCGCCAGGGTAGCGACAGGCACTAACTGAAAAGTGATAACCGTCGTTATCACCATCAGCAGTCGTCTGACTTGCGCATACACCGTGTCACACCTTCTGTTCATGCTTGGAGGTGCAAAATTACTAAATTTCCCCCAAACCAATGAATATATTTTCAAAATCTTGTCAGCATTTAAGACTTTTTTCAAAAACTGTCAAGATTCTTGTCTACGGAGGTTAGGAGGAAAGGAGGGTTGCGCGCAAATTCTCCTTATCTCCATATCTCCGTAAAATATATTGTCTAAGGAGTTTAGGAGTTTTTCCCTGCGGGGCTGTTGTCTAAGGAATTTAGGAAGCTACGCGCAGCCATTCCTTGATTCCTAAATTCCTTAGACATAATTTTATCCTTAGGGCACCACGACCTTCTTGCCTCCGTAGATGTAGAGTCCCTTCTTCGTCGGCTTCCCGTCGAGGCGCACGCCGTCGAGGGTGTACCACGCGCCGGCAGAATCCGTTAAATCCGTGTAATCTGTGGTCGTGATTCCCTGTGCCTCGCCATCGAAGTTGAGCACGAACTGGCGGGCATGGGCGGTGCCGAGGTCGAAGTAGGCGCGCTGTGCGCCGATCTTCGCGCCGCTCTCGGGATAGTAGAGCGTGTTGCCCGCGCCGAGGAAGAGGATGCTCTGGTTCTTGTCCGTGAAGGTGATGCTCTGGTAGGTGCCCTTGAAGCTGCCGTAGGTGGTCAGCGACGGGGCATAGATGGTGACGGAGGTCAAGTCTATGCAAGAAGAGAAGGCATATTCGCCGATGCTCGTCACGCTGGCGGAAATCTCGACACTGCTCAAACTATAACAACTCTGGAAGGCATATTCGCCGATGCTCGTCACGCTGGCAGGGATTTCGATGCTGGTCAAGCCAGTACAACCGTAGAAGGCCCCTTTGCCGATGGTCGTCACGCTGGCAGGGATTTCGATGCTGGTTAAGCCAGTACAACCATCAAAGGCATATTTGCCGATGGTCGTCACGCCGTCAGGAATGACAGTATTCTTACATCCCTGAATGAGCTTGTTAGTTGCAGTCTCGATAAGGGCGTTACAGTCGTTGCCTTTGTAAATCTTGACGGTGGTCTGTGGCGTGTTACCGTTGCTGCCCGTCCATCCTGTGAAACGACAATCCTCTTTGGTGGGGTTGTTCAGCGTAAAGGTCGGGGTCTCTATATTATAAGAGGTGGGGTTAGATGTAGCCACGCTGCCGCCGTTGAGGTTGTAGGTGATGGTGTAGGTGATGGGCGTCCACTTGGCGTAGAGGACGACGGTGCCGCCATCGGTAGTGGTGAGGTTGCTAACGCTCTGCTTGTCGCTGTAAACCACGTTGCCATTCTCCGACTTTGCCCAGCCTGCGAAGGTGTAGCCCGTGCGGTCGAAGGCGTTGGCGGTGAGGTTCTGCGCTACATCGTAGGTGAAGGTCTGGTCAGTCATCTGGCCATCGCCGCAGGTGCCGCCGTTGCCGTTGAAATGCACGGTGTAGGTGTTGTATGCCAGTTCGGCAGTGAGGGTCACGTCGCCGTCGCCGAGGAGTTTAGGAGTCAAGGAGTGGCTGCGCGCAGCTTCCTAAATTCTTGCTTTGGCAAGCGTCCCTTTGGGCCGAGCGCCTAAATTCCTTAGACAAATGCCACGCAGGGAAAAACTCCTTTCCTCCTAAACTCCTTAGACAATAAACCTCCATGGAAGATAATATTCTAAGGAATTTAGGAATCAAGGAATGGCTGCGCCGTCGGCGCGGCCTTTTCTGTGTCTACGGAAGCATGGAGATAAGAAGAAGCTACGCGCAGCCCTCCCTTCCTCCAAACCTCCGTAGAAAGAAAAACATCCGCAGAAGATTTGGTCTAAGGTCACACAGAAATCACGGAAATCACAGAAAGGGCTGCGCGCAGCTTCCTAAATTCTTGCTTTGGCAAGCGTCCCTTTGGGCCGAGCGCCTAAATTCCTTAGACAAAAGCCCCGCAGGGAAAAACTCCCAAACTCCTAAGCTCCTTAGAGAACAAAGCTCGTACTGAAAAATCTTTACATTGACCCCTCTGAGACTCCGATTTTTTGAATGAGGTCCTTGGGGGATGGCGTATGAGCTAGTTTTGACAGGGGTCGTTTCCGCGTTTTCCACGCTACTGCTCAGCTATGGGCTGATTGCCCCCTAAAACTGGTTCGTTTTAGTCGGTTTTTACCGAAAAAGGTGGTCTTGTAGTACAAGACCATATCTTTTGTAGTACAAGACCATATCTTTTGTAGTACAAGACCATATCTTTTGTAGTACAAGACCATATCTTTTGT
>Ga0310696_10002252_pt1 | contig 26010 bp, 44 predicted proteins | sample AusTroGonzalo_MG_4_FD_203885 | JGI IMG/M metagenome (GOLD analysis project Ga0310696, IMG submission 203885) | Bovine rumen microbial communities from tropical cattle in Woodstock, Queensland, Australia - Gonzalo_02 (v2) (version 2) | ecosystem: Host-associated > Mammals > Digestive system >...
TAGAAGTATATCTTTAATATGGTCAGCTGACATTTTTTGCTTTCGTCAGCTGACATTTTCCGTTCTCGTCAGCTGACATTTTGGTCAATCGTCAGCTGACATTTTTGTCCCTGTTTGTAACATGTTGACAACTTGTTTATATCTGTCAACATCTTTTTAAGTCGTTTTCTGTATAATATCAGTAAGTAATAGTGTTGCAGGAAAAGTTTCCTGTGTTTTATGAGAGGCCGAAAAGCTCATCACTTAGTAGGCCGTTCCACTTACGGAACGCACACGGAACCGACCAGCAACATGGAACCATAAAACAGGAAACGAGAAATGAGCGAATGCAAAAACGGCATAGATGATGCCAGAGAGAACTTGACGAAAGTTCTCACGTATAAAATCGTCACGACGATACAAAACCACTACGGAAGCTTAGAAGCGTTTAAGACGGCTTGCAAAGACAAGTCGAATAAGGCCGTTGCGCGATACGTCAGGAACTTTCACGTTGACAGCAAGATACTCCACAAGCTGACCAGGCACGACGGCAAGCGTTGCCTCGCGCAAGTCTTACGGACGTTAGACCCGAACAGGCTCGTCTACAAGTCCAAGTATGATTTCAGGTACAAGAGCGGCAAGAAGTTTTCCAAACCTTCGACGTTTTACATCCCATTCCATGAGCTTGACAGGCTCTTCGCGCTGGCTGACACATAGATGTCGCCTTTTCGCCCCGATTCGGACTTCTACACGCAAGAGCAACACAAGTTCATCGACAAATATATCCTTGGTTATTGCAAAGAGCGGAAGACTTACGAGAAGTCCCAGAGATTCCTTTCCTCCATCGAACGGAGGAAAAAGGAAAGGCTTGTAAAGCTTGCCGAGAAATGCGGCGGGATGATGGACGAACATGACATAGGCAAGTTGCTGGACGCGATTGATTTTACCGACTGAAGACAAAGGAGAAAAAACATGACCCTCATCAAACACACGGACACGGACAGGCAGAGCGGGATTACCCTCGTCTGGCAACCGAACGGCGACGCGCTTATCCGCGACGAACTGCTCAAGACCAACACGCTGATTAGTTATTTTGAGATACATCACTCCCCAGGAAACATCATCCAGTACGCAATCGAGCGGTTCTACTCCAAGAGGTATTACATCGTCCAGGATTATGTCAGTCGCATCGTCTGGAGACAGTCAATCCTTGGGGATTACGCCGAAAGCTACGGCGCATTCATCCGCAAGCTTAGGGAGGCGACGCCAGGGATGGACGAGAGACCTCTGTATGATTACTCCTACATGTTCGGCCTCGAGCGCGAACGCTACCATTAGATGGATTTCCGCGAGTCAGCCGAGATGCTGTTATACGACCTGGAGATGACATACACGCAATATCAGATGCGGGCACAGCTTAAAGGGATTGACGTGTACACGGAAGAAGAATACACCATTGCCAGACACGCTTTCACAAACTACGCTGTCATAGGAGACTGAACACATGAACATCTACATCAACCTTAACCAGCTCACGGATGGAACAGGAAAGACCATCGTTGCAGACGCTTAGGCCGTCGTCGAGCATTCCCCAAGGGAGGGATTCGACAACGACAAGCTTGCAGCTCTTGAGAAAGACCTGACACTGCTCATCAACAAGCGTCTGAGAGAAGCACTTAACAACTAACACACACAGGAGAACAACTCATGCAATACAACCACAAGATGAATCAATCCCTCGTCGAGAAAGCCAAGGCCGACGGGAAAGACATACACACGGCCATCATCCACGTTGACGAGATACAAAGAAAGCAGGTCAAGACAGGTGATTACATCATCACGCTCGTCAACGCCGATGACAAATAGAAATACAGCGCATTTGAGTCTGTCTGGAAACAGCAGAACATTGACATCCAGCTCTTGAACGAAGGTGACGAGTTAGATGTAGTTTTTGTCTTCAACGGCGATTATCGGAACTTTATATAGGTGACTGTTCCGCAAGGGCCGTTTTGAGTCGTAATTAGACATGCACCCTGGTTTTCCTTTTTCCTTTGGCCAGGGTGTTTTCCCGCCATGATTATCCGCATGGCGGGATTTTTTTCGTCGAGGAAATGCCCGTTTTTATTTGGTTTTTTGGGTGGATTAGCCGAAAGAAACAATTTTTTTGCAAAACCGTGACTTGTTTTCCGTAAATAGTTATAGAAGAACTTAGATTACATCTAAGACAAACAAAGGAAAAAACATGAAGAGACAAGAAAATTGGGCAGTCGTAAAAGACTCCGTCAGAACACGCTATGAGGTCTCAGACCTTGGGCGTTGCAGGATAACGGACAAGAACACGGGCGAGACAAAGAAAGTCTATAAGGGCTACTGGAACAAGACGGTTTAGTACTACTATTTCATGGACCGTCCTGTGCATCGCTGGGTGGCCGAGAAGTTCATGGTCTGTGACAATCCAGAGTTTACTGAGATTGACCATATCTCATCAGACAGACGCTGGAATTCTGTCCGCAACCTGCGCTACACAAATCGCAAACTGAATAACTCACGTCTACACTCTAAAAGAGCCAAGGCCAAGACAATGAAAGCGCGTGGCGTCCAGAACCACAGGGGCTAGGTGATTCTGGGCAATAAGTTAAACCCAGACGGAACCTGCACGGAGCGCATTTGGGCGGATGCAAAGAGTGTTGCCCTTGAGCTAAACTGTTCTCGTCCGTTCGTTTATCTCTGTGCGGCAATGGAGAAGCATTCCTCAGCGAGAACCTGCAAGGGCTGGATTCTCACGTATGTCCCAGCAGAGCAGACAACGAACGAGACCAAGAGTGAGACCACGAACGAGAATATGGAGGTGGCACAATGAGCATTATCAAAGAGCTGGCACAGTGTGCCCTGATTGGGATTGTCCGTACAGTCAGTCTCGTCGTCATGGTTCTCATCACGACCAACCTCATCTTTGAGAATACAAGAGAGGGATTGTTTCTTGCTGGTGCAATGCTCGTCTGGGGGATTGCATCCAGGTGTGCGAGTTGCGTCAGAAAAGACGAGAGCATTGAAGACGCCATTGAGCTTGACTACTCAGAAGAAGAGAAGGAGGCCGCGCAATGAGCTATTACATGACGAGCGACGAGCTGGCTGACAGCATAGAGGAGTCCCTATCCTGTCACTAGCCGACGGTCAGACTCTGCCAGAACATCCTTACACTTGCGGAACACATACTCCGCGCCCCATCCTATCAGAGATACGCGCCTGACATAAAGGACGACCTCAAATCATGTTGTCTGGAGAAGTGTCTGCGTTCGCTAAAGAACTATAAGCCAGAGAGGCGGCAATCGGTCTTTGCATATTACACCCGCACATGTCTGACCGCTATCTGGGACTGGCTCACGACAAAGCACTACAAGCACATCAACATCCGCAACAAGCTGATTATTGAGGCCGCGCACAGGTGCATCGACCCACGCCAAAAGGAATATCTGGAGAGCATGGTGCTGGACGGAAACACCACGCACACGCTGGACAAACGTTCATGCACGGCGAAGAGACGGAGGGCTGGCAAATGATTGATACTCTTACATATCTCGTCAATTCGGAGGTTTGACATGGGGATTTTTTACATTTTTTGTATTTTTGACCCCCCGTGTGTCGAAATGACACATGCGGAGCCAAATGTCCAAAGGCGCGAACTGATGGCTAAACGCTCCGAAACGGAAAAAATTATGCAAAAAACAAATAATTAAGGAAATATATGAAATTAAGCGAACTTCGGGAGAACCCCGACAATCCGTCGGTGGCAACGGAAACAGAAATCGACAGACTGGCGGGCAAACTAAAGCGCGTTCCGTTGGGGCTGACTGCCCAGAGAATTGCGTATGTAACAGACACGCCAGAGGGCGGAAAGATGGTCATATCAGGGAACAAGCGTTTGCACGTGCTTAAAAAGCTGTATGGCGAAAATGCAGAGCTGCCAGATGATTATTTCCAAGACGTGACCGCGATGTCAGAGGCCGAGAGACATGAGTTTGTCATTACGGCGAATGTGTCTGACGGCGAGTGGGACTTGGATAAACTCGTTGAACAATACGGAGCGGAAGAGATGGAAGACTACGGCCTGGGCCAGCTCGTCAAGTTCTTCGACAAAGACGAGGAACCGACAGAGCATGAGACATCCCCCAACGCGAAATGCGACCTTGAAAAAGTATCTGTCTTAATCCGTTGTGCAGATGACACAGAGGCGGAGGCGATTTTTAATAAGCTTACTGCGGAGGGCTACGTATGCGAGCTGACGACACTCTAAGGCAATTCGACATTGTAAGACATAACAACGTCCCAGACTCATTCCGCATCCAGCGGTTGAAGTGTGATTTCGGCGTGGAACCGTCCCACGCTGACGAGCATTTTACGGGCCATGTGGAGATTCCCGAACAATGGCAAATAGGGGTTATCTACGGGAACAGTGGAACGGGCAAGACGACAATCGCGAAAGAACTATTCGGGGCTGACATCATCACGGACTTTGCATGGGTCGACCGCGCCGTGATTGATAACTTCCCGTCAAGTGCTGATGTACTGGAGATACAAAAGGTATTCTATGCGGTTGGATTCGGTTCAGTTCCGTGCTGGCTGAAACCGTATCACGTTCTTTCCAACGGCGAAAAAATGCGCGTGACGTTGGCCCGTGCAATCATTGAGAGGGACTTTTTCGTGTTTGACGAGTTTACTTCCGTTGTAGACAGAAACGTCGCAATGACGCTGTGCTTGTCTCTCAATAAATGCCTCAAGCGTTATCCAAACAAGAGGGTCATTTTGGTCTCATGCCACAAAGACATTCTCGACTGGCTGGATGCGGATTGGGTGTTTAATACGGACAGCATGAGCAACGATTTTTTCACGTCCACCCCACACGGCCAAAACTCGACCTTGAAATCCGCCGCTGTGGGGTCAACCGCTGGGGACGTTATCGACGTTATCACTATCTGACTCACGACTTGTCCCCATCCGTCTAGGCGTTTGAGGCGTATCTAAACGGCAAGCCTGTTGCGTTTTGCGCGGTCACGCACGTACCTGGCCGCGTCCTTAACCAAAAGCGCGTTTCACGGCTTGTGGTGCTTCCCGATTATCAGGAGATTGGAATAGGCTACGGTCTCTTGACGTTCCTGGCGAGGCATTTTGCAAGGCTTGGCTACGTTCTGGGGCTTGTCACGTCCGCAAAGAATCTCGTCTACAAAATGCGAAAGTCGAAAGACTGGGAGATGTTTCACTACGGCATCGGCCTGACGGGGATGGACTTCAAACTCAAAAAGGTCACAGATAGAAAAATGGCCTCATTCCGCTATGTCGGCCCAGACGCCGTGCGAATCCGTAAGCACATTCCCGTAAGATACAAAAGGAAAAAAGCAACATGACAGAGACAGACCAGATAAAGGCCGCAGTTTCAAGCGGGTTGACGAAAGCTGGGATTGAGGCCCTTTTGGGCCGTCCGTTCACGGACGACGAACTGTAGACTTACCGCAAGTCAAAAGCGGTGTACGACCTCAAACTTGCGCAGAGACGCAGGGAGCGAAAGTACGAACGCCTGTCAGACACGGGGCGTGTTCAAAAGCACCGTGACAAGTGTTCGTCCATCGACGAACAGCTTGACCGCGCACTGGCCAATATCAATTGGGAGAGGCGGAACCGTGCGGAACAGTCCCTTGCCGATTGGGTCAAGACGTACATGTGCGGAGGTCTCGCGCTCAATGAGGAACCGTCACCGCGCGGATGCGAAGTGCTGGCGGAAATGCAGACGGCCTTGACGGCACACAGGAATTACATGATTTGCATGGCGAGGGGTCAAGGGAAGTCGTCATTTTGCGTTTGCGCCACGTTGTACGCAGTCAGCGTGGGACTGTAGAAGTATGTCATGATTATCAGTAACAACGCCCATTCCGCGTCGTCCCTTCTCTCGGACATTTGGAGAGTCATAGAGGTTCCAGATAGCGCATTTGCTTAGGACTACCCCACAATCTGTCTGCCGTTCTCAACGGCCAACGGCTCATTCCGTCGCAGACAGCTTTATAACGGGCGTTCAACGGAAATCCAGAAAAACGCGGGAAACATCGTTTTCGCGTCTCTCATCGACAAAGACGGCAACCCGTTTGCCACGTCTGGGTCAATTATCACATGCAGGGGTATCAGTTCTGGTATACGCGGAGCAAAGCACGGCACGATGAGACCTTCATTGGTTTTGCTTGACGACCTCCAGGATTATGACTCCGCGCACAATCCCGCTCAGGTCGAAAAGCTCGTCGAGATTATCCGCAAGGACGTGATTCCGCTTGCGGGCAAGGAACGCTTGTCAATCCTACAGTGCGCGACGCCGATATGTCCCGACGATTTGGTCGAGAAGATAAAGCAAGACAAGAGTTGGACTACATCAATCTATCCCGCTATTATCTCCTACCCGTCCAACATGAAAATTTGGGATGAATACTTCAAGGTGTTCCAGGACGAACAGGTCAACGGCCTGACGCATGACGGGTCACTTGATTTTTATAAAGCGCATTTTGCGGAAATGAATCAGGACGCGGAGGTTTTCAACCCTTCTCGCTATTCGGAAAAAGACGGGCACATGTCGGCCATCCAAAAGTTGCTTGAGTTGAAGTTCCAACTTGGCGAGGATGCTTTCATGTCAGAATATCAAATGACGCCCGTAGAGATAAAGTTTGCTTTGCCCATTACTCCGTCTCTGGTTGCGTCCCGCGTCTCGACCCTGAGAGAGTTGGAAATCCCACAAGATAATGTCCAGTTCGTTTGTGCAAGTTCGGACTTGAACTTGTCAAAATACATCACCACGACAATCGTGGTATACATGAGAGACCAGACAGCCGTGTGTATATGGAGGAAGTTCCGCAAGTGTAATATTCCAGTCAACATTCCTGAGCAAGACTACTACTAGAGGGTGTACAACCTTCTCGCGGAGCACGGCAAGGAATTAAAAGCCTTGAACATCCCAAATCTGCATTGGGTGATAGACGCCAACGGAGTTCCGTTTAATGCGGTATGTGACTTCTGTAGAAACAGCCGTCAGGCGTGCGGATTGGTTGCGGCTGGATTTATCGGTAAGGCGTCCACGCAGTTTCGCTCGTTTCTCAAATCCCGCCTCAAAGAGGAGGTCTCGCGCACTTTGCTTTGCGGAAACGAGGACGAGCACAAGCGTCCAGGTACAGGACGCAAGTATACGTTCTGGGATTCGGACTTCTACCGCGAGAAGGTACAAAAGGCGTTCCTCTAGGAGCTGGGGAATATCGGCTCATTGTCCTGGTATACAGGCGGCGACCACGGCAAGTTTGCCGTCCAGGTCTGCGGCGAAAAACTCATTTACAAAAAGGAGCTGCCAAACGGGACTACTGATTACAGGTGGAAACAGAACGGACCTGACCACGACGTCCTTGACTCTCTCGCGCAGAACTTCGCCGCGCACGCGTCAATGGGATTTTCGACTGGTTTTTCTGGACAGAACGCGGCGCAGAGACACAAGATGGTGTTTCCCAAAAAGCCCAGAGTCAGGATTGTTTGAAAACGCCGTAATTAGACAGAGAGGATTATCTTAATTATGACGAGCACGCAACAGCGCAAGATTTTGACAAGAATCTCATCGGTCGAACACGACATCGCGGAACTTAAACGCGTAAGGCAAGAAATATGCGTATCGGGGACGGCGTCCGCCACGCTGGCAAGCGGTCAGGGGTCGCGCTCATACACGCATCTTGACATCTCCAAAATAACTGAGGCCATTAAGGCGTTGACGACAGAGCTTAAACAGCTGAGAGGGATGCTTGCTGGCGGTCAACAGAGTCTTTGGTCAACGGTTCTCGTTGTCTATTGAGTGAGGATTTCGACATGTTCAATTTTTTAAAGAAAACGAAAAAAGCACCGTCGTGGAACAACCTGACGGCAGAACAGAGAACAGCAGTCACGAAAAAGATGATAAAGGCATTGCAGGGCGGTCCGCGCTACAAGCTTGTCTCTGGAACTGACCAATGGCAACGCGAACGCGGGATGATAGAGCACCGCGACGAGGACGAAATACTCAATGTCTACGGTCGCGGGAGAATGATAGACCTCGCACGCAACGCCAGCCGCAACAGCTCGACTTTCAACGGAATAATGAAACAGCTCACCGTCAACGTCTGCGGGACGAAAGCTGGAAAAGCCATTATCGGAGACTTCCCAGGCGCGGACAAGGTAAGAGACGAGTTCCGAAAGTGGACTAGAGAGGCCGATTTCTTTGACGGTCTTTCCCTCGGTGCGCTGTGCAAGTTGATATTGCAAGAATATGTTTTGAACGGCGACATGGTCCTTCTCTTTGACGACTATGAGATTGAAGGGTCTGGTAAAATCGTAGTTTATGAAAGCGACGAAATCGGCTCCACAACGGAAGAGGCAATCAAACAGCGTTTTGGACGCTACGCAAAGCAGAGTCTCGGGCGCGTTTACTCAAACAACGGGAGATTTATCGGTGCCGTTGTCAGCAGGTCGCAGAGAGGCGCGGACGTGTTCCAGGCTGACCAGTGTTATTTTCTGAGGCGCGACCCAGACGCATCCGTCTTTGACTCGTTCTGGCTCATGCCCCGTAACGTGTTCCGCATCTCGCAGGGCAGAGGCATTCCACCTGTCGCGTCGTCCCTCGCGACAATCCTTGACCTGGAGGACCTCTGTTCTTTTGAGCTCGCGGCCAGCAAGAAGAACGCGTAGACCCTCGCTCAGGTGATACAATCCTCCAATGATTCGACGGAGGACGCAACGATACCGTCAACTTTTGACGCGGGGACTGACTTTGAAGGAATGACCGACGAGGAAATCCAAGAGGCGGTCAAATAGGAGAGGCAATCCAATGTCCAGACGATTTCCCTTGACAGGATTTTGGCGGCTGGATGCGTCTATCAGGTCATGCCCGAAAACTACAAGATGGAGCTGTTGGACACAAAACACCCGAACAGCAATACGCCCGAGTTCATTAATTGGCTTGCTTCAAGGGCGGCGGCACCTCTTGGCCTGAGTCAGCAATTTGCGACGCTCAAAGCTGACGGTGCATCATTCCGCTCAGAACAGCTCATGACCTGGCCCGTTTTCCTTGAGGCGCAGAAGTTCCTTGAGGGCATCTTGGATTGGGTAATCGTCAGATGGGCAAAGTGGGCCGAGAGACGCGGCATCATCGGCAAAGTCCCAGAGGATTTCGTCAACTATGTTGATTGGGCCTGGCCGAAAATGGACGAGATAGACCAAAACGCATGGCAGGACGCGGTCGACAAGGGACTGAGAAACATGACTATGACCTACAAGGACATCCTCGGCCCAGACTACAAAGAGAAGCTTTTGCAGGCCCAGGCCGAGATTGCCTGGATGAAGAACGTAAACCTTCCTCATCCAGCCTATTCAATGATTTCGGGCGGGGAAAGAACTGGCGTTGACGAGATAACGGAAGCTGAGTAACGTAATTAGGAGTTGACCACATGAGAACATTTGCCATATACGGTGAGCTTGTAGACACACAGGACGAGCGTTCCGATTTTGAAAGCGTGACGCCCGCACAGCTCCGTTCATTCGCAGATAACAATCTTGCGCAAGGCGAAGAGCTACAACTACTTTTCAATTCGCCTGGCGGTTCCGTGTTCGCTGGGATTGCACTTGCAAACATCGTCCGCAAGATTTCCGCAGACGGTCACAAGGTGACGGGGATTGTCCAGGGAGTGGCAGCTAGTGCTGCGTCCATCGTGCTGTGCGCATGTGACGAGGTTGTACTTTCGCAGAGTTCTTTGGTTATGATTCACTTGCCGTGGACGTCTCTGTCTGGAAATGCGGAAGACCTGCGCAAAGAGGCAGACACGCTGGACACGATACTAAAGGCAATGCTTGGTTTTTACCGTACAAAGTTCGACCTGACGGACAAGGAAATCACGCGCTTAATTGAGAACGAGACATGGTTCAGCGGGAGTGAGGCGGATGATTTCAAGTTTGCTTGCACAGTGATTGAGGACGAGGACGATTTCTCAATCGCCGCAAAGGTCAAGGATTTTGACATGACAAAATTTAGGAATTACAAGAACATGGAAAACAAAGAAGAAATCAAAGACGAGATAACCACGACGACGGAAGAGACCACGACTGAGGAAACAGAAGTCCAAGCCGCTACCGTGGAGACGGTTACGGGTAGCGATAACCAGGCTGACGAGACGGATGAGGGAAAGACCGTTGAAGAGCCTGAGACAACAGACGCCGTAATGGTGCCGCAAGCCGAAGCGGACAAGAGAGTCAGCGGGATGCAGTCAACCATGCAGGCCAAAATCAACTCCCTTGTAAAGGATTACGAGTCAAAGATAAACGATTTTACAAAACAGCTCAAGACGAAAGATGAGGAACTAAATTCCGTCAAGGCGGAGCTTACCAGCCTCACCTCAAAACTTGAGGCCAAGGACAGCCAGATTTCGGAATTGTCCGACAGGACATCAGCCGTTCTCGACGAACTTGACCGTAAAAACGACGCGCTCCAGAAGCTGAACGGGGCGGTCAACACGCCTAAGTGCTCGGAAGAAAGCAAGCCGTGGAAGAAACTTCATGGTGAGGCGCTGATACAGTGGTGCCGCGAACATCCGAACGCCAGGTGACACAAACAACAATCAAAAAAAGAAAGACAAAAACAATGTCAAAGTTTTCTGAAATTCAACTCCAGGTCGCCTCTAATGAGGCTATTGCTGGCATCCAGAAGCATGTGCCTTCCATCGCCAGTTTCGCGCGTTCCTTCTCTTCTGCGGAAGGCTCGCCGTACAACGGAATCGCAATACCCATCTTCCAGAATCTGAGCGGCGTCACGAGCCAGTCCGCAAACAGCATGACGGACGGAACGTGGTGCAACGGCGAGGAGCTTGAGGGTGCTGTGGTCAGCCTCGACAAGCACATCAGCAAGGTCTACAAAATGAGCGACTACACGGCCCAGTCCGTGGGTGATAACCTTTACCTCGCGGATGCTTCCCGTGCAATCGCGGAATAGGTCACGCTTGAGGCCGTCAAGAGCGTGTTCACCGAGACGCTTGGCGACGCCAACCTCTCGACGGTCGAGGTGCTTAGCGATTACACGGCGACGGCCCCTACCGCAAAGCAGGGATTCGCTGGACTGTTCGCTACTGCGTCTGAAAAGGGCATCAACCCTTACGACACGGTTGCAGTACTTGACGCTCCTACATTTGCGGCTTGCCTGTCGTCTCTTGGCGACGCGGCTGTGTGGGGTGGCCCCGAGGCCGTCCGCAACGGCGTTTTCGTGAACGGCCCTTACGGATTCAAGACGGTCGTCATGTGCCCGTTCCTCGCGTCTGGAACCAAAGGATTCCTCATTCCGTATAACAGCATCGGAGTCGCGTCCCGTTACGACAAGCCAGCTATTGACGGTTATGCAGAGACTTGGTCTGCTATAGACCCGAAGACAGGATTCACCGTTTCGTACAGAGTATTTGAACACCTCTGCAACGGAGCCGCATACATCGGTGGTTCAACGCTCTTCGGATGTAAGCTGCTTCAGAAGGGCATCGTCAAGCTCACATAATTGGATTCAAAAAAATCCAACGGCAAAAAGAGACCCCAGGAATGGGGTCTCTTTTGTTTTGACGTAATTAAGCAATGACTATGAGACAAAATCCTTGGACAGTGCAAAAGCCATTTGAGCCCATGTTCTGCGAAGATGTAATAATCAATACTTCGGACGGTAAGCGCACAACTTTGCAAGCGGCTGTTTTTGTTGACGGAACGCTTGACGAGCCCGTGTCCTCGTCTGAGTTCATGGACACGGACATTGAGGGAGTCAACATCCTTTTTAGAAAAGTTGATTGGCCATTTGTCAGAGACAAAATTAAGCGCGGAGACACGATAGAGCGAAAGGATTTCAACGGAGTGCGCTACAAGGTATACGACGTCAAGAACGATAACTGTCTGGGTTGGTGTGTCCGTGCAAGGAGCGTTTAAGTGGCATCCAGTGTACAGATTCGCGCGACAGGCCCCCATGGAATCACGCTGGGGAAAATGTCAGACGTCATCCGTGAGCGTATCAAATGGCTTGGGGAGGGTGCCAGAGGTTCAATCGTGGCCTGTGCGCTGGACGTTCTGCGTTCCATCCGCGCCGCAACAGTTAAAGCGAAGGCGTCCACCATTAAACCAGATTTGAGAAAGGCCGATAATCTCCATGTGTCGTTCAGCAAAAAAGGCCGCTAGAATCTCAGATGCTTGCGCGTGACAGGTTCTGAGATACATTACAAAGGCACAGAAAGAGTCGTCTATGCACAAGCCCCAATCAAGACCCAATAGTGGGGGGTCTGGAAAATGACAGACCCGTATAGTCCAAATGACCGTGGCTGGCTGATTTGCGCTCCATCCTTTTCAGAGGCGCGGCGCATGGGCAAGGAAATCCTCGTCCGCCGCAGATTAAAGTATTCTGGACTTGCGAAGAGGGCGATATCCATGCTCATGAAAAAGACATACGGCAAGACCCCAGTGGACAACGTGCCAGAGTACGTGACCAAGACCGCAGGGAAGAATACCAGAGTCAATGAGTTCGCATAGAAACAGGCATAGGACGGTTCTGGCGTATACGGTCTCAAGCTGTTGGACAATCTCGACTACGCGCTCGACGCGGTGAAGGGCGGGGCCTCGGGCGTGGATGTCGCGTACAAAAAAGCGTTGAACAAAATCACGGCCACTTTCAACAGAAAACTAAAAGGCCCCGAGACGTTTTTCGGGCCGCAGAAACTCGACACGCCATTTCCCGAAGTGAGACAAAGAAAAAAGGCAGGCTAACATGACAGAGAAGAAACTAGAGGAAAAAATCATCGGGCATTTTGAGAACGCGCTCTCGACTGACTTCCCGAACATTCAGATTGTCGGGCAGTGGCAGACCAACATTGACGGACAATTAAAAGCCCTGGAGAATCCAGCCACGCTTGGCGCGCTCACCATTCGCGTCTCTCCCAGGAGGTATGAAACTGCGACAATCCCAGACTGTGAAATCCCAGTCGAAATCCAGCTGAACATTCGTTCTGACGTTGACGTTGGCGGGGAGTCATGGTTATCTGCAACAGACGCCGCAAACAACGTCATCCAGAATTGGCAAGACTGGTACAGCCGCTATGCACAGGATTTGTCCGTCGAGAACGAGTTCCATCCAACTGGATTCCGCACGGACGGCGGGGACTGCGGCATCGACCGACAGGCGAAGGTCTGGCAATGGACACAGACATTCACGTTGCTTGGAGTCATCGAGAAACGATAATTAGATTTGTTAACGTTAACATTAAGAGGACACACAAATGTCATTTGAAGCAAAAGTAGATTATGTGGGACTGTCCCAGGATGGACTATCCCTGAAAAGCAATGCGCAGAATGCGTCATTCTCGCTGTTGGAAATCCCAGGTTCGGACGGTTCCATTCTCGGCGACCTTTCCTCTGGGGCAATCATGGCCCCTACGTGTGGTTATTCCGTCACGGGCTCGACCACAATCAGTGCAACTCTTGGAGAGGTTGGCAACACGTCTTTGGATGCACCCTACGCGCTGACGAGAATCAGGATTACGACAGGGGCTGGACAGGAGCCAACGGTGGAGGCTGACGCCGTCCAGCTTGAGGCAGGGGCCACAAGGTCAATCTGCACGTACAAGCCGACGGATTAGACCATCACTCCAGCACGTCACGCCTTGACGTTCGGGGCGTTCACCTACACGGAATCGACAAACCTGGTTTTGCAGAATTCGGTCTATGAGGCAACATGCGATTTGACTCCCGCCACGATTGACAACGTTCCCGTTGCGTCTGACGCGACAGGCGGACGCGAGACCGTCAATGCGACGTTCTGGTCATCGAGCGAGACGACCCCGCCAGCCGTCACGGTTAGCACTCCGTACCACGTCACGACGGACTGGAGTTGCACTGGGGCTGACGCGAGCCTCTTTACCTGGACGGTCACTCTTACGCATTACCTCACCGCTGACATGGCATCCTGACGGGGGTGGGGCCGTGCTCTCCAAGCTTGCACAATCTGACCTTGACGCATTGAGGGCGTAGGGTTATTCACCGACGGATGCGGAAATCATCCGCCTGAATGACCTCGCCCTCGAAATCGAACGGGGGAAAGAGACGACTCCCGCAAACCATCCTCGTTTTGCCTTTGCGGGAACGACCGTTCTGCATGAGCCGACCGTCGGCGCGTTGGAATGGTGGATTTCCTATGGCAAGGATTCGTCGAGGACGACTGACGGACAGCTCATGACCTATTTTTTCATGATGGCGAACTCGCGGCACGTTGACTACCTGGACACGTTGCAACGTCCAGGGGACATCCGCCGCGCCGTCAAGGCGTGGAAAAAGAGAGTTGACGCGACCGTGGAAGAGCTTTGGCGCGCGTGCCTGTACGTCAAACACGGCGAGGAATCCGCAGCTGGGAAACAGGAGATGCACTCCAGCCTGGACGAGGACGAACAGCTTGACCTTTTGTGGCATGAGTTGATTTCTGCGGCTGGAGCGTTGCACGTCAAGCCCGAAGAGCTGAGAACATGTACGCGTTCCACGCTTGTGGACGCGCTCATACAGGCGAGTTGGTACGCGCATCTCCCAATGAAAAAATCCGTGGCGCAAGACTATATCGCATACAGGCAGATGCTAAGAGAGATAGAGGCACGCGGAAAACAGGAAACGGAGATTCCAAATGGCTGACAGCAAAATCAGATTGCAAATCGTCACGGCTCTTGACGCCGCTGGATTGACTGCGACTAAAGAGCAGATTGACAAGATGGAAAACGCCCTCGCGAAAGCGAACAAGAGCGGAAGCGACGGTCTGACTGGCCTTGAGAAAAAGCTCGGGAAGATACCAGGCCCCGTGGGGAAGATTGCCGACGTGTTCGACGGCCTCGGCGGGAAAATCGGGAAGTTTGGCGGAATCGCATCAGCCGTCATCGGCGCGTTCAAAGTTGGCTGGGACATCGGCTCATTCGTCAACGAAAAAATCATCCAACCGCTTTTCAAAATCAAAGACCCCCTCCAGGAACTGAAAAAAGAAAACGCAAACGCAAAGAAGGAACTGGAAAAGCTGGCATAGACGGCAGATGACGTATCGGAACGCTCAAACGTCATGACAGACAGGACGAAAGCGGCATTGGCAAGCGAGATACAGATAATCGACCAGACGGCGAACGCCTGGCAAAAGGCGGCTCGCTCCCGTATCGCGTACATGACCGCAGGACAGGACGTGGAGACGCAGATGCTGGAGAGGCAGAGATTCGAGGATGTCATGCGACTCCAGGCGGAAGGAGATTTTGAGGGAGCCGAACAGGCAAGCAAGATATACGACATCCTGAAAGCGCAGTTGGACGCGAGACATGAGCTTTCACGGTTCGACGCGGAGACGTTGACCATACAAAAGCAAATTCAGGACAACGACGAGAAGCATTACAAGCTCTACGAAAGTTTTTCCGCCGCACAGTCCGCACGCCAGCAAAAGGAAAGAGAATACGCGCGTTTTGAAAAAGACACAGACCAAATCGTCATGGACGACAAGACTTTCCGCTGGTATGAGCGCAAGGCGGCACGATACCAAAAGGAAATCGAGGCATTGAAGCTGGCAGAGGAACAGGCGTTTGCAACTTACCAGAACTTTGACAACGGCGCGGGAGAACTGAAAACGCGCGAGCTCCAGCGCGTGGCCCTGGTCAGCCGAACAAGTCTGGGAGTTGACCAGGCCGCGTCTGCCTATGACCAGTTCACCGCAACCAACGGCAACGTGTTGGGATATGAGTTTACTAAACAGTTCCGCGACACGCTGAACCAGACGGCGATTGACTCCTATACGGACATAGAGAGGGCCGTAAAAGAGACCTCGCTTGACGGCTACAATAATATCGAGCGCGCAGTCAAGCAGGGAGTCGCGGAGGGCATCGGCCTGTTGCTGGAGGTCAAATGACGGAGGATGATTTATTATGTACGCTACAACATCGACAGGCTACAGGGCACACGTAACGGTCAGCAAAGACGTGAAAGTCCTTTAGACAATCAACATCAACAACACGTATTGCAGACTCATACAGACCATCACGACGACCCAGAGACAATGGCTCGGCCTGAACTACACAGACGCATCGGGTTTGCTTGACGCCTCAGAGACGTCCAAGCTCGGCAACGTCACGCGCCCGTATCTGGGGAGCGCGAAGATACAAGTTGGTTCTGGAGGAACCGCACTTTGGGCAACTGTTGACGGATGCTGGGGAACCAAGGTGTAGTCCCAGCTTTCCAGAATGGGCGACAATAACTGCTATCAGGTGGTCAAGACCATCACCGAAATGACGGTGAGCAATGACGGAGGCACGCTGACTTTGCTATGACAATGAACTGGGACAACATCAAGTATCTGTTTCAGATACCGCTTGAGTGGTTTAAGGCCATCAGCAACAAGGTTTTCAGGGCCTACGGAACCAACTTTATCCGCGTGAGAAACGGCGAAGAGGGGGCGATGAACATCGACGTTGACCCCGACACGTTCGCCCAAGCCGTCATGAATGTGACTGGCGGAGGTTCGGGGGGCGGCACGGTCAAGTCAGTTGACAACATCGCGCCTGACGCGAATGGAAACGTCCCGCTGGGTGCGATACGGAGCATCAACGAAAACGTCTATCCAGACGCGAACGGAAACGTTGACTTGGGGCTTGGCGTCGCGTCCGTGAACGGAATCATGCCAGACCAGAACGGCGACGTAGACCTGGGGACAATCACGTACAGCGTAAACAACATCACGCCAGACCAGAACGGAAACGTTAACCTGGGGACAATCGTCAACACCGTGAACGGAACATCCCCAGACCAGAACGGAAACGTTAACCTGGGGACAATCGTCAACACCGTGAACGGAACATCCCCAGACGCGAACGGCAATGTCGAAGTGGGAACCGTGCGCATGGTAAACGGTATCGTACCTGTTGGCGGCAACGTCAATCTTGGTAATCTCGTCAAGGGCGTTGACGGCGTGACCTAGCAAGATTTCGGGATGCTCCATCTCAGCGCGGTACGGAGCGTCAACGGAAAACACGCGCTTGCAGTCAATAACTATAACGTCGAAGTTGGAACGGTGAGAAGCGTAAACGGGATTGAGCCTGACGATGACGGAAACGTCGCCATTGACGCTGGAGCGGTCTAGGCCGTGGACGGAATTGGGCCAGACAATAACGGAAACGTCGTTATAAATGCCCTCAAATATGGCGACCTTGGAAACGCATCTAGCCAGCACGCCGTCTGTCCTTACCTCTACAGCAATTCGTCATTCTCTGGAACGCTCCCAAACGCAGTCACGGAGCTTTACGGATACACGGGTTGCGATTCTTACGCGACACTTGACGAGTATATTGACGAGCTGGGATACATCAAAGAGGCAACCCTTGACGATTACGTGACTAACGACTCGCTCATACAGGCCCTTGGCGATTACGTGACGGGCGCAGACCTGGCGCAGACCTTGGATGACTACGTGACGGACGCAGACCTGGGCGACCTTGCTTACCTGGACGCGATAACTGTAGACGGACACACGAGTAACAGCGGGGGCGTGGTGAGTTTCGGCCTCGCCGCGTCCAAGTGGCTGCAATCAGACGCGAACGGACATATCACCACAACGGACGACGAACCCGTTACCATAGACCCTTTGTCCAGCGGGTATCTCTACAGCGACAATGGACAGCTAAAATACAAGGATGACAGCTACGTGACATTGAGCACGAACCAGACCATCGCGGCATCAAAGACGTTTAACGGCGTGCAATGGTTCAGAGATGGAAGCGATGACAGGACCACAATCAAAGGCAAGGACGTGTATCTAATCGCGGATTTCGCGAACCCGACACTCAATCTGTAGTGCGGAGGTTCCACGCTGACAATCGGAAAAGCGCATCTCTACTCGACGATTACGACCAACGACATGCTGGAGTTGCAGGCCGACACCGTAAACGTCAGGGGGACAAATGGGATATGTCTACATGCGGCGGCCAATACTGCAACGCTTGCCAACCCGCCAGACGGAAACGCCCCAAATGATGCAATCGCGACAGTGGGTTTTCTGCGCTCGGGATTCGTTGACCTGACGACGAACTAGAGAGTTGGCGGAATAAAGACATTCACGCGTGAGGTTAACCTCTCAATCGACACGGACAGAGACGCGTCGACGCGCACGTCAGGCGTTCAGAGAAATCTTGCTTTCATCTCCAATTCCGACCAGACCTTCGGACGCCTGGGGACGCAAGCCTACGCGAACGGGAACAACGAAATGTCCATGCGCGTGCAGAAGAACAGCCAGGCCGCGTGGATTAGAATGCAAGTCAGCCCCAGCGGAGACACGAATATCCACTACAGGGCCGCGACTCAGGTTATACGGCACAGCGACACCCTCGCAGACGGCAACGTCCAGATTACGCCAATCATGGGCGGAATCGACATGTATCCAAATTCGTCCAAGACGTGGGGCGGTTACATCAATTTCCATTACGCTGGGGACACGATTAACGACTACACCGCAAGACTCATCGACTACAGAGACTATTTTCTGGTCAAAGTCCCAGACGACAAGAAAATCCGCCTGGAGGCCGCCGCCAATAATTCGGAACTAATCAATCAGCCAACCGTCACAAGGTCAAACAAAACCTCAAAGGCCATTGCGACATGCGGATGGGTGAACACAAACGTTGACACGGCCCTGAACAACTTGAACCTGAGCCAGTACGCAAAGACCGCTGACCTCACTGGATATGTAACAACCAACACGAACCAGACAATTACTGGCACGAAGACATGGCAGGCGTCTGGAAGCGCAAACATGACCCAAGTCAGGCCTGGTCAAGTCCTCGCGAATTTCTTTAGCGTTCTTAACAATGATTCAGTCTGGGGAGGATTGAGATACTATAGCGGCGTTGGAATGGAAGTGTTCGCGATGGGCGGGCTTGTGCTGAACGCGTCGACGAACGGCGCGAAGCTCCAGAGTCCGCCGACCGAGTACGCCGACGACGACTGCATTGCGACAGTGGGATTCGTTAAGAATAACAACGGCAAGGTGAAGACCGTGGACGGCGTGGAGCCTGACTCCAATGGAAACGTGGATTTCGGGCTTGCTGCCAATTCGGTGGTGACGACGGATGGAGACGGACACCTGACAACTGCCTCAAGCGGCGTAAGCGCGACAAAAAAGGTCGTCACTGGCGTCTCATGGAATGGCACACAGCTTGTCATAAACAGTGAGACATGGACTTACCAAAACGGCTTGCTGACATCCGCCACGGCGAACGCGAATGAGACCATCAACACGGTGACGTACAACTGAGGGATATGCGTATGGGTAGACTCGTCTGCAACGGAAACACCTTGTACCGACGTTCCAGCATGTTGGTCAGGACGCCAATTACCTTGACGCTCCAGCCCGTCGAGATGGCGTATTATTCCGTTGCGGGAACTTACGGAAGCAATAACTACCCAGATACGGGCTTTATAGCCGAAAACACGCTTGCCAACGTAAAGCAGATGGGTTATGAAATGCTACGCCAGTACGCCAGCCCGACAGACCCACGGCAAATCTGGCGACAGGTCAACACGTCACATCAGCCCGAAACGGTGTGGTATCAGGGAGCGTTCGCGACGTCCGCGAAAACCATCGCGCAGACCTATACCAAGTGCGAGGCATACGGACAGCTTGGCGCGTATAAGTTCCAGCTTCCCCAAGGTCTGCGCGGCCTACAGGTCACGGACGCAATCGTAAAATGGACAAACGGCGGGGCGGTCATCGCGTATCAATCCGCAGGCAACAAGTCAAGCCAAAATGCCCTGTGGAGAAATTCTTCGCTCACGACGGACAAAACTTGGTTCATGAACTTCGCCGCAACGACGACCCTCGGGACGCCATCGAACATCTACTTGAACAACCCATCGGACTCCATCGAACTGGCGTAGGTAAGTTCTGGCACGGTAAAGGGCGTGCGCGACCTCTGGGGATTCACTGGCACGAACAGAGACGGCGCAATACCAACCGTGACCAATCCCAGCACGCAGGCAATCCAATTCAACTATGGCGTGCGTGACAAAATAGCCGCAAACATCAACAGTGGAATCTGGATAGTCCCGTTTTTCTACCCCGAAATCTACACGGCACAGGATTATCGTCCGTTCTTCTGGACGAGCAATAATGGATATTGGGGTTGTGTCTCCGTCTGGGGCCTTACGTTGCGCCTGACGCTGGAGTAATTAGTCAGCGAGAACTTTATCATGGTCTGATACGTCAGGCCGAAAACAAAGAGGTCATATTATGGTTGGAACTATATCAGTCAAGGTACAGGCGCACAATCCCAGCTTTCCGCTGGAACCTGTCTACACGTTCGTCAATTCCGCGCAATCGTTCAGAATCCTGAACGTCCCCAAAAAGATTGGGAAATGGGACATCACGCATGTATACGTAAACGTCAGCTATCCAGACCAGACAATCGTCGCGAAGGAATGCGTAATCAATGGCTCCGTGTGGGTTGGCACTGTGAGCGGATGCGCGACAAGCGGGACATGCACAAACGGATTCGTCGTCACGGCGTCGGGAGTTGACGAGGACGGGAACACGGTCTCAAACTACGTTCTTGGAGCTGGAGACCTCTATGTCCAGCAACTTGACGGAACTATCGCGCCAGAGACTCACGCGGCAAAAATGTATTTTTACGAAGATGTTCCGATTGAGCCGAAGATTGGCGACGCGGCATTTATCTCCGAAATCCTGAATGTCTGGAACGGACACGTATGGAGGCCAGCCGCAGACGCGCACGGCGACTACATAGAGGACGGCGACGGCAACAGGATTGACGCGAACGGCGACTTCACGTACCTCGTTCCCAACACTTGGGGATTGTTCGCTGGAGATTATGGAAACCACCTCTTGATGCCACGCCCAATCACGGACGACTACTGGGAGTGTATAGACGAGGAAAACGGGCAGAAATTCATCCTCATGCTAGGCGAGTTCAGGGACAGTTGGACGTTGACATACAGCTCATACGACCCAGCGGAATAGATTTGGGTGCAGTATGGGTCTGGCACTTCCTACGACTCCGAGTATGCGACGTCTCTGGAAATCAACATGCAGATGGACGGCGGAAGTACAGTCACTTGGCACTTGAACAAACCTGGATAGAAGACTGAGAGACTTGCTACTGTAGAGAGCATTCCAACGAAGACGTCTCAGCTTTCAAACGACTCTGGCTTCATTACAGCAAATGACGTCAACCACATCCAAGACTTAAGCGGAAACGTCATAAGCGCGAACAGGTCCGTAGTGGTGGCGGTCGACCCATACTGGTTGGTTGACGATGAATATGCTATGACTGGCAGAAAGGACTACTCCACGCTTATTGTTGAAAACCAATTGCTGACTTTAGTCTGGTCTGAAGATGTCTTCGAAGGCTGGAAGCTAGCCAGCTTCACACGAACTTCACCAAGTGACAATTGGACAACCCAATGGGTAGAGGTAATTGAAGGCAGTGAGAGCGACACGCAATTGACATTCCCAGAACACAACGTCTCCGTTGAATTGATTACAAACGAAACGAGGAATGACAAACTTGCGCTGACGTCCGAGTTGGTAAGAGTGAACAACCCTACAGTTCAACTCACGCAAGGAGGAGTCTTGAAGGGAAGTTTCACGCTGAACCAGTCAAACAACACGACTATAAACGTTGACGCCGTTCCCACGAATACTGTGACTTTGTCTGGAACATACACAGACCAAACGACATTTTCGTACACTGTCTACACAACTTGACACATGAGGATAACAATATGGACTTTGCGAACGTTAAGCAGTTGGTGATTGGCAGCAAGGAAGTTGACACGCTCTACATTGGCGGAAGGGAAGTTTGGAAAAAGCCTTCTCCCTTGCCGTATGATTCAGAGGTAGAGTACCTTGGCTGTAGTGGTCAACAGTATGTTGAAACTGGCCTTTAGGTCATTAACTATGTTGGCTATCAGCTTGAAATCAAATACTGCTTCACGTCACAAGTACATACTGAAAGTTGGTGTATCGGCTATTGGAACACACAACCAGAATGGAGAATCTACCTTGCTGGACACTACTACGAGAACTTACGTTGCGGAGTTGGTCCAGACAATAGCCAATATCATTGTTCCATACCATTTAACACAAATTGGCATGTAGCAGAATTAAAACTGGATGGTGCTTATTTTGATGGAGTCAGAGGGGCAGATACAAACCTCTACGCTATGCCAGCGCCAACGACCAGCTCAATTTGGCTCGGGCGTTCGTCCCACGCGGACGGAGGCACGCCGCGACAAATCGCGTACTGTAAGATGTGGGACGTGAGTGGACAGCTCGTGCGGGATTTCATTTCGGTGCGGGCAAATGGAGTCGGAGCATTCTACGACAGAGCCAACCCTACGGGAGGACCGAACGGGAACGGCATGTATTATAACAATGGAACTGGAACATTTTCAATCGGTCCAGACGTGTAATGACAAGAAGAAAGCCAGTCGCCATTTGATGGAGAAACTGAAAGATGACTGAAGATGAAAGATACGAAAAGCTGAATGACAAGCTTGACCGCATCTTGGAGAAGATTGACGGCAAGCTTTCCAGCATTGACACTAAGATTCAGAATCATGAAGTTCGCATCGTAGTATTGGAGACGAAAGACCCAGACAAGAAAGAAGATTGGAAGACAACCTTGCTCATGCTTCTAGGAAAAGCAATTGTGATTGGTGGAGTTGTTCTTGGCTCTGTTGTTGGTGCTAGCGGACTTCTTAAAGGAGTTCTTAATCTATGATGTTAGCTGACGTGGACAAGATTCCAGCTTATGAGAAGCAACTGCTGCTAGTTGCGTTCAACTAGCTTATGCAAAGCCCGCATCTGAACTAGACGCAGAAGCTCATCATAGAGAACAAGTTTCAAGAAATAGTCTATTCTTACACAGCTAAAGACTTTATGTAAAAGAAGTAAGAGGTGAATCATGTTTGATTGGTTAGTTAAGAAAGTAATAGTTGGCAAGGTAAATGACTTGCTGAAAGACAACAAGGACAACATAGAGAAAGTCCGCAACACTCTTAAGAAGTGGACAGACAGAATAAAGAGGGTGCTGAATTGCTTTGAGTCCCTTATGGCTAAGCTAGATGACAACCAGCTTGACACGACTGAGTGCAAAGAGGCAGCAAAAGAGATTGAGGAACTTGTCAAGGGATGGTGAAGTATGCGGAAGTTATTTCTAGCGGCAGTTCTTCTCTTGGCTGGATGTACGACGCCATACTACAAGGAGGTTGACGGGACATCCACCATCTTGGGCGTCAGTCTGCCAGACGAGCAGTACATTCAAATCAACGCGCTGTCCTATCTTGGTGGCTCAAAGACCATCGTGAAAGAGCCGTCTGTCATAACTCATGAATACGTGACAGCCAGCACTAACAGCTATTTTGGCATGATTACGACGAGGGAATACCGCAGCCAAAAGCTAACAATCTAGCCTACAAACGGCGTCTTTCTTGCTGCTGGAAAGTAACCGCTGGACATATCTTTTGAATGGGGCCGAAATTATGAACTGTAAGCACTACTGTAAGCACCAAGCTCAAAAAGCCGTGTTTTCAAGTGTTCGGCAGATTATACCACATTTCACGGCAGATAGCAACGCGGAGCTTATTTAACTAAAAAATCATCTTTTCTGCGCACGTTTTTTGGTTTTATGACTTTTTCTGGGGTTTTTGCCTGTTTTTAGCTGTTTTTGGCTTTATCTTTTGGTTTTTCGTTTTATTCGCTTTTTTTGTTAGTTTTATCGAATCGAAAATTATATCTTTCGGTAATCGTCGAAAAAACTGTAAGCACCTCTGTAAGCACCCTTTACAACCAAATTCGGATGTGATATACTTTGGAACCGTTCTCCCTCAATAGAGGGCGCGGAGCTAAGAGGCCGCGCGGCACTGTGCCAGAACATGTGTAGATTTCGGCGGTTCGGTACGTTCGGGCGGAAGCCCCCTCTTAGACGTATCGACCGCCATTAAGTTTTAAGTGGAGCTAAGAGGCCATGAGAAACGAACAGACAGAGACCTTCAATAAACTTGACGAAACCTCGACAACTGGTATAATCGTCTCCAAGATGAGACGAGACAACCATACTGGATGCCTGACACGAAGGGGCGAAGGGAAACCGTGGATTGCACGTTGGATGCACAACGGCAAGATATACACGAAATCGACCCGCACAACGGACAAGGCCGCTGCAAAGAAGATTCTCCAGACGCTTACGGCACCCTTCCAACATAAAGACAAGTTGGACGTACTACAGGCTCTACATGACGTTACGCAGATTCTGGCCAAGAGTGTTGCCAAGCCCGAACTTGCAATCACGGAGCTTTGGACGACATACGAGGCAAAGCAGCAATGGGCGGACAAGAGCGAGGCCAGCAAGCGCAACTATGAGAGAATGATACACAAGCTGGAAGACTGGGCGAAACGCCACGGTTGCAGATACGTCTCTGACTTCACGAACGAAAAAGCGTTGGCTTACCTGAAAGAGCTTGCAGAGCAAATCGGCATTGTCACGTATAACAACCACCTGACCCAATACAAGCTAGTCTGGCGGACGCTCATTGAGGCGAAAGCGTACAATATCGACACGGACACATGGAGCGGCAAGGGCTGTGAGGCTCTTACAGACAACCAGAACCAATCGGCAGCGCGTGAACCGTTCACCCCAGCGGAGATTAAAGCTATCCTCTCCAACGCTGATAATGATATGCGGCTCTTGACGCTCACAAGTCTATTCACGGGTATGCGTCTGGAAGACTGCGCCACGCTCAAATGGGAAAATCTCGACATGCAGCACAAGCGGCTTGCCGTGAAGACTCAAAAGCGCGGAACGGTAGTACGGATGGAGATTGCAGAGGAGCTTTTCACAGCTCTTGAAGACGCCAAGAAGACGGCAAATGGTGAATACGTAAACGAGCGCAACGCCAAGAGCGGAAATCTGGGAGAGCGTTTCGGTGCCATTCTCGACAAGTGCGACATCAAGAGAAACAGCCAAGACGACAAGGGACGGACTCACATTTTGAGGAGCTTCCACTCTCTGCGACACACCCACGCCAGCGCATATTATGCAGAGGGTGCAAGCATGAGCGATGTAGCACGTAGGATTGGGGACACGGAAAAAACCGCTGCAAAATACGTCCATCACGGTTATAGCTACACTCTTACTGGAGAGCTTACGGATGCAGTAAGAGCCGCACTTGGGAGAGAATTGCGAAAAGTCGCGTGATAGAGAGATTCACATGACGAAAGAACCGCTGGGTTATTTCCAGCGGTTCTTTTTTTGTCTTTTTTTAGCATCGTCAGGAACCCACATTAGGCGCGCTAGGAGAGCGCGGAATCTGAGACGGTAGATTTTACGTCTAAAGCTCTTGGACGCGCCTACGGCGCGGAAATCGGCGGGGAATCAATCGGCGGAATCTTTGTCAAGACTTCGCTTCGCTACGCTCGCTCCGCTTTCAAAGGACGTGGGGGGAGACGGCCTACGGCCTTTAGTACGTGGAAAGAGGATAAAACGTCGAGGATTAAAACGTCGAGAGACATGGCCGTCTGACAGATTAAATCGTCAGGCAGAGTTTTTTACTCGTCTGGCGGACGGCGCGCGCTTCCGCCCCAAGCGGAGCGCGACGGACGCCCCACTAAAACAATACATCATCTTTAACAGTATATCTTTAGAGGCATATCTTTAGAAGTATATCTTTAATATGGTCAGCTGACATTTTTTGCTTTCGTCAGCTGACATTTTCCGTTCTCGTCAGCTGACATTTTGGTCAATCGTCAGCTGACATTTTCCGTTCGGACGGGCTTTTCGTCAGCTGACATTTTGGTCAATCGTCAGCTGACATTTTTGTCCCTGTTTGTAACATGTTGACAACTTGTTTATATCTGTCAACATCTTTTTAAGTCGTTTTCTGTATAATATCAGTAAGTAATAG
>Ga0310696_10002253_pt1 | contig 26007 bp, 18 predicted proteins | sample AusTroGonzalo_MG_4_FD_203885 | JGI IMG/M metagenome (GOLD analysis project Ga0310696, IMG submission 203885) | Bovine rumen microbial communities from tropical cattle in Woodstock, Queensland, Australia - Gonzalo_02 (v2) (version 2) | ecosystem: Host-associated > Mammals > Digestive system >...
TTTGCAGTCCCAAACGATGCGCGGATGGCGGAATTGGTAGACGCGCTACTCTCAGGAGGTAGTGTCCGAAAGGACGTGTCAGTTCGACTCTGATTTCGCGCACAACAAAAAAGACTGGAAATTTCCAGTCTTTTTTGCGTTTTATAAGGAGTCTGGCTCCCGGATAGTATTTTTTTGGTATATTTGCCGAACTTATGCTTGGGACGATTGTTAATACGGCTTGTATTCTTGTGGGCTCCGTTGTGGGAAGCCTGTTAAAGCGCGGCCTTGGGGAGAAGTATCGCAATGTGCTTTACTGGGCCATGGGGCTTGCTTCAGTGGCTCTTGGTGTAAGCACCTTTACTCAGAATCTTCCCAAAAGTGAATTCCCAGTGCTCTTTATCCTCAGCCTTGCCATAGGCGGCCTTGTGGGCGCGGCTTTGGATCTGGACGGCCGCACCAAGGCACTAATCGCCCGAAAGGGCGGGGAGGGCCTGGCCAACGGCCTCATATCGGCCTGCCTGCTGTTCTGCGTTGGCACTTTCTCTATTGTCGGCCCCGTAATTAGCGCAACCACCGGTGATAATACCTTCCTTTATACCAATGCAACCCTGGACCTTGTTACATCCATGGTCTTCGCTGCCACTTACGGTATAGGCATCGCTTTTTCGGCCGCCATACTTTTCTGCTGGCAGGGATTCTTTTACCTTTTGGGCAAATTTGCCGCACAGTCGTTTCTTCTTCAGGGAACGCTGGTGAACGAGCTGTCAATTGTGGGAGGCGTGTTAATTCTTTCCTCCGGCTTGTCGCTCCTTAACGTCAAAGACTGTAAAACCCTAAACTACCTGCCCGCCCTCCTGGTTCCGGTGCTCTGGTTTCTAGTTAAAGCGCTGTTCGCTTAGTTTGCCCAAAGCTCATCGGTAAATATGAAGGCAGGATAGCCGGCGCCTGGGTGCCAGTCGGGGATGGGGCCGATATTTTTGGCGAACACCTTGATATAGCGCGCGGTGCAGTCCACTGGCAACTGGGCGTCCCAGACCTGGACCACCAAATCTTTCTGATCCACAGGCGTATCTACGCGGCCAAGGGGTGTAAAGGTTTCTCCATCGGCCGATGACCAGAATTCCACATAGCTGGGCATCCAGATCCAGGAACGGGCGTCCTGGCAGAAGCCGGCGCCTACAAGGCTAATCTGACGTTCTTCCAACAGGTCCAGTATTGCCTCGAAATCCTGATCTTGATAGCCTTGCCAACCGCCTGTGCGCCAGTTGATTCCGCCACGGGTGCCGTCAATAAGACCCTCGTCGCCTCCGGCGTTGTACTGCCTGCTGTAACGGGATAGTATCTTTATAGCCCTGTCTTTCTGTACCTGCCGCACGCGGCTGCGGGTGACAAAGCTCTCTTTCCCATCTGAGACTGCCCAGGCGCTTAGTTCGCAGGGATAGTAAACGTAGAACGGTTCAGTATAAGGCATTGCCTCACCGTCGTTAATTGCATAATACAGAGCGCCTTTACCGGTAATTGCAACCTGCAGCGAGTCTGTGAATATGTCATTCTCCATAACAAAGGCCGGGTTGGGCACAATGTCCTCAACGGCCGGTGACGGTCCTGCGTACCCGGGACAAGCGGGATATTTTCCAAGAGAAGCCAGAATATACCAGGCGCTCATCTGGCCGCAGTCGTCGTTGCCGCAAAGGCCGTCCGGGGCGCTTGAATAAAGTGTTTCAAGAATCTCAGAGACACGTGCCTGCCGTTTTTCCGGCTTTCCAATGGCATCGTACAGGAAGGCAACATGATGGCTTGGCTCATTGCCATGGGCATACTGGCCGATAAGGCCGGTTATGTCCACCTGAGTGCGGCCGGTTGTCTCCTGAGGAGCGGTGAAAAGGCCGTCCAGACGTGCCTCAAAGGCCTCCGGACCACCAAAAGCCTCTATCAGGCCGGGGATATCGTGAGGCACAAAGAAACTGTACTGCCAGGAATTTGCTTCTGTATAATTATTGTTCACTTCCCGCGGGTCAAATGGCGAGAACCATCGGCCGTTAAGGCGGGCGCGCATGAACAGGGTCTCCGGATCCAGAACATTCTTCCAGTACTGGGAGCTCTTCATAAACTCCTGATACTCATCCATGTGACCAAGCCTCAGGGCCACCTGCGCCACGCACCAGTCGTCGTAGGCATACTCCAGCGTTTTTGATACTGATTCATGCTCGTCATCGGCCAGGACCAGACCGTTGCGGCGGAAACTGTCAAGGCCGAATTCCCCGTTCCGGGCCGATGCCACCAGTGCCTCAAATGCTTTTTCGTAGTCAAAACCGGTGAGGCCGCGGGCCATTGCATCGGCAATTACGGGGGCGCTGTTGTAGCCTATCATGCAGTTGGTTTCGTAACCGGAGAGTTCCCAAACAGGCAGTTTTCCGGCTTCATCGTAGATGGAAAGCATTGATTTTATGAAACCTACCGTCAGTTCGGGCTCAATCTCCGTTAGCAGCGGATGCAGGCCGCGGAAGGTGTCCCAAAGGGAGAAAACCGTATAGCGGTCCCAGCCATTAGCCGTATGAACATCTCCATCCATGCCGCGATACTGGCCGTTGGCGTCGGAGTATAACGTGGGGTGTATGGCAGTGTGGTAAAGGGCTGTATAGAAACGGCGCTTGTGTTCATCATCGGCATAAGGACACTTGACTTTGCCCAAATATGCCTCCCAGGCCTTCTGCGTGGCCTCTTTTTGCATTTTCACGCTTTTTGGCCAATCGGCATGAATATTGGCCCAGGCGTTGGCCGATGACACCGACGATATTCCAACCCTGATGGCTATCTTGTTGGTGTTGAATGTGATATAGGCCTTCTCTCCGTCAATTTCCACATTCTTTACCGGGGCGCTGAACTCCATGAAGAAATATACCCTTTGCCCACGGGCCCAGCTGGATGATATGCGATAGCCGCTGCAGCTGTATCTATCGGCCTTTATGGAATAGTCTTCTAGTGGATCCCTGTGCTTAAGATCAATCACAATGTTGGCCTTGGTGCCTCTGGGAAATTTATATTCGTGCATGGCACTACGACGGCCGGCCGATAGCTTTGCCAACACTTTAGTATCATCCAAATACACCTCATAGTAGCCTGGAGATGCTTTCTCGTTGGAGTGGCTGAACTTTGAAGGCTTCCCTCCCGGCACAACCAGAACGTCGCACCAGTCCTGGCAGCCGGTTCCGCTAAGGTGAGTGTGCGAAAAGCCGTAAATCACCGAGTCCGAGTAATGGTAGCCACTGCAGGCATCCCAGTCGTTAGCGTCGGGCCTTGTGTCCGGGCTAAGCTGTATCATACCAAAGGGGTAAACCGCCCCCGGAAACGTGTGCCCATGCGCATCGGTACCCACAAAAGGGTTCACAAAAGGCAACAATTGCAGCAAAAGTGTAAGCAGGAGGTTCATATTTACAAAAATACGAAATTTTTGCGAATATTCCGCTGGCGGTTAAGTTATTGATGCTCAGTCACTTCTTATATAACCCTCGTTCAAAAAACGAACGACGACTATACGGTAACGTGCTAATAATCAGCAAGTTAGCGACCAGCAATCGGCCGGCAAAAAATTGGGAAATGCCGCAAAAACTCACTATCTTAGTGCTATGAAAATTAGGATCGCTGTTATTGCCGTTCTGATGGGCCTGGTGGCCTGCGCAGGACCTGGCCCCGAAAAAAGGGCCAAAGCTTTGTTGGACCAGCTTACCCTGGAGGAAAAGGCTGCCCTTTCTGTTCACGATTCCCCGGCTATAGAAAGGCTGGGCATCAAGCGCTACAACTGGTGGAACGAGGCCCTGCATGGGGTGGCCCGAAACGGATCGGCTACAGTTTTTCCGCAGCCAATTGGTATGGCGGCATCGTTTGACGAGCCTCTGATAGAGGAAGTTTTCACCGCAGTGAGCGATGAAGCCCGCATCAAGCATCACCAGGCCGCCGAGAGCGGATGGTATCAGGGCCTAACTTTCTGGACTCCCAACATAAATCTTTTCCGCGATCCGCGCTGGGGCAGGGGAATGGAAACTTACGGTGAGGATCCGTACCTTACCGGCGTGCTGGGCCAGGCCGTGGTAAGGGGCCTTCAGGGCGATCCTAACGCCAAGGTGCTCAAGGCTCACGCCTGCGCAAAGCACTTTGCCGTGCACTCCGGTACGGAAAAGAACCGTCACCGCTTTGATGCACAGGTTAGCGAACGCGACCTCAGGGAAAGTTATCTTCCTGCTTTCAAGGACCTTGTGACAAAGGCCGGCGTAAAGGAAGTTATGACAGCATACAACCGCTTCCGCGGGGAACCCTGCGCCGCCAGCAGCTACCTTGTAAACGACATACTGCGTGGCGAATGGGGCTACAAAGGCATAATAGTATCGGACTGCTGGGCTCTTGACGACTTTTACATGGAAGGCCGCCACGGCTACGTAAAAACCGGTGCCGAAACTGCCGCCAAGGCTGTGAAAAACGGCGTTGATATAGAATGCGGCGAAGCCTACAAATACATTCCAGACGCCGTTGCGCTGGGCCTTCTGGACGAAAAAGACCTTGACAGGAACGTACTCAGGCTGCTTACGGAACGCTTCCGCCTGGGAGAGATGGACGGCACCTCGCCCTGGGATAATCTGGATACAGCCCTTGTAGAAGGTCCCCAGCACAGGGCGCTTTCACTTAAAGCCGCCCACGAGTCTATGGTCCTGCTTCAGAACAAGGACAACATTCTGCCTCTCAAAGAAGATCAGAAGATAGTTCTCATGGGCCCCAATGCCGATGATAAAGAACTGATGTGGGGCAATTACAATCCTGTTCCCAAATCTACCATAACCCTTCTGGAAGCCATCAGAACCCGCATTCCGGACATCAAATACATAAAAGGCTGCGGCCTTGTGGACGGTGAAGAGCAGTTTGACGTGAATGATGCCGATATTATAATCTTCGCCGGCGGAATTTCGCCCCGCCTGGAAGGCGAAGAAATGCCGGTTGAAGTGCCGGGCTTTGACGGCGGCGACCGCACGGACATAGAAGTGCCTGCCGTTCAGCGCTCACTTATGCAAAAGCTGCATGGCCAGGGCAAAAAGGTAGTCTTTGTGAACTTCTCCGGCGGCGCAATGGGCCTTGTTCCGGAAACGGAAAGCTGCAGCGCCATACTTCAGGCCTGGTATCCGGGTCAGGAAGGCGGCACAGCCATTGCCGATGTCCTTTTTGGCGATGTAAATCCTTCCGGAAAACTGCCTGTAACCTTCTACAAGAGCGTTTCCGACCTTCCGGAAGTAGAGAATTACGACATGGAAGGCCACACATACCGCTATTTCCGCGGAGAGCCCCTGTTCCCCTTCGGCTTCGGCCTAAGCTACAGCCAGTTTGAATACGGAGAAGCCAAGGTTGAAAAAGGCAGCATCGTTATTCCTGTAACCAATACGGGCAATGCCGACGGTACGGAAGTGGTTCAGCTTTACGTACAAAAGCCGGACGACGTGGAAGGTCCCAACAAAACCCTAAGGGCCTTCAAGCGCGTAAACATCGCCTCCGGAGAAACCGTAAATGTTAAGCTTCCCCTCAATGACGAAACCTTCCTGTGGTGGGATCCTGTAAAGGCCGATATGGTACCTGTCCACGGCAACTACAATCTGCTCTACGGTGGCAATAGCCGTGATCTTAAACAGTTGGACTATAAGTACTGATCTCCTCCGGAGTGAGGAACTTGGAGAATGATTTGAAAGAATTCTCCGGAATGTCTTTTATATCGAAGAAAATAAAGGCGTCCAGGCAGTCCTGGAAGTCGGGGTCCACGTTGAAGTCCAGAATGTGGGAACCAAAGGAGATGTACTTCCTTAGCAGCACCGGAATGCGGTACTGGCCGCCGGAGATGGCAACAATTAAGCGGTCAAGATCGTCAATTGTAGAGCAGCCGGCAAGCAGATGGTCCGGGTTAACGCGCAGGAAATCCGGCTTGAACTCATGAGTGGCCCTGGCCATCTGCGAAGCACCGTCCATCATATAATGCCGCCTTATGAAATGCACGATAAGGCTCTTGTAAAAGTGCGGCATATCGTTGCTTATGCTTGCAGGCCCCAGAGTATATTGAATTCCTCCAATGCGAACGCTGGCGGTAAGCAGTCCGGACAGCAGCAGTTTGAGCGGAGTAACCTCCTTCTGGTATGCCGGTGCTATAAAAGTACGCCCAAGTTCCATACTCTTATCAAGGTAGGGGAGTATCCCGCTCTGGAACTTGAACAGCGAAGAGGTATAAAACGCCTGCGGGCCTTCCGGACGAGCCATCAGTTCACGGCCCACACCAATCCTGTATGCACCCACAATTTCCTGATTAGGAATGTTCCAGAGGATAAGATGTTTGTAATAGCTGTCGTACTTGTCCGTATCCAGAGGCATGCCGGTGCCTTCTCCCACGGCGCGGAAAGTCAGTTCCCTCAAACGCGCGATCTCCCTCATGGAATGAGGAATATCGGCCGATGAAGTTAAATAGCACCTGTAGTCCCCGGATTCAAAGAGGGCACGGTCCTGGATGCGGGCAAATTCCTCCCGGACCAGAGCCGGATCTTCCTGCGCAGCAACGGGCGCAGCGGGCTTGGGAGCAGCTGCAGGCTGGTTTTCATGGCATGAAACCTCCAGCGCGTATGTGCGGCTGCGGATATACCGGCCGAAGGTGGCCAAATCCATATCGGCCGTTTCGGAAGGCATTATTGGCTGGCCGATGCGCACCTGCACCACTGTTCCGCGCTTGTTGAAAAGCTCGTGCACCAGGCGTACGGTGCGAAGCCTGCGGTGAATCTTTCCAAGGAAGTGGAAGTTGGCCGAGTTGGTGCCTTCGAAGTAGATGGGAATTACCGGAAGGCCGGATTTTTTTATTAGCTTGATGATATTGTCGGCCCAGGGCTTGTCTTCTATGACCGGGTTTTCCGAGACGGCAGTGCGAGCCTTGCCTTTTTGGTAGGTTGCAACCTCTCCGGCGGGGAAAAAGCCTATTCCGCCGCCACTGGACATGTGGTTCAGGGCTGTGCGGATGCTATTTACGCTGCGGGCGTCCATTTTGCCGGAAAGATTGTCAACCGGCAGGAAACCGTCTCTAAGATTGGGAACGAGGGCCAGCAGCAGGGTGGTCATAAGTTTATAATCGCTCCTTATACGGCCCACGGTATCGCACAGGATAAGGCCGTCTATGCTGCCGAAATGATGGTTGGAAACGGTGATAAAGCCCCCTTCCTTGGGAATGCGCTCCAGCTGATCGGCCGGAAGTTCATACCTTATCCCAATTTCCTCCATTACGTGCTTTGAGAAATCCGGCGAATTGTCGTTGGGGAATAGTGCCTGCGTGGCGTTGGCTTTGTCAATTTCCAGGGTTTTCATAATGAGCCTTGCCACGGCCTTGCCGAAGCCTCCTTTAAGGCCCAGCATGTCCCGCAGTTTTTCTGCGCTCAGTACATTTTCTACCCGTTCCATGTAACAAATATACACAGAAGTTGGGAAATAGAGGAATATTTTGTGAAAAAAGATGCCCGTCGGAGCCTATTGGGCGATGAATGCGTAAGTTATGGTGCCCATCTGCCTTGCCGGGGCCGACGAAGAGGCCGAGAATTTGGAAAGTCTTGCGGCACGGACGGCAAAGGTGCACAGGCACTGGTCGGCCGATGAGATTTTTTCGTCCACCTTGGCGTTCACCACGTCGCCGCGATTGTTTACGGTAATGATTACGGTAACTTCGCCGGCGCCGTAGCAGCGGTATGCGGGGATAGGAAGATGGGTGGCCTTGCGTCCGTCAAGGCTCCAGGCAAGGACCGAGGGGCCGCTGTATGGACGGGCTTCCTCTTTGGGAGATTCTTCACGTTTGTTCAGAATGACAGGAGCGGCCTCCTCCTCTGTGTCCTGACGGTTCTGGCCGTCTTTGAGTTCCTGGGCCAGGCGCTCGGCCTCACGGTAAAGTTCTTCGGCATTGATGCCTTTGTCGTCTTTAAGGGCGCTGCGATCCACTGTTACGTTCTTTACCGGTGTGCTGGCGGCTGCGGCGGCAAGCATTCGTTCCAGGTCCATGGCCGCTTGCTCCTGAAGCTGTTCCAGCTGCTCCTGGCGCTCTATCTCCTCTTGCTGTGTGAAGTCCAACACAAAGCTGTTCTCTTTCTGAATCTCGAAACCAATACGGACCAGCAGCAAAACTATAATCACCGCGAGATGAACACTCACGGTGATATAGATTCCAGCCTTCTGATCCGGGCTCAGTTTCATTTCTTACGCTTGTTTTTCTTCTGATTCAGAGCCTTTTCCACTGTTGTGGTGAGGATATCGATTGCAACCTTGTTGTGGCCACCCTGAGGCACTATGATATCGGCATATCTCTTGGAGGGCTCGATGAACTGCAGGTGCATGGGCTTAACCGTGTCGCAGTAGTGCTCTATGGCCGTTTCTATGGTACGGCCGCGCTCGGCAATGTCGCGAACAATGATTCGCATCAGGCGGTCGTCGTCATCGGCATCGACAAAGATTTTGATGTTCATCTGGTCCCTCAGTTCCTTGCAGGTGAAGATGAGGATGCCTTCGATGATGATTACATCGGCCGGTTCCACGGTGATGGTTTCCGTTGTGGAACGGGAGCATGTGATGTAAGAGTACACAGGCTGTTCTATGGTTTTGCCGCTCTTGAGCTCCCTTATTTGCTGGCACATCAGTTTCCAGTCAATTGCGTCCGGGTGGTCGAAGTTAATGTTCTTCCTTTCTTCCACCGGGACATGGCTGGAATCCTTGTAGTAAGAATCCTGGGGAATCACAACCACACGGCCCTGCAGCTGGTTCACGATTGTCTTTACAACCGTAGTCTTTCCTGAGCCGGAACCTCCGGCGATACCGATAACTAACATAGTTATTAAAATTCAGCGTTTTTAGGTGTTCTGGGGAAGGGAATGACGTCGCGGATGTTGGCCATGCCGGTTACGAAGAGAAGGAGCCTCTCGAAACCAAGGCCGAAACCGGAGTGGGGAACGCTGCCGTAGCGGCGGGTATCGATGTACCATTCAAGGTTCTTGCGGCTCATGCCAAGCTCGTCAATGCGCTGTTCCAGCTTTGCAAGATCGGCCTCTCTTTCACTGCCGCCGATGATTTCGCCAATCTTGGGGAACAGTACGTCCATGCCGCGGACAGTGCGGCCATCTTCGTTCTGCTTCATGTAGAAGGCCTTGATGTCCTTGGGGAAGTCTATGAGAATCACGGGCTTCTGGAAGTGCTTTTCTACAAGATAACGCTCGTGCTCGCTCTGGAAATCCGTGCCCCAGTGCACCGGGTACTCGAACTTTACGCCATCGGCAATGGCTTTTTCCAGAATTTCAACAGCCTCTGTGTAAGTAACTTTCTGGAAGGCAATGCCAAGGACGCTTTGCATACGTTCGATAAGTCCGTCGTCGTATTTGTCGTTGAGGAACTTAAGGTCGTCCATGCAGTTGTCCAGGGCATACTGGACAAGGTATTTTACGAATTCCTCGGCCAGGGCCATGTTGTCGTTTATGTCGTAGAAGGCCATTTCCGGCTCTATCATCCAGAATTCGGCAAGGTGGCGGGGCGTGTTGGAATTTTCGGCACGGAAAGTGGGGCCGAAGGTGTAGATTTCGCCAACTGCTGTTGCGCCAAGTTCGCCTTCCAGCTGGCCGGAAACGGTGAGCGAGGTCTTTTTGCCGAAGAAGTCTTTGCTGAAATCTACGTTGCCCTTCTTGTCCAGAGGGATGTTCTTGAGGTCCATGGTGGTTACCTGGAACATATCGCCTGCGCCTTCGGCATCCGATTCGGTGATTAGCGGGGTGTGCAGGTACACAAAGCCTTTCTCGTTGAAGAACTTGTGGATGGCGAAAGCCATGGCGTTGCGGATCCTTAACACAGCTCCAAAGGTGTTGGTTCTGAGGCGCATGTGTGCTACGCTGCGCAGGTATTCCAGGGTGGTGTCCTTCTTCTGGAGGGGGAAGCGCATGGGGTCGCAGTCGCCAAGCACTTCAATTTCCTTGGCCTGGATTTCCACGTGCTGTCCGCTGCCCACAGATTCCACCAGCTGGCCTTTAACTGCCAGTGATGCACCTGTGGTGACGCGCTTTAGGAGCTCTTCGTCAAAAAGCTCTGTATTAGCTACAATCTGGATGTTATTGATGGTTGAACCGTCGTTGAGGGCGATGAACTTTACCTGTTTGTTACCTCTTTTGGTCCTGACCCATCCTTTGGCCAGAACCTCTACCCCCGGCTCCATCTGAAGCAGAGCCTTGATTTTGGTTCTTTTCAAGCTTTCCATATTATCATTGATACAAATCGTACAAAGATAATATTTTCTGCGGAGCAAAGCAAAAAAAAGCCTCCCCGGCGGGGGAGGCTACGAAATTCTATGAGGAAAGATTTATTTTTTAATCTTCTCCCATGCGAAGGTGTGCTCGTCGTCGAAGTCAAGGCCGGTGAAGTCGGTCTCGTTCCATACGCCATAGTACTTGGTTTCCTTGGTGATGCAGCCGTTAGCATCGTATTCATAGTCATAGACAGCGGTCTTGGCGGCGGGTTCATCACCGTAGTTCCACCAGCGGCAGCTTTCAAGTACTTTAACGGAGGTGTTGCCGAATAGGCGTGCCTCGTGCATCCATCTCTTCATGCCAAGGTCTTCGGCCCAGTGGGTCTGAACCTGACCTACGTTGTCCTTCTCAAGATAGGTGGCTTTCTTCTGACGCCAGAAAGCGTGCTCGCTGTCGTAACGGCCCCATGCCAGAACGAGGTTGTCCTCCACGGTCTGTTCGGTGATCTTTTCGCCGTTCTTGCTGGCCTCAACAAAGAAACCCTGCATGTCGTACTTGATGGTAACTACGTTGTTGTCGCCGTACTTTACCTCTTTGGCGAAGCCATACTCGTTCAGAGTCATTTCAAACTCTACGATTTCTTCTGACCAGGCACCATTCTCTTCCTTCCATTTGTCCTTGATGGTGAGCTTGTTGCCATCATATACGAAGGTCCTGATTTCTTTGTCGTCACCATAGGATGCTACCTTACCGTCGGCGTTGTAGGTGAAGGTTTTGCCGTCCAGCTTGGTGATACGGTACTCGAGCTTGATGCCCTTTTCCTCGGGAGTGTCACCACCGGGGTTGTCCTTGTTGTTGCAGGCTACCAGAGCCATTGCAGCTACAGCTGCGAAAAAGAATAACTTTTTCATGATAGTTTGTGTTAAATGGGTTAATGAATGTTAAAAATATGGAATATAAGTTTTAATCTTATCCACACATCTGAGGATATCGTCCTGATTGCCGGTAGAGTTTATGACGCGGTACTCGAATTTGACTCCGCCATGTTTACACAGGCGGTACAGTTCTCCATAGTCGGCATAATGAGCGCTCTGGTCAGTACATGCAAAGCAATATTGTTTTGCGGGATCCACTGCAATATCATCTCCTAAAGCGGTCTCAACAAAAAACATTGCACTAAAGTACGAAGAATTTGTCAAAATACCAGCACCTGCGCCGTCAAAACCTACAGCGACCTTTTCTTTTTGGGGATAAATGCTCTCCCAATAAGCTATCCATTCGGCAATTGATTTCTTGGAAAGATCGCAAGGCAGATAAGCAAACAGATACTTGGTGTTTACAGAATACATCACGGACATGACGTCGCTTAGCATCTGTTCCGACATTCCGTTATGGAAGAAATACACGCCCAGACCATCGGCCTTACCGTCGTAGGCCTTTGAGAATACCGATCCGTCTTCGCGTACCGTAATATCCTGCTTTGTATATTTGGAGTATGAGCAGTCCGGCCATGCGGTGGCGCCGTTCATGTAATGGTCGAACATGGGCAGAACCTCGTCCAGGGCGGGCATCCACACGCTGCTGGAGTGACCGCCGTCCACTACGCGGTATTCGTGTGCGTAGTCGTTGTCGCGAAGCTGCACGTGAAGCGTGTCATTAGAGAACAGCAGATTTTCCTCGTCGTCTCCGCAGATATAATACCAGTGAACTTTTGACAGTTTCTCTTTCTTCTCCGGATCCGGCACAAACTGGTAGAAGGGGCAGTGCAGCTTATAGTAATCTGTAAGCCTGGCTTCACCGGCCTGTCCTATGCCGCCGAAAATCTTTCCCCACTGGTTGTCCCATCCGCCCTGGGATTCCTCCATATACTGCCAGTCGGTGCGGAACGACATACTAAGGGGAGCGCTGCAAAGGAAAGTCTCCGGGTGTTTCTCTGGCAGGACCATTGCGCCAAAGCCACCCATTGAATAACCGGTAATGGATCTGTGCTCGCGGTCCGGGATGGTGCGGTAGTTGGCGTCAATGAAGGGGATAAGTTCATTGATGAACATATCCATATAATTGTAAGTGCCAGTGTAGTAATTGCAGTAGTACGTGGTGTAGCCTTCGGGGAAGACATATATCATATCCGACAGCCCCGAAGTTTTCTCCAGTGTCTGGATTTTGCTGGCCGCGTGCAGATACTTGCCATTCCATGAATTATGGGTGTCCCCGTGTCCGTGCAGCATATAAACTACAGAATAGCGTTTATCGGTATTCACGTCGTAGTTTTCCGGAAGCAGGATAGAATAAGGGACGGTAATGTTCATTATCTGGCTTTTCATTTCCAGATCCTGGACATACCTCTCAAAACCCGGCTGTGGAGGATCGGACGGATCCGGATCCTTGCCAGGAGTTGTGCATCCGCATGTAGAAACAACCCAGAATGCGGTTGTTAAAAGGAAAATGTATCTACTCTTCATCATAAACTACCATTTCTTGAGCCCAGAGTTCATAATCCGGGTGGGGGTTGTTCAGGCGCAGGGTAAGCACATGCTCACCGCCGGGGAAGCAGTAGGCACTGAAGATTTCGTACTTGCGCTTGATATAATCAATTGGCATAGTAAAGTGTTCAATCTCCTGCCCGTCAAGAAGGGCCGTAACCGAAGCCACATAACTGTCATCGGCATGGCCGGTCTTTCGGACGCTGCCTTCCACCACTATACCGTTTCCTTTGAAGGGAAGGTCCACCGAAGTTGTGAACGCTTTCTTAAGAACCCGCTTTTCCACAGGTTTGATACCTTCAAAGCTCTGTTCGTAGCGGACAGGCTCGGGTTTTTCCACATTAAATAAGATGCCGTCCGGGGTGCTTTCGTTGCACTGAAGTATCAAATTATAGTTCTCCAGGCAAACCTGTTCAAGGCTGAGCGAGGTATAAGGGAAGGGAATATCCTTAATCTTTTCGGCCCCTTTCTTCCAGTAATCCGGAATTGCGTCATAGCCGTACATCACGCCAAGGATACCTGCGGCCGATGCAGGATTGCAGTCCGAATCATTGCCGCAACGGGTGGAAATGTCCATCGTTTTCAGGAAATCGCCCTCTCCGTAAAGCAGGCCGATAACCACAAAAGCGCTGTTGATGGTGGCGTCGATGTTGAAACCGTTCCACACGCCTTCCGGGCATCCCACGTCGTTGGCATGGCGATTTGTAACCTCGAACCAGCACTGCTTCCAGTCATTGGGATACTTCTTCCAGTATTTTATGCAGTCGGCAATGGTGCTGTGGAATTTGGTGCCTTCCGGGATAGTCTTCAGGGCCTCCTCCACAATGGTGGGAATATCGTTGCAAACGTATGCCAGGCAATACATTGCGCCGATGAAAACGCCTCCGTACCATCCGTCGCCATAGTTCATTATATGGCCGATACGGTCGCTGAGCACAGAAGCCTTGTTCACCTGTCCGGGATACAGCATGCCGATGAAATCGGCCTCTATCTGGAAGTCGATATCGTCGGCGTGGGGGTTGAATTTCCAGTGCCCGCTCTCCGGCGCTCCGCGCCCGTTGAGGATGTTGTAGCGGGCGGCCTGGTTGGCGTGCCACAGCTTATAATCGGCATTTGCAAAGGCCTCGGCATACGACTGGGCCGGCGCATCCATCCCTTCCTTTAGCATTGTCTCCATGAAGGTGAGGTCCATGTAAACGTCGTCGTACAGGCCGGGATCCTCTATGTACGTGTCGTAGATATAGTCGTCGTACCAGGGGATGGGAATCTCGTCCATTATGATTCCGCCCTTGTACTTGAACTCCGTAGGACCGCCGTAAGTGCAGCCAATGGTCTGGCCGTACCATCCGCCCCGGATCTTGTCCATCAGGGTGGCATTGTCAATGCTAACGGTCTCCCCGTAAGGCACCTTAGCGGTGCAAGCCGCTAGGATCAGGAGTGTACTAATTATGGTAATACGTGTCTTCATTCTGCTTCTCGCTATAATACTCTATTGCGTTGATCCTGAGGAGGTAGGTGTCCGGTTTGGGGTTGCGCCAGATAAGTTTTACATTGTGGCGGCCTTCCGGCATACAGTACTTCCATGCTGGCTCCAGCTTGCGGGAGGTTCCCTTCATTGGCAGTATGGAAATCTGGTCCAGGGCGCCGTCTATCCACACTTCAATCTCGGCCACATACGGGTCGCCTTCTTCGGCCATTGCAAACACTTCGCTGCCAACGTGCTTTTTGGCTACGCGCTGGGCATAATCTTCCGTGATGCCCCTAAGGCACACAAGGTTGCCCCAGATCACAAAACCGTTGCCGCTGAAATCAAACTCATACACATCCTTTAACCAGGCGTCCTTCTGGTCGCGCATCAGGGGATAGGTGTTGATGAAGTTCTGCTCCAGAGGAAGTACTTCGGGCTCCGTAACCGGAATTACAACCTCGTCTTCACGTACTTCTCCGCCGTTCTTTTCAATAAGCTGCAGGGCGTGATTATAGGTATACTGGCTGCCCTTGGCAAGGGAAACATCCGTTCCTTCAAAGTCAAGGTTCCAAATCTCCATTACGGGATCTTTCCAGAATTCCGGCAGGTTGTTAAGGCCGTAAACTACGCCAAGCACACCTCCAACAGTGGCCGGATTACAGTCGGAATCCTGGCCGCAGCGGGTGGCAATCTCCATAGACTTGCCAAAGTCGCCTTCGCCATAAAGCAGGCCGATGGTAACGTATGCGCTGTTAAGCTTTGCGTCGATGTCGAAGCTAAGGCCTACGCCCTTAGGGCAGCCAGTATCGTTGCCCCATTTTTTCAGGACCTCAAACCATGTGGCTTTCCAGTCGGAAGGGTACTTTTTGTGCCACTCACGCACGTCGCTTATGCACTGCCAGAATGTACTTTCGGCAGGAATTGCCTCAAGGGCCATATCCACAATCTTTGCAGGGTCGCTCTCTACAAATGCTGCGCTGTACAGGCCGGCCACAAAAGCGCCTCCGTAAAAACCGTCGCCGCTGTTCATGATATGACCGACACGGTTGGCTATATCCAGGGCCTCCGGAAGCATGCCAGGGGCCATCAGGCCCACGAAATCGGCCTCTATCTGGAAGTCCAGGTCGTCGGCGTGGGGGTTGTTGAGCCAATTGCCGCTTTCGGGCGGCATTATGCCCATGCGCACATTATATCGGCCCGCCTGGTTTGCATGAGCCAGATGATAAGGTGCGTATGCAAAGCGCAGGGCAAGCTGCTGTGACGTGGCGTCCAGACCAAGCTGCTCGAAAGCCTCGGCAAAGGTGAGGTCGTTGTAAACATCGTCAAACAGGCCCGGCTTGCGGTCCCACCAGTGCTTTACATAACCTTCGCCCCAGCCTATGGGAATCTCTTCCGGGATAATCGTTCCCTGGAATTTAAACTCCGTGGGAGCGCCATAAACTACGCCTATGGTCTGGCCGGCCCATCCGCCCATGATCTTGTCCATGAGCGTATCCTTGGACATGGTCACAGACTCCATCTCCTTGGGAGAGGAGCAGGCTGCGCACAGCAGTATGGCCAGTATAAAGCTATTTCGCCTCATATACAGCAAGTTCCGTTATAGAAATAAAGGCCGATACATCTTTGGTATACTTGTTCCAGTGGATGAGCACGGCATCGTCTCCGATCACACGCACGGCAGTGGTGGTTACAGGAGGGAAGGTGAAAACGAACTCTCCGTTGTGTGGCTGGAAGAACACTTCGTCGCAGTAAGGCCAGGCCGGGGTTACGGTAACCTCTTCCATGGGCACCCAGTTACCATCGGCATCAAGATATTCGGGATGCAGGTTGCTGTACCAGCCGCCGAACTCCTCAAGCGGACCGTAGTGGAACGAGATCATGTCCGTTGTAACGGGGTTGTCCCAACGGTAGCCAAAGTAGTCCTGCTTAGGGGCGTTGGACTTCTCTCCAAGGGAGTAGAAAGCAGCGCCGGGGCCATCCACAATGCCGTCGTTGATAACGTCAACGGTATAAGCGCGGTAGCTAACGGGGATGGTGAGCCAGCATGAATCAAGCGTTGCGCGGTCAGTCTCGCGGGTTGCGGCAAGGATTTCCGCAGCCTCGGGAGCCAGATTGCGGCCGTGAGGCTTGGGAAGCTCAAAGAGGGCATCGGGCTCATTGGCCGGAACGAATTTGGCCTTGGCGTTAATGGTGTAAATCTTTTCTCCGTTTTCTTCGCGTACACTTCCGCCGCGGGCCAGGATATTCTTTTCGGCCAGAACAACCGTGCGCTCAATGATATCTTCAATCGAAGCGTCGGGCATGTCGTAGCGGGTAACGTTTATGTAGCGGTCGTTGAAGGGCTTGGCCCAGTGCTCAAACGGCATTGCGCGGTCTGTGGGCACGGATTCCACGCCGTTGATTACGCCCAGAAGGCCGCAGATCGTGGCGGTCTGGTTGTCGCAGTCAAAGCCCAGGGCGCAGCCGATGAGCAGGGTCTGCTCAATGTCTCCGTTGCCGTACAGCAGGGAAAGGATGCCAAGGGCGCCGTTAAGATCGGCATTCCAGATGCTCTTGGTGATATCCGGCTCGTTCACGTAAAGCTCGTCGGCAATTACCTTGCGGGCGGCTTTCCAGTCGTCCGGATACTTTTGCCAAAGGTCCAGACATTCGTCAATTATGGCTCTGAAGCGGTCCTGCTTGGGAAGATACTCCTTAGCATGGCGAACCAGCGTGGGAATATCCTTCTCAAAGAAAGCCTCAGAATACATTGCGCCGTAAACCACGGTAGGGGATACCGCCCAGTCGTCAGAAGTAATTCTGGCGGCCCAGGCCGATATGCCGGCGGCATATTCGGGCATTCCGGGGGCGGTATAGGCCCATATCTCGTTAATGAGCTGAGGATCGATCTGGAACCAGTGCGGGTTGTACTTCTTGCTGCCGGTGAGAGGGGGAGTGAAGCCGTAGTGCATCAGACCCAGGGCGGCGCGGTTGGCAAGCCACACCCTGTCGCGGATGTGATACATCCAGTGGTCGCGCACCTGCGCGTAGGTGGGATCCACGCCGTCTTTCTCCATCATAAGCAGATAGAGGTACTCAACGTCGGTGTCGTCGTCGCTGAATGCTCCGTCCACGGCTTCCATCTTGCGCATGGCCTTGTTGAATACGAAGGGGCCTTCGCCGGGCTCATCTACGAACTTGTTTTCGTATTCAAGTCCGTAGATGTTGCCCACCATCTGGCCTATCCATGCTCCGGCAATCTTGTCTTTGAGCTCCGTGCGTGTAATTTCATACGTCTTTGTGGCGCACGATGCCAGAAGAAGGATTGTAATAGCTATGAAGGATAGTCTTTTCATAAAAATCAATAACCGGGGTTCTGTTCAAGATTGGGGTTGTCGCCTCGGCGCTCTTCGGGGATGGGAAGAAGCTCCGTATGTCCGTCGGCGTTATCGGCATCCTTAGCCCACCATGCCTGGGTGTACTTGCCAAAGCGGATAAGGTCCTGACGGGCCCAGCCTTCCAGTGCAAGCTCGTGGGCACGCTCCCAATACAGGGCGTCCAGAGTGAGTTCTGAAGCGGGAATGGGGTCAAGTCCGGCCCTGACTCTGATTTGCTTGAATTCAGGGACGTTGGCAGCCTCGGCCACTTTATTCTGGCGTAACAGAGCTTCTACGTACATCAGCACTACGTCGGAATAACGCATCAGGTAGAAGTCGTTCTCCATGGAAATCTTGTAGCTGTTAAGAGTTCCGTCGGTCTGATAGGGCCATTTGATTATTCTGGCACCCTCCAGGCGGCCTACACCCTTGCCGAATTTGGCAGGATCGATGGGAGAAGCCGTAAGTACGTAATCTACGTCGGTAACAGTTCCATCGGCGTTCTTCTGATGAAGTACGTATTTTGCGCCGTTGGCGTCGTACACCTGGCCGTGGAGCCACGTGAGGTCGCGGCGGAGGTCACCAGGCTCGTAAGAGTCGAAGAAGTCCGGCTGGCAAATCATAATGCCGTTCCACGATGCTCCGGGGATGTTGAAAGCCTCGGCCAGGTCGGTCCCGAAGGTCATTACGTAAATATAGAACGCGTAGTTGGTATAAACGCTGCTGTGGGGAATGGCAAAGATTGCTTCGGAGCCGTTCTCGTTGTTAATGGCAAAGTTTTGCTCGTACTTTGATGCAAGACTGAAATTACCGCTGGTCATAATCTCATTACAGATGTCTTCGCACTCTTTGTAGCGGTCTTTACCGGTCCATTTCTCCGAGTTCAGATAGATCTTGGCCAGAATGAACTTTGCCACTTCGGTGGTGATTCGGCCGTAAGTTTTAGCCGATACATTAGATTCCAGCAGATCTATATTGTCGTTGATTTCGCCCTCAATCCAATTGAGCATGAAAGGTCTGTCTTTTTGTTTGGGATATCCTTCCTCTTCACGGCTGATTGAGAAGGGAACATTACCCCAGCAATCTACAGCCAGAAGGTAGTAGTATGCGCGGAGGATCTTAATTTCTGCTATGTTCTTGGCGGTTGTCTCTGTCTGAGGCGCTTTCTCAAGAACGTAAATGGCGTCGTTACAGGCTGCGATACCGTCGAAGCAGAAGTCCCATGAGGTCCTTACGAGTTTGCACCCGGTGGGGATTTTATGGGTGTGAAGCTCTGAGTAACGGGGCTCCAGCCAGTGTCCGTCGTAATCTCCGGGGATGGTGGTCTCGTTGGTGAGCTGGATAATCATGGTGAGCATGCTCTGTTCCACGCCCCATTCCTGAAGTGAGGTGTAAGGCCTGGAAGTGTAAAGCGCAATGTTGGCGGGATCATCAAGGAAAACTTCCTGAGGAACCTGGGAGTAAATAACCTCGTCAAGATTTGTGCAGGATGAGGCAAGGATGGCCGATGCTCCCAAAATGATTGCAAATATCTTTTTCATAATTCCCGTCGTTTAGAATTTTACATTGACGCCAAGAGTAAATACTCTGGTTCTGGGATAATAGGAGAGGCCCTCGATACCGGGGGTGAGTCCGGTGAGCTTGACTTCCGGGTCCACTCCCTTATAACCGGTAATGACAAAGAGGTTCTGTCCCGACAGATAAACGTCCAGGTTCTTGACAATCTTATTGTTCTTGATGGGGACGTTGTAATTCAGGGTTACATTGTCAAGCTTGACATAAGTGGCATCCTCCAGATATTTGTCGGAATAAACCACTTTACCTGTGAATGCAGTCTCGTTAAGCCAGCTGGCAAGGACATTGGTGATGCCAAGGTTTGTGATGTTTTCGTAAACGGCTCTCATCTGGTTGAAAACTTTGCCGCCAAGAGAAGCACGCAGGCTTGCACTGAGCGTAAAGCCCTTCCAGGTTAAGGAGTTGCTCCAGCCGATGGTTGCCCATGGATATGCGGTTCCAAGGTTAACCCAGTCCTCTTCCTTGGTCTGGACCACCTTTGCCGATCCGGAAGGCCTCAGGCCGTCGTAATTAGGTCCGTAGAAGGTACCGATACTTTCACCTTCGATAAGCCTCTGGCAATATACTCCCAGCGGCGTGGCAAGCCATGCGGTGCGGTACTCCTGACCGGCGAATTCCTCGTTGGTGAAGGAGATAAGCTTGTTGGCATTATGTGCGGCGGTGAGAGTGGTGTGCCACGTAATGTTCTTGGTGTTAACAGGGATTGCGTCAACGGTAAGTTCTACACCGCTGTTGCTTATTGCACCTACGTTGGTGAATAATGTACCATAATTATATGGTGGCACAGGCACAGTGTAGTTGTACAGCAGATTTGACGTGTAACGGTAGTAGTAATCTAAGGTAATGTTCCAGTTCTTGAAAATGGTGGCGTCAAAACCCACATTGAATTCCGACTTCTTTTCCCAGGCAAGATCCGGGTTGGCGTTGCTGGCCGGGGCGTATGCCGTAGCCCACTGTCCGTCGTAGTAGAAGTTGCCGCTGGTCTTTACCAGGAACAGGGACTTATAGTTGTCGAAGTCCTGGTTACCGGTCATACCGAATCCGGCGCGCAGCTTGAACTCGTCCAGCCAGTTCACATTCTTCATGAAGTCTTCTTCCGTGAGGCGCCAGCCAACGCTTACAGCCGGGAACCAGCCCCACTTGTTCTTTGAGCCGAAACGGCTGGAACCGTCGCGCCTGAGCGATACGGAAACCATATACTTATCGGCATAATTGTACATTGCACGTCCGAAGAACGCGATATACCTGCTTGACGACTTGTATGAATCCATGGTTGCAGCGCCGGTGAGGAGGGCCTTGCCAGCGCCGATGTTGTTAACACCGAAGAAATCAGTGTCGAAGCCGTAGTTGTAATTTCCCGATGAGAAGTAGTACTGCTGCTCGAACGAATAGCCCAGGACTGCCTGGATATTGTGATTCCCGAAGTGATTGATATACTGCAGGGTGCTTTCGTACTGAAGGTCCGTCTCGTTGGTATTACTGATCTCGGCCGATCCGTTGAGGCCGGTTTCTCCTGGATAGTACTTGGTCTTGTAGTCGGTATACTGGCTGCGTTTGCTGTTCCAGCTTACGAAATTGTCCCACTTGAGGCCTTCCACGGGAAGAATGTTCAAGGTGGCGCGGCCGTTTACGGAAATGTCGTCAACGTCGTACTGGCTGTTGCGCTCGTTTAGCATTGCAACGGGGTTGTAGTAGTCCATACCGCCGATGGTGTAGTATCCGCCGTTTTTCTGGTCGTTCTCGTCGTAAACAGGCTCGGTGGGGTTATGGATGAAGGCCTGGCGGAAGATACCGCTGCGCGTATTGTTGAACTTGCGCTTGCCGTAGGCCAGGTTGTAATCCAGTGTTAGCCAGCCGTCAAGGGCGTTTTGGTGAATGTTGGTGCGGAACAGATATTTCTGGTTGTCGTTGTTGCGCAGCATACCCTGGTTCTGCTCGATATTGATGGTAGAACGGTGAGAGAATTTCTCTGAACCGCCGGAAACTGCAAGAGTATGACGGTGTGAGAACGGAGTGCGGGTAACTTCCTTGAACCAGTCGGTCTTGGCTCCGTATAACGGGAGCTTATCAAAATCCTTAAAGTTTGTAACGGCATATTCAAACTGGTCGGCATCCATGGGGACTGCCCTTGAAAGCAGAGTCTGAACAATTGCCTGGCCACGGTATTCAACGGAAGTGCTTCCGGCTTTTGCCCTGCGGGTGGTGATGATAATAACACCGTTTGTACCGCGGGTACCGTAAATAGCTGCGGCCGAACCATCCTTGAGGACGTCGATGGATTCAACCTCCTGGAAGTTGATGGTGCGGATATCGGCGCCGCTGACGCCGTCGATGATGATGAGCGGTCCCTGTCCTGCAGAAAGGGTGTTGGCACCACGGAGGAGAATTTCCATTGAGCCGTTAGGGTCGGCACCGTTGGAATTGACGATGGTAAGACCTGCCACCTTGCCCTGCAGAAGGCCGGCGGCATCTGTGAAGGCGCCTTTGTCCAGATCGTTGGCCTTGAGGCTTACTACCGAACCGGTGACTTCCTTCTTTGTGGTAACACCGTAACCGATGGCTACGGATTCCTTAAGCAACGTTTCCTCTGAAGGGAGAAGCTGAACATCATACCTTGCTGCGGAACCTACTGTGAAAACCTTGTTTTCGTATCCCAGGTAGGAAACTGTGATATCGGCCCCTGTTTTGGCCTGGATGGAATATACGCCGTCTGCGTCCGAGATGGCGTAGGCGTTGGTGCCGGTAACTACCAGCGTTGCGCCGGGGAGAGCTTCTCCCCGTTCGTCGGTAACTTTACCGCTTATCGTCTTTGTCTGTGCAAAGGCGACAGTCCCAAGGAGCAGCAGGGATGCCGCTACCGAGAATAGTCTTTTTATAGTTCTCATAGGTTTCATATTACATTCCGGCTATGACAATGCAGGAAAGACCGGCGATAAACAGGCCGAACATGAGGGCCAGTAAGCCGTAAACGCTCTTGGGAGCGCCTTTGAATTCCTTCCAGATGAATACGCCCCAGATGGCGGCGATCATGGGTGCGCCCTGTCCCAGTGCATAGGAAACGGCAGCACCGGCCGTTCCGGCGCTAATGTAGTTGAGGGATGTACCAAGTGCCCAGATGCAGCCGCCAAGTACGCCCACAAGGTGGGTGCCGAAGCTGCCGGCAAAGTACTGCTTATAGGTAACAGGCTCTCCCACGAAGGGTTTTTTCATAACTATGGTGTTCACCACAAAGTTGCTCAGGAATACACCCAGGGAGAAGATTACCATGGCGGTGTAGGGAGTGAGCTTACCGGCTGCCGGAGCGGCAAAGTTGTCCAGATCTACGCCGTTGTAAACCAGGGCGCTGAAGAAGGACATGATGATACCGGCTACCAGGGCCAGGATAATGCCCTTGCGGTTCTGGGCGGGATCACGCTGCTCGTTGGAAACCTTGCCCGAGGCAATGCCATTGCAGATGATGGCAACCACCACCAGTGCCACGCCAAGCCACAGAAGAGTGGTATTCTGGCCGGCAGTAGGATGCAGGAGAAGGTTATTCAGAACACCCATCACCAGTGCTATGCCAACGCCAAGAGGGAAGGCCACAGCCATGCCGGCGATGGAAACGGATGCCGACAGGAGGATGTTTGAAACGTTGAAGACTACTGCGCCAAGCAGAACCCAGCAGATGCTGGACCAGTCGGCCTGGGCAATATCGGCCAGGAAAGGACGTCCCTCGCTGCCTACGCTGCCGGCCGTAAAGGCCAGAAGGAAGGAGAAGAGCACCATTCCAATGACATAGTCCCAGTAGAACAATTCGTAGCGCCAGCTTTTTGCGGCCAGTTTCTGGGTGTTGCCCCAGGAACCCCAGCAAAGCATGGTAATAAAGCAGAATACAACTGCCAGAGAGTAACTTCCTACGATGTACATAATCTTATCCTTTAAATATTAATATCTTTTCTGAACGGGATGGAATTCTGTGCCCCCATCTTCTGTACGGTAAGGGCCGATGCCGCGCAGGCAAATTCCGCTGCTTCTTTAAGGGACTTGCCTTCGCTGATAGCTACGCAGAGGGCGCCGCAGAATGTGTCGCCTGCTGCGGTGGTGTCTACCGCTTTAACTTTATGCGCGGGCACGAAGACGGGCTGGCCGCCTTCGCAGATGAGCGCACCCTTGCTGCCCATGGTAACGATTAACTTGCCAACGCCCTTCTTCTGCATGGCTTTGGCAGCTTTCTCGGCCGATTCGGCGTTCTCTACGGGAAGGCCGCTGAAGGTGGAAAGTTCAGTTTCGTTGGGGATGAACAGGTCTATGTAGCGGAAGAGCTCTTCCGGAAGCGGACATGCCGGAGCGGGATTTAGAACAACCATGGCGCCTGCTTCGTGAGCCATCTTTGCCGCCTTAAGGACAGAGGGGATGGGGCTTTCCAGCTGAAGCAGGAGTATGCCGCAGTTCTCAATGTCTTTTTTGGATGCTTCGATATCCTGCTCCGTGAGATCTCCGTTTGCTCCGGAGGCTACTACAATGCAGTTCTCGGCGTGGCTGTCCACATAGATGAGCGCTACGCCTGAAGGAAGATTGGAGCGGAGGATGCCGCTGGTGTCCAGTCCTTCCTTATTATAATGGGCTATGGCGTTGTCGCCAAAAATGTCCTGGCCCACTTTGCAGATGAACTTGACATTGCCGCCCAGACGCTGAGCCGCTACGGCCTGATTGGCTCCCTTGCCGCCTGCGCCCATGGTAAAGACGCCACCCAGGACGGTTTCTCCGGGGCGGGGGAGTTCCTGCGTTTTGGCAGTCATATCGGTGTTGCTGCTGCCAATTACCAGAATTAATTTGTTTTCCATATAGTCCGGTGTTATTAATTGCGGTTTTAAGGTTTTGCGCAATCGATTGCGCTTATTTCAAAAGCAAATATAAGAAAAGTTTTTGAATAATTGACTTTTTATTTGAAATATATTTAGTAATTCCATATCTTTGTGCCTGGCTTTTATGGAAAAGAACACTCTACTCACCATATCGGAGCGAACAGGATACTCTGTTTCTACGGTTTCCCGCGTGCTTTCGGGGAAAGCTCAGAAGTACCGTATAAGCCGGGCTGCAGTAGAAAGGATTACGCAGGAAGCCAATCAGTGCGACTATAGGCCAAACCTTGTGGCACAGTCGCTCCGCACGCAGAAGTCTCAAACCATCGGCCTGCTTGTTCCGGGCATTGAAAATCCCTTTTTTGCAACGTTGTCGGCCATAGTGATAGAACTTTTGGGTGCGCGTGGTTACCATACCCTTGTGGCCGACTCGGGGGAGTCGGAGCAGGAGGAGTTTAACGCTCTTCAGATGTTCCAAAGCCGAAGCGTAGACGGGATAATCTGCGTTCCGGTTTCTTCGTCCCCGGAACTTCACGAGAAAATCGGACGGCGTATCCCGTTTGTGCTGCTGGACCGTTATTTTAAGGAAACTTCGCTTTCATACGCCTGCACCGACAATTTTGCCGGAGCGCGTATGGCAACCGAGTATTTGCTTCAAAAGGGGTACAAGAATATTCTTGCCATACAGGGCGTACCTGCTTCCATGCCAAATCAGGAACGTGTGCGCGGTTTTTTATCGGCCGTAAACAGCGCAGGAGCAAAAGGCACCATAGTGGGTGATGCTTTCTCTGTGGAAAACGGATTCCGGGAAGCCAAGAAGGCTTTCAGCCGTCCGCAACACCCCTACGATGCCGTTTTTGCGTTCAGTTCCACCATACTTCTGGGAACAATCCAGGCTTTGCGATCGCTGCATCTGAAACTGCCCAAGGATGTGGGCGTCATTTCCTTTGACAACAACGGTTTCCTGGATTTTCTTGATCCTGCCATAACGCGTGTGGAACAGCCGTTACGGGAAGCCGGCAGCCAGGCGGTAGAAACCCTTTTTGACATTATGGATGCCCGCAGGCGTTCTCTTCCGGAACCGGCTCCCCGCCAGCTTTTAATTCAGCCTACTCTGGTAGTCAGGGACAGTTGCTAACTATCTCAGTTTCCATAGTTTCTTATATTTCCTGTCGTTCATAAACAGCATTTCCCTGCCATACCGGCAAGCTTTCCTGGGTAGCAGCGACAGATACTCGTCGGTATAATCCGACTCAAGTTTCAGAATCTTTTCCCTTAGCCTGCATCTTATCACGCTGGCGTCGCACGCACTGTCCAGTCCGGCCAGATGGGCCGACATGTCGTTAGTGAATCCGCAGGCCGAGTAAGACAGAATCAGAATCTCGTCGTGACGGATCAAAGGCATATCGGCATAAAGCCGGTCAAGGATGCCGTTCATTTCCCGGTTCATCTTGATCTGAAGCAAGCCGCTCTGATTTGGCCCTCCCAAAAGCTGGTGCAACACTTCCATACAGCGCTTAATCCGGTACTGGTCCGTGTACAGCATCTCCTCGGCCTGAAACCATCTGGATGCGAATACAGTCAGTGACACCAGCTCATGGTGCATGAAGACTCTTTGAGCCTCCCTTTCTTTGATTTTTGTTTCCATTGTTTTGAATATTAAGGAATTAACACAATGGCAAAGGTAGGGAGGAGTCACAAAAAAAGAAGGGTGGCTCACGTGGAGTCACCCTTACTCAAACGGTGTTTCGATGTGCTTTAGTCCTTCGCAGGTTTACGTGCGGAGTACATGATCTTAAGGGCGGAGCAGCGACGCAGCTCCTGCTTAACATCGGAAACTATACCCATGCGGACGTCCTGGTCTACGCGGAGGTTTACGGTCATAAGGGACCTTTCTGCCTCTGACATGGCGTCGCGCTCGGCGGCGATGAAGTCACGGATGTCGGCTACGGTCTTGAAAGAGTCGTTGAGCTGGATACGTGCATCGGTACCGTACATGGCCTGATACTGCAGGGTAGGGCTACCGAT
>Ga0310696_10002254_pt1 | contig 25977 bp, 17 predicted proteins | sample AusTroGonzalo_MG_4_FD_203885 | JGI IMG/M metagenome (GOLD analysis project Ga0310696, IMG submission 203885) | Bovine rumen microbial communities from tropical cattle in Woodstock, Queensland, Australia - Gonzalo_02 (v2) (version 2) | ecosystem: Host-associated > Mammals > Digestive system >...
GCACAAAAGCGTACTCCAACTCCGGACATTTCCTTTTGGCCTCCTCCAGCCGGGGGGCCAGAGACGGCCAACTCCAGGCCTCTCCCCGCAGATCGATGAGATCCGGATGACCGGCGAGGACCATGACGTTGAGTGCGGGAGCGATCCCCCAGAACCGTCCCTCCGGATCGGTCAGAAACGCCGACGGATAAAAGGCGCTTCGGTCGATCTCCGCGGCCAGCTGACCCAGATTGACCCACGGCAGGGAGTTTTCGGGCGTCCCGAAAAAAAACGGATTGGAGGGAAACAGGACGAAATCCCCCTTCCCCTCCTGCGCGGCGGCAACGCAGGCCTCCGGACCGTCCACGGGAAAGGGCACGACGGCACTGCGGGATCCACGGTTGTAGGCTTCGATGACGGGCAGCCATTTGTCGAGACAGTAGCTGCAGATGATGAGAACGCAGTCACGCAATTTCTGAGGGGTCTTCCCCGCGGCGGGTTTCCGAAGTTTCCGTCGGGCGGAGCTGACGGTGCCGAAACTCTCGGCCAGCGCATGGTGAGCCTGCGTCGCGGTTCGCTGTCCCACGCGAAACCGTTTCTGGATCCGCCGGATCGAAGGCAGAGACGCCCCCGGCGGCAGCTGAAGCGTCTCCTCCCTTAAAATGGAGTAGATCTCAGCCGCACGGTCGGAAAGCGCGATGGCATCGCCAATCTGCATCTGTCACCCCTGAAAATCTGCATTCGCTACACCTGTGTCACTTATAGCGTAAAATGCGGGATACAGATTTGCAAACGCGATATCGCGCAAAAATCGAAAATTTTTTTCTTTCCGCCTCCGCCAAGGCTGCGGCGGGACAAGTCGGGGACGCACCGGAGGATAGGCCGGATAGGCAAAATGGGACCTACAGGACCCACAAGACTTATATGACCCAAGAGGCCAGGCCACCCGCCCTCCAAATACCCCGCTTTTCTCGAAAAGGATGGGGGCCCCGGGGGAGGGGAAAACCTCTTTTCACGCGGAAAAGAGGTTTTCCCCTCCCCCGGCTCCCTCAATTCCGAGAGGTGACGACGGGGGGAGCGGGGAGGCCGGAGGGGGCGGCGTAGCGCTCGAAACGGGCGGCGGGGGAGGCCCAGAGCCGGAGGGCGAGGACGTGACGGCCCGGCGGCAGCGGGAAACGGAGGGGCGGCAGGGCGCTCTTTTGGACGGGGACGCCGTCGATCAGCAGTTCGGCGGTCCCGGTGAAGCCCGGCAGTTCCAGACGGTCGCCGGGGGAAGCGTCGATCTCGCCCAGCTCCACCACGGCGGAGCCGAAGGCGAAGGGCTGGCCCTGTTCCCGCCAGGGTTTCTCCACATCGATCCGGTCCCGGCGGGGGGAGAACGCGATCTTCACTTCCCCGGGCCGTTCGACGGAGAGCATGTACTGCTGATGGACGCCTTCCGCATAGTCCCCCCGGGTGACGACGTCGAGGTCCGCCGCGCCGCCCGCGAAGGCCGGAACGGTGAAGTCCGCGGGGGTCTCCAAAAGGATCGCGTGCTCCCCCGGGGGCGCAGGGAAGACCGTCCGCAGATAGAAGTCGTCGCCGAGACGCGCTTTCTCCGCAAAGGCGCAGGGACGGCCGTTGACCGTGACCGCGCCCCGGTTCTCCGCCGGGACGAGGAGGGAAATCAACACTTCTTCGCGCACGGAGAAACGCAGTTCCTTTTCGAAGGGGATGAGCTGGTCTTCCTCCCAAACCACGGGACGGGGGCCGGAAAAGGCGTGCTTCACCCGGCGCTTTTCGGGGGAGCGGAAGGACTCGAAGGGGCCGCCGACGACGGCGATCTCGCCGGGTTCCAGCTCAAGTTCCACTTCCCGGCCGTCGAAAGCCAGCGTCCCCGTGAGGGGGGTGTCGCTCCAGACGTTGGCGGCGAGCAGATACTCTTCGCCGTCGAGCCTGCGGCGCATGAAGGCCAGGTCCCCGCCGGAAAAACGGACGGAGGGCGGCGGCAGTTCGGGGATCCCTTTCAGGGGATCGACGACGTTTTTCACGGGCCCGGCATAATCTTCGGGCACGATGACGTACCCCTCGGCCCGGCGGGCGAGGCGGTCGCAGAAGCGGAAAAAGTCCGTCGTGTCCGCGCCGCGCCACGCCCGGCGGGCGGGATCGACGACGGCGTAATCGGCGAGGTATTCGCCCTCCGCGGCGGCGCGGCAGTACCGGGCCAGCGTGTCGTTGAACTCCCGCAGGCCGGGGAAGAGGCCGCTCCGCAGGAACTCCGGCGGGGCGAAATACTTGACGGGACCGCAAAAACGGTGATGGACCGCGTGGGGCACGACGAAATTCACCCCCTGAATGATCTGCCACGCGGCGATCCGCCGCAGGTCGGCGCAGGAGGCCCCCCAGTTCGTCGCGGCGAACATCTCGCACATAACACGTCTCTTCTTCCCGAGGAAGGCGGCGCTGGAAGCGTACTTCGCCCGCACGTCATGCGAGGTGTCGGCAAAGGCGGGATGAGGCAGTTTCTCCGGCGGCGCGGCGAAGGAGACCCGGGGCGAGAAAAGCCTGTCGTCGTAGTGGGTCCCCCCGTCCAGCACGAGAAGTTCGTGATCGGTCCCGGGCAGATCGGCGTGACCGAGGAGCCTCAGGGGATCCCCCTCGGTGAAAACCGAACTCCGGGCACATTTGTCATAGGCGAATGGCCCCGTGTCGGAGGTGTGGAAGGTGTAGAGCACGCCGTGGGAAGCGCACCACGCGTGATTGGCGGCGAACCACTTTTGATAAAGTTCGCCGCAGAGCCGCCAGTATTTTTCGGCGACGTCGGGATCGCTCCCCGAAAACAACTCGGCCAGACGGGCCGTGAGGTCGAAGCCGAACCGCTCGCGGAAGAGTTCCGGGAAACGGCGGCTCCAGGGGTAGTACCGCTCGCCGCACAGAGCGAGGGTGGAGGCGTTGACTCTCCGGTTGTCCGCGTCGGAGAAAAAGCCCGTGACGCCGTCCCCGAAGTACCGGGCGAAACGCTTGTAATATTCCTCGTAGACGAATTTGATGAAAAGCGCGGAGCTCTCGGGCTCCTCGAAGGCGGGGAAACCCCAGGGAACGTCGGCGACGCGGAGTTCCCCCTCGGGATTCGGCCGCAGGCGGAGCTGGCGCAAGTGGGGGGCGACGGCTTCGATGCGCCCGGCGGCGTCGCCGGGGGGGTAGTTGAAGCCGTCGTTGATCCACAGCTGCAAGCCGAAACGCCGCGCCGCGAGGATGAATCTGCCGGTGAGTTCGAACCACGTTTCGGAGAGATACCCTTCGGCGTCGAACCCCTGCGGGGGCTTGTTGAAAAGCACGATGCCGCCGCAGCCTGCGTCGCGGCACGCCGCCATGGCCTCGTCCACGGCCTTTTCCGTGTAGGCAGCGGCATCGGTCGTCGTGAGAAAGTAAAAGGGAACGGGGCGGTATTTTGCCAGCGCGTCGCAGGGGGCCATCGTCTTTTTATCCTTACTAAATATACAGCGAAGTCACGTCGAACTTAACTTACAGCCGCGGCCCCGCTTTGTCAAGGCCGCCGCAGGATCCGGGGGACCCTCATTTCCCGCCCATGAAGCGGAAAACTTTGAGGTCCAGCGCCGGGATGCGGATCTTCCACGGCTTGCCGACGTTTTCCCAACTGTGGCGGCTGTTCGTCGTTTCCATATTGCAGACGTAGGCGGCATCCTGAAGTTCGGGAGGAAGGAGGATCTCCGCCGTCACGTCCTTCTCGGACCAGTTGGCCACGGCCACCAGCCAGTCGCGGGAATCCTTCTTTTTCCAGTAGCTGACCTTGACGCAGTCCGGCTTGCTCCGGACGTCGTTCTGCCAGTAGCCGTGAAAACGGGTCCCGCCCAGCCCGAAGGGGATGGTCACGCGCAGATGGAAATCCTCGCCGGTCCGGAGATCCGCGAAGGTGGGGTCGAAGAGCGTGTTGTTGACGAAACAGAGCGCCAGCAGTTCGCGCCCCGCTCTGCGCCGGGCCTCGGGCGTGCGGTTCGGGAGGAAGCAGTACTGCGACAGGTGGGCCTGGGGGATCCCCCAGCGGTACGGACTGTAGCTGATCCGCCAGAGGACGCCCGAATAATCCCGTTTGGCGCCGGGCGGCGGACCGTACATGACGGCCCCGGTCTGCCGGTCCGAGAGAAGCATTTCCGCCAGACCGAGGAAGCGTTTGGGCTTGAATTCCTCCCCGTGGATGGCGATGGACCAGAACGAGGCGGCGCCCGAAAGGATCGGGTATCCGTGGGCGAAGATCGTGGGATGGCCCTCCCCCTTCACCGAAGCGAAGGCGCAGTAAAGCCGCTTGAAAAGATCCCGGGTCGCGAAAAGCTCGCGGGTGCCCTCCTGTTTCCCGTCCAGCGTGTCATACAGATACCCTCTGTTTTTGTCGCTGTTCTCCCGGGTCGTCGTCAGGTCGTAGTAGTAACCGGAGAAGCCGCCGTCCTCCATGTAGGTCTTCATCATCCAGACGGCGTAATCGCTCCAGGAGCTCGCCGGGGAGCAGGCGAACATGTTGTTGTGCCGGGTGCCGTTGCCGGGGTAGGTGGAAACCGGCTGGAAACTCCAGTCGGCCCCGAACTCCTCCCAGACGTCGGATCTCGGACGCTCCCCCGGCTTGTAGAACCAACTCTGGGGCAGACGGGTGCGCAGGAAAGGCGCCTCCGGTTTGATCATGTTTTCCTCGGAGGTGAATGTCGCGATGGTGTAGGGATACATCTTCATCTGACGGTCGGCGTGGATCCGTTCAAGTTCCCCCCAGTCGCGGCCCAATTTGGGATTCCGCGCCCGGAAATCCGCGGAGTTGGCGGCATGGTGATGAGTGTGCAGCGAGATGAAATTGAAGGGGTAGGTGAAGAGCTCGAACATCGCCACGCGCTCGTCCTCCCAGTTGGGATAAAGGGGTTTCACCGGGGTGGGATGCAGTCCCATCCGCCAGGTGACGGGGCGGTCCGCCCGCACCGGCACGTTGGCCAGCGCCAGACGGCAGAGAAAATCGTTTTCGCCCGGCCCCGCTTCCAGCCGGATGCGGGGCTTGCGGCTGTCGATGTACAGACCTTTGTGATTTTCGAAAAAGGTGTTGAGGCCCCGGTCGTCGCTGCCCAGCCACAGCGCGATCAGACGGTCGAAGGTCCGCGGCACCGTATAACCGAAATCCTGACAGCAGTGCCCGTACCAGCTCTGGAACTGCCAGGCGTCGGCCACCGGCAGGACCAGTTCCATTTTGTCCACGGCGCAGCCTTTTTTCTGCGGAAGGACTTCCAGTTCCAGCGTGTCCAGCCCGTCGAACTCGACGGTGTGGCGGATGACGCACCGGAAATTTGCGTCCTGCCCCTCGGTGCGGGCCAGCGCCCTGCCCCTGCCGAGCTTGCGAAGCTCCTTGAGCTCCGGGAAGATTTGAAAACGCTTCCCTTCTTTTTGATACTCCAGCAGGATGGGCGCGTACAGAACGGCTTTCCCCTGAGACGTGATCTTTTCGAGGCCCTTTTTGCCGAACAGGAATTCCCGCCCCCACACCGAAACGCGCCCGTCCTTGACGGTCACGCCCTCCTTCCACGGGAAAGGCGCGTAATCCGCCGACAAAGCCTCCATCGCCACGGGTTTGGTGTACCACTCGGGCAGGGGCTTCACGACATAGTCTTTTTCGGCCAGTTCCGCGGCGCCGCGGAAGACCTTGACGACGTACTTCCCCTGCGCGAGACCGGCCGTTTCCACATCGAAGTTCAATTCCGAGGGGGCATCCTGCGGCACGGTGACCGATCTCGACAAAACTTGCCTGCCCTCTTGCGTCCGCAGGCTGAGCGTGAACACTTCGCCCTTTTTCGCGGTGATGCCGGGAAATTCCACTTTGACGGCCAGTTTCTTCGCGATGGGGTTGTTGCGGAGAGTCAATTCCACGTCCTTGCGCTGCAGAAAGGGGATCTGCCGGGCGAGGAGGATCCTGCCGTCGGCCGTCCGGGCCTGACAGGAAACGGCATACAGCCCAAGCGGCGGATCCGGGATCACCTGCCGGAGATCTCTCCCCGATATCTGCTTCACGTTCCCGATGGGCTGAAAACTGGAGGAAACGCCGATGGCGTGATCCGCGACGACCTCCCTGATCTTCGTCGTCTTCTGGACCTTATCCAGGCTCACCATGTAATCCGCGTTCCCGTCCGTTGCCACATTCCAGCCCGTTTTCCCCTTCTCGAGGGTCAGGGCGAGGGGCGAGGAAGTGCACTTCCCCGTCAGGAACGCATCAGTGTTGTCGAACCAGAGTGTGTGGTTTTTCAGGTGCAGGGACCGGCCCTGCAGACGGACGCCCGCGGAAAACTGGAATTCGTCCGCCTCCAGACCGTTCCGCCCCCTGGGCAGGACCGCCTCCACCCGCCAGACGCCGTCCTCATACCGGCTGTACGTCCGGATCCCGGAGTCGAACTTCGCGTCGCGGAGGCAGCTGTTCTTGATCCAGCTGATCTCCTCCCGGGCGTCGTAGACGCAGTTGTTCGGCGCGATCGTCACATAGGTGCCCGCATAGGCCCTCGCCCCCGGCTCCATGGTCTTGCGAAAAAAAAAGGGAGCGATGTCCCCGGAGGCGATCAGAGCCGCATCGTCATTGACGGATGCCGACGAAACGGGCTTGTACGGCGCCTTTTTGCTCCAGTCGCATTCGATGCCGAAATAGAGATTTTCCCCGTCCGAAGAAGAGTAGAAGCGGCAGGGAATATCCGCCAGAAGCCCCGTCTCCTTGGCGATGAAGCCGCTGCAGACAAAGCCGTATTCGCCGAATTTGCCGTCCAGCCGGGAGGGGCCTTTCAGGGGCGGGAAGGGAATGACGTGCAGGGGAACTGCAGCCTGCGTCCCCTTTTCGGATCGCGCCGCCGGTTTTCCCTCCGGCTTTTCCTTTTTCGCCGGGGCGGCGATCCTGCCCTGCTCCGCCAGCTGAAGTTCCTCGAAGGAGGTGCGCCCCTTCACGATCAGCAGGTCCGTCATGTGAGCCGTGCCGTCCAGGACGCCCCAGCCCTGCCGGGCGCCCCCCGTCAGAAGATTCACACATTCCAGTTTTTCCGGACCGGGAAAGTAAAAGGGTTTGCCGGAACCGATCTTCACGCCGTTGAGATAGACGGAAGCCTCGCCGCCCTTGCGCCAGAGGACCGCGATCCGGGCGGGCTCCCCCTTGACGAAGAACCCTTTGGCGCTGTTGGCGATGGCGATGTAGGCCCGGTGGTCCGACATCCGTCCGTTCTGTCCCTGCAAAATCAGCTGTTCGGGCTTGGCGAGATTTTCGCGCCGCATCCGCAGAAGCATGCATGTGTCGCCCGACTTGAATCCCAGTTCCGGCTTGTTGTGGTTCACGAGGCGCGTGCTCATCAGGACGGACTCCTTTTTCATCGACGCGCTCTCGAAATCGATCGGCGTGAGCGTAAAGGAAACGGCGCCCTCCGACCAGTCCCAGACCTCCGCCGGGATCTTCAGTTTCGGCGCGGCATGCCCCTTGCCGCAGAGAAGGCCGTCGGCGGTATATTTCAGGGAACGGGCGTTGGTGTAAAAAGGAGACGCCCCTGCCGTTTTCCCGCTTTTGCGCAAGGTGTCGAAAAGGACGACCCGCTGTTCGACCGGCTCCGCGGAAACGGAGAAAAGTGCGGAAAGACAAAGGACAACTGCAGCTGATCTGGCGTATTTCATGATTTCCTCCCCGGGATCCGTGGATGATCTTCCCCGAGACCTCAGTACGAGCCCGACCCTTCAGGCTCCAGGTCGTTCGAACCGGTATTTTTGATGGGCGACCAGTAGATCTTCTGATTGACCTCGGGATACTTCAAATTGCCGCAGTGACCGTCGAAGAACGCGACGTTGGAGCTGTCGTTGTGACGGATGCTTATCGTGTGATACGTGGTCGTATTGATGGATCCGGTGCGCTCGTATATGCCGGAGCGGGCGTGCCCGGCGTAGCCCAGGCAGCAGTTGTTCACCGCGTAGGGAACGTCCACGTACATGACCAGCTTGCTGTTGTTGTGGAAGCGGCTGATCTCCGACTCCTTGCGCTGCTGCACATAGCTCGACTCGTTGAGGCCGAACGTCCTGTAATTCAGCCCGATCCCCCAGCTGTTGCTGCTCAGTCGGGTACCCGGCTCCGACGGATCACAGCAGAGCACCTCTTTTTTCGCCAGATAGCTCATCTTGATAAGCGCGTTGCCCCAGCTGACGTAGCGGACTCCCATAAAGGTGTTCGAAGCCCGCAGATAATATCCGGCCGAATCGTCCGCATACATTTTGGAGGCCGTCACGCACTGCTTGATGTTGGAGAGACAATTCATGCTTCTCGCCCTTTCCCGGGCCTGCTGGAGCGCGGGCATCAGCATGGCCGCGAGGATCGCTATGATAGCGATGACGACTAAAAGTTCGATAAGCGTGAATTGACGGCGCGGACGGGCGGCACTTTTCGGTTCCAGGATGCTTTTTTCTTTCATTTCCGACTCCTTTTCAAAGAGGGTTGGTGTTGCCATTTCGAAGTGGATGCCCGTTCGACGAGTACGGGCTTGATCATCCGCAGCATGTCCATCCGGTCCGGATGGGCGAGATTGTGGAAGAGCAGGGAAATGGCTTCGTCCAGATGCCCCGCAAGATTCAGATCGACGCCGGTCACGGGGGGCGCGGCAAAGCGGCTTAAATTCGTGTTGCCGATGGAGACCACGGAGACGTCCTCCGGGATCCGTTTTCCTTTTTCGCGGAGCACGGCCATCACGCCGTACATGATCTCGTCCGTGGTGCAGATCACGGCCGAAAAATCCAGGCGGGCGGGATCCTTTTTCATTTCTTCATAGGCGGCGACGATCTGGTCGTTGTTGTGGGACGTCATGTCGACGGCGAAATACAATGCCGGATCGTAGTCGTTGCCCATGCGGGTCATCCACGCGGTCCGCTGGATGGAGAGGATCGAGGCCGGATCGCTGAGGCCGCCCTTGACCGCGCCGCTGGCCAGCGCAATGCGCCTGTGGCCCAGTTTCTGCAAATGGACCATCAGCATGTCGATGCCGACGGCGTCCGCGCCGATGACCGCCGGGATGACGTGCTCCCGGCGCAGAGCGGCCGCGGCGACGAAGAGTTCCTGATTTCCGGCAATGTCCGCGGCGAAATCCCGGTAGGTCGGGATCGTGCCGCAGAAGATCGTCGGCTGACGGTAGTCCACGCACGAGCGCACGAACTCGCGCACGGTGTGCGAAGAGGTGTAGACGAAACGGTACTCCCGCTGCTGCCGCGCCGCCGCCTCCGGGCCGTACTGCTCGAAGAGTTTCTGCACCGCGGCGTTGCACGAAGCGTCGATCACCAGATTCACCGCGTGGTCGCTCCAGTCGCGGGTGATGGGCCGATTGAGATAGGTCCCCGACCCCACGCGTTTGGTGACGAAGTCCGCCGCGATGAGGTCCCGGAAGGCCCGCCGCACCGTCAGCACGTTGACATTGAGTTCCGACGCGACATCCCGTTCCGACGGCAGCTTGTCGCCCACCTTGTAGGGACGGGTGGTCAACAGGTCGATCAGCCGGTCGCAGACCAGCTGGTGTTTGGGCTTGCCCAGTGTCTTTTCGATGGGGCGCATCGGGATCTCCGGAAAATTGATATATATAACACTTTGTGTGGAATATAGACCGCTTCCGAAAAAATGTCAAGGGGCGGATCGAAAAAAAACCGGAATTTTCCCGTCCGGGGGCGAATTTTCCGGAAAAGGCTTCCCCGGCGGGGTTGACAAATCAAAACGCTGTGTGTATATTGACGGGAAAACGCGCTTTGACCGGAAGGGACTGAGAGTGTGATGAAAAAGATTTTGCTTTTCGTGTTCTTCTGCGGGATCCTGCTGACCGTTCCGGGGTGCTTCTTCGGCGGATCGGCGCCGGAGACCCTGGTCTTCGATCTGGCGGGAAAGGCGGGGAAAAAGATGGATCTGCCCTGCGGCGTCCACTTTCTTTTCTTCCGCAATCTGTCGGGATCCGACCGGCGGTTCCTGCTGCGGATGCCGGACGGACGGGTGATCAGCGACGAATTCAGCCGCTGGCTTCTCGATCCGGAACTGATGCTGGAACGGTTTCTGCGGGACAGGATCGGGGGAGAAGGCCCGTCCCCCGTCAGGATCCGCGGCGTCATCACCCGCTTCGAAATGGATCTGAAACGGAACAAGGCGCTCCTCGCCGCGGATTTCGAACTGCGCGACGGGGACAGGACGGCCCAGGTCTCCTGTCTGAGCGAAAAGGATATCAAGGCGGACCCCTTCGACGCCGCCGCGGCCGCGAAGGCCATGGGGCTGTGCGCCGAGGAGGCTGCTTCCCGGCTGGGCGGACACATCTGCGCCTTCGCCGCGAAGAAGCCGCAGGAGTGAACCGCCGTTTCACGGACCGGAAGAGGGAGACCATGAAAAAGATCGCAATGATTTCGGCGGCGCTGTCGCTCCTGACGGCGGGCTGCACCACGTCGGTTTGCCGCCACTACGAAACGGATGCCGTCACGGGCAGCTCGGGCCGCCCCGCCGTGGCTGTGGTCAAGGGCATGAACTGCGGGTATTTCCTCTTCTACTGGATCCCCCTCTGGAGCGGAACGCCCCACCGGCCCAACGAAAACGAGTGGGACCTCTGGATGAACCAGGTCCGGGAAAGGGACATCCGCCGGATGCTGAATCAGCGGGCCTCCCTGCTCGGCGCAGACGACGTGGACGACCTGAAGATCCGCGAGACGAGCCGCGGCTGGTGGACGCTGTGGATCGTCTGGCGGCGCACGATCTCCGGCAGCGGCATCGCCGTCAGAGACCCCCGTCTGCACAAGGAAAAAAAGACCGGAAAGAAACGGCTCTTCCCGGGGCTCCGGACAGGATCGGACCCTTCGGAAAAGCCGTCGAAATAACAAAAAAAGCTCTTTTTAAGGGATCGTGCGCTCCGCGGACTTGCAAAACAGGCCGGGACGTGCTATCTTGTGCCCGGGCATTTTTGCCGTCACGACTTTGAAGTGAGTGTGAGAGTTTTGTTTTTTGAATATCGGAACAAGGGGGAAGATATGGCTCGCAGAGTGATCGTTGCCGGAAACTGGAAGATGAACAAAACCGCTTCCGAAGGACGCGAACTGGTGGAAAAACTCAAGGCGGAGATCGCCGGTCTCGATGATGCCGAGATCGTCGTGTGTCCGCCCTTCACCAGCATCGGCGCCGTGGTCGAGGCCGCGGCCGGCAGTCCCATCGGCGTCGGCGCGCAGAACATCCACTGGGCGCCCAACGGCGCGTTCACGGGCGAGATCTCGGCCGACATGCTCAAAACTTCCGGCGTCACCTACGTCATCATCGGCCACAGCGAACGCCGCCAGTATTTCGGCGAAACCAACGCGACGGTCAACAGCCGTCTCAAAGCCGCCCTCGCGGCGGGATTGATCCCCATCGTCTGCGTCGGCGAGACGCTGGCCGAGCGTGAGTCCGGCCGCACCGAAGCCGTCCTCGCTTCCCAGATCCGCGAAGGCTTTGCCGGGATCGACGCGAAAGAGGCTTCCCGGATCGTCGTCGCCTACGAGCCCGTCTGGGCCATCGGCACGGGCAAGACCGCCACGCCGGACATGGCGCAGGCGGCCCACGCCTTCATCCGCAGCGAACTTCGGGCCCTCTTCGGAGATGCCGCCGACGCCATGCGCATCCAGTACGGCGGCAGCATGAAACCGGCCAACGCCCGCGAGCTGGTCTCCCAGCCCGACATCGACGGCGGCCTCATCGGCGGCGCCGCGCTGGACGCCGGGACTTTCGCCTCCCTGATCCGCGAGGCCCTCGGCCGCTGACCGGACGGGCGGAAAATCACAGGAGAAAAAAATGTCGGTACTGATCGTTTTCCTTTACGCGCTGGTCGTCGTCGTTTCGCTGCTGCTGATCGGCCTGATCCTGATCCAGCCCTCCAAATCCGGGGGCATGGGCGCCGCTTTCGGCGGCATCGGAGAGTCCATGTTCGGCGGCAAGGCCGGCAGTCACCTGACCAAGGCCACGGTATGGCTGACCGCCGTGTTCATGGTGCTCTCTCTGGCGCTGGCCGTGCTCATCGGCCACGGCTACCGGATGGAGAGCTCCGGCTCCGGCGTGTCCCGCGAGCTCGATTCGGCGAAAGACGCCGAGAAGGCCGTTGAGAAAAAAGCCCCCGCCGCTCCGGCCGCGGAGAAGAAAGGTGCCGCAGCGAAGAACGCCGCGGACAAGAACAAAAAATAACACGGGGAACTGCGGATGGACCGGATCGGAAAGACTGTCGCCCTCGCTCTTGCGGTACTGTGCCCGCTGCTCGCGGCCGCCGCACCGGCTGGCATCCAGTTCGGTTCCATCAGGATCCGGGTGAGCTTCGAGCAGACGCCCGTACCGGGCCGTTCCGGCGGAAGCGGCGGCGGATTTGCCTCCGGCGGCGTCTCCTTCGTCAACAAGCGCTGGCTGGCCGTGAACGTCTCCTTCCTCCCCGGCGTTGCCTCCAAGGGGACTTCCGGCGCCAAGGACCCCGATAACGCCAAGGGGATCCAGGGCATCCCGGGACGCTGGCTGGACGACGTCATCATGCACATGTACGTCGCGTTCCCCGTCGAGCGCAAACGGGGGACCGCCGTCTACGGTCTGTTCGAGGGACGCACCGTCTTCTGGTCGGTGCGTCTGGACGGCAGACGCCATCTGGCGCAAATGTTCATCCCGCCCCAGCTTCTCGACCGCTACGCCGCGGCCGCGGGTCCCTCCGGGGTCCGGGAGCTGGCGCTTCCGCTCGCCGAATACCGGGTGATGGTCGAATTCACTGACAGCAGCGGCGCGCTTCTGGGACGCAGTTTCTCGAGTTCGGGGAAAACGCCGCTTGCGCCCTCTTTCTTCAAGCAGATCAAGGAGATACCCGGAGCGGTCGTCGTTCCGGATTCCGTTCTGCCGCGGAACAAGACGCCGTGGGGCCTGCACATGCCCGCGACCTTCGATTACATCAGGGATGACCGCACGGAAGACCGGAAGTAAAGGAAAACAAGACCAGTTTAGCGCAGGGATCTAGAAATGGCAAAGGACAATCGGTTGCTGGCGGTGGACGTCGGCGGAGACAGTTTGAAGATGGCCGAGTTCAGCTTCGGGCCGGACGGCGGCATAACGCTTGACAAGTTCGCCTTCCGCAAACTCGACGTGCCCCAGGACACCGGAGAAGCGCCGGATTTCGCCGGCATCTATTACGAGATGCTGGCTGCCAACGGCTTCACGGCGAAGCAGGCGCGTCTCTCGCTGCCCGCCCAGTCCTCGTTCCTGAAGCTGAGCAAACTGCCTCCCACCCTCGGTTCCCAGAAGGCCATCGGCCGCATCGTCGAATTCGAGGCCCGTCAGAGCGTTCCCTACTCCATGGACGAGGTCGAATGGGCCTACCAGCTCATGCGGCACGCCTGGGAGGAGACCCACGTGGAGACCCAGGAGGACGGCAGCTCCATGGAGGTCAAGGAGTCCCACGAGGAGTTCGAAGCCCTTTTCGTCGCGGTGAAGACCGAAAACATCACCCAGTACACCGACGTGATCGGCGACTCGGGGAAAGAGGTCCTGTCGGTGAACATCGCGCCGATCCCGCTCTTCAACGCGGCCATGGCCACCCAGATCAAGGAGGACGAGTGCGTCCTTCTGCTCAACATCGGCCACCGCGGTTCCAGCCTCATCATCGGCGACCACAACCGGGTGTTCATCCGGAGCATCCCCATCGCCGGCTACGCCATCACGCTGCAGATCGCCAAGGAGTTCGGCATCAAGCCGGACGAGGCCGAGGCCCTGAAGAAACGCCACGGCTTCGTCGCCCTGGGCGGCGCCTACGAGGAACCCGAATCGGAGCTGGCGGCGACGATCTCCAAGATCGCCCGCAACGTCATGACCCGTCTGCACGGCGAGGTCAGCCGCTCCATCAACGTCTGGCGCAGCCAGCACGGGGGGAATCAGCCGACCCGGATGCTGCTGGCCGGCGGCGGCTCCACCATGATGTACATGCCCGATTTCTTCCACGAAAAACTGCGCATCCCCGTGGATTACCTCAACACCTTCTCGGCCATCACCATCGGTCCCGAGGTGGACCGGACCGAACTTCAGGCCGTGGCCCCCATGTTCCAGGAGCTGATCGGCATGAGCATCCGGCACGCGTTCAGCTGTTCTCTGGAGATCACGCTGCTGCCCCGGTCGATCCGCAAGCAGAGGGAGCTGAACCGCAGGAAACCTTACTTCTACGCCTCGGCGGCGGCGCTGGTGCTGTGCCTGTCGATCTTCGCCGTCGGCGTCAGCATGATGCTCTCGTTCAACCGCCAGCGCGTCGACCGGGTGAAACAGGCCGTCGCGAAGACCGACGCCAAGCGGCAGGAGATCTCCCAGCTGACCGGGCGTCTCGGCGGCGTCAAGGGTTCCTTCGACGAGACCCAGCGTCTCTTCGGCGAGCGCAACATCTGGACGGAGGTGATCGCCGAACTCCAGAGCATGATGCCCGACACCATGTGGCTGCTGACGCTGGAAGGCGTGGGCGACCAGCCGGAGCAGAACCGGGACAACCCCGAAGGCGGTTCCGGCAATCAGGTCTCGGGAACGGCGGAGTTCCAGCGTTTTGCCGCGTCCGCCGATCTCACCGAGATCAAGCGTCTGCACATCCGGGGATGCACGCTGGTCCTCAAGGACCGTACGCTCCAGGAGGAGGAGCTGAGGTCGAAGATCGCCAAGTCCAAGTATTTCGCCTCTGCGGAGATCTCCTCCCTGAGGCAGCCCAACGAAGTGAATCTGACCGGGTTCGATATGTTTCTCGTTTTGAAAACGCCGATCAAAAAATAACGGAGTCATGAGGCCGTGAACCGCTTTGTAAAACAGAACATGTTGCTCATCAGCGTGATGAGCGTATCGTCCGTGATCATTCTGGCATTGATCATCTACTCCGGCATCGTGTACTTCCAAATGAGCCAGTGCATCTCCGAGACGGAAGATCTGCGCAAGAAGATCTCCGACCTCATCGCCGCGTCCCCCGCGCCTGTCGACGGGAACAAGCCCCTGATCGAAAAAGACATCGAACTTTATACAAAACTCAACACCGCCATCAGTTCCCGGATCGGCCGCCCCTATCAGAAGGCCGCCGACCGCTTCGTCGAAGTGCTGATGGGCGTGAAAAAAGGCGAGAGCATCGAAGAGGCCCGCAAGAAGTTCGTCGACGAGTACAACGAGACCGTGGGAAAATTCGACGACCGGCAGGCCGACCAGACCATCGAATTGAGAAAACTGGAGCGCAAGTACGCACGGACGCTGGGGCCCGCCCTCACGGCCTTCAAAAAGATCGTCGAACCGCTGACCCAGGAGCCCGATCTTGACAATTACGCCGAGGAGTTTGCCTTCTTCACCATCGGCATCCCGCGCAAGATGCAGGGCCGGCGCGATCCCGGCAACGATTTCCTGATCTACTGCCGGAAATACCGGGAGAAACTCGTCCAGATGCTGGGCGCCAAGATGCGTCCCGAAGCGGATTCCCTGGGCTTCCCCTTCTTCGGCGAGGGCGGCACCACGGTCGCGGTCACGACCGCCTCTCCCGAGGGCAGTGAGGGCCAGACCGCTCCCGCGGGCCCCTTCCGCAGGGAGGATATCCCCCGCATCGCCCGTCTCTGGGACATCATCGGCGACATCTGCCGGAGGATCAACTCCGTCGCCGGCGTCAAATCGCTGAATTTCTTCCGGATCCGCGGCATTGCCAACGGGGCGTACGACAACACGTTCGTCGCCCAGGGCAGTTACGTGGTCTCCCACTACTCCTTCGAGGTGGTCGCGCCCCTGAAGGACATCCGGGCCCTGGCCGATGCTTTTTCCTATGACCCGGTCATCGGCCGCTTCTACGTCGTGCGGAGCGTGTTCATCTACGCGCCAGAAACGGAGGTCGCCTCGGCCCAGCAGCTGCTGAACCCGCAGTCGGCCATGGAGGCCGATCCCGAGAAGAAGGACAATCCCGCGCCGGTCCGGCGCCGGGGCCGCCGGGGCGCGGTCGTCGAGGAGGAGCCGCAGGCTTCCGCCGAAAAGGACAAGGAAAAGGAACTTCAGGCCAAATGGCGCGAGGAGTTCGAAAAGCGCGAAAAGAGTCTGCCGTTCTACCAGCGCAGCGGTTACGGCGACGTCAAACTGGGCGGCGTGACCGACTTCCGGGCCGTGTTCGACGTGGATCACGTCGAGCTCGGCGGACTGTATTAGAGTCTCCATGGAGGAATGAATCGTGGATTTCCTGAGCAAACATTACGAAAAGCTGATCCTGATGGGGATGCTTCTGTTCTTCATTTTCGCCATGATCGACGTCATGAGCATCGCCTCCCAGACCGGCGAGGTCAAGGACAGCGACTTGCGCATCCCCACCCGCGAGCCGGACTACAAGCCGCAGGATCCGGCGAAACCCGAGTTTCAGGTGTCCGCCATCCGCGAAAAGGGCAAGCTGGTCTGGCTCAAGGGCGCCAGCAGAGAAAACGCCAAGGGCGCCGCATTCTACAGTGATTACACCGACTTCCCCGGTCTGGCCGTCTGCATGGTCGGCAAGAAAGACGAAAACGACAACAAGGTGGAGGGCTGCGGCATGCTGATCCCCCGTTCCTATTTCTCAGGCAAGCCCTGTCCCAACTGCGGACGCATCCTGAAAGCTCCGCCCGACAGACCCAAAATGCGCCGCAACGTCATCACCGCCGACGACTCCGACGGCGACGGCATGCCCGACACCTACGAGAAATCCCACAACTTGGATGCCAGCAACCCCTACGACGCGCTCTACGACGCCGACGGGGACGGTTTTTCCAACATCTTCGAGATGGAGCAGAACACCGATCCGACCAACGCCCGCAACCATCCGCCGCTCTGGTACCGGCTGCAGTTCGACGCCGTGCGCCGCGTCCCGCTGCCGGTGAGTTTCCGCGCCCTCAACGACAACAAGCAGACAGACCCGGCACGCTGGGATCTTCAGATCAACTTCAAACAGAAGAACGCCCGCACCGGCAAGGTGACGGAGCGCACGGCCATGGCCCGGCTCAACGGCACGATCCAGATCGAGGGCCGCCGCTACCGGATCAAGAAGGTGGAGCGCATCCTCAGCGACTCCTCCGGCGGCGCCCGCAAAAAGGAACAGCCCGTGGTCGCCGGAGGCACCGTGAAGGAGACCGAAGAAGACAAGGCCCAGGATCTTTCGAAGATCTACCTCGAAGAGGATCTCAATCCGTCCCAGAGGAACAAGGGGCTCACTCCCGACAAGCTGGAGATGCAGATCGGCAAGACCGCGTACTCCTCCGACCGCCGTCCCATTTTCGTGGACGTCGGCATGCCCAAGGGGAAACGCGGCGAGCCCGTGGTGGTCCGCCAGGGCGAGAGATTCAGGATGGGGAACTATCAGACGGGAATGACCGACTACATCCTCGACTCCTTCGACGAGAAGAAGATGGTCGCGCGTCTGAGACTGGCCCGGGCGAGCGGCAAGCAGGATCCGCTGAACGACGAACTGGGCAAACCGATGATCGTCACCCGCGAAGGCGCCATCCCGGAGGACAGCCGCGTCATCGAACCCATCGCCGGGACTCAGCCCAAGGCAGAGACCGGCGTGGAACAGGAAGAGGTCCGGCGCGACACCCGAAAGGATCAGAATCGGCGCAGAAGGTAAGTTTTTTCGCGAATATGCGGCAGTTTTTTCCGCCGCCGATTTGATATATGGCAAAAGTGTATGTAAATTAAGATATGAACGGATTTTGAATCAAGGGGGAAGGTGGTGTTTCCAATGAGGCGGATGAATTTCTTTCCGGCCGCGGTCGGGATCCTGCCGCTGCTGCTTTTCATGCAGACTGCCGGCGCGGCCGACAGTCCCGGTTCCGTGCGCAACCTGAAGGCGGTGCGTCCTTACCGTGAACCGGAAGAGGTGATCAAGCACAGGCAGCGGATACTCAAAGTCTACGCAGCCCAGGATGAGAGGCTCAAAAAAGCGGATGAACTGCTCAAGCAGAAAAAATACAAGGAGGCCCTGGGAGTCTGCGAGGAAGTGATCGCCGAGCTGGAGCTGGAGCTGGCGTCCGTGAAAAGTCACGCGGCCCAGTCCCGGCTGGACACCGTCAGGAAGCAGGCCGCCGACATCCGGCACCAGTGGGGCGCCGATCTCCTCGGCAAAGCCCGGCTCGCCGCCGCCGACAAGCGCTATGACGACTGCATCCTCATCGCCGTTCAGGCCGCAGAGGTCAGTCCCGGTCACAAGGAGGAGGCCAATGCGCTGGCGGACTACGGCCGCGGCATGAAGAGGGCCGACAAGAAACGGGACGACGTCTCCCTGAAGAAAGCCGCCCCCTCCCGCGAGGAGCAGCGGAAAGCGTTTGAACGCCTGATCGCCGAAGCGAAGACCTATCTGCGCAACGGGAAGCTTACGACAGCCCGCGAAACGGTGGAAAAGGCCTTCGTCATCGATCCCTACGACAGCGAGGCCATCTCGCTGGCCGGCGAGGTCTACCGTCAGCTGTTCAACGCCGCCGCCCAGCGCCGCAAGAGCACCTTCGCGGCGGTCATGGCCTTCGCGGCCTGGCAGTGGAGCGAGCCCACGTTCAATCTGGTCTCGGCCAGCCGCATCCCCCGCGGCGAAAAGCGGAACGTGGGAGCCGACAGCGAAAAACTCAAAAACATCCGTTTCGCCGGATTCCACTTCGACGACGCCGATCTGCCGGCGGTGCTGACCTACATCCAGGACCGCAGCAAGGAGGGCGATCCGGAGAAGGACGAGCGCTACAAGGGCGTTTCCGTGGGCCACATGCTCACCCCCGAACTGGCGGACAAGATCCGCGTCACGCTCTCGCTGGACAACGTTTCCCTGGCTTCCGTGCTGGAGTGTCTGAGCCTCGTGACCGGACTCAAATACGAAGTCAGCACCCGGAACAACTACACCAGCATCAACTTCGCCCCGCTGGCCAATGAGATGATCCGGCACTCGTGGGATACGCCCCGCAACTTCTATCAGGTGGTCACCGGCAAGGAACCGGCCTCCGTGGCCGAGCGCATCGGCGGCGACAGCGGCGAGACCGCCGGTCCCGTGGTCGTGCCCAAGGTGGGCGACGATGCGACGCCGGAGACCGACGACGACCCCAGCAAAGGCCTGGAAGGCCGGCAGAACACGGACATCACCCGGGAGGAACTTCAGAACTACTTCTCCGAGCGCGGCGTGGATTTCCCGCCGGGCAGCTCCATCTACTACAGCTCGCGCACCAACAAGCTGACCGCGACCAACACCCGGGAAAACATCTTCAAACTGGACGAGCGCATCGACCAGATCGCCGCGGCCGTGAAGCCCCTGGTGATGATCGAACTCAAGGCATTCGAGATCTCCGAGAACGATTATCAGGATCTGGGGTTTGACTGGACCCTGGGCACCATCGGCAAGAACATCTCGGGCAGCGAGGGCCAGATCAACGGCGACGGCTGGCTCCTCGGCCCCGGCGTCAACGCCCTGCCGAACAATCCGCTGGCCATGCTGCGCGGCGGGACCGCCGACAACGATTCGAAGACCGCCGTCATCAACAACTGGAACATCTTCCCCTCCCTCTTCGGATCGAAAAACCCCTTCGGATCGGACATCCCCCTCAACATCAGTCTGACGGTCAACGCCCTCGCCCGCAGCGACCGCACCGAGACGCTGACCGCGCCCAAGGTCGTCACCCAGGACGGTCAGGCCGGCACGGTCTCCATGACGACGACCTATTACTTCCCGACCTCCTGGGACGAGATCGAGATCGAGGTCAACTCCACCGACAGCCAGATCAACTACAGCATCACGCCGCCCCAGCCTGAGTTCAGCGACGACGGGGAGTCCCTCGGCATCAAGTTCACGGTCGTGCCCAAGGTCTACAAGAACCGCAACATCGAACTCAAGATCAACCTGAGTCTGTCGAGCTACGTCGGTCCCGACAACTACGAAGTGACGGCCACGATCAGGCAGAACGTCGGCACGCTGCTCGAACCCAAGACGAGAACGACCACGCAGACCTACACGATCTGGCGTCCCATCGAAAGCCAGCGCGCCCTCGACACCGTCGTCGAAGTCACCGACGGCGAGACCCTCGTTCTGGGCGGCATGGTCGAGAACCATGCGATCACCCGCGTGGACAAGGTCCCCATCCTCGGGGAACTTCCGCTCATCGGACGTTTCTTCCAGTCTCAGGCCGAAAATATGGACCGGGCGAATCTGCTGGTCTTCGTCACCGCGCGGCTCATCGACGACCACGGTGTGCCGATCAAGCGAAACTTCAACAACGGTCTGCCTGAGTTCAACCGATAAGCATGACGATGGAGTCTCTCAATATGTGTCAAAAGTCTGAATGGGTTTTTCGGGGGGTGCTCGTTCTTGCGTTCTTCGCGGGGACGGCGCTCCGTGCCGCCGACACCAAAACCGCCCCCGGGATAACCCCGGCCCAGCGGGAGCAGCGCATGATCGTCAACCGCGTCGATCACGGCCGGCAGGAGGTCGAACGCAAGGGCGACGATCTTGTCCGCGACGCCAACTTGAAACTGGCTTCGGGCAGTTACATGGAGGCCTGCAGTCTCTACCGCAGCGCCAAGGTGGAGTTCAAAAAATTCAACTCACCCTATTTCAGCCGCAAGATCTCCTTCTGCGACAGCCAGATCGCCCGGTGCTACTATCTCCAGGCCGAGGACGCCATGCGGGAGGCCGACGCCAGTTCCCAGCGCGGCGATTTCGAGAAGGCGATCAAGCTCTGCCAGGAGGCCCTGAAATACTGCCCCGAACAGGCCGACCGCCTCGAGGCTCTCATCGTCCAGTACGAGAAACGCAAGAACTACGCCGCCGAAAAGGACAGCGTCAGCGCCGACCGCCTTCTCCCCAACCGGAAGAATCAGGATTATCAGATCGAAGTCCTTCTGGAGCAGGGCCGCAAGCTCGTCTCCGCGGGAGATTTGGGCGCTGCCGTCCGCAAATATCAGGAGATCCTGCTGATCGATCCCTACAACGCCGCCGCCGTCAAAAGTCTCGAGGGCGTCTACCGCCGGATCGGCAACATCGGCGTCAGAAGATTCGCCGCTTCCCAGAGGCGGGGGATCGCCGAAGCGGAGTGGAAATACTCCCTCCCCAGCATACCCGAGGACGACGGCAAGGGCAGCACCGTCAACATGCTCGAAGACGGCAGCAAGAAAAAGGAGACGACGCCCTCCAACGCCCTGGCTCAGAAACTCGAAAAGATCATCATCAAGGAGTTCTCTTTTGACGACATCCCCGTGTCGGTCGTCATCAACCACCTGCGCGAGCTGACCAAACAGCACGATCCGGCCCACATCGGCGTCAACTTCGTCTATCTGCCCAAGAACGTCGTTCGCCTCGACGCCAAGAGCGCCGAGGGCGGCACGTCGACGCCGGGCGCCGGCGGCGAGGGCGGCGAAGCCCCCGCGGCGGCCGCACCGGCTCCTGCGGCGGCTCCCGCCGCGGCCGAGGGCGGTGAAGGCGGCGCGGCGGGCAACGAAGGCGCTGCCGCCGAACCGCCTCCGGAGAAGACCGTGAGCTTCAGCCTCAAAGACCGCTCGGTCATGGAAGTGCTCCGCAAGTTCAAGGAACAGTACGGGATCAAGTTCAAAGTGACCGATCACTATGTGATCATCGCTCCGGAGAACGTCTCTCTCGGCGACATGGAGACCCGCGTCTTCAACGTCGAGATCAAGGATTTCACCTCCAACGAGGCCCTGAAGAACAGCCTGGTCGAGAACAACATCTCCTACGGTCCCGGGACCAGCGTCGTCTACGACAAGAACCTGGGCTGCGTCTACGCCACCAATACGCTGGAAAATCTCGAGAAGACCGAGAAATTCCTCGAAGAGGAGTACAACAACGCCGAACCCATGATCCAGGTGATGCTCAAGGTCGTCGAGCTCTCCCAGAAGGACCTCAACGAGCTGGCTTTCAACTGGCAGTACTCCGTGAACGCAAACACGGCCACGACCAATGCCGACGGCGACCTCAAGACCCAGACCATCATCGGCGAAAGCAACAACAACCTTCTCCGCTACTACCGTCCCAAGGACGCCCAGACTCGGTACAACGGCCCCGTCGCGGACTCCCAGCTCAGCTACGTGTGGCAGAACAGCGACGGGACCCGCGTGGTCGCCAGCATGTTCGCCCTCAACCAGGCCGACAGCGGCGACGTGCTCTATTCTCCCCGGGTCACCGTGCGCAACAACCAGCTGGGCACCGTCGTCATGAGAACGCTGCGTTACTTCCCCGAAGACTGGGAAACCGGCGACGATGAAGTCAGCGATACCCTGACCATCCGTTCGTCGCCCCAGCCGTCTCTGGAAAAAGAGACCTATCTGGGCGTCAGGATCCAGTTCCAGCCCAAGATCATCGACGACCGCGTCGTCGAAGTCGCCGTCAAACTGCCCCCCATCAAAACCTTCGTCGACTGGATGGTGTTCGATGCCCGGCAGATCAAGATCGACGGGACCCTCGACGACGGCGAATACTACAAGATGCCGATCTTCAACGAACGCGCCATCACGACGGCGGCGCGGGTCTACGACGGCGACACGGTCCTCGTCGGCGGCGTCGCCACGGATCTCACCAAAACCTGCTGCGACAAGATCCCGATCCTCGGCGATCTGCCTCTGGTCGGACGGTTCTTCCAGTCCCGTTACACCGAGGCGGAGAAGGGAAATCTGCTGATCTTCCTCTCCTGCCGGATCGTCAACCCCGACGGCAGCGCCAAGTATCCGGAGGGCAAGCGTCCCAACGGCGTCGTGAATTTCGGCAAGAATTTCTGAGGTCTTCTGCGGTACGTTCTTTCCCGCGGGAAGCGGGCGGTTTCGAAAGGGATCCCGCCTCCGCGGGATGTGTTTTTTCAGGGAGATGCGAAAAACCGGTCTCTCTTTTTCCGGTTTTCCGATCTTGACTTTTTGGAGGAAAGGTATGATCACACTCAAAACAAATTTCGGCGACATCGTCATCGAACTCTTCGAAAAGGAAGCCCCGCTGACGACGAAGAATTTTCTGAAGTACGTCGAGTCCGGCTTCTACCGTGAGACGTTGTTCCACCGGGTCATCCCGGGCTTCATGATCCAGGGCGGCGGCATGGACCGCGCCTTCAACCAGAAACCCACCGGCGCCCCCGTCAAAAACGAAGCGGCCAATCAGCTCTCCAACAAGCGCGGCACCGTCGCCATGGCCCGGACGAGCGTCGTCGACTCCGCCACCAGCCAGTTTTTCATCAATCTGGTCGACAACGATTTTCTGGATTTCCGCGCGCCCACGCCCCAGCATTACGGCTACTGCGTGTTCGGCAAAGTCGTTTCCGGCATGGATGTCGTGGATAAGATCGCCGGCGTCGCCACGGGCCGGCGGGGCATGCATGCGGATGTTCCCGTGGAAGATGTCGTCATTCTCGATGCGGTGAGCGAGTCAAAATGAAACTTTTCGTCATCGGTCTTCTGATCCTGCTGGGCGGCTACGCCGTCTACGGGCGTTTCGTCGAAAAAGCCCTCGAACCCGACGACCGGGAGACACCGGCCGTCTCCCTGCGCGACGGCGTGGATTTCATGATCCTGCCCCACTGGAAGAACATGCTGATCCAGCTGCTCAACATCGCCGGGATCGGTCCCGTGATCGGCGTGATCCTGGGCATCAAGTTCGGCGTCATCGCCTTCGTCATCATCCCCGTCGGCAACATCATCGGCGGCGCCGTCCACGACTTCCTCTCGGGCATGATGTCCCTGCGCAGCGGCGGCGCCAACCTGCCGGAGATCATCAAAGAGAACATCGGCAAAAGGTTTTCCGTGTTCTTTTCGGCATTCATGATCTTTCTGCTGCTTTTGGTGGTCGCCGTCTTCATCAACGTCCCCGCCCAGCTGGTCGGCGGCATAATCCCCGGCCGTTCCGTCTTCTGGATCGCCGTGGCGGTGATCTTCGCCTACTACATCGTCGCAACACTCTTCCCCGTTGACAAGATCATCGGCATGTGCTACCCCTTCTTCGGCGCGTTGCTCCTTCTGGGAACGCTGGCGGTTTTCTGCGGAATGATCGTCAAACTTATCAACGCCCCCCAGCTGCTGGATGAATCCGCCGCGTTCAGGGAACGCATGTTCTCGGCGGAAAAGGGACAGCCGATCATCCCCATGCTCTTCGTCACCATCGCCTGCGGCATCCTCTCGGGCTTCCACGCCACCCAGAGCCCCATCATCGCCCGCACAATGGCCAGTGAAAAACAGGCCCGCCCCGCCTTCTACGGCATGATGGTCGTCGAAGGATTCATCGCCATGATCTGGGCCGGTGCGGCCCTCATGATCTACAACCTCTTTCCCCAGCTCATGGCCAAAGTGCCGGGCAAGGTGCTGGGCGACATCACCGGATTCTTCCTGGGAAAATATGCAGGGACCATCACCGTCGTCAGCGTCATCATCCTCGCCGTCACCAGCGGCGACACCGCCATGCGCAGCCTGCGCCTGAGCCTCGCCGAGATCGTCCGCATGCCCCAGAAAAAAATCGCCAACCGGGTGATCCTCTGTCTGCCGCTCATCGTCATCGTCGCGCTGCTGCTCTGGTGGTCCAACCTGAGCGCCTCCACCTTCAATCAGCTCTGGAACTACTTCGCCTGGGGCAATCAGGTGCTGGCCTCGTGCACCCTGGCCGCCGGAGCCATCTGGCTGGGCGTCCGGAACAAAAGCATCTGGATCGCCTGGCTCCCCGGAGCCTTCATCTCCTTCGTCGTCATCACCTACATCCTCTGGATCTCCCCCGCCCACCACGGGCCCGCGGGCGTCGGACTTGATCTCGACTATGCCTATCTGCTGGCCGGTTTCGTCGTCGTCATCCTGACCATGATGGTCCGTGAAAGGATCGATGACCTCAAAGGAGACTTGAAACATTGAAGATCGCCCTCGGGATCTTCGTCTACTTCCCCTTCGGCGGTCTTCAGCGCGACATGATGAAGATCGCCGGAGAACTGGCCTCGCGCGGCGCGGAGGTGACGGTATTCACCGGCGAGTGGCGCGACGACGCACGGCCCGAAAACATCCGGGTCGTCGAACTGGACGTCGACGGCGGGACCAGCCACGCCCGGGCCGTCGATTTCGCCCGCAAATTCCGCAAGGCCGCAGCGGATGCCGACGTCCGCGTCGCCTTCAACCGCTTCGGCGGGTGCGAATTCTATTTCGCCGCCGACGACTGCTTTGCGGCCGCTCTCGAACGCCGCAGAGGAGCCTTTCTGCTGAAAATGCTTCCCCGCTACCGCGTGTTCTCTTCCCTCGAAAGGGAGATCTTCTCGCCAAAGTCCTCCACGAAGATCCTCTACATCGATCCCCGCCAGCGCGAGGAGTTCCGGAAAACTTACGGCACGCAGGAGGAACGCTTCTTCTACCTCGGCCCCGGCAACGGGCCGGAGTTCGACGTTCCCTCTCCCGCCCTCCGCAAGGAACGCCGCGCCGCCCTCGGGATCCCCGAAGATGAATTTGCCGCCCTCTTCATCGCTGCCCAGTGGCAGCTCAAAGGCGGCGACCGCATCCTCGCCGCCTGCGCCGCGCTCCCCCCGGAAATACGCGCCCGCCTGCGCCTGGATTTCGTCGGCAGCGCTCCCGATACAGCCCGCCGCGCCGCCGAAAAACTCGGCATCGCCGACCGCTGTCATTTCCGCGGTCCCCGGCGTCACGTCGAGACTTTTCTGCAAGCCGCCGATATCCTCCTCCACCCCGCCCGCAAAGAGGCCGCGGGAAACGTCATCTCCGAAGCCCTCGGCTGCGGCACCCCCGTCATCTGCTCCGGCCTCTGCGGCTTTGCTTCCCTCGTCCGCGACTCCGGCGCCGGGATCGTCCTCCCCGAACCCTTCGACGAAAAAATTTTCACACAGGCGATCCGGGACTGGTTTTCCCGCCGCGAAGAATTTGCCTCCCTCGCCCGCCGGGCCGCCTCCGCCCTCCCCCTCCGCGGCCGCGCCTCTTCCGCCGCCGACCTCATCCTTTCCCGATAAGGGCTGTGGGAACCGGGGGAAGGGAAAACCTCTTTTCCACGTGAAAAGAGGTTT
>Ga0310696_10002255_pt1 | contig 25972 bp, 18 predicted proteins | sample AusTroGonzalo_MG_4_FD_203885 | JGI IMG/M metagenome (GOLD analysis project Ga0310696, IMG submission 203885) | Bovine rumen microbial communities from tropical cattle in Woodstock, Queensland, Australia - Gonzalo_02 (v2) (version 2) | ecosystem: Host-associated > Mammals > Digestive system >...
TTGTGGAACGGGCAGCAGGCCACATAACTGGCCCCGCGGCGCTTCAGCGTCACATAATCACTCACCACATCCACGATCTGCGCGGTGTCCAGAATCAGATTGACGGTCTCCTGCGGTATCACGACGCAATCTCACATAGGAATTTGAGCCGCACCAGCCGGACTTCGTGTTCATAATAGTCCGGCCCCAGGGCATCGATGGCGGTCTGGACGTCGTCCGACGTCGCATCCTCCTTGAAATAACGGTAGATATCCTCCACGATATCCTCGTCGAGATTCTCCTCGATATAATAATCCAGATTGAGCTTGGTGCCGCTCGAGACGATGGCCTCGATCTCGCCCAGCAACTCGTCCATATCCATTCCGCGCGCCTCCGCAATGTCCTCCAGGTCCATCCGGCGGTCGATGCTCTGGATGATGGCGACCTTCGCGGCCGACTTGTTGGGGGTCGACTTCACCACGAAGTCGTCCGGCCGCTCGATCTCGTTCTCCTCGACGTATTTCTTGATCAGGTCGATGAACTCCGCACCGAACTTGCGCGCCTTGCCCTCACCCACGCCCTGGCAGTTCTTGAGCTCCTCGAACGTGACGGGGTAGATGATGGACATATCTTCCAGGGCGGGATCCCCGAAAATGATCCAGGGCTGCAGTTTCAGCCGCTTGCCGAGATCCTTGCGCAGGTCCTTGAGCATCGCGAGCAGCACGGGATCGCCCGCACCGCCGCCGGCACGCATCGCCACGGCCGCCGCGGCCGCCTCCTCGTCGTCCTCATCGTCGCCCCCGTTGCTGGCGAACACGCGGTCCTCCACCAGCTTGAGCTCCCAGGGATTCTCCAGGAACTTCCGGCCCTGGTCCGTCACGTGGATCAGGCCGTAGGTCTCGATCTCCTTGACGAGCAGGTGGGCGATCAGGCCCTGATGGATCACGGTGCACCAGAATTTGTCGGAGTGGGCTTTGCCGGCGCCGAAGAACTCCAGTTCGTCGTGCTTGTAGGACTTGATCAGCGAATTGCTCACGCCCGCCAGGATGTTGGCCAGGTGGTCGAGCTTGAAGTGCTCGGGCAGGGCTTCGATGAGCCGGATGACCAGCTGCATCTCCTTCCGGCCGTCGAAAGTTTGCTTGGGATGGATACAGTTGTCGCAGCAGTGGCAGTTGTCTTCCGGATAATCCTCGCCGAAGTAATTGAGCAGCAGTTTCCGGCGGCACTGGCTCGACTCGGCGTAGGCCAGCACCTCCGAGAGCAGCTGGCGGCTGATCTCCTGCTCGGCGATGGGCTTGCCCTGCATGAATTTCTCCAGCTTCTGGATATCCTTGTAGCTGTAGTAGGCGATGCAGAGGCCTTCCTGCCCGTCACGGCCGGCGCGGCCGGTCTCCTGGTAGTAGCTCTCGATGCTCTTGGGGATGTCGTAGTGGATCACGAAGCGGATGTCCGGCTTGTCGATCCCCATGCCGAAGGCAATCGTGGCCACGATGACCTGCACCTCCTCCATCAGGAACTTGTCCTGGTTTTCCGCGCGCACGCGAGCCTCCAGGCCGGCGTGGTACGGCAGTGCCTTGATCCCGTTGATGCAGAGCAGCTCCGCCATCTCCTCCACCTTCTTGCGGCTGAGGCAATAGATGATGCCGGACTTGCCGGGATGCTGGCGGATGAACTTGATGAGGTCCTTCTCCGGATCCACCTTGTCGCGGATCTCGTAGTAGAGGTTGGGGCGGTTGAAGGAGGACTTGAACACCGCCGCGTCGGGAATGCCCAGGTTCTTGAGGATATCGCTCTGGACCTTGGGCGTGGCGGTGGCGGTCAGGGCGATGATCGGCGCCCGGCCGATCTGGTCCACCAGCGAACGGATGCGGCGGTACTCCGGACGGAAATCGTGTCCCCACTCAGAGATACAGTGCGCCTCGTCCACGGCGTAGAAGGAAATCTTCACCTCCCGCAGCAGCAGGACGTTCTCCTCCTTGGTCAGCGACTCCGGAGCCACGTACAGCAGCTTCGTCTTGCCGGCGAGCAGGTCGTCCCGGACCTCGTCGATCTGCTGGCGCGTGAGCGAGGAGTTCAGGAAGTGCGCGATGCTCTCCGAACCCGCCACGAAGCCGCGCAGCAGGTCCACCTGGTTCTTCATCAGGGCGATCAGCGGGGAGATGATGATCGCGGTCCCTTCCATCACCAGAGCCGGCAGCTGATAACACAAGGACTTGCCGCCTCCGGTGGGCATCAGGACGAAGGCATCACCCCCTCCAATCAGGTGAGAGATGATCTGTTCCTGGTCCGCCTTGAAGGCGTCGTAGCCAAAGAATTCTTTGAGCGTCTTGTGGATCAGTGCCGAATCGGGTTTCATACGGGAATCAGTCTAAGGTGTGGATGGCCAGGCCGGAGCGGAGTTTCGGCTCGAACCAGGTCGTCTTCGGCGGCATGATGTTGCCGGTATCGGCAATACCCATCAGCTGCTGCATCGAGACCGGGTAGAGGGCGAATGCAACCTTCATCTCGCCGGAATCGACGCGGCGCGAGAGCTCGCCCAAGCCGCGGATACCACCGACGAAGTCGATGCGGTTGGAGGTACGCAGGTCCTTGATGCCGAGGATCTTGTCGAGCACCAGGTTCGAGAGGATGGTCACATCGAGCACCCCGATCGGATCGTTGTCGTCGAACCGGCCGGGCTTGGCGGTCAGGCTGTACCAGACGCCCTCGATGTACATGGAGAAATTGTGCAGGCAGCACGGGTGGTAGATCTCCGAGCACTGGCAGTGGCAGGGGTATTCGCACTCGCATTTGCCGCCGTCCTTCGTGCAGTCGCATTTGCATTCGACGATGAAGTCCTCTTCGAGGGCTTTGAAGAAGTCCTTCGTGCTGAGGCCGTTCAGGTCCTTGACCACGCGGTTGTAGTCGATGATCTTGAGCTGGCTCTCCGGGAAGCAGACGGCCATGAAGAAGTTGTACTCCTCATCGCCGGTATGATTCGGGTTCTGGGCCTTCTTCTCCGCGCCCACGCGGGCTGCCGCGGCGGTGCGGTGGTGGCCGTCGGCCACGTAGAAGGCGTCGATGTCGTTCGTGAAGATCTCCGTGATGCGCGCGTTGACCGCGTCGTCGTCAATCACCCAGAAGGTGTGGGTGAAGTCGTTCTCGTCAATGAACTTGTATTCCGGCGCGCCGGCCGCGGTCCGGGCGATGATGGCGCCGAGCTCGGCGTTGTCCTTGAACGCGAAGAAGACGGGCTCGATGTTCGCGTTCTGGATGCGCACGTGGATCATCCGGTCGTCTTCCTTGTCCTTGCGGGTCAGCTCGTGCTTCTTGATGATTCCGTTGGCGTAGTCGTCGGTGTGGGCGCAGAGGACGATGCCGTACTGCGTGCGGCTGCCCATCGTCTGGGCGTAGACATAATATTTCTCCTTGTCCTCGCGGACCAGCCAGCCTTTCTTCTGCCAGGTCTGGAAATTCTCCACCGCGCGGTCGTAGGTGCGCTGCTCGTGCTCCCCGGCGATCGGGTCGAAATCGATTTCGGGTTTGGTGATATGAAGCAGGGACTTCTCCCCCGCCATTTTCCGGGCTTCCTCGGAGTTCAGGACATCATAAGGCGGCGCTGCGACCTCCGTCACAATGCCTTTAGGCGGCCGCAGGGCCGCAAACGGTTTCACTCGTACCATATTAATACAAATACTTTATTCGAAGATACTGATTATTTATCAAATCTCCAAAAAAGAATCCAAACAAGAAGGCCGCCCGGTTGGGTGGCCTTTTGTCTATTCGTTTTCGTCGTAGAGGATCTCTTCCTCCTCCTTGTCTTCATCCTCCTCGTCGTCCCCTTCTTCCTCCTCGAAATCGTCGTCGTCCTCATCGTCTTCGTCGTCCTCGCCGCGGCGCGCTTCGCCCGGCAGGTGGCGTCGCTCCTCCGGCAGGTCTTCGAAGGCGACGTAGCCGTTCTCAAACTCGAGGGGGATGGGGCCCTTGGTTTCGACAATGCGCGGGGAAGCGGTGAACTCCGGCGTCTCGCCCTCCAGGGTGATGATGACGCTCTTCTTGGAAGCGATGTCGTAGAAATACACGAAACTGGCGACACCCGCCTTGATCGTGTCGGCGATCGACACGTTGTCCACGGCGCCGAAGCCGATGTCCATCAGGGCATAACGGGCCAGCACGTCGCCTGCCGCGTCAAGCGCCTTGAAAAGGATGGGCTGATCCATCGGGAACTCGAGATCGGCACGCAACTGTTTATGGAAGGTATATAGGGAATTCTCGCCGTTGACGAGATAGACCCGGTAGAAGCCTTTGATACCGGCGAGGGTGACTCTGTATCTGTAATTCATATTGCGAAGATACGAAATATTCACTAATTTTGATTCGCTGATGGAAGCAAAAGACACATATAAAAGCATCGCCGCACCGAGCGAGGGGCTGTTCAAGGACAACGGCAGCCGGTTCATCGCACTGGCCTGGCCCGTGGAGAGCGAGGAGGAGGTCAAGGGGATCGTCGCGGCGCTCAAGAAAGAATACCACGACGCGCGCCATCACTGCTATGCCTACCGGCTCGGCCTAGGCGGAGAGCCCTGGCGGGCGAACGATGACGGGGAGCCTTCCGGTTCGGCCGGACGCCCCATCCTGGGGCAGATCGATTCAGCGGGCCTGAGCGATATTCTGGTCGTGGTGGTGCGTTATTTCGGCGGCATCAAACTGGGCATCCCGGGGCTGATCCGCGCATACAAGACCTCCACCGCCGACGCGCTTTCGAACGCGCGCGTTGTCGAAAAGGTGGCCGGACGCTGGTACAGCCTGCATTTCCCGTACGACACCCTCCCGGCAGCGATGAAACTGATCAAGGAGATGGACCTCCCGCAGCGGGAGCAGTCCTTCCAGGCGGAATGTTCCATCCAGGTCCGGGTGCGGCAGTCGCTCGAGCAAGACTTTTTGGAACGTATCGAAAAAATAGGTATCTTTATAGGCTGAAACCTTACAAAAGAACCATGGGCAAGAAACACATCTTCAATGCCGGGCCGTGCCTGCTTCCGCAGGAGGCCATCGACAACACCATCGAGGCGCTCAAAGACTTCAAGGGCACCGGTGTATCCCTGATTTCCATTTCCCACCGCACCAAGGGCTGGGACGAAACGATGGACGAGTGCCGCGCACTCTGGAAGGAACTCCTCGGGATTCCCGAGGGCTACGACGTCGTCTTCCTGGGCGGCGGCGCCAGCCTCCAGTTCCTCTATGTCGCGATGAATTACCTGGAGCACAAGGCCGGCTACCTTGAGACCGGCGTCTGGGCCAAGAAGGCCCTCAAGGAGGCCAAGGGCCTGGGCGATGCCTTCGCCGTGGCCAGCTCCGCCGACAAGAACTACTGCTACATCCCGAAGGGCTACGAGATCCCCAAGGACCTGGATTATTTCCATATCACGACGAACAACACGATCTACGGCACGGAGATCCGCGAGGACATCGACTGCCCCGTTCCGCTCATCGCCGATATGTCCTCCGACATCCTCAGCCGCCGCGTGGACGTGAGCAAGTACACCCTCATCTACGGTGGTGCGCAGAAGAATGCGGGCCCTGCCGGCGTGGCTTTCGCCATTATCAAGAAGGACGGCCTCGGCAAGGTGAGCCGCTACCTCCCTACGATGCTCGATTACCGCGTCCATATCGACAAACTCTCGATGTTCAACACCCCGCCGGTCTTCTCCATCTTCGTGATGAACGAGACCCTGAAGTGGCTCAAGGGCATCGGCGGCATCGACGCCATCCATGAGCGCGACGTCAAGAAGGCCGAAGCGCTCTACGCCGAAATCGACCGCAACAGCCTCTTCACCGGCACCGCCGCCAAGGAGGACCGCTCGATCATGAACGTCTGCTTCGTGATGGCCCCCGGCCGCGAAGAGCTGCAGGACGAGTTCCTGAAGTTCGCGACCGAGCGCGACATCGTGGGCATCAAGGGCCACCGTTCCGTCGGCGGCTTCCGCGCTTCGCTCTACAACGCCAGCACCCTGGAAGATGTGAACGCCCTCGTCTCCGCCATGCAGGAATTCGAGAAAATCCGCGGCTAGCCCTATGAAAGTTCTCGTCGCCACCCAGAAGCCTTTCGCGGCCGCAGCGGTCGCAGGCATCCGCCAGATTGTCGAGGAAGCGGGCTACGAACTCGCCCTGCTGGAGAAATATGCGGACCAGGCCGACCTGGTCGCCGCCGTCGCTGACGCCGATGCGCTGATCGTCCGTTCCGACAAGGTCACCGCCGAAGTGGTCGCCGCCGCCCCGAAGCTCAAGATCGTGGTGCGCGCCGGGGCCGGCTTCGACAACCTCGACCTCCCCGCCTGCACGGCCCACAAGGTCGTCGCCATGAACACGCCCGGCCAGAACGCCAACGCCGTGGCTGAACTCGCCGTCGCGCTGATGATCTTCATGGCCCGCACGCAGTTCACCCCAGCCACCGGTTCCGAGATCCAGGGCAAGACCCTCGGCATCCAGGCCTTCGGGGCCGTCGGACGCCTGGTCGGCGCCAAGGCCGCCGCGCTCGGGATGAAGGTCAAGGCCCTCGATCCCTTCCTGACCCCGGACCAGATCCGCGCAGGCGGTGCGGAGCCCGTCGAGACCCTCGAGGAGCTCTACACCGGCAGCGACTACGTGTCCCTGCACATCCCCGCCACCCCGCAGACCATCGGCAGCATCGGCTACGACCTGATGATGAAGATGCCCAAGGGCGCTACGCTCGTCAACACCGCCCGCAAGGAGGTCATCGACGAAGCCGGTCTCGCCAAGGCCCTCACGGAGCGTCCGGACCTCAAGTATGTCACCGATGTGGCACCGGACAACCTCGCCGCCCTGCAGGAGCAGGTGGGCCTGCGCGTCTTCGCCACGCCCAAGAAGATGGGCGCCCAGACCGCCGAAGCCAACCTCAACGCCGGCCTCGCCGCCGCCCGCCAGATTGTATCGTTCTTCAAGGACGGTTGCACGAAGTTCCAGCTGAACAAGTAGGGATTCGCCGGTCAAGCCGACGAATGACGATAAATAAGAAAGCCGCCCGGTTGGGCGGCTTTCTTTATTTCTTCTCCTCGACGGGAGCGGGCTCGATGTACGGAGACACGTGATCGAGCTTGACGTTGAAGATCAGCGCCTCGTTGGGGCCGATGCCCTGGTTGCCCTCCGGGCCGTAGCCGAGGTCGGACGGGACAAAGAGGTCAATCTGGCCACCTTCGCCGATGTAGCGGAGGCCTTCGGTCCAACCCGGGATGACGCGGTTGAGCGTCAGGCGGATCGGCTCGCTTCCTTCCGGAGTCTCATCGAAGACGGTACCGTTGATCAGGGAGCCCTTGTAAAGCACCCAGACGGTATCGCGCGGGCCCGGCTTCACATCGTTGCCCGGATCGATGATCCGGTACTGCAGACCGGACTCCGAGGTCACGACGCCGTCCTTCTTGCCATTGGCCTCGAAGAACTTCTCGGCCTTGGCCTTGTTGGCCTCGGCCAGACCGGTGAGCCGCTTCTCCACGAAGGCGTTGAAGAGGGAATTCATCTCGTTGGGGTTCACCTTGAACTGCTTCAGGAAGGCGGGATCCATCTGGTTGCCTTCCGCATAGGCGAAGTCCTTCATACCCTTCATGATTTCGCCCCAGTTCAGGTCCGTACCGAAGTTGTAACCCTTGATGAAGGAGCCGAAATTGATACCGAGCAGGTAGCTCACGGAATCAATCTGCGACTTGGAAGGCTGGAATTCTTTGGGGAGCTGCTCCCCGGCCGGCTTGCTGTTGCAAGCCACCACGGCAAGTCCAATTAGCAGGACTGCAAAAAACTTGTTTGCTTTCATCGTTATTGAAAATTAAAAACTTAAACTCTATAGTTCCCACGCCAGGCCGGACGCGCCCAGGATGGCGGCGTCGGACTCCTTCAGCTGGGAGAATACAATCTTGATCTTCCCTTTCCAGATCTTGAGGAGATTCTCCTCCATCGCCTTCTTCATCGGCTCATAGAGGAACTCCTTCGCACGGGCCAGGCCGCCGAAGAGCACGATGGCTTCCGGCGAGCTGAACGCCACGAAGTCGGCGAAGCTCTGGCCCAGCAACGCCCCCGTGTACTCGAACAGGCGCAGCGCCAGCGCATCCCCCTGCTTCGCAGCATCGTAGATGTCTTTGGAGCTGATGCTGTCGAGTTCACGCAGCAGGGAAGGCTCGTCGGTCGCGGAGAGCCATTCCGTCGCCGTGCGGGCGATGCCCGTCGCGGAGCAGTAGGCCTCGAGGCAGCCGGTCTTGCCGCAGCCGCAGGTGCGGCCGTTGTTGCGGACCACGCAGGTATGGCCCAGCTCGCCGGCCAGGCCGTCGTGGCCATAGACCACCTTGCCATCGATTACGATGCCGCTACCCACGCCCGTGCCGAGGGTGATCATGATGAAATGCTTCATCCCCCGGGCCGCGCCGTAGGCCATCTCGCCCGCGGCGGCGGCATTGGCGTCGTTGGTCAGCGAAACCGGGATGCCGCCCAGGGCTTTGGACAAATGCTTGCCCAGCGGCACGCTGTGATGCGCCGCCCAGGCGATATTGGGGGCAAACTCGATGATGCCCGTGTAGTAGTTGGCGTTGGGAGCGCCCACCCCGATGCCCCGGATCTCCTCCATGCTGTGGCCGGACTGGGCCACGCAAGCCTGAATTCCTTCGGCCAGGGCGGCGATGTACGCCTCCGAGTCCTCTCCGTACGTGTCCGTGCGGATGGCGTTCTGGGCGAGCACCTCGCCCCGTGCATCCACGACACCGATCTTGGAGGTCTGGCCTCCGATGTCCACGCCAACGACAAATACCTTCTCCATATTATTCGACAGGAATGTCTTTGTTCACGTTCTTGCTGCCCCACATCGCATAGTAGAGGATGTAGGCAAGCATCGCGATGACCAGCCAGTAGCTGTTGATCACGCCGATCTTCGGCGAATTCGCCATCGCTTCCTGGATCAGCGGCATGATGCCGCCACCGACCACCAGGGTCATGAAGATACCGCTGGCCGCCTCGGTATATTTACCCAGCCCCTCGACGGAGAGGTTGAAGATGCCGCCCCACATGATGCTGGTGCACAAGCCGCAGGCCGCAATGAAGATGCACTTCACGGGGACGTCCTTCCCGCTCAGGGTGAAGGTCGAAGTCTCCGGCATGAAGATGGCGATGGCGAGCAGCAGGATGGCCACCGCAGAGACCACGGAGAGCTGCATCTTGGTGGACACCTTGCCGGAAATGGCGCTGGAGCCGGCCCGGCCGATCATCATCAGCAGCCAGTAGACGGAAGCGAGCGTTCCGCCGACCGCCGCCGACCCCTTCGTGAAATCCGTCACGTAGAAATTCAGCTCCATCGGGATGCCGATCTCGACACCCACGTAGAAGAAGATGGCGATCACACCCAGCAGGCAGTGCCGGAAAGCCAGCGGACTGCGCTCGAACTTCGGCTGCTCCTTGCCCAGCGTAGGCTCGGGGATCTTGACGCCCCGGATCACGAAGAAGGAGATCGCGAAGACGGCGATGCCGATGAAGAGCAGCGGCGCGACCGCGCTCATGTTCGTATCCTTGGTCACTTCACCCACCAGCAGACCCGTCAGAAGCGGGGTCAGCGTCGCGGTCAGCGAGTTGCAGGTGCCGCCGATCTGGATGAACTGGTTGCCCTTGTTGCCGCCGCCGCCGAGCAGGTTGAGCATCGGGTTGACGACCGTGTTGAGCATACACACGCAGAAGCCGCAGATGAAGGCACCCAGCAGGTAGATGAAGAGGTTCAGGGTCACGTGGATGTCCTGGGAAGAGGTCTGCTTGATACCCTCCACCCACGAAGTCGTCTCGTAATTCTTGTACGTGAACACTTCGGTACCGGATCCCACCAGGCTGGAAAGATACTGGATCAGCAGGCCCACGATACCCACGATCAGGGCCGTGAGCGCCGTTTTCTTATAGCCGTACTTGATGAGCATCTTGCCGGCCGGGATACCCATAAACAGGTAGGCCGCGAAGTTCATCAGGTTGCCCCAGGCCTTGGCGAAGGGGAAATGTTCACCCCAGATGTTGCCGAAGGGGGCGCCCATATTGGTGACGAAGGAGATCATCGCGAAGATGAAACACATCGTCACGACCGCCACCATATTCACTTTTTTCTTTTCCATAAATGGTATTGATTATTAGTATTTTCCGTTATAGTGAAGCCAGATTTTTCTCATTGAGCAACTGCTTGCCTTCAGCGGTGTAGGCGTAGGCGATGCGGTCGGCATAGTGCTCCTCGACCTTGCGGCGCACGATCTTCATCGTGGAATTCATCATCCCGTTGGCGATCGAGTAGGCCTCGTCGCAGACGATGACGGCCGCCGGCAGCCAGCGGTCCGGGAAGAGGTCGGCGTGCGGGCCGCCCGTCTTGTAGCTGTCGATCTCCGCCTGGATCTTGCGCAGCATCGCTTCCTTGCCCTCGCGGGAGGCCGGGTCGAGCCCCTCTTTCTTCACGAAGTCGGCGAGCGCCTCTTTCTCGGGCACCAGCAGCACGACGGTGTAGGGATTCTGGTTGTTGTGCAGCACCACCTGGGAGACGAAGCGGGACACCTCGGGGAGGCTGTCCTCAAACGCCTCCGGCGAATATTTCTCGCCGTCGGAGCTGATCAGCAGCGACTTGAAGCGCCCGACGACATACAGGAAGTCGGTATCGAAGGGGCAGATGTAGCCCATGTCGCCGGTATGCAGCCAGCCGTCGACGATGGTGTCGGCCGTGGCCTTGGGGTTCTTCCAATAGCCGGCCATCACGTTCTCGCCGCGCACCACGATCTCGCCCTTCTGGCCGATGGGGACTTCCTGGCCGTTCTCGTCGCAGATGATGCAGTCCATCGGGCGGACGATGCGGCCGGAGGAGCCGAAGATGGCGTGGCCCTGGGAGTTGGCGCAGATGATCGGCGTGGCTTCCGTGAGGCCGTAGCCCTGGAACATCGGCATCCCGACGGCGCAGAAGAAGCGCTGGAGCTCGATGTCGAGCAGCGCGCCGCCGCCCACGAAGAACTTCATCCGGCCGCCGAAGCTCTCGCGCACTTTAGAGAAGATCAGCTTGTCGAAGAGGGCCATCAGCGGTTTGCGCCAAAAGGTGCCGCCCGTGCCGCGGTTGTAGTATTCCTTGTTGTAGGCGATGGCGTTCTTCACGGCGAAGTTGAAGAGCTTCTCCGTCGTGGCGCCCTTGGCCTTGATGCCGCTCTCGATGTTCTTCTTGAAGTTGCGGGCGAGGGCCGGCACCGACAGCATCACGTGCGGACGCGTCTCGCGGATGGCGACGGGAATGTTCTTGAGCGTGGCGAGCGCGTTCTTGCCGATGGGCACAAAAGCGATCGAGCCGCCGTAGAGCATCATCGTGTACATGCCGGCGACATGCGCGAAGCAGTGGTCCAGCGGCAGGACGATGAGCATCACGTCGTTTTCGTTGACGGAAATGACGCTGTTGCCCTGGGCGACGTTGGCCGTATAGTTGCGGTGCGTCAGCAGGATGCCCTTGGGGTCGGCCGTGGTGCCGGAGGTGTAGCTGATGTTGGCGTAGTCGTCGGGGCCGACGGAGCGGTAACGGGCCACGAAATCGGCCTCCCGCTCCGCCAGGAAGGCGTCGCCCATTTTCTGCACCTCGGACATCCGGATCTCCTTCTCCTCCAGGGTGTCATAGCCGAAGGCCGTATCGTCGAAGACGATCACTTTCTGTACGGCCGGGCACTGCGGGAGGATCTTGCGGATCTTCGGCAACTGGTTGCCGGAGACCAGGATCCACTTCGAATCGGAGTGTCCGATGCGGAAAACCAGGTCTGCGTCTGCACCCAGGTTGACCGAGAGGGGCACGTCGGTCGCGCCGGCATAGAGGGCGCCCAGCTCGGCGAGGATCCACATCGCGCGGCTTTCGGAGAGGAGGGCGATCTTGTCCCCCTTCTCCAGGCCGAGGGCCATCAGGCCCGCGCCGATGCGGTAAGCCTCCCGGCGGGTCTGCTCCTGGGTGATTTCCTTCCAGACCCCGTCCACCTTCTCGCGCAGGTAGGTGTGGTCAGGAAACTGGTGGGTATACTTCTCGACGAAGTCGATGATGGTCGGGCGTGCCTTATTCTCCATATGTTTCTTTGGCGTTCGGGGTGAAAAGTCCATATAACTGCGCGTCGATCATATCGGTGACCTTCGCGAAATCTTCCGGATTGTTGCCGAACTTGATGTTGTCGGCGTCGATGATCAGCAGGTTGCCAGGGTAATCCTTGATCCAGGCCTCGTATTTCTCGTTCAGGCCGGTCAGGTAGTCGATGCGGATGCTGCGCTCGTATTCGCGGCCGCGCTTCTGGATCTGGGAGATGAGGTTGGGGATGCTCGAACGCAGGTAGATCAGCAGGTCGGGATTGCCCACCAGCGACATCATCAGGTCGAAGAGGTCGGAGTAGTTCTCGAAATCGCGGGTGCTCATCAGGCCCATGTCGTGGAGGTTGGGGGCGAAGATGCGCGCGTCCTCATAGATGGTACGGTCCTGGATGATCACGTCGTCGGTCTTGGCGATCTCGACGACATCCTTGAAGCGCTTGTTGAGGAAATAGATCTGGAGATTGAAGGACCAGCGCTCCATATCCTCATAGAAATCAGAGAGATACGGATTAAAGTCGACCGATTCGAACTTGGGAATCCAGCCGTAGTGGGCTGCCAGCATCTTGGTGAGCGTCGTTTTGCCGCTGCCGATATTTCCTGCTATCGCAATGTGCATACTCTATGTATTAGAACTTACAAAGTTAAGAGAATTATTTAAATAGTCCGAAGAGTTCGGCGTCAATCTTGTCCGTGATGAGGGAGAAGTCCTCCGGCCGGTTCTCGAAGTCGAGCCGGTCGGCGTCGATCACCAGCAGCGGTCCGTGGTAGCGCGCGATCCATTCCTCATAGCGGTCATTCAACCCGCTGAGGTATTCCAGGCTCATCGACTGCTCGTAGTCACGGCCCCGCTTGCGGATCTGGTCGACCAGGTGCGGGACGCTGCAGCGCAGGTAGATCAGCAGGTCCGGCGGATTCACCATCGACATCATCAGGTGGAAGAGCTGCATGTAGGTGTCGTAGTCGCGGTCGGAGAGGTTGCCCAGGTCGTGGTTGTTGGCCACGAAGATCTCCACGCCCTCGAGGATGGTGCGGTCCTGGATGATGACGTCGTCCGACTTGGCGATCTCCAGCAGATCCTGGAAACGCTGGGCGAGGAAATAGGTCTCGAGGTTGTAGGACCAGCGCGGAATGTCCTTGTAGTAGTCCTCCAGATAGGGATTGTACGTCACGGCTTCGTATCTGGGCGTCCAGCCGTAATGTTCTGAAAGCTTGCGGGTGAGGGTGGTTTTGCCGCAGCCGATGTTTCCAGCGATTCCGATGTGCATGTCCGTTGATTGGCTATCACACAAATTTAACATAAGTTTTGTAATTTTGTCCTGACAAACCCGCAAAGATATGCTCAATATCCGCTCCGTCACCTTCAACCTTCTCCAGGAACGCTGCTACATCCTCTGGCGCGAGGGAGGCCGCTGCGTCGTGGTCGATCCCGGATGCTACAACGCCGCCGAGCTGGACACCCTCGATGCGCTGCTTTCACAGGAAGGCCTCACACTTGAAGCCATCCTGCTCACCCACGGCCACTTCGACCACATCTTCGGCGTCGGGCCGCTGCAGAAGCGCCACGGAGGCATCCCGGTGTATATGCACCCGGCAGACAATGTCCTTCTGAACTACAGCGCCGATATGGCGGAGCGCCTCGGGCTCACCCCGCCGGCCATCGATTTCAGCTGGACCGGCATTCAGGACGGACAGTTGCTGGAGGTCGCGGGCCTGCAGTTCGAGGTTATCGCCACCCCCGGCCACACCCCCGGCGGCGTCTGCTACCTCGACCGGGAAGCGGGCATCCTGCTTACCGGCGACACCCTTTTCGCCGGCTCCATCGGCCGCACCGACTTCCTCTACAGCGAATACGACGACGAGATCCGCTCCATCCTTGAGAAGCTCCTCCCCCTCGACCCCGCCATCCGCATCTTCCCCGGCCACGGCCCCTCCTCCACCATTGGCCAGGAGCGCACCGGGAACCCCTTCCTGGAGCCGTTCAACGAGCCAAACGAAACCACCGACCCCAATCTGGAGCCGGTGGTCATTCACGGAGTTTAAAAATCCTATTTCACTTCCGTCCACTGTCCCGGGACGAGGGCGGAGACCTTGTCGTCGTACATCGCCTCGCAGCTCACAGCCGGCAGGTAGAACTTGCCGGGGTAAGTGGCGGTGAGGCCGGTGGTGATGGTCACGCTCTGGCCGCCGCCGAGGTCGAAGAAGCTGTACACGCGGTCGTCGCGGATGTCCTGGTAGGTGACACCGGCGGGATAGCTGTAGTTCTCCTTGCCGATGCGGTCGTTCTGGATCTCCCAGCCGGACGGGAACTTCTGCGCCAGGGCGAGGTCACGCACGTAGGCGGAGCCGGTGTTGGTCACCGTCACGACGGCCTTGAAGTTGCGGCCGCGGGAGAGGGTGTCGACCTTGATCGGCTGACCGTCGGGACCGACATAACTGACCTTGATGGACAGGCCGGAGGACTTGGCCTTCTCGGTGCCCGCCTTCGGCGTGCCGGTCACGGCCACCACGGCGTGCAGGGTACCGCTGCCGGAATTGGCCACGTTGACCTGCGTCTTGCCGATGGCATCCTTCGGCAGGTCGATCTCCTGGCGGATGATGGACTTGGCGGTGCTCATCTTGTAGCTCTTCTCCGGACCCTTGACGTTGGCGTTCACGCCGCCGCCGGCAATGGTGCGGGCGTAGTCACAGATGGCGTAGAGCGACCAGGCCGTGGCCTGCGTGCTCATGTAGTGCTGGGCGTCGTTGAGGCTGGCCGCCACCTTCTCGGCGAGCTCAAAGGCGGTCTCCTTCTGGCCGGTGAGGATGGAGGTGCGCAGGGCGATGGCCATGTTGCGGTCCTCGCTGCCGTACCAGTCGTAGTAGTACTGGCCGGAGGCCTCGAGGTAAGGGAGCCCGTTGGTGAGCGTGGTGGCCACCTGCTTCTTGCCGTCGCTGGCGAAGGCGCCCGCGAGGAGCCACACGGCGCTGCGCGGCATCTTCTTGGCCTGCTCACGCAGGAGGTTCATCGCGCTGCGCTGCGGCTTGCCCGCCGTAGCGAGGGCATAGAGGCCGTAGGCGCGGACGATGTCGTCTTCCTTCTTGTTGCTCACCACGCTGTTGGTCAGGTAGCGCACGAGGCCGGACTTCAGGTCGGCCGGCACGGCGTAGCCCTGGTTCTCCGCCTCCTGGAGGAAGTGGAGGGCGTAGGCGGAACCGAAGGAGGAAGAATAGTTGCTGCCCGGCCAATAGCTTAGCGAGCCGTCCGGACGGCGGAAGCTGTGCAGGCGGTTGATGGCTGCGGTGACATTGCGGGCGCTGCGGGCCACGGTGTTGTCGTCGCACTCCATCACCTGGCTCAGGTAGAGCTGCGGGAAGGCGGCGGAGATGGTCTGCTCGACGCAGCCGTACGGGTACTCGATGAGGTATTTCAGGCGGCGGCCCAGGTCGATCGCCGGGATGGAGGAGAGCTCCACGGCCACGGAGTTGGTGCCGGGCAGGCCGAAGAGTTCGGCCGTAGCGTCCTGGTTCTTGCCGGCATCGAGCAGGAAGGACTGCACGCGGGTGACCGGCGGGTTCTGGTTGAGCACGTCGATCTCGACGCGGCTGACCGACTTGTCGGAGCCGGACTGGGCCGTGACGGTCACATGGGCGATACCGGTCCGGTCACCGACCTGGACCTTGAAGTACTCGACCTGCTGGCCGGCCTTCTGGATATTGGTCTCCAGCGAGGACTCGCCCTGGACGCTGAGCAGGTCGTCGGTCTGGATGCCCAGTTTGACCTTGCCCACGCCGTCCTTGAGCGCGATGACCGTGGACGGGATGAGGATGGTCTCGCCGACGCTGAGGGTTCTCGGAAGCGTGGCCTGGACCATCACGGGCTGGGTCACGTTGACATCCTGCGAGGCGCTGCCCTGGGCGCGGCCGTCGGTGGCGATGACCATCGCGCGCAGCGCGCCGATGTACTGCGGCACCTCGACGCTGTGGGAAGCGGTCTTGCCGGCCTTCAGTTCGAAGGGACCGAGGTAGGCCACCACCGGCTTGAAGCGGTCGGCGCCCTGGCGCTTGAGCACGCCGTTGCTGCCGTCTTCGTCACCACCGATCGCAAAGAGCTGCTCGATGTGGCCGCCGTAGGCGCCGATGACGGAATCATATTCATCCCAGGTACGCACGCGCAGGGCCTCCTTGGCGTAGAAGGCGGACCAGGCGTCCGGGGTCTTGAAGCCCGTCAGGGAGAGGAGTCCTTCGTCCACGAGGGCCACGATGTAGCTCATCGCGCGGCCGTTCTGCTCCTTGACCTTGAAGTTGAGGGTGGATTCCGGCTTGGTCTCGGCCGGGATGTCAAGCACCGGCTCGAGGTGGGAGCTGGGATCCTCCACGTTGATGTTCTTCACGCCGTAGAGGCGGATCGGGGCGTCGTTGTGGACGTTGCCGTGCGGCTGGATCAGGGCGATGGAGGCATAGGCGTTCGGCGTCATCTCCTTGGTGATGGGGATGCGGATCTCCGTGCTGCCTTCGAAGCACTGCACGCGGCGGGTACTCAGGATCTGGCCGCCCTTCTCGATGGACACGAGGGCGCTGCTGCCCGGGGCGGAGGGGATCGTGATGCGGGCGGTCTCGCCGACGGCGTATTTCTCCTTGTCGATCAGCATGCTGAGCTGCGTGGAACCGCCTTCGGAGGCGTCGGACGCTTCGCTCTGGTTGACTTCGCAAAGCATCGAGGTGGCGTGGCCGCCGCGGGTATCCGTGACGCGGATGTAGTAGAGGCCGTAAGGGGCGTCGGCCCAGTCATAGCTGAAGCTGGCCTTGCCGTTGGTGGTGGAGAAGGTCTTCTCGTAGAGGAGCTCCTTGCTGCGGCTGGCCATATAGTCGGCGATCTCGCCGGAGGCATCCCACCACCAGCTCCAGTTCACGTGGTAGATCTCCGCGTGCAGGCCGGAGGTATTGGTGGCCTTGCCGTCGGGATCGACCGTGGCGACTTCGAACTTCTGGGACTTGCCCGCCTGGATGTAGCGGTCGCCCCACTTGTCTTTCTGGAGTTCGGTCTTGATGCCGACGTAGTTGCTGAACGGAGACATCGGGATGCTGGCGTAACTGGTGCTGAAGTCGCCGCCCGGCTCGAAAGCGCGGAAGGTGAAGCCTGCGTTCAGCATACCCGGGGTGGTTGCCTTGTTGATGTCCACCTGGGTGCTGATGCCGGCCTCGCCGTTCTCGCCGGTCTTGAAATCATTGTAGGAAAGGGTCTGCTTCTCGAAGGAACGGGCGTCGTCCTGGAAGTCATAGTCCTCCCAACCCTTGAAGCGGGTGGTGGCGGAGGAGATTTCCAGGTCGCCGTTGACCTTGAGGTCACTGCCCGGAGCGCCGTACAGCCAGGCGACGGAGAGGTCGAAGCGGCTGTTGTCGCTCGGATAGGAGGTGATGTAGCCCTCCGGGAAATGCATCTGGATGTCCAGCTTGTTGGGCTTGATGGCCTCGACGCGGAGCGTCTTGCTGAAGGTCTGGCCGCCCAGGCTCACGTCCACGCGCCAGCGCCCCGAGGGGGCGTCTTCGGCCGTCATGAACGGGAAGTGGTACAGGTTGGTGGCGTTGGTCTTGGCGCTCAGCGTCTGGACGAGCTGGCCGTCCGGGTTGCGCAGCTGCGCGGTGACGGGATGGCCCGCCGGAAGCGGCGTATCGTCGAAGAGGGTGACGACGCTGATGTGCAGCGTATCGCCCGGGCGCCAGACGCCGCGCTCCCCGAAGATGTAGGCCTTGATGCCGCCGTCGTAGGTGGTGCCGCTGACGTCGAAGTTGCTGGTGGAGAGGGCCTTCTCGTTCTTGAGGTCGAGGTAGGCGTACTGCTTGCCGCTCGTGGCCACCACGAAGCTGGCGTCCGTCTGGGCCGGGAAGGAGACCTGGCCGTCGCCGTTGGTCGAACCTTTGGCAAGCTCCTGCTGCGCGAAGCTGTAGAGCTTCACCTTGGCGCCGGAGACCGGCTTGCCGGTCAGAACGTCGTAGGCGAACACCTCCGTGGCGTTGTCGCCGCGCTTGGCGATCAGGACCAGGTTGCTGGCCAGCAGATCGACGCTGCGCTCCTCGTAGGTCTCATAGTCGCCGAAGGAGCTGTCGCTGTCCCAGAAATCTTCCTCCACGAGGGGTTCGCGGCCGCGGATCTCGATGTGGTAGATCGCACCGGGTTCCGGCTTCACGAGTTCGTCGAGGCTCAGGCCGTAGGTTTTCCATTCGCGGATGTGGTCGGCATCCTTGTCGCCCAGCACAAGGGTCGTGTCGGCGATCACCGAAGCGACCTTGTACAACTCGTAACGCGTTTCGTAGCTGTCCAGCTGCAGGAACTGCAGGATGTTGTTGCTGAACACCTTCTTGACACGCACCTGCGCCTTGGCGTAGGAAACGGAGCCGAACAGCAGGTCCAGGCTGCCCTTGGACGGGAGGATGGAACCCTTGCTGATGAAACGGATGGTCGGGACCTCGGGGTCAATGTCCTCGGCCGCAGAGGCCGCATTGTCGCTCGGGAGAGCCATGGCAGTTTCACCGCGGACGGCGGAAACAGCCGGGCCGGAGGCCTTTTTGACACCCCCGCCCTGGCAGGCATAGAAAAGGGTCGCCGCGGCGGCCAAAGTGAGGAAGAAACGGAGAGTTTTCATAGGAAATTACTACATTTGTTCTAACAATGGGCAAAGATAAAAAAAACTGGCTGATTTCGATACCCTTTGCGCTGATTGTTTGGTTTTTGTTCTGCCTGCCGCACAATCTGTTCAAGGTACCCCTCAGCGCCACGGCCGAATCGGCGGACGGGGTGCTTCTCGGTGCGCGCATTTCGGCGGACGGGCAGTGGTATTTCCCGCCGGCGGACCACGTGCCCGACAAATTCGCCCGCTGCATCGTGACCTATGAGGACAAGCGCTTCTGGTGGCACCTGGGCGTGGATTACCTGTCGGTCGGCCGCGCGCTGGTCCAGAACCTCACGCGGGGCGAGGTGGTCAGCGGCGCCAGCACCCTGACGATGCAGGTCATCCGCCTGAGCCGACCCGGCGCGCCGCGCACCCTGCCGGAGAAGCTCTACGAGATGGTGCTGGCGAAGCGCCTGGAGATGCGCTGCTCCAAGCGGAAAATCCTCCTTCTATATGCTTCCAATGCCCCCTTCGGGGGAAATGTGGTCGGCCTCGAGGCCGCCGCCTGGCGCTATTTCGGCCGCAGTGCCGACGACCTGTCCTGGGGCGAGAGCGCGATGCTGGCGGTGCTGCCCAACGCCCCGGGCCTGATCCACCCGGGCCGGGCGCGCGAGCGCCTGCTCCAGAAGCGGAACGCCCTGCTGGACAAGCTGGAGCAGAAAGGCTACATTGAGGCCACGGAGTGCCTGCTGGCGAAGGACGAACCCCTCCCGGAGAAGCCGCTCCCAATGCCCGACCTCGCCTACCACCTGCTGGAACGCTGCCGGCGGGAACAGGGTGACGGGCCCTTCCGCACCACGCTCGACGCCACGCTGCAGCAGCGCGTAGGCGCCGTCGTGCAGCGCCATTTCGACGTCTACCGCACCAACCTGGTGGACAATATGGGCGTGCTGGTGGTGGATGTCCACACCGGTGAAATCCGGGCCTACTGGGGCAACACCCGCGGCTGCGCCCCCCGGGTGCGGGGCGGCGACGTGGACATGATCCCGGCGGCGCGCTCCAGCGGCTCCACCCTCAAACCCCTCCTCTATGCGGCGATGCTTGACGCAGGCGAGATCCTGCCTACGTCGCTGGTGAAGGATACGCCCTACAATTACAACAATTTCTCCCCGCAGAACTACGGGCGCAGCTTCGACGGTGCCGTGCCGGCCCACGAGGTGATCGAGCGCTCGCTCAACGTCCCCTCGGTGCGGATGCTGGAGCAGTTCGGCGCGGACCGGTTCCTGGGGATCCTGCAGCAGATGGGCTTCACGACCATCGACAAGGATGCCGACCACTATGGGCTCTCGCTCATCCTCGGCGGCGCCGAAATCTCCCTGCAGACGCTCGCCCGGGCCTATTACTATCTGGCGGCGAAGCTGGCGGGAGACCCCGTCTGCGAAGAACTGGCGTATCTGTCCGACACCCGGCGGGAGCGCCTCCCCGCACGCCGCATCCCTGTCAGCCGCGCCGCTGCGTACCTGACCTTCGACGCGCTCTCCAACGCCAATCGCCCCGAGGAGGAAGCCTCCTGGATGGATTTCGCGACCGGGCGGAAGATCGCCTGGAAGACGGGCACAAGCTGGGGCAACCGCGATGCCTGGAGCGTAGGCGTGAACCGCGACTGGGTCGTGGCGGTCTGGGTGGGCAACAGCGACGGCGAGGGCCGTTCCGGCGTGACGGGCGTTTCCTACGCCTCGCCGGTGATGTTTGACGTCTTCTCCGCCCTGCCCACGTCGTCATCCGCCGGCTCGACCGGCGGATCTCATGCCTCTGGAGGCTGGTTCACCCGTCCCGCCGAGGAAATGACGCAGATCGAAGTCTGCCACGAGAGCGGCTTCCCGGTGAGCGACCTCTGCCCCCAGCGCGACACGATCTGGGTGCCGGACATCGAAGAGCAGCCCGACATGTGCCGCTACCACCGCCTGGTCCACCTCGACGCCGAGGGGCGCTACCAGGTCAATTCCAGCTGCTGCCCGCCGGAGCAGATGCGCGCCGAGGTGCGCTTCGTGCTGCCGCCCGCGCAGGAGTGGTACTACATGAAGAAGCACCTCGACTACAAGCCGCTGCCGCCGAAGCACCCGCTCTTCGACGCGGCTTCCTCGAACTACAATCCCATCGACATCATCTATCCCCAGCCGGACATCACGCTGGTGCTGACGCGCAGCCTGACCGGCCGCGAGAACGGGGCCGTCTTCCGCGCCGCCCACGCCGACGCCGGCGCCACCCTCTACTGGCACATCGACGACGAATTCATCGGCGAGACGGTGGGCGAGCACGAGATGCGCGTGGACCCCGCCCCGGGCCGCCACGTGCTGACGCTGATCGACGAACAGGGCGCCCGCCGCGTGACGGTGTTCACCGTAAAGTAATTATTGCTATCTTTGCGCGCTTTTTTATTGGAAATGCGCTCTATGCAAGGAATTTGGACTGTCCTGATGCTCGTCTGCTCGAACATCTTCATGACTTTCGCCTGGTACGGCCACCTGAAGCTCCAGGAGATGAAAATCTCGACCGGCTGGCCGCTCATCTGCATCATCCTGTTCTCGTGGGGCATCGCCTTCTTCGAGTACTGCCTCACCGTCCCGGCCAACCGCATCGGTTTCGCCGGCAACGGCGGTCCCTACAGCCTGATTCAGCTCAAAGTCATCCAGGAAGTCATCTCCCTGACCGTCTTCACGGTCATCGTCCACTTCCTCTTCCAGGGTGAACACCTCCAGTGGAACCACCTCGCCGCCTTCGTCTGCATCGTCCTCGCAGTCTTCTTCGCCTTCCTGAAATAGCATACTACTGATTTTTAGCGATTTACGATTTTGCTCCGGGGTATTTTCCCCAGAGCAAAAAAATAATTACCTGATAATCAGCACTTAGCAAAAACGCCTTTCGGAGCGAAGCGACGCAGGGGGTCTGGGGGGAACGCCACCCAGTCTTAGGGATCCGGCAGACGCTCGTCAGAGCGTCTGGCCGCCGATGAACTCCCGCATGATCGAGGTCGGGGGGATTGCGGCGATTTCCGCCGGCTTCAGGGCGGTGACACGCGTCAGGAAGCTCAGCAGGCTCTGCGCCTTCGGGTAGGCCGGGGAGGATTCGCTGATGCCGTGCAGCAGCGGCTCGGCGTAGTATTTCAGCAGCGGGACGTCGTAGAGCGTGGACGAGTTGAACACGATGTCGGCATTCTCCTCAAAGGGGAAGATGTTGCGCGTCTCCCCGCGCCGGACGGAGGGCCAGCGGAGGATGTTGTCCTCCGGAGAAATGCCCCGCGTGCGGTTGTCCCGCACGATGCGGCGCAACAGGCGCTTGTCGGTGGTGGAGCCGTGGTCCTTCTCGCCGCCGGGCAGGGCGGAGAGGGCGGAGATGTAGATACCGAAGATGCGGTCGCGCGGGATGGCGGGCGTCAGGGCCGGATTGAGGGCGTGGATGCCTTCCATGAAGAGGATGTCGCCCTCCTCCATCTGCAAGCGCTTGCCGGTGAAGACGCGGTGCCCCTCCTTGAAATCAAACTTCGGCAGCTCCACCTCCTTGCCGGCCAGCAGGTCGACCAGCTGTTCGTTCAGGAAGGCGACGTCCATCGCCTCCAGCGCCTCATAGTCGCGCTCGCCGTTCTCGTCGATCGGCGTCTGGTCGCGGGACACGAAATAGTTATCCAGCTCGATGACCTTGGGCTTCAAGCCCAGCACGCGAGCCTGCTGGGCGATGCGCAGCGAGGAACTGGTCTTGCCGCTGGAGGACGGCCCCGACATCATCACGATGCGGCACCGGTGCCGGTTCCAGAAGATCTGGTCCGCCGCCTGGGCGTACTGGCGCTCCTGGCGGGCTTCGCACAGGTTGATCAATTCGATGCCTTTCCCCGCATCGAGGGTTTCGTTGACTTTGTCCAAGGTGTCGATGCCGATGGCCTGGCACCACTCTTTGTACTCCGCACGCGCGGCTTCAATCTTGGTCATAACAGTTCTTTTAAGAAGGGGCCGGTGACCGACGCCGGGTTGGCGGCGATCTGCTCGGGCGTTCCGGTTGCAATAATCCTGCCTCCGGCCGCTCCGCCTTCGGGACCCATATCAATGAGGTAATCGACGGACTTGAGCACGTCGAGGTTGTGTTCGATAACGATGACGGTATTGCCCTGGTCCACCAGGCGCTGCAGCACGCCCAGCAGGACCTTGATGTCCTCGAAATGCAGGCCGGTGGTCGGTTCGTCCAGCATGTAGAGGGTGTTGCCCGTGGCCTTGCGCGCCAGCTCGGCGGCCAGCTTCATGCGCTGGCTCTCGCCACCCGACAGGGTCACGGCGGACTGCCCGAGGTGCACGTAGCCCAGGCCCACGTCCACCAGCGCCTTGAGTTTGGGGGCAATCTTGGGGTGGGATTTGAAGAATTCGTAGGCTTCCCGGATGGGCATCTCCAGGACATCGTTGATATTCTTGCCCTTGTAGCGGACCGCGAGGGTGTCCTCCTTGTAGCGCTTGCCGCCGCAGGCCTCGCAGCACACGTTGACCGAAGGCAGGAAGTTCATTTCGATGACCTTGATGCCCGCGCCCTTGCACTCCTCGCAGCGGCCGCCGGGGACGTTGAAAGAGAAGCGCCCGGCCTTGAAGCCGCGGACTTTGGCGTCCGGCGTGTCCTCGAAGAGGGCGCGGATGTCGTTGAAGACGCCGGTAAAGGTGGCCGGGTTGGAGCGGGGCGTGCGCCCGATCGGGCTCTGGTCGATCTCGATGACCTTGTCGATGTTGCCCACGCCCTCAATCTCCTCGTACGGGAGCGGTTTCTCCTTGAAATGGTAGAACTGGCCCTTAAGGATGGGCATCAGGGTTTCGTTGATGAGCGAGGACTTGCCGGAGCCGCTGACGCCGCTGATGCCGATCAGCGTACCCAGGGGGAAGTCCACGTCGACGCTCTTGAGGTTGTTGCCCCGGGCGCCCCGCAGGGTCAGGAAGAGGCCGTTGCCGGGACGGCGCCCGGCGGGCAGGGTGATGGGATTCTTCACGGCACGGCCCGGACCGCTGTAGCAGATCCGGCCGCCGTTCTCCCCCGCCCCGGGGCCGACGTCCACAATCCAGTCGGCCGCGCGCATGGTCTCTTCGTCGTGCTCCACGACGATCACGGTGTTGCCCTCGTCGCGCAGCTTCTTCAACGAGTCGAGCAGCTTGCGGTTGTCGCGCTGGTGCAGCCCGATGCTGGGCTCATCCAGGATATAGATCACGTTGACCAGCTTGGAGCCGATCTGCGTGGCGAGGCGGATACGCTGGCCTTCGCCGCCGGACAGGGAAGCCGTCGGACGGTCCAGGCTGAGGTAGTCCAGGCCCACGTCCAGCAGGAAGCGGACGCGGTCGGAGAGTTCCTTGAGGATGTCGCGGGCGATGGCATTCTCCCGCTTGTCGAGCTTATCCGGCAGGGTACCGAGCCAGCGGGACAGCTCGCTGATCTCCATCGCACTGACCTCCGCGATGTCCTTGCCGTCGATGCGGAAACAATGGATATGGTCGCCCAGGCGCGTGCCATGGCAGACCGGGCAGACGACCTTGTCTTCGATGTCCCCCACGACGCCCTCCCAGTTGACCATCTCGGTCTGGGGTCCGTCGCCCACGCGGTAGAACTCGTCCGAGCCGTACACCAGCAAGGTCACGACCTCGTCGGGCAAGGCTGCGATGGGTTCATACAGCGAGAAATTGTGCTTGCGCGCCATCGCGCGGACCAGCTCGAACTTGCGTCCGTCGCGCAGGCGCCCCAGCGGCGCGATGCCGCCGTCGGCGATGGATTTGCCGGGGTCCGGGATGATGGTGTCCAGGCTCACGTCGGGCACGGTGCCGAGGCCCTTGCAGTGGGGGCAGTATCCTTCCGGCGAATTGAAGGAGAAGGTATGCGGCGCCGGCTCCTGGAGGGAGATGCCGTTCTCCGGGTCGACCAGATGCTTGGAATAGTGGTGCAGCTGGCCCGTCTCGGTGTCGAGCACCGCGAGGGAGCCTTTGCCCAGGCCGAGCGCGGCACTCACGGAGGCCCGCACCCGCGTCTCGTCGCCCTCCGCGGGCTTGAGCTTGTCCACGACCAGCTCGATGAAGTGGCCCTTGTAGCGGTCGACGGCTTCCATTTCGTTCAGGTCGCGGATCTCGTCGTCGACGCGCACCTGCAGGTAACCCTTCTTGCGGAGCTGCTCGAAGAGTTCGCGGTAATGGCCCTTGCGGCCCCGCACGAGCGGCGCCAGCAGCAGGCACTTGCGGCCCCGGTATTCCTGCAGGATGAGGTCCACGATCTGCGCGTCGGTGTAGCGCACCATCGCTTTGCCCGTGACAGGCGAATAGGCCGTGGAGGCCCGTGCGTAGAGCAGGCGCAGGAAGTCGGAGATCTCCGTGATGGTGCCGACCGTCGAGCGCGGGTTGCTGCCCGTGGTCTTCTGCTCGATGGCGATGATCGGGCTCAGGCCCGAGATGCTCTCCACTTCGGGCTTCTCCAGGATGCCCATGAAATGCTTCGCGTAGGGCGACAGGGTGTTCATGTAGCGCCGCTGCCCCTCCGCGTACAGCGTATCGAAAGCCAGCGAGGATTTGCCGCTGCCGCTGATGCCCGTGATCACGATGAACCTGCGGCGCGGGAGATCCACGTCGATGTTCTGGAGATTGTGCGCCCGGGCGCCGCGTATTTCGATCTTGCCGTCTTTGGACATAAAGAGTAGCAAAGTTACGAAATTATTGAGTAACTTTGTGCAAATCTTTCGATGATGTGGCTTTGGATGTCAGTCTGCTCAGCCCTGCTGCTCGGTGTCTATGACGTCGCCAAGAAACAGGCCCTGAGACGGAACGGAGTCTACTGGATTCTGCTCAGCGCCACCGCTTTCACGGCGGTGTTCCTGTCCCCGTTCCTGTCCGCCGGATCCCTGATGGACCACCTCAGCCTCGTGCTCAAGGCCTTCCTCGTCTCCACCTCCTGGGTGTCCGGCCTGATCGCGATGAAGCATCTTCCCCTGACGACCGTGAGCACCATCAAGGCTTCGCGCCCGATGTTCGTCGTCTTTTTCTCCATCCTCCTCTTCGGCGAACGGCTCAACCTGGTGCAGTGGCTGGGTATCGCCATCGTCATGACGGCGCTGTTCATGAGCGCCCGGAGCAAACGCCACGACACCGACCAGGCCACCTCCGCCAAGGGTATGACCTGCATGGTCATCTCCGTGATCTCCGGCTCCGCCAGCGCCCTTTACGACAAGTTCATTCTCCAGCACCTCGAGCCGCTCTTCGTGCAGAGCTGGACCAATATCTACATCACCATCCTGCTCGCCATCGTGATCCTGG
>Ga0310696_10002257_pt1 | contig 25967 bp, 28 predicted proteins | sample AusTroGonzalo_MG_4_FD_203885 | JGI IMG/M metagenome (GOLD analysis project Ga0310696, IMG submission 203885) | Bovine rumen microbial communities from tropical cattle in Woodstock, Queensland, Australia - Gonzalo_02 (v2) (version 2) | ecosystem: Host-associated > Mammals > Digestive system >...
TATGAATCCGACGCTCTAACCAGCTGAGCTACCCCGCCAAAACCAAGTTGAGATAGAAGGATTCGAACCCTCACTGACAGAGCCAGAATCTGTAGTGCTACCATTACACCATATCTCAATGATCCCGTACCTTGCGGTTTTGGGACTGCAAATGTACAACTCTTTTATTAATTTGCAAAATTATTTTCGCGCGATCAGGACAATTGCCCAAACTTCACATCCTTCGCACCTTCCGACAAAACCCAGCCGCTCGGTGGTGGTGGCTTTGACGCTCACCCGCGCGGGGCTGAGTCCCATCACGGCGGCGAGGGTCTCGCGCATGGCGGAGATGTGCGGCGCGAGCTTGGGGGTCTGCAGGGCGATGGTGATGTCCGCGTTCACGACGTACCAGTGCCGGAATTCGGGCAGGTCCAGCACCGCGGCGAGCAGCTCCTTGCTGTCGATGTCCTTCCAGCGGTCGTCCGTGTCCGGGAAGAGGTGGCCGATGTCGCCGAGGGCGAGCGCGCCGAGCAGCGCGTCGCACAGCGCGTGAATGGCCACGTCGCCGTCGGAATGGGCCACGAAGCCCGTCTGCGAGGGAATCTGCACCCCGCCCAGAAACATCGGAAGGCCCTCTGCGAGGGCATGCACGTCGTATCCTTGTCCTATTCTGAAGTCCATAACACCACAAATGTAAAGAAAAATGGTTACATTTGTAAGTTATGGGACTGTTTAATTTCTTCGGTGAGAACGAACACCGGGTATTCAACTACAAACCGATCTATTACGATCCGGAAAAGGAAGAGCTCAAGCGCCGCTTCGGCGCCGTGGACGGCACCATGGAAAAGGAGATGAAAGAAGGCACCTACGTGCCCGGCTCCTACATCCGGGGGTCCTTCCGCGAGGGAGCGCGCACGCGCACCCCGATGAAGCGCGTGCAGACCATCATCGGCATCATCTCGCTGCTGCTGATCGTCGGCATGCTCCTCTACATCGCGAAGTTCTATTCGCTGCTGTAGCCGAATGGGCAAGTTGAAGATCCTCCCGGCGCAACTCGCCAACATGATCGCCGCGGGCGAGGTCGTGCAGCGACCCGCGTCCGTGGTGAAGGAGTTGATGGAAAACGCCGTCGACGCAGGTGCGACACAGATTTCCGTGGTCGTGACCGACGCGGGGCGCACGCTCCTGCAGGTCATCGACAACGGCTGCGGCATGAGCCCGGTGGACGCCGTGCTCTGCTTCGAGCGGCACGCGACCTCCAAGATCGCCACGGCGGAAGACCTGGAGCAGATCCTCACCTACGGCTTCCGCGGGGAAGCCCTCGCCAGCATCGCCGCCGTGGCGGAAGTGACGCTGCGCACGCGCCGGCCGCAGGACGAAACGGGCACGGAAGTGCGCGTGGGCGCCTTCGGCGAAGTGAAAACCGCCACCGTGGCCGCCCCGGTCGGATCCAATTTCGCGGTGCGCAACCTCTTCTACAACACCCCCGCGCGCCGCAAGTTCCTCAAGAGCGACAACGTCGAGCTCAAGCATATCCTCGAAGAGTTCACGCGCGTGGCGCTGACCCGCCCCGACATCGCCTTCACCCTCTCCCACAACGGCCGGGAGCTCTATGTCCTGAAGAAGGCCAAATCGCTGAAGTTCCGCATCCTCGACCTGCTGGGCAGCAACGTGGTCGGGGACATCGTGGACCTGAGCGCCGAGACCTCCGTGGTCCGCATCAGCGGCTTCGTGGGCCGGCCCGACACCGCCCGCAAGACGCCCGGCAATCAGTACCTCTTCGTGAACGGACGCTACTTCCGCAGCGCCTACCTCCACAAGGCCGTGATGAAGGCCTACGAGGAAATGATTCCCGACGGGGTCACGCCCGCCTACTTCATCTTCCTGGAGACGGACCCGCACGCCATCGACGTCAACATCCACCCGACCAAGACGGAGATCAAGTTCGAGGACGACGCCGTCATCTTCCAGATCCTCTACGCCTGCGTCAAGGAGACGCTCGGGCGCAACAGCTTCGGCGCCAGCATCGATTTCAACACCGAAGGCGCCACCCCGCTGCCGCAGCTGGGCGACAGCTTCGAGCAGTACAAGGGCGTCACGATGCCCGTCATCGAGACGGATCCGGGGTACGACCCGTTCCGGGCGATGCCGGCGGGAGGAGATTCGCCGGTCACCCTTCGACAGGCTCAGGGACCGACGGATTACAGCCGATACATCGACAAGAGCGAGGACTACGGCAAGCTGTTCGAGGAGAAGACGCTGCCGCTGGGCAGGCTGCTCATCCTGCAGGGCAAGTACATCCTCACGCCGGCGGCGTCCGGCCTCATGCTCGTCCACATCGCCCGCGCCCGCGAGCGCATCCTCTACGAGCAGACCCTCCGCGCCCTGGGCCGCGAAGCGCACGTCACGCAGACCGCCCTCTTCCCCGTCCAGGTGCAGGTGGGCGCGCAGCAGCGCCTCCTCTTCGAGGAAAGCGCCCCGCTGCTCGCGCAGCTCGGCTTCGACATCGCGCCCTTCGGCAACGACACCGTCGTGGTGAACGGCGTGCCCGAGGGATACAGCTGCGAACCCGGCAAGGTGGAGCAGCTTGTCAGCGACCTTGTGTACATTTTGTCAGAGGATCGCGAGGCCCTGCCGGAGATGATGCAGCAGCGTCTGGCGGAGAAATTCGCCACCCTGGGGGCCTCCCACGCCGATCCGCCCGCTTCCCCGCAGGACGCGCAACGGCTCATTGACACGCTTTTTGCATGCGACAACGCCGAACTCACCCCGGGCGGCCGGCGCATCGTCAGCATCGTTCCCCTCGGGGAAATAGACAAACGTTTTTAAATGGCATTCTACTACTACGGCAATAACGGCGGACGCAGCGGAGGATTCCTGTCCTCGCTCCCGCCCGTCACCAAGAACCTGATCATCATCAATGTGATCGTCTTCCTCGCGTCGCTCTTCAACGAGAACTTCATGATCGGGACGTTCGCGCTGTTCTACCCGACCTCCCAGTTCTTCCACTGGTGGCAGGTGGTCACGCACATGTTCATGCATGGCGGGTTCTGGCACATCTTCTTCAACATGTACACGCTGCTGATCTTCGGCTGCGTGGTGGAACGCATCATCGGGAGCAAGAAATTCCTGCTCTTCTACTTCGTCTGCGGCCTCGGCGCCGTGGCCCTGCACCTCGGCGTGGAATACCTCCAGCTGCAGTCCTACATGGAGGGCGCCGCGCTGGGCAACGCCGCCGCGATCCAGAACATCGCGCTCATCAAGAACACGCCGACCGTGGGCGCTTCCGGCGCCATCTACGGCGTGCTGATGGGCTACGCGATGCTCTTTCCCGAGTCCCGGATGACCCTGCTCTTCCCGCCCGTGACGCTCAGCGCCAAGTGGATGGTGGCCATCTTCGCCGCCATCGAGCTCTTCACCGGCGTGACCGGCGTGGCCGCGGGCATCGCGCATTTCGCCCACCTGGGCGGCATGCTCATCGGCTGGCTGATGATTCTCGCCTGGCGCAAGCGGGGCGTTCTGTTTGACCAAAATCGACTCTAAGATGGACAGCACTCCCATCATCCAGGAAGCCGTGAAGGTGCTCCGCGAAGGCGGAGTGATCCTCTACCCCACCGACACCGTGTGGGGCATCGGCTGCGACGCCACCAACGAGAAGGCGGTCGCGCGCGTATTCGAAATCAAGCGCCGCTCCGAGGCCAAGTCGCTCGTGCTGCTGGCCAGCGACCTCGACATGGTCGCGAAATACATCAAGGTCATCCCCTCCATCGCCATCGACCTCGTGGAGGTCAACGACGCCCCGATGACCATCATCTACCCGGGCGCGCAGTACCTCGCCGCCAACGCGGTGGCCGCCGACGGCACCGTCGGCATCCGCATCCCGCTGACCGAGGAGAACCCCGCCGGCGCCTTCTGCCATGAACTGGTGTACCGCCTGCGCCGCCCGCTCGTCAGCACGAGCGCCAACATCTCCGGCGAACCCACGCCGGCCTCCTTCGCTGAGATCTCCGACGAGATCAAGGGCGCCGTGGACTACGTCGTGCCGAAGCCCTTCGGCGCCGGCGCCACGGGCCGCTCCTCCCAGATCATCAAGCTGGGCCTGGACGGCGAAGTGGAAATCCTGAGACCTTAATCCTATCGATATGAAATACGCGGCTTCCCTGTTCCTTCTGCTTGCCGCCGTCGCCTGCACGCATTCCGCGCTGCCGGCAGACGGGCTCAAACCCCGCATCGTGGTCCTGACCGACATCGGCCCCGCCGAGGTAGAGCCGGACGACAACGAGTCGGCCGTGCGCCTGCTTTCTTACGCCGACCGCTTCGAGATCGAGGCGCTAATCACCACCATCGGCTGGAACTGCGACCCTTATCCCCCCGAGTGGGCGGAGTACCTGCAGCGCGTGATCGACGCCTACGAGCAGGACGTCCCGAAGCTGATGAAGCGCTCCGCGCAGGAAAGCTTCCTGCCGGAGGAGGACGAGCAGGGCAGCCAGGCCCTGGGCTACTGGCCCAGTGCCGACTACCTGCGCAGCCGCACCGTGTTCGGCAGCCCCCGCGCCGGCATCGGCGTGATCGGGCCGGACAACAATACCAACGGCAGCGAGTTGATTATCCGCCTGGCCGACGAGCCTGACGAGCGGCCCATCTGGGTCTGCGTCTGGGGCGGCGGGAACACGTTCGCGCAGGCCGTCTGGAAGGTGCAGCAGGAGCGCTCCCCCGAGGAGCTCGACCGCTTCCTCCGGAAGTTCCGCCTCTACACCATCACCGACCAGGACATGGTCTACGGCATGCGGATGAACCGCGCCTACAGCTCCCACATGTGGCTGCGGCGGGAGTTTTCCGACCGGCTAATGCTCGTCTGGGACGAGAGCGCCTGGCTCAACCAGAACGCCCTCGGCCGCGCCGACTGGGAGTCCTACGCCGCGCAAATCCAGGGCCACGGCGCCCTGGGCGGCGTGTATCCACATTTCCTCTGGGGTGTCGAAGGCGACACGCCCAGTTTCCTGAACGTGATGCCCAACGGCCTCAACGATCCTAACGACCCCACGCAGGTGGGCTGGGGCGGCATGCACCTGTTTGGCCTCTCTCCCGACCGGGAGACGAGCGCCTGGACCAACTGGGAGCAGCCGCTCAAGGGCATCTCCGACCGCTACGAGAAGAAGTTCTACCAGGATGAATTCCGTGATTTCGCGGCCCGGATGCAGTGGGCCGCGGAGGGGCAGGGCAACCGCAACCCCGTCGTGCTGATCGGCCGTCAGGGCGGGCTTGCGCCGATCGAGGTGAACGCGCGGCCCGGGCAGATGCTGCGCTTCGACGCGTCCCGGTCATTCGACCCGGACGGCGACGGCCTGCGCTTTGACTGGTGGTTCCAGGAATTCCCGGACGACGCGCCGCTCCCGACGCTGGACGACGCCTCCGCGGCCAGCGTCAGCTTCCGCATCCCGGACGACGCCTCGCGCCGCCTGCACCTCGTCTGCGAGGTCCACGACGACGGACCGTTCGAGTTGCCCGCCTACCGGCGGGTGATTATCAACGTTCGGTAGGTGGGTCGTTTTTGCAACTAGCTACAAATTAGCTGGTTACAATTTTACTTGAGGGCGTATGCCCGCAAGCAAAAACGTAACTGGCAGAAAATCAGCTGTTTCCAATAACGGCCAGATAAACGGCCGTGGCGGCGACGACCGCCGCGGTCTCCGTTCGCAAGCGGCTGGGGCCCAACTGCACCGGAACCCACCCGTGCTCCCGCGCCAGCGCCGCCTCCTCCGGAGAAAAGTCCCCCTCGGGGCCGATTAGAATTTCTACCGCCGGCAGGCAGCTGCTACCGCAAACCTTCGCTACGCTCATCCCTCCCAAGCTGTCGCTTGGGCCCCTCCCGTTCACGAGGCCACGGGCGGCCACGGGTTTGCCGGCAGCACTGCCTGTCCGGCGCAAAACATCTGTGATCGGAACCCGTTCGACATCGTCGAAGCAATAGCAGATGAGCTTCAGGGCATCGGCAGGGGCGGAGAGGATGAAGTCGCGGACGGACTGCGGCTCGGAGATTTGCGGGATGGCGGCCTTGAGCGACTGCTTGGTGGCGGAGAGCGCGAGGCGCTTCAGCCGCTCGGTCTTGAGGACCTTGCGCTCCGAGCGCTCGCCGATCACCGGCGCGATCACGTCCACGCCGATCTCCGTGGCCTTCTCCACGAACCACTCGAAACGGTCGATATTCTTGGTCGGGCAGACCGCCATCGTCAGGTGGTAGGGATGCGCCCCGAAGCCGGGTGTGCGCTCGAGGATGCGCGCCTCGGCGCCCTTGGCGTCGGCGATCTCCAGCGCGCAGCGATAGAGCGTCCCGACGCCGTCGATCACGGAAATCTCGTCGCCGGGGCGGTGCCGCAGCACGCGGACGCAGTGCGCGGATTCCTCGGCGTCCAGCCGGACCCGGGTTTCCTGGATGTCGTCGGCGAAAAACAGCTCCATACGCTATTTGAAGAGGGCTTTTACCAGCGCCGGCACGTCGGCGACCTGGACCACGCGGATGCCTTCCGGCTTGCCCTCCACCTTGGAGAAGGAGGACACGAAGATGCGCTTGAAGCCCAGCCGGGCGGCTTCCTGCACGCGGCGCTCGATCTGCCCCACGGGGCGGATCTCGCCGCTCAGGCCCACCTCGCCGGCGAAGCAGACGTCCGCGGGAATGGCGAAATCGAAATTGGACGACAGCACGGCGCAGATGACCGCGAGGTCCACCGCCGGGTCGCTCACCTTCAGGCCGCCGGCCATGTTCAGGAACACGTCCTTGGCGCTGAGGTGGAAGCCGGCACGCTTCTCCAGCACGGCCAGCAGCATGTTCAGGCGCCGGGCGTCGAAGCCCGTGGCGGAGCGCTGCGCGGTGCCGTAGACGGCGGAGCTGACCAGCGCCTGCACCTCGAAAAGCAGCGGGCGCGTGCCGTCCAGCATGGCCGCGATGGCGGTGCCGCTGAGGCCCTGCTCGTGCATCGGAATCAATAATTCAGAGGGATTGGCGACCTCGCGCAGGCCCGTGCCCGTCATCTCGAAGACGGCGAGCTCGGCCGTGGAGCCGAAACGGTTCTTGATGCTGCGCAGGATGCGGTAGGAGCCGCGGTTCTCGCCTTCGAACTGCAGCACCACGTCCACGATGTGCTCGAGGATCTTCGGACCGGCGATGAAGCCGTCCTTGGTGATGTGGCCGATCAGGATCACGGGCACGCCGCTCTCCTTGGCGAAGCGCAGCAGTGCCGCGGCCACTTCCTTGATCTGGCTGACGGAGCCCGGGGCGGAATCGACCGTGTCGGTGTACATGGTCTGGACGGAGTCCACGATCATCAGGTCGGGCTGCATCGCGCGCGCCTCCTCGATCACGGTGCCGATCAGCGTCTCGCAGAAGATGGAGCAGTTGCTGTCGTCGCCGCCGAGGCGCTTCGCGCGCATGCCCACCTGCTTCGCGCTCTCCTCGCCCGTGACGTAGAGCGTCCGCAGATTGTTGCAGCTCAGGGGGATCTGCAGGCTGAGCGTGGACTTGCCGATGCCCGGCTCGCCGCCGATGAGGACCAGCGAGCCCGGCACCATGCCGCCGCCGAGGATGCGGTCCACCTCCGTCAGGCCGAGGGAGATGCGCGCGTCCTGCGAGTAGTCTATCTCGCGCAGCTGCTGCGGCCGGCGCTCGGAACGCGACGCGGCGCCCGCAGCCGCGGAACCCTTCTTCGGCTCCGCCGGCGCCTCCTTCATGGTGTTCCACTCCCCGCACGCGGGGCAGCGCCCCATCCACTTGGGGCTCTCGTTGCCGCACGAGGTGCAGTAGAAGACCGTTTTCGCTTTCGTCGCCATAACTTTACAAATATATAAAAAAAACCGCCGCGATGTATAGCGGCGGTTTGATATACCCATGTATTGATGATTACAGGACGGTTTCCTTTTTGCGGAGGGACACGATGCCGAGCGCGACGGCGAGGAGCGCGACGCCGCCGAAGAGGAATTCCTGCTTGTCCTGGAGGGTCTCCAGCGCCTTGGCGAAGGCGGAGCTGTCCGCCGCCGGGGCGGGCAAGAACAGCACCAGCAGGGTGATTACGCAGCCGAGCACCAGGCCGGCCGCCAGCGCGACGATCAGCGCGATGCGCCCGTTGCGACGCTCGCCGTCCACCGTCTTCTTAATGCCTTCCACGGCGTTCAGCCGGGCGTTCGTCTCAATCATGAACTGCCCTTCTTCCGGCGTCTCCGGCGCGTTCTCGCGCAGATATTGTTCGATGTCTTTCATAAGCGGATGTGCTGTTTGAGGTGGTCCCGGCCCACCGAGAGATGATATTTGACGGTTCCGGCAGGAATCTGCATGATGGCGGCGATATCCTTGACCGGGAGATCTTCGAAATAATGCAGGACGATGACGGTACGCTCCTTTTCGGGAATCTTCGTCAGGGCCCGCCGCAGTTCTTCGTGCCGGAAGGAGGAGTCGGATGCCGATCCGTCGGCCACGTGCAGGGCCTCCGGAGAATCCAGCGACGCCGCGGGCGCCGGCACCCGCCGCAGGTTGTCGATAAAGCAGTTGTACGCGATTCGGAAGACCCAGGCCTTGAAGTTCCCGATGAATCGGTCGGAGCTCACATAGGCGCGCACCAGCGCTTCCTGCGCGAGGTCGTCGGCCAGGGCGGAATCCCCGCACAGCGACGTCAGGAACCGCCGCAGCCGTCCCTGACACGCCCTTACTTCGGAGATGAACCGCTCCCGGGTCATGATTACTTATTCAGAAGTTCTTTTTCCTCGGCCTCGATTTCCCTGGCCAGCATCTTCTTCCCCGTGAAGTAGGAGATGAAGAGTCCGACACCCACCGCCAGCATGGCACCGGCTGCATAAGGAAGGAAAGCGTTGAATCCGAAGTTCGTCAACTTGAAGACATAGATAAGCAGGAAGGCGAGACCCATCAGGAAGGTGATGCAGGCGCCGTTGAGCTTGTCGAGGAGGTCCTGCTTGATCGAACCTTTCCTCTTGTTGGACTTGAAGATCTCGGGGTCGATGGTCTGGCCGTTCTCGATGGCTTTCAGCATGATCTCCGCTTTGCGGTTGGTCTCATTCTGGCGGACGCGGCCGATGATGAAGACAATCAGGACAGGAAGGACGACGCAGACTGCGATCGGAACAAGGGTATTCATCAGGTACATGGTAGTAAATTGTTTAATTGTTTAACTGTTTTCTTTCCCCTTTTCGGGGCGGTTTCATAGCTATAACGCAAAACCGTCCCGGAAGGTTGGAAAAAAGTTAAAAAATTTTCAGATGCCGATGGTTAGATAAGGCGCACAAGCAGTTAAATACAAGTATACGAAATTTCCACCTCATTGCAAAATCGGACAGGATTTCGTTACTTTGTGTTACTGCGCAAGAAAGAAGAGCTGCTATGAAACGATTCCTGCTGCTGACGCTGGCCGTCCTGCTGGCCCTGACCCCCGCGAAGGCCCAGATCTTCGAGGCTTTCCGCCCCATGTACTTCATCGGCGGCGTGCCCCTGGCGGGGCCGGTCAACAGGTCCACGGCCGACCTCAAGTTCCAGCTCAGCCTCGCCATTCCCCTGTGGAAAGATATCGGGAACCGGGAGGGGATGAACCTGAGTTTCGCGTACACGCAGACCTCGGTCTGGGACTTCTTCGACAGATCGTCGCCTTTCTATGACAACGTCTACAGCCCGGGGCTCTACCTGAGGATCCCGCTGCAGCGCGACGAGCTGCTCTTCGGGCTGGAGCACCGCTCCAACGGAAGGCCCATGCGCGGCTCCGACGGCGACACGTTCAGCCGCTCCGTCAACTACCTGTCCGGGCAATACAGCGCTTACTTCCCCAGCGGCTTCGTATTCCGGGCCTCGCTCCGCATCGGCTTCGGCTGGTACGACACCGAGCCGACCCAGGAGGTGTTCTCGCGCTTCTTCGGCTACGGCGACCTCACGCTCGGCTACCGCAGCCCGAACGGGAAATGGGAACTGGGCGTCACCGCCACGCCGGTGTTTGGCCCGTTCAACGTCAACGTCGAGGCTGCCGTATCCTACCATCTGGGCGCCGTCGCGCTGTTCTCGCAGTTCAACTACGGCTATGGCGAGGCCATGGCCGACTGGGTGCGCGGCTGGCACCCGGCGCCGTATCTGCGCGCCGGTGTCCTGATCGGGAATCTGTTCTGACAATCCTTAGCTTCTCGGGAGCTCGTAGACTTCCATGTCCTTGATCTCGCCCCCTTCGATCTTGAAGCGGAGGGCGGTGCGGACCACGTGCCAGCCCTGGATGCCGGCGGCGCCGGGGTTGATGTAGAGCATCTTGTACGTGTGGTCCTGCATCACCTTGAGGATGTGGGAGTGGCCGCAGATGAAGATGTCGGGCCGGTAGCGGTCGATCAGCGCGGCGGCGCGGAGGTCGTAGTGGCCGGGCGAGCCGCCGATGTGGGTCATCAGGATCTTCTTGCCTTGGACTTCCAGGTACTGGTAGGCCGGGTATTCGCGGCGGATGTCCTGGCCGTCGCAGTTGCCGTGGACGCCGACGAGCGGCTTGAACGCGGCGATCCCGTCGGCGAAGGAGAGGCCGCCGCCGAAGTCGCCGGCGTGCCAGATGACGTCCACCGGCTCCAGGAAGGACCTGAAGCCGTCGGAGAAGACGCCGTGGGTGTCGCTGATGAGGCCGATGTACATTTATTTGGCCAGCTTCTGCTCCCAGGCCCAGGCGGCGGCGAGGGTGTCCTCGATGCTGCGCTGCGCCTTCCAGCCGAGCTCCTGCTCCGCCCGGGTCGGGTCGGCCCAGATGGCGGTGATGTCGCCGGGGCGGCGCGGGGCGAACTTCCAGTTCAGCTTGACGCCGTTGACCTTCTCGAAGGCGGTGATCAGCTCCAGCACGGAGAGCGGCCGGCCGGTGCCCACGTTGAAGATCTCGTATTCCTCCTTCATCTTGTTCTCGCACATGCGGGTGACGGCGCAGACATGCGCCTTGGCCAGGTCGACGATGTCGATGAAGTCGCGCAGGCAGGTGCCGTCGGGCGTCGGGTAGTCGTTGCCGAACACGGAGAGGCACTCACGCTTGCCGATGGCGGTCTGGGTGATGTAGGGCACCAGGTTGTTGGGCACGCCGCGCGGCAGCTCGCCGATCAGCGCGGACGGGTGGGCGCCGATGGGGTTGAAATAGCGCAGCGCGATGCCGCGCACGCCCGGATAGGCCTTCACGCTGTCGCGCAGGATGTCCTCGCACATCGTCTTGGTGTTGCCATAAGGCGACTCGGCCGGCTGGCGCGGGGTCTCTTCCGTCACGGGAAGTTTGTCCGTCTGGCCGTAGACCGTCGCGGAGGAGGAGAAGAGGACGTTGCAGCCCTTCTCGCGCGCGACGTCCAGGATGTTCATGAACGACAGCAGGTTGTTGCGGTAGTACTTGAGCGGCTCGGAGACCGACTCGCCCACCGCCTTGAAGGCGGCGAAGTGGATGACCGCGTCGATGGGATACTTGTTGAACAGCTCCTCGACGGAGGAACGGTGGCAGAAATCCATCGGGATCAGCGGCAATTCGCGGCCCAGAATGGCGCAGACGCCCTTGTAGTTGGTCTCGTCGCAGTTGGAGAAGTTGTCGGCGATGACGACGTCATAGCCTGCCTGGCTCAGTTCCACGGTCACGTGGCTGCCGATGAATCCGGCTCCGCCGGACACAAGTACGGTCTTTTTCATATATCTCTTTCGGTTTATTTCCAATCCTTGTACGGGCAGTGGGTCAGCGAGGAGTTGTAGTAACAGCGGTCGCCCGTGACCTCCGCACCCAGCCAGGCGGGACGCGCAAACGGCTCGTCCTCCGCCTCCAGTTCGATTTCGGCGACCACGAGCCCCTCGTTGTCGCCGTGGAATTCGTCCACCTCCCAGACGTGGCCGTCGGCGGCGGGGACGAGGTGGCGCGTCTTGTCGATCGCGCCCGGCTCGCACAGGGCGAGCAGCTGCCGCGCCTCGTCGGCGGGGATTTCCTTCTCCCACTCGAAGCGCGTGAGCCCCTGCGCGGGGCCCTTGACGGTCAGGTATCCCCTGTCGTCCCGGATCCGGACGCGCACGGTGCGGCCGGGAGCCGAGCTCAGGAAGCCCTGGATAATACGACTGGCGCCGGACACCTCCTTGCGGAAGTCTCCGGCGACCAGGAATTTGCGTTCAATTTCGCGAAAAGCCATCCCTACAGACCCAGGAGGATACCGAAGGTCAGGGTGCGCGCGTCGCTCAGTTCCTGACGGAAGAGCGGGGTCAGGCCGTACATCACGAACACGCCCAGGTTTCCGTAGGAGAAACCGCCCTCGACCGTCACGCGGAAGCGGTTGAACAGGTTGTTCATCTGCATCTTGTTCTTCGGCTGCTTGAACTTGGCGAAGCCGTTCACGAGATACTCGGCGCTGGCGCCGCCATAGATCGTGGCCTTACCGAAATTCAGGCTCAGGCGGGCCGGAATGCCGAAATAGTTGGCGTGCAACTTCGACTTTTTGCCATTATAATTCGGATCGATGAGAGAGGCCGCAACAGGGATATAGCTGTTGCCCTCCGGACGGATCGTAACGTAGCTGTTCTCGAACACGAAATCCATGAAGGACCAGCGCAGGCCCATGGAAATGCCCAGTGCACCGTAACGGAGGTTCACGTCGAGGAGCGTCAGCCCGTAGGTGAAACTGCGGCCCAGGTTCATGTCCAGGAAGTCCCCGGCAAGGCCGTTCGTCAACATACGTGCGGCCTGCCATTCACCTTTGTAATTGATATTGGTCAGGGTGCTCCAGCCGAAGTACATCGGGAAGGCGAAACTCAGGTTCGACTCCAGGCGGGTGCCGGCCTTGGAAAGTTCAACTTTATTGAAATCGTCCCAGCTCTCGAGATCGATCTCCCGGTCCTGGGCGAAAGCGGCGGTCGCGAGGACCAGCGCAGCGAGGGTCAGAATTATCTTTTTCATGGTGCAAATTTAGCAAAAAACTAGAACTCGAGCTCGCGGCCCCGGTAGAAATCCAGCAACTTGGTCTGGTAGAGGCACTGGAAGCGGGCCTGGATGTGCTCCGACTCGGCGCGCAGCCAGCTGTTGCGGGCGTCGTTGTAGTCGGCCACGCCGGCCTTGCCCACGCGGTATTTCTCCTCGGTCAGCTCGTAGTGCTGGCGGGCGCTGACGGCCGACTCGCGGCTGCCCACGAAGCGCGCCTGGGCGCTGACGGCGTTGTAGTAGGCCTGCTGGATCTCCTTGTAGAGCGCCTTCTTCACGCTCTCCAGCTGAATCTGCTGGTTCTTGAACTGGATCTGCGCCGTGCGCACGTTGTTGCGCGTGTTGAAGCGCTGGAAGATGGGGATGCTCAGCGAGAGGCCCACGTACTGGCTGAAATTGTTCTTGATCTGCTCTCCGAACGGGGCCGCCGTGTACTTGGAATTGGTGTAGAAGTTGGTTCCGAGGCCACCGTTGAGCGAGAGGCTCGGCAGGTAGGCGCCCTTGGCGCGGGCGATGCTCAGCTCCGCGTTCTCCACGTTCAGCCTGGCCGCCTCGACGGACGGCTTGACCTCCACCGCTTCCGCGTAGATGGCCTCCGGCCGCATCAGCAGCAGCTGCGAGGGGTCGTCCACCGTCGGCGCAACGACGGAGAATCCCTCCGGCGAGGAGAGCTCCAGCAGCTGGGTCAGCTCCAGCACGGACATCTGCAGATTGCCCTCGGCCTGGATCTCAGACTGGCGGCTCTGCGCCAGGGTGGCCTGCTGGGCGGACACCTCCGCCTCGCTCACCTTGCCCGCCGCCAGGCGCTCCCGCACCTGGTTCAGCAGCTCTTCGTCGTGCGACGCCTGCTCGCGGGCCACGCGCAGCAGCTCCTGGTTGTAGAGGATCTGCACGTAGGCCTGGGCCACCGCCACGCGGATGTCGTCCCGCGCCTTCTCCAGGTCGGCCGTCGCCGCGGCGAGGTTCAACTTGCTGATCTTGATGCCGTTGGTGATGTCGAAGCCCTGGAAGATGGGCAGGTCGCCGCCCAGGTTGAAGGAAGTCGAAGTCGTATTCGAATTGGAGTAGGTGTTGTCCGCCGTGAGGCCGCGGCCGAAGGAGAGGCTCTCCGACGCGGAAGCCGAGAAGGCCGGCAGGCGGCGGTTCTGCGCCGTGTTCAGCTCCACCTCCCGCTGCTCCACGGAGAGGGCGCTCTGCTGCACGGTCAGGTTGTGCTCCAGCGCGTAGTTGATGCAGTCCGAGAGGCTCCACGGGGCCTGCTGCGCCCGGGCGTTCAGGCCGCAGGCCAGCGCTGCGATGAGGATGACGATCTTCTTCATGGCCGTTTATTTTGCGTCGTTGATGATGCGCGGACCGCGGACCTTGTCGCCCTTCTGCAGACCGCTCTTGATCTCGATGTTGACACCGTCGCTCAGGCCGGTTCCGACCTGCACGCGCTCGTACTCGCCGGCGGCGTTCTGACGGTAGACGTAGGTCTTGTCCTCATCGTCTTCATCGAACTCCAGGGCACTCTCCGGGATGACGAGCACCTGCTCCGCCGTCTCCAGGACGATCTCCGCGTTGGCGCTGTAGCCGGAACGGATCGTGTGGCCGGTGTCGCCCGTCTTCACGGCCGCCTTGATTTCAAACTGGTTGGCGCCGTTGTTCTCGACCGCCTTCGGCGAAATGTACTCCAGAGCCGCCTCGGAGCTGTAGTCCGGCAGCGCGCCGATGCTGATCTTCATCGGCATGCCCTCCACGAGCGAGCCTACCTCCGTCTCGTCGATGTTGCCGTCGAAGATGAGGTCGGACATGTTGGCCACGGTGGCCACGGTCGTACCGTCGTTCATCGTGTTGGCCTGGATCACGGAGTTGCCCACCTTGACCGGAATGTCGAGGATGAGGCCGGTGATCGTGGAGCGGATCAGCGTGGAGCTGCCCGTCTTGTTGGAAGAGGACACGCCGTCGCGGATGACCTCCAGGGACTCCTGGGCGGCCGCCTTCTCTTCCTTGGCCTGGTTGTAGGCCTGCAGGACCTGGTCGTATTCCTCGTCGCTGACGAGCTTCTTGTCGTAGAGCGCCTTCTCGCGCTCGTAGTTGGTCGTGGCCTGCTTCAGGTTGATCTCGGCCAGGCGGACGCGGGACTGAGCGGAGCTCAGGGAGTTCATGTCCGGGATGACGCGGAGCTTGGCGATGACCTCGCCTTCCTTGACCATCTGGCCGGCCTCCTTGTAGAGCTCGGCGATGATGCCGTTGATCTGCGGCTTCACGTTGACCTCGTTGCGCGGCGTGATCTTGCCGGTCACGACCGTGGTGCGGTGGACGTCGCCGAGGACGGCCTCCAGCTCCTGGTACTGAATCTTGTCGGGGCGGGAGTTCTTGAAGAGGAACACGAAGGTCCCGATGAAAATCACTCCGATCAATGCGAAGATGATGTACTTGACAATGCGTTTCATATCGTTGGTTTTTTATTTATTATTCGTCTCTCATGGCATCCACCGGCTTGATGGCCATGGCGCGGGACGCCGGTGCCAGCCCCGCGATGACGCCGAGCACGGTCAGCAGCAGGGCTGCCGCGACGGCCAGCCAGAATCCGATCTGGAAGCTGGCGCCCGAGCCCTCTCCGCTCGCCTCGACGATGGTTCCGGTCAGCCGGAGCAGCTGCACGGCGAACACGATGCCGAAGGATCCCGCCACCAGCGTCAGGGAGATGCTCTCGAGGATGATCTGCGAGAGGATGTCCTTCGGCGTGGCGCCGATGGCCCGGCGGATGCCGATCTCTGTGGTACGTTCCTTGACCGTGACCATCATGATGTTGCTCACGCCGATTACGCCCGCCAGGATGGTCCCCAGGCCGACCAGCAGGATCAGGAAGTTCACGCCGTTGAAGAGGTTGTCCACCAGCGAGAAGATCTGCTCGGTGTTGAGGATGAACATGGCCTGCTTGTCCTTGGCGTTGAACTGGTGCTGACGCGCCATGATCTGCCGTATGCGGGGTTCCAGCTCCGTCATGCGCACGCCGCTCCGGGCGGTCGCGCAGATCATGTCGACGGAGTTGCCGCGGTTCAGGATCTTCTGGGCCACCGGCAAGGGCACGGACACGCTCTGGTCCGCGCGGCCGTTGATGCTGATGTTGCCACTGCTGAAGTCCACGCCGACGACCTGGTAATACACAGCGCCCACCCGGATGAACTGCCCGCAGGGATCGCCCCCTTCCGGGAACAGGTCCTGATAGATGCGCTTGCCTATCATGCAGACCTTGCGCTCCTGCTGGATATCCGCCTCATTGAGGGGACGGCCGTATGCAATCAGCGGTTCTTCGATCTTGGTGAAGTCCGCATACACGCCCTTGAGGGCTCCGGAGGTGCTGTATTCCCCGCGTACGATGGAGGAGCCCCAGCTGCTGACGCTGGGCGTCACGGTTTCCAGCTCGGGCAGCATCATCTTGAGCCGGTCGACATCCGTATAGTTCATCTGCCAGTAGCGGCCTTCCTGGAAGCCCTTGTAGGGCTCGCTGGTCTGCGAGGAGACCATGATGGCCGTATTGGTGGCGAAGCCTTCGAAGTTGGCTTCGATCGTCTGCTTGAGCCCCGCGCCGCCGCCGATCATGAAGAGCAGCATGAACACGCCCCAGAACACGCCAAAGCCGGTGAGCAGGCTTCTGCTCTTGTTGCGGACGAGCGAGTCCGCAATCTCCCGGAAACTGTCTACATCGAATCTCATTCTGCTCGGAGTGCTTCAATAGGTCTGACATGGGCCGCTTTGCGGGCCGGGAACAGGCCGGCGATGGAGCCGGCGATAATCAGGACGAGGGTAGCCTCGATGGCGACGTCCAGCCCGACGGTCGGGTTGACGAGCATCGCAATCTCCTGGTCCATGATGGAAGTGGAGGCCTGCCCCACCGTCTTGTCCAGGATCTGGCAGGCAATCATGCCCAGCAGCATGCCTACATAGCCGAAGAAGGCCGTGATCGAGACGCTTTCGGTGAGGATCAGTTTCATGATGCCCCAGGGGCTGGCGCCGATGGCCTTGCGGATGCCGAATTCGTGCGTGCGTTCCTTGACGGTGATGAGCATGATGTTGCTCACGCCCACGATGCCGCCGAGCAGGGTGAACAGGCCGATGATCCACAGGGCCACGGTGATGATGCGCTCGCCCTTGTTCATCTGCAGGTTCTGCGAGAAGCGGTTCCAGATCCACATGGCGCGGGTGTCATCCGGGGCGGCGCGATGCCGCAGGTTGACGACGGCGCGGTACTGTTTCTCGAATTCGTCGCTCTCCTGCTGGGTATTGAGTCCGTGGATGGTGAAGGTGATATCATCCACCACGCGGCCCTTTCCATAGATGGTGCGTATGGTCGAATAGGGGGCGTAGACGGTGTTGGAGTTGGATTCGTCGTTGGACTTGGCGATGCCGACCACGCGGAAGGAGAAGTCTCCGATGCGGATATACTTCCCGATGAGGTCCTGCACGCGGACCTTCTTGCCCGAGTCCGAGCCGAATCTGGTCGACTTCGAATTGGACGTCATCTGCATGCGGGCGCCCGTGTCGCGGATCTCGTTGCCGAGCAGGGTCTCGGCACGGTCTTCCGGCAGCACCACCACCTTGCGGCTCTCCCGGATGTCTTTCTCGTTGATGAAGCGGCCGTAGAGGATCTCGATCTTGTCCATCTCCTGGCGGGCGGGGAAGTTGCCTTCGATGCTGCCGGAGAAGTGTTTCTTGCCGTAGCTGACCGTGGCGCTCGTGCTCACGGAGGAGATGACCTGGTCCACGTGGTCCGCGAAGACTTCGCTGGCGGTCAGGTCCACGTCACGCTCGTCGTAATCGATTCGGCGGCCTTCCTTCAGGCCGTCGTAGGGCTTGGACGTGCGGCCACCGCCCACCTGCACGACGTTGGTGGGGACGCCCTCCCCGCCGCGCATGAAGGCGTTCATCAGGCCGTTGCCGGCGCCCAGCAGCACAATGAGCATGAAGATGCCCCAGGACACCGCAAAGCCCGTGAGGGCGGTGCGGAGCTTGTTGCGCCGGAGGCTTTCCCATATTTCGGTGAACAGGTCTCTCATTTCATGATGGTGCTGGTGCCGAACACCGAGGCGCGGTGCTCGCGGTTGTCTTCGATCTGCCCGATGATGCCGTCCTTGATGTGGACGATCTTGTCGGTGCAGTTGGCCACGCCGCTCTCGTGCGTGACCACGATGATGGTCACGCCCTCCTCGCGGTTCAGCTGTCCGAGCAGCTGCATCACTTCTTCGGAGGTCTTGGAGTCGAGCGCGCCCGTGGGCTCGTCGGCGAGGATAATCTTGGGATGGGTGATGAGGGCGCGGGCGATGGCCACGCGCTGCTTCTGGCCGCCGGACATCTCGTTCGGGTAGTGCTTCGCCCAGTCGGCGAGGCCGAGGCGCTCGAGGTATTCCATCGCCATCTGGTGGCGCTTGGCGCGGGGCACGCCCTGGTAGAACAGGGGCAGCTCGACGTTCTCGACGGCGGTCTTGAAGCCGATGAGGTTGAAGGACTGGAAGATGAAGCCGATCATGCGGTTGCGGTAGTCCGCGGCCTGGCGCTCGGAGAGGTTCTTGATCAGGCGGCCGTCGATGTAGTATTCGCCGGTGTCGTAGTTGTCCAGGATGCCCAGGATGTTGAGCAGCGTGGACTTGCCGGAGCCGGAGGCACCCATGATAGAAACGAATTCTCCCTTGTCGATGCCAAGGTTGATTCCTTTCAGTACGTGCAACGGCTGGCCGTTGTTGTATGTCTTGTTGACGTCTTTGAGTTCGATGAGCATATAGTGTCCTATTGAACTATTACACTGCAAAGGTACATATCTTTTTTATTTCTGCAAATTTTTTTGCAAAAACTTCGTCGATTTCCGGAAGGGCCCATTTCTATAACGAAAAATCGGGCCAGAAAGTTGGGAAAAAAACGAACAATCATCAAAAAGACGTTTGGCCGACCGAATTGTTAATCGAAAACCGGTGGGGTGGCACCGATATCGCCCAATAACGATGCAACCCTCCGTTTTGAGACGGGGGTTGCATCGATTTTCCGGAGAAACGGTACCAGGATCTAGATCTTCTGGCGGATCAGGAAGTAGTACACGATGAATCCCAGCCAGCTGAACGCCACCACGGCGATGGAGAGGAGGATTTTGTAGAGGGGTTCGAGTTTGTTGTGCTTGAAGATGTCGAGCACGCACCACACCGCGGCCACGATGCCGGCAATGTAAACGAGGGTTCCGATCATATCAAAATTAATTAAGGGTTTTTCGAAAATTCACAGCCGCACCAGTTCTGGTTGTAGAAGCCCTGCTCCCGCAATACCTCATTCCTTCTTTCCTGCAGTCCCCCTTTCCGCCAGTTTTGTGGCCAAAACTCCACCGCCTGCGACGGAACGGAAGCGGCAGCAGCCTCCGGAAACCTTGCCACCCTCGGCACAGTAAGAGGGGGGACCGCAAGCGAAGCGCAGCGGTGGGGTCCGAAGGACGTTTCCGGGGGCTGGCTGACGTGCAGTGACGTAGAGCAGGCGGCTTCTCCAGCTTCGTTAACCTGATCCAGGTCTTTCCAGCGGGAGGAGGCAAGGGTGGTGGCGAGGACGGGGAGGCCGCGGGAGGCGGCGTACCGGGCGGCACGGGCGAGGCGGAAGCGGAAGCAGGCAGCGCAGCGGGCGCCGCGTTCCGGCTCACGCTCGAGCCCGCGGACCGCGGCCAGCCAGGCGTCGTGGTCGTAGCCGTCCTCGACGAGCTCGACGCCCATCAGGTCGGCGTAGCGCCGCAGCTCCGCGAGGCGCAGGTCGTATTCCGCGCGCGGGTAGATATTGGAGTTGCTGAAGAAGACCACCGGGGCGATGCCGCTCTCCCGGAGACATTCGAGAATGGCTCCGGAACACGGCGCGCAGCACGCGTGCAGCAGGATTTCCCGGGCTCCGCCCGGCGCCTCGACCTTCAGCATGGCTATTCGATCTCTTTGATGTCGATCAGGTTGTTCAGGATGGCGTACACCGTCAGTCCCGGCACGGTCTTGATGCCCGTCTTGCGGGTGATGTTCTTGCGGTGCGTGATCACCGTGTTGATGGAGATGTTGTGCTTGTCGGCGATTTCCTTGTTCAGCAGGCCCTGCGCCACGCTCACCAGGATCTCCTTCTCGCGGGCGGACAGTTCCAGCCGCTCCGCCGGTTCTTCCTCGCGGACCTGCGCCCGCTCGCGGAAGCGCTGGGGGTTCTCCAGCAGGCGCACCATCGGCACCAGGATGTGGTCCTCGATGTAGGTGTGGCATTTCAGGTCTTCCTGAAGCGCGAACACGTGCAGCAGCAGTTCGATGCGGGCCAGCTTGTCGCAGGTCGCCGGCAGGGACTTCATGATCAGGTTCTTGAAGTCGGAGAGCTTCTCGTCGATGTTGGAATGGTTCTCCTCGAAGCGGGTGATGCTGAATCCGCTCCGCGGGCGGCCAATGATCAGGTCCTGCACGTACGGAATCACTTCCTCCTCCTCGAAGGCGAAATGGTTCCTGAGCTCGACCTGGTAGCCGCGGAAGAAGTCCCACACGACCTCCTGCTGCCGCTTCTGGCACGGCTCCAGCAGGCGCGTGATCGCCGATTCCATCGCCACCAGCGCGCGGCTGAGGTAGTAGTCGTGCGACTGATGCAGGTAGCGGAGGATGTCCCCTACGTGGCTGTGGTGCAGCATGTCGACGGTCGGCGTGAAATTCGGCCGGGAATACACCTCGCAGAGGAGGATGACCGTGTCCGGGTCCAGGCCGCAAGGAAGGCAGGCCTCCGCGACCGTCTTCTCCCCAAAACTGCCGTCGATGCCCACGCGGGCCAGCACGCCGAGCAGGCGGTAGTTGGCCTCGACAAGGTCGGCGACTTTCATGTTATTGGAGAACGAATCCATCATAACACAAAAATACACAAAATTTTTGCGTTTTTGAGAAATATCCCTAATTTTGCAGTCCCAAATTAGAACTGCGGTAGTGGTGAAATGGTAGACACGCTACTTTGAGGGGGTAGTGGGCATTGGCCTGTGTGAGTTCGAGTCTCACCTACCGCACACAAAAAAGACATCCGGCTTCGGATGTCTTTTTTCGTTGGAATCCCCATAAATGGGTATTGCGCATGTCGCGCGGGCGTGCCATCTTTGCACCTTGGATAGAAGGTAGTGATGACACTGAAAGAACTTCCCATAGGCGGCAGCGCCGTCATTCTCAAAGTTGGAGGCAAGGGCGTCCTGCGCCAGCATTTCCTGGACATGGGACTGATCCCGGGCGCCGTCGTCAAACTGATCAAATATGCCCCGTTCGGCGACCCGATGGAGCTACGCATCAACGGCTACGCGCTCACGCTGCGCCTCGCCGACGCGGCGCAGATCAAGGTCGAACTGACTGAAGAACAGCCGGAAACGGTCCGCACCCTGGCGGACGACACGTCCGTGGAATCGGTGGATCCCGCCGTGCACCCGGGCTTCGGCGAAGGCGGCAAGTACCATGACAAGTCGCATGAAAATCCGCTCCCGGACGGGACGAATCTGACCTTCGCCCTGGCGGGCAACCAGAACTGCGGCAAGACGACGCTCTTCAACCAGCTGACCGGCTCCAACCAGCATGTGGGCAACTTCCCGGGCGTGACGGTGGACCGCAAGGACGGCGTGATCCGCGGCCATGCGGACAGCTGCGTAACGGACCTCCCGGGCATCTACTCGCTGTCCCCCTACACCTCCGAAGAGATCGTCTCGCGCAACTTCATCCTCGGCGAGAAGCCGCGCGGACTCATCAATATCGTGGACGCGAACAACATCGAGCGCAACCTCTACCTGACCATGCAGCTGATGGAGCTGGACATCCCGATGGTACTGGCACTCAACATGATGGACGAGGTCCGCAACAACGGCGGCCACATCCGCGTGAACAAGATGGAGGAGATCCTCGGCCTGCCGGTCGTGCCCATCTCCGCCGCCAAGAACGAAGGCGTCGACGAGCTCGTCGAGCACGCCGTCCACGTGGCCCGCTACCAGGAGCGTCCGCTCAACCAGGACTTCTGCGACAAGAACGACCACGGTGGCGCGGTACACCGCTGCCTGCACGGCGTGATGCATCTCATCGAGGACCACGCTCAGCGTGCCGGCATTCCGCTGCGCTTCGCGGCCAGCCGCCTCGTGGAAGGCGACGAGGCCATCGAGAAGGCGCTGGACCTGCAGCCCAACGAGAAGGAGATGGTGGAGCACATCATCGTGCAGATGGAGGAGGAGCGCGGCCTGGACCGCAACGCGGCCATGGCCGACATGCGTTTCGCCTTCATCCGGAAACTGACGGAGCAGACCGTCATCAAGCCGCACGAGAGCAAGGAATACCTGCGGAGCCGCCGCATCGACCGCATCCTGACGGGACGCTGGACGGCGATTCCCATCTTCGTGTTCATCATGTCCTGCGTCATCTGGCTGTCGATCGACGTGCTGGGTGCGCCGCTGCAGGACCTGCTGGACCAGGGCATCCAGTGGCTGGCCGGCGTGACAGACGGCGCCATGACGCGCTGGGGCGTGGCCCCGGCCATGCGTTCGCTCGTCGTGGACGGCGTGTTCGGCGGCGTGGGTACGGTGGTCAGCTTCGTGCCGATCATCATCATCCTGTTCTTCTTCCTGTCCATGCTGGAGGACAGCGGCTACATGGCGCGCGTGGCCTTCGTGACGGACAAGCTGCTCCGCCGTATCGGCCTGAGCGGCCGGAGCATCGTGCCGCTGCTGATCGGCTTCGGCTGCAGCGTCCCCGCGGTCATGGCCACCCGCACGCTGCCGTCCTCCCGCGACCGCCGGATGACCATCCTGCTGACGCCGTTCATGAGCTGCTCGGCGAAGATTCCGATCTACGCCTTCTTCACGAGCGCCTTCTTCCCGGGCCACGGTGGCCTGGTGCTGGTGATCCTGTATGTGTCCGCCATCCTGGTGGGCATCCTGGTCGCGCTGATCGGCCGGCTGCTGCCGGGCAGCCAGAAAGCGGCCCCCTTCGTGATGGAGCTGCCGAACTACCGCCTGCCGGGCGCGAAGAACGTGGGACACCTGCTCTGGGACAAGACCAAGGACTTCCTGCAGCGGGCGTTCACGGTGATCTTCATCGCCTCGATTGTCATCTGGATCCTGCAGAGTTTCGATTTCCGGCTCCGCCTGGTGGAAGCGGAAGAGAGCATGCTGGCGGCCATCGCCGGGTTGCTGGCGCCGCTCTTCCAGCCCCTCGGGCTGGGCGACTGGCGCGTGGTGACGGCGCTGGTGACGGGCTTCCTGGCCAAGGAGAGCGTGGTCGCGACGCTGGAGGTGCTGAATGTAACCGCATCGCTGACGACGCTGACGGCCATTCCGATGCTGGCCTTCTGCCTGCTCTACACGCCCTGCGTCGCCGCCATCGCCGCCGTCCGGCGCGAGCTCGGCGCCAAATGGGCCTGCTGGATGATCGTATTTCAATGTGTCGTCGCCTGGGTGGTGGCCTGGCTGGCCTACCTGGTCGCGGGAATCTTTATGTAGTGTGAGATGAACCTTCCGACCCTCATCGTCCTGCTGCTGGTGGTCGCCGCCCTGGTGATCGCGATCCTCGCGTGGCGCCGTGCCGGCGGGGCGGGCAGCTGCGGCTGCGATGCCGGGAAATGCGCCGGCTGCTCCTCCTCCGAGGGGTGTCCGTACTGCAACGGTTCGAAACGCTTATAGAAACGCCCTCTTCTGTTTTGATTGCTCCCGCAGCTCATAGAGTTCCGGGAAGCGGCTGCGCAGCTCGGGGATGAACTTCCAGGGGATGGCGGAGATGTTCTTGATCCCCATGCCGACCAGCTCCAGCACCTCGCGGATGCGCACCCAGCGCCAGTCGCGGTTGGGGTCGGAGACCTTGACCACGGTGGAGATGCACTTCAGTTGCATCTTCTTCTCGTAGGGCAACTTGCGGCCGCCGCGGTCGTGCACCGCGCTCGCCGCCGGCACCACGCCGCAGTGCAGCTTGTGGAAATGCAGACGGTCAATCCAGTTGTCGTCCTCGCCGTACTGCGTGAAGGCCGGCGAGAAGCCGCCGACGGTCGCGATGGCCTCGCGGCTCACAAGCCAGTGCGCCGCCATCACGAAGGGTACCTCAACCACGAGGGAATCGTTGTGATAGCCCTTCAGGGCGGCGTCGACGTATTTCCCGCATTTCTTCCTGAACTGCTTGTCGCGCCTGCCATGGGCGTTCAGCTGCATGGGACTGAGGATGCCCCACTCCGGCTTGTGCGCCGCCACGAGCTTCTCCAGCGTGTCCTTCTGCAGCCAGGCGTCCTGGTTCATCAGGTAGACGAAGTCGTAGCACTCGTCGTGCGCGATGCGCAGGCCGCGGTTGTTGGCCGCGCCGAAGCCGATGTTCTCCCCCGTTTCGATGATGCGCGTATGAGGATAGTCGGTGCGGATCAGCGGCAGGGTGCCGTCGGTGGAGCCGTTGTCGATCACGAGCACGTCGGCGGGCAGCGTGGATTTCTCGACGCTGTTCAGGCTCTTCTTCACCCATTTCAGGGCGTTGTAGGTCACGATGACGACAAGGATCTTAGCCATGGTAATAGCGGATGAAAATCTCTTTGGGCGAGCGGCAGGTGAAGATGCTCCGCGTGATGTTGCGGAAGGTCTCCCAGGCGATGCGGTTCTGCTCGGACGGGTCTCGGCGCAGCTTGAGCGCCGCCTTGCAGCGCTTGCTGAACTCCGCCAGCCAGACGGGCAGGGCCAGCAGGCCATATTTCAGGCGCGAGCCGCCGCTGAAGAAGAGCAGCGAGCCGCGCACGGCGGCCGGGCGGAGGGACGGAGACATGCGCGTGGCGGTGGTGCGCCACTTGTGCGTGACCGCGACCGCGCGGTCCACGTAGACGCCGTAGCCCCTTTTCCGCGCCAGCGTGGACAGGGCGATGTCCTCGGGCGTGAAGAAGTAGGTCTCGTCGAACCAGCCCAGCTCGCGGAAGATGTCCGTCCGGATCAGGAAGGCCGCGCCGGTGATGTTGGAGGTGCGGAAGACTTCGCCGAAGAGCGGCGTCCTGCCGACGGTGTCGTCGATGGGCTCCCGGTGCAGGTGCCACTGCTGCAGCACGTAGTAGCGCGCGGGATAGGGCGGGCGGCCGCAGAGCTGCAGGGAGCCGTCGGCGTTCAGCAGCCGCGGACTCACGATGGCCGCGTCCGGCGGCAGCTGCCCGAAGTCCTTCACGAGCGCGCCGATCACGTCTTCGCGGATCTCCGTGTCGTCGTTAACGACGAAGCAATACCGGCCCCGGGCCTGCCTCAAGGCGAGGTTATTGTTCTCGCTGAAGCCGCGGAGTTCGTCGCTGACGACCCAGCTGACCCAGGGGAAATCGGCCTGCGCCTTCGCCAGGTTCTCCGGGCTGAAGCGGTAGGCCACCACGAAGGTCTCGCAGGGCACGCCCGTATGCGCCCGCAGCCCCTCGAGACAGGGGTACAGGTTGTCCATCCGGTTCATGCAGACGATGACGATGCTGACGAGCGGCGCTTCCATCAGCACAAATATAGAGAATCGCAGCCGTTTTTGCAAACCACTGGTAGTCAAAAACTTGCTATTTTGCTTGCGGGCAATTGCCCTCAAGCAAAACTATAAATAATTAACAGATAGGTGATTACAAAAACAACCGCCAATCAGAGAAGACCGTCGGGGAGGTTGAGATTGAGGGTGCGGGTGGCGGGGTCCGCCGAAATGATGAGGTCTTCGTGGAGCGGCACCAGGGCGTCGCCGACATACAGGCACAGATTGCCGGGGATGGGCTCCATGCCCGTGACGGTGCCGACCTGCACGCCGCGGTTCAGCAGGGTCCAGCCGGTGAAATCCAGCTCCTCTTCCTCCTCCCATTCACCTTCGATGAACAGGCCGCGGCCGACGACTTCCTCGGCGTCCGCCAGGGAGGTGATGTCGTTCAGGTGGATGATGGCCTTGGAGTTGCCCCGCTGCTGGAGGTCCTGGATAAAAAAGGGAACCGGCAGTCCATCGAATTCGATGAACACCGGTTCCTGAAGGTCGATCTGCCCGACCTCGATGTCGCGCACTCCGATCAGGAGGCCGCCATCGGTGCCGTTGGATTTAAGAATCT
>Ga0310696_10002260_pt1 | contig 25951 bp, 23 predicted proteins | sample AusTroGonzalo_MG_4_FD_203885 | JGI IMG/M metagenome (GOLD analysis project Ga0310696, IMG submission 203885) | Bovine rumen microbial communities from tropical cattle in Woodstock, Queensland, Australia - Gonzalo_02 (v2) (version 2) | ecosystem: Host-associated > Mammals > Digestive system >...
TTGTTCTTAGTGCTTTAACAGGAGTGTTCAGATGGCTTGGAGTTCATTGGTACCACTGGGTGATATTGTTCATGGCCATCATTGTGATTATCTCAGGTCCGAGCATGATCATGGCATGGCTGAAGTTGAGGAAGCGCAATCTTGCGCCTGTGTTGAACGCCAACGGCTGGGCATTGAACCAGAGAATCCTTGTGAACACCAAGTTTGGCGCCACATTGACAGGCATAGCGAAGTATCCTATCGTCAAGACGAAAGACCCGTTCACAACGAAAGCACCTTTGTGGAAACGCATTTTGAACTGGTTCATTTTTGCAATCTGCCTCTGTGTGGCGGTATATTTCATCTTGCCTAAGGACATGAGGCCGTTCAAGAGCTGCTGCCAGAAAGCCCCGGTGGAGGTGGTTGAAGATACAGTGAAATAATTATGAAGACTATCTATTTAGCCGGTGGCTGCTTCTGGGGCACAGAGCATTATTTTAAGATGATTGAGGGCGTAGCCGGCACTAAAGTCGGCTATGCCAACAGCATAAAAGAAACCCCGACATATAAGGAGGTGTGTAGCGGCGCGACGAAGGCCGCCGAGACCGTCATGGTGGAGTACGACCCCACGAAGATCGACCTCGAGTTCCTGCTCGACATGTATTTCCATGCCATCGACCCGACGAGTGTCAATCAACAGGGACACGACGTGGGACTGCAGTACCGCACGGGCGTCTATTACACTGATGTCGCTGATTTAGAGACGATTAACAAGGTGATGGCGGAGCAGCAGACGAAGGTAGAAGGCAAGATAGCGGTCGAGGTGATGCCGTTGCAGAATTTCTACACCGCCGAGGATTATCATCAGGATTATCTGGAGAAAAACCCCGATGGATACTGTCATCTGCCGCTAGAGCTGTTCGAATTTGCTAAGAAAGCTAAAAGTCGTCATTTCGACCGACCGTAGGGAGTGGAGAAATGACGAAGTAAAGCATCTTTCATTATTTCATCATGATCAAAAGCCAGTTTTGGCAGGTTTTTTATTGAAAACCACTGTGCTTTGGCGGCATCGTCCTGTCCTCTGACGGGGAGGGGCTCGTCGACCATGGCGAGATATGCCACCGTGATGGTGCGTCCTCGTGGGTCGCGGTCGACCTTCGAATAAGCACCGATCTGTTTTATCTCAGTAACTTTTAATCCGGTCTCCTCTTCGAGCTCGCGTATGGCGCATTGCTCGGTGGTTTCATCCATATTCATGAAGCCGCCCGGAAACGCCCAGAAGCCCTTGAAAGGCTCGTGCCCGCGCTCGATGAGAAGCACCTTCGTATCGTTATTTTTAGTCATCACGATGCAGTCGGCAGTGACAGCAGGACGGGGATATTCGTAAGTGTATGTCATTTTTTATTGATTTTCAAAGCACAAAAATAATACTTTTATTAAAAAAATGTGTATTTTTGCAGCGAAATTTATTCTATATGAAAAAGCTCTTTACTCTCTTCCTTGCTTGTTTTATAGCATTGGAAATTACTGCACAGTCTAGCGATTACACAAATTTTGTAAATCCATTCATTGGGACGCAGACTGACGAAACAGGAGCGCTGAGCGGTAGCACATTCCCTGGAGCAACCCTGCCTCAGGGAATGGTGCAACTCAGTCCGGAGACCGAATTGATGGTGACTTGGGACCCTTGTTCAGGCTACGATTACAACAAAGACATTATTTACGGCTTCACACATACGCACCTCAGCGGAACAGGCTGCACCGACCTCATCGACGTGAGTCTGATGCCACTTTGCATAGAGGTGACACCAGAACAGCTTTCAAAAGCCGATTTCGGACAGCATTACAGTCATGAAAACGAGTCGGCACGACCTGGCTATTATCAGGTGTTTTTGCAGGAAAGCGGCGTTAATGTTGAGGTTTCGGCGACGACACGCACAGGAATTCATCGTTACACATTCCCGGAAGGACAGCCACAGACGGTGGTGCTCGACCTTGACCGCGGCACCTATCGTGGCGACGCATATTATTCTGGCAGAAGGAGTTACGACGTGATTCAGGCACAGATCCGTATCGTCGATGAAAACACCATCGAGGGCTACCGCGTCATCACCGGATGGGCGAAGATGCGCAAAGTTTATTTCCGCGCCGAGTTTTCGAAGCCGATAGCAAAACATCTTCTGATGAACGGCAAACTCAACGTCGGCAACAGCGACGTGGTGAATGGCAGGACATTGCGTGCGGCCTTGGATTTTGATCCTGAAGACGGTAACGAATTGATTGTCAAGGTGGCGATTTCGCCTGTCGACAACGATGGAGCACGCAAAAACATGCTCGCCGAGGCTCAGAGCTGGGATTTCGACGAATATGTGAAAAACGCCCACGACGTTTGGCAAAAGGAGCTCAGCCGCATCGACATCGAAGGCACCGACGAGCAGAAGACCATATTCTACACTGGACTTTACCACGTTTTGATGCAGCCCAACACTATGAGCGATGTCGACGGACGCTATATGGACACCAATTTCGAGATCAAGCAGATGCCTGAGGGGCAGACGTATCATAGCACATTTAGCTTATGGGACACCTTCCGCGCTGCGCATCCGCTTTATACTTTGATTGCTCCTGATGAGGCCGCGCAGTTTGTGAGGGACATGGTTTTGCACCATCAGACCTACGGCTACCTTCCGATTTGGGACCTTTGGGGTCAGGATAACTACTGCATGATTGGTAACCACGCCATCCCGGTTTTGGCCGATGCCATTTTGGCGGAGATTCCTGGAATCGATGTGGAAGAGGCTTATCAGGCGATGGTGGAGAGCAGCACGCGAAGCCATTTCAACTCGCCTTTCGAAATCTGGGAGAAATACGGTTACATGCCGCAAACGCTTCAGAATGAGAGTGTTAGCATCACCATGGAGCAGGCTTTCGACGATGCCTGCGTGGCTTTGGTGGCTAAAAAATTAGGCAAAAATGAAGATTACGAGCGTTTTTATCGTCGCTCGATGTTTTATAAAAACTTGTTCGACCCTGAGACAGGTTTCTTCCGTCCGAAAGACGAAAACGGCAACTGGATTGAGGGTTTCGACCCGCTCTCATACGAGCAGCCGTGCTTTGTGGAGGGCAACGCCTGGCAATATATGTGGTTTGTGCCGCAGGATCCGCAAGGCTTGATCGACCTCTTTGGAGGCAAAAAAGGCTTCTTAACCAAGCTCGACGAGAACTTCACTTTGACTGCGACTTCGGGCGAGGTGAACGGCAACGCCAGCGGTTTCATCGGGCAGTATGCGCACGGCAACGAGCCGAGTCATCACACCGTGTATCTGTATAATTTCGCTGGAAAGCCTGAAAGAACGCAGGAGCTGGTGGAGCAGGTGAGGAGCGAGTTTTATCGTGCCACGCCATGCGGCTATGCCGGCAACGACGACTGCGGACAGATGTCGGCATGGTATATCTTCTCTTCGTTGGGATTCTATCCGTTCCATGCCGGTTCAGCCGAATATGTCATCGGGACACCTTTATTTAAAAAGGCTACTATTCATCTTGAAAACGGCAACGATTTTGTGATCTTGGCACCAAACAAGACCGCGAAGCGCATCCATGTGAAGAGCGTGAAGCTCAACGGCAAGGCGATTACTGATTACAAGCTTACTCACAAGGAGATTTTGGAAGGCGGAGTGTTGGAGTTTAAGATGAAATAATTAACATCGAAAAACACGAATCACACGAATTTTTTACCTGTAATTATTCGTTAGATTAGTGAAATTTGTGTTCAAAATTGATACTTTCCGTTGCCTAAATATTTGATTTCATATCCTTTTTTCGTCGGAATCCAGACTTCGGCTATGATGTTGCCGTTCCGGAGCATAGAGCCCCGGCTCGGATAAGTGTAGTTGGTGGCGATATGCAATGCGAGGTTTTACTGCACGAAACGAACAGTAGAACGCAAATCAATATTTTGATAAATATCTTATCTTATCTCTCTAATCGAAACCGCAAACCCTCCACACGGGGCCATTTTCATCTTTAGGACGGTCTTCGAAGTCACCTTTTTCTTGGTGATGGTATAGGATTGCGGGTTGTAGCCCTCGTCAGGCAGTCCGCTGGCGTCTTTGCCGTCGGCGTAGATGATGGCGTCGTAGGTCTTGCCTTTTTCAAGGAAATCCAGTTTTATCTTGACTTCGCGGACGTTTTCGTCGGTGATGCCGCCGATGTACCAGACATCACGAGGATTCTGTAGAGATGCGCCATGGCACGTCTCTACAGAATCCGGGATGGCATAGACAAACCTTGTGGCACCCGAGATCACGCCTTTTTTGCCATCGGCCAGTTCACCGACGCCGTCGGCGGCCTTGTTCAAGGTCGAAATCTTGGGTTTGCGTGCAGTGACGATATATGCGCCGGGTTCCGCCATCAGATAGAGTGTGGTGTCCCAGTCGACGGCCACGTCTTTGATGAATTGGAACGCATCCATAAACTGTGCGTAATGCTCAGGGAAGTCGGCGGCCATCTGGAGAGGGGAGTAGAAGGTGACGTACAGTCCCAGCTGGTTGCAGATGGTGTGCCGCATCTTGTCGCCTTTGTCCCAGCTGACAATCTTTTCCATGTCGGTGACGAAGATGCCTGGGGTGTAGTCCATCGGACCGCCTTGCAGACGTGTGAACGGCAATATTGTGGTGTGTCCAGGTTTAATACGGCCTCTGAACTCTGTTCCCATCGCGCTCTCGTTGCCAATCATATTGGGCCAGGTGCGGCAGAGTCCAGTAGGTCTTACTGCCTCGTGCGAGTTGACCATGATATGGTGTTTGGCCGCCTCAACGATGGCATAATGGTAATGGTTGTTGATTGGCTGGCTGTAGTGGCCTTCGCCGAAAGGTATGATGGTGCCCACGTAGCCGCCTTTCACGGCGTCGTAGCCGTATTCGTTCATCAAAGAGTAGGCTTTTTCCATCCAGCGCTCGTAGTTTTGTGTGGATGCCGAGCTTTCGTGGTGCATGATGAGACGGATGCCCTTCTCATGTGCGTATTGGTTCAACGCTGGCAGGTCAAAGTCGGGATAAGGGGTGATGAAGTCGAAGACGAAGTCTTTCTGCTTGGCGTACCAGTCCTCCCAGCCGATGTTCCAGCCCTCAATCAATAATGCGTCGAAGCCGTTTTCGGCTGCAAAGTCGATATATCGGCGCACGTTAGCGTTGTTGGCGCCATGATAACCGTGTGGCGTGGCGTGCTCATAGTCGGTCTCGCCGAGTTTCACCGACGGAAAGTCGTTGGTGTACGACCAGGCACTCTTGCCGGAGATCATCTCCCACCACACGCCCATGTATTTCACCGGGTGAATCCAGCTGACATCTTCGATGGCGCAAGGGTCGTTGAGGTTTAAAATCAGGCGCGAGGCGAGCACGTCGGTGGCTTTCTCGCATACCATGACGGTGCGCCAAGGGGTATGACAAGGTGCCTGCAGACGACCTTTGTAGCCTGTCGCGTCAGGACACAAGAAGGCTCTGAAAACAAATTGAGAATTGACAGTTGATAATTGAGAATTATCAATCTCGGTTGAATTATCAATTAGCTCGAGATGCATAGTAGGGTAATCCAGAGTCGCGGCCTCATGGATGTTGATGTACAATCCGTCGTCGGTCTTCATCTGGAGGGCTGTCTGCACGCCGGTGTTCGAGAACGCCGTCCATGGCCAGCCGCCGCCTTCGTGGCTCTTGTCGAACAATTCTCTAATCTGCGAGAGACGCGACTCGGTGTAGTTAAACTCTTGAGTGTCGAGGTCGCCGGGGATCCACCAGGCGGTATGGTCGTCGGTCATCGCAAACTCGGTGAGCTCTTCCTTGATCCAGAAATAAACCAAGGCGTTTTCCATCGGGAACTCGTAGCGGAAGCCCAAGCCGTCGTCGTAGAGTCTGAATCTTATCTGCATCACCGTGGTTTTTTTCTCGGTGGAGTGGTCCATGCTCTCGACTGAGCCCACGGGCTGTTCGAGCGTCACGAGCATCTCGTTGTAATGGTTACGGATGTGGCTTTCCTCGCCCCAGACGGGCTCCCACACCTCGTCGAAGGTGCTACGCTCCACGTTTTTCAGCACGAAGGCATGCGCCAGGTCGTCGCGCCATTCGAGGGTGAAGCCCATTTTCGAAGGAAGCACCACAGGTTTGCCGTCACGATTCAATATATAATAAGGTGTGCCGTCGTTGAGCTCGAACTGAAGCTCGAGTTTTCCGTTGGGACTCTGCAGTTTTTCCTGTGCGAAAGCCGTCTGCCAAGCTGCAAACAGCATCAAAATAGCGATAAAAACAGATTTTTTCATAATGGAAGATTTTACTCTCCGCAAAGATATGAAAATTTTTGTATTTTTGTCAACTCTTAATAAAATTGGAAATTATAGTGAAAAAGTTTTTGATAATCATATTTATTGTTGGGCTTTGCGGAACGGTCTCAGCCCAAGGTATGCGCAAAAACGAGCTCAAGGTGGCGCTTCTCTCGCTGGCTAGCGGCACCTCGAAGCTCACTTACGAGCGTTTGGTGCGTGATTATCAGAGTATTGAGATTACGGCGGGTGTCATCGGATGGGGCTTCGACAAGCTCAAGGACAGCGACCCGCGGGGCACGGCATGGCGGCTGGCATACAAGTTCATCTTCCGTAACAAACACAACGCCAACAACCAGATGTGCGGCTTTTACATCAAGCCGGAGCTATGCTACTCATCGTATCGTTACAACCACGAGACTGAAGGCCGGTTGAAGGTCGACCGCGTGGCTCTGATGGGCGTGTTAGGCTACGACTGGGTGCTCAATTGGTTCGTCTTCGATGTCTACGGAGGCTTCGGTTTGGCGTGCGGCAATAGCAACAAAAGTAACTATCACCATGGTTTTATAGGGTTAAATGCCGACAGTCCGACCGCATTTACGGCAGGTTTTAGGGTCGGAGTGGCATTTTAAACAAATTTTTTAAAAAATTTTTTCGTTTGTTTTTCCCAGTAGTTACTGATGTTTTCGAAAACCATTAAAATTTTTTTGAAAATTTTTTAAATTTTTTGTAGTTTATATTATAAACTTGTTTATTTTTGCAACGTCAATTGGCAATAAAAATTAAACTTAAAATTAACTATTAAAAATTAAATGACATGGAAAACATCGAACAAAAAAATGAAATGACAGCTCAGCAGAGCTTGAACATCATCAGCGAAATGATCAACGATAGCCGTCGCACGATTCTTCAAAGCAGTGCAAAACACTTCATGCTGTGGGGCAGTTTGCTGATTTTTGTATCACTGGTAGTCTATTGGCTTTGGCAATCATCGGGAAGTCCGGTTTGGAATGTCGTATGGTTTGTGATGCCTGCCTTGGGATTCCCGATTGTAAGGATTCTTGACAGGAAAGACTCCGACATCCCGCAGAGCAAAGTCAACATGAACATTGGTCTGATTTGGCTCACCTACTGTATTTTCGCGGTATGCATCAGTGTTATTGCGATGTTGTGGGTGCCTATGAACCTCACATTGGTTCTTGTGGTGATTTTTGGATTTGCGCAGTGCGTCTCAGGATTTATCCTTAAGAACTGGACTATCATCGTCAGTGGTTTCATTCTTGGCATCGGTGGTGCAGTGGCGGCTTCGTTGCTGTTTGGTGCCGAGCAGCTGCTCATTTTCACCATTGGCGGCATCATGCTTGTTGTAACCGGACTTATTATCAAATCTCAATATAAATAGCCATGTTACCGAAACTTGATCCATTGCTTCATTCCGAGCTGCGACTGGCGGTGATGTCGATACTGGCCGGTGTTGAGGATGCAGATTTCACATACCTCAAGAAGCAGACCGGAGCCACCTCGGGCAACCTCAGCGTGCAGATCGACAAGCTCAGTGCGGCCGGCTATATCACGGTCGACAAGGGCTTCAAAGGAAAGGTGCCATGCACAACCTGCAAAATCACCCCCGCGGGCCTCGACGCCTTCGAGAAATATGTGAATGCGTTAAAAGAGTACATTTCGGCAAACAAATAATTGAAAAAATGAAAAAGATAGTCAAAACCATTTTATGGATTGTGTTTGCCTTTGCCCTTCTTTTCGAAGGGAACGTCCGGGCACAAGTCGACCCGCTTGAACAGGGTGCGATGTCCGTTAAGAAACTGGACGACGGGCTGTATTATATGGAATATAAAGGAGATGACGGCTTCGCCGGACTGATGGAGAGCGGCGGCGGACACAGTGCTAGTGAACTGTCTGAATACGTCACGCGTTTCCTTTCAAAGGGTTTCTATAACCCGAAGAGCGGAAATCCAGGACCGGCGAAGTACGGTTGCTCTGCCTTGACGGTACGAACGCCAGAAGGTGGCGCCTTGATGGGCCGTAACTTCGATTTCACTTCTGCGGCTGGAATTGTCCTTCACACGATTCCCGATCAGGGTTATGAGACTTACACCACTTTCAACCTCAACTTCCTTGGTTTCGGGGATGGTTGGGTCCCGGAAGGTTTCAAAAACCAGTACATGGCGCTCTCAGTGCTGTTTTTCGCCTTGGACGGCATCAACGAAAAGGGTTTGGCCGTGGCCGACTTGATGGCGGGAGACGACGCTCAAACCCATCAGGACAGCGGCAAGCCAGCCCTGACCACCACGTCAGCCATCTGCTACCTTCTTAAAAATGCCGCCACAGTGGACGAGGCTCTTGATCTGCTTCGGGAAATTGATATGAACTCGGATATTGGTGCCGCACATCATTATGCGATTTCCGATGCCTCTGGCCGAAGTGTTGTGGTCGAGTATGTGGACAACAATATGGAAGTCGTTGAATCAGCCGCCGTAGCCAATCACTATCTGTGTGCGTCCAAGCTAAACGTTGGCTTGAAAGAAGGAGACCGTCGATACGAATTCCTGTGCCGTCAGTTCGATGCCGCTGGAGGTGTGATGGATAAGCAGCAGCTTACTAAAGCGATTGCTTCTCTTTCATTGCCGCCTATGGAAGGCAGGCACATGGGCACTGCATGGACTCTCGTAATGGACCTAACGAACCCTTCCGTAACCTACTATTCCCGCCGCCATTTCGACAATCCGTTCCACTTTGAATTTGAGAGAAATAGCGAAAGGTAATCCATCCTTACAGCATAAATATCCGTCCACTTCGTGTAAACGGTGGATGGATATTTATGCCGTTTCTGTCACCCTGTTTTTTTTATTTTACCTCCATGCGTTGGCAACCCGCTCAAACAGGGCTGGAGTGTAGGCGTAACCACTGTTTGTCGCTCCCATCCTTACAATAATAAGGTTCTTATGTGGGTTCACATAAAGCACCTGATGACAGATGCCCAGCGCGAAATAGCCCGGATGGCGTGTCAGGTAGTAGTTGTTATAGCTGAGGTTGTACCAATTGTAATGATAGCCATCATTGGTGACATCATATCTGGTTGAGTTCACTATCCAGTCCTCGCTGACGATGCGTTTGCCGTCCCACATGCCTTTGTTGAGGTAAAGACGGCCAATCTTCGCCAGGTCCATGATGCTCATAGTGATACCTCCGAAGGTGTGCGCCATGTCGTGTTTCTTGCTGTCGATGATGACCAAGGCTGCCGACTGCATGCCGAGAGGCTGCCATACCTTCTCGCTGAGATATTCGGCATAACTCTTGCCCGAGGCGCGCTCTATTACCATGCCAAGAATAGCCGGTGTCATGCTCTCGTAGCGGAACTGTGTGCCCGGCTTGCAACGGAATTTCAGGCTTTTGACCTGCTTGCGGATGTTGTGTCCGTAGTTCAGCTTCGCCATCGCGTTGAGCATCTTCAAGTCTTTCAATGAGGTGAACTCGTAGGCGTCGTCGAAGTCGAGGCCGCTGCGCATGTCGAGCAGATGGCGTATTGTCAGCTCCTGCCACATCGGATCTTCTTTTTTAAGCTCCGGCAGATAGTCGGTGACGGGGTCGTCGACGCTGTGGATGTAGCCGTCGTCGATGGCGATGCCGCACAGCAGCGACGTTATCGACTTCGTGATGGAGAAGATGGTCGCCATATGGTCGGCAGAGTAGTCGCCCCAATATCTTTCGTAAACGATGCTGTCGTTATGTATGATGAGCACTGCCTGGTCTTTGCCTTTGGTGTCGATCACCTCGCTAAAAGTCTGATTGTCGCCATAAGGCTGGTTGTTCAGGAAATGCAGGGTGTCGAGCCAAATGGCATGTTTCCCGACAGGGAAATGAAACGCCAGGTCGCCAGTCGCAATGGTGTCGACCTGGCGTTTCTTGTAGCTGTACACGTTAGGACCGTCCTTGCCGTCAGTCTTGAGTGCCCTGAAGATAGAGCACGACGAGACCGCCAGCGCGCATACGGCCAGCATTATGAAATGACGTAACTTCATTGTCTGACGGATTTTTTAGTTCAAAACCTCAGCTAGCTTTGCTTCAAGTTCCTCGCCACGCAAACCTTTAGCAATCATGATGCCGTTCTGGTCGTAGAGGAAGTTGCTCGGGATGTAAACAATGGCATAGTTATTGCCTACTTCACCAGCAGCGTCGCGCACCTGGATGTATGGCAGAGCGTCTTCTTCGACAGCCTGCAGCCATGCAGCCTCTTTTCTGTCGACACTCACACCGACAATCTCCAAGCCTTTGTCGTGATATTTCTCGTAAGCGGCCTTCACCACAGGGTTTTCATTACGGCATGGTCCGCACCACGATGCCCAGAAGTCGACCAACACGACCTTGTTGTTTTTGATGAGTTCGGCAAGATTCACATCTTTACCGTCAGCGGTCTGCAAGGTGAAGTCGATAAATGGCTGACCGAGCTCCACACGCTGGTTGTTTGCGATAAACTTCACTACGTTGTCTCTGTAAGGCGACTCGTTGGTGAGCAAGTCGGCAAGCTCTATCACCTCAGCCAGTTCAAGGTCATATTTCATCTCATCAAGGATGTAATGTGCCACATAGCTGTCGGCGTGGTTTCTGACATAGTCTTTTTTAAAATCGCATGTTTCGTGCCAGATGACCAAAAGCTGTGCGTTGAGTTCCTCATATCTTAAGCTGTCGTCGGCATCGTAAGCTGCGTTAATTTCCTCCTCGAGAGCTGGTCCCGGCTCGTTGATTATTTCAATAGCCTTCTGATACTCGTTGAAATCGTTCTGCGTGGCACAGCCCGTAGCTTCGATATGGGTAAAATCGTCGATATCGCCAGTCACATTAACATCTTGATTTTCAGGGAACATCATCAAGAAATCACGTGGCCCTTTGAGCTTCAGGATGTAAAGTGCGTATGGCTCGTCGAAATCGACGTTGAAAACGGCTTTGTTGTCGGCAAAGACCACGGTGTCGAGAATAATCGGTGTGTTGCCGTCAAGGGTCTTTACGAGGTAAGCCTGCTCGCCGTCCGAATTGTCAAGGTTCAATGTAATAGTAAACTGTTTTGCTTTGTTGCAGCCGCTCAAAATCAGCATTGCTGCGAAGAGAGATAATAAGAGTTTTTTCATGATTTTAATATTTTAAATGGTTTAAATACATTCTTTCACAAAACTGAGGAACAGCGGATGCGGCTTGAGCACCGTGCTCGAATATTCGGGATGGAACTGTGTGCCGATGTACCAGCGCAGGGTAGGGATCTCGACGATCTCCACCAGTCCGCTCTCTGGGTTGGTGCCCACGCACATCATGCCGTTGTTCTCGTATTCGTCCTTGTATTTGTTGTTAAACTCGTAACGATGGCGGTGACGCTCGCTGATCTTCGGCATGCCGTAGATGCCGGCCACCTTGCTGCCTTTGCGCAGCTCGCATCCGTAAGCGCCCAGACGCATGGTGCCGCCCATGTTGGTGATGTTTTTCTGGTCCTCCATCATGTCGATGACGTTGTGAGGGGTCTTGGCGTCCATCTCGCTCGAGTTGGCGTCGCCGTAGCCCAACACGTCACGGGCGAACTCGATGACCATCATCTGCATGCCGAGACAGATGCCGAACGCCGGCATGTCGTGTGTTCTGGCATGTTCCAATGCGATGATCTTGCCCTCGATGCCACGCTGGCCGAAGCCCGGACAAACAAGAATTCCAGCCACATTGGCCAGTTTCTCTGCCACATTGGCCTTGGTGATGTTTTCGCTGTTGATGAAGTCGATTTTCACCTTCACATGGTTGTATATTCCCGCCAAAATCAGGCTCTCGCGGATGCTCTTGTAAGCGTCTTGTAGGTCGTATTTGCCCACCAGTCCGATATGTAATTCTTTTGTCGCGCCTTGCTGCAGTTCCAGGAAATGGTGCCACGACTCCATCTTAGGCATCTCGCCTACCGGCACGCCGAACTTGCGCAACAACGCCGCGTCAAGACCCTGTCGCTGCATGTTGACAGGCACCTCGTAGATGCTCGGGAGGTCTTCGCTCTGCACTACGCATTCGAGGTCGACGTTGCAGAACGACGCCACTTTCTGGCGGACGCCGTCGGAGAGGTGTTTCTCGGTTCTTAAGACGAGCACGTCGGGCTGTATTCCTGCACCTTGCAGCTCTTTCACTGAGTGCTGCGTAGGCTTGGTCTTGAGCTCGTCGGCAGCCCTCAGATAAGGCACAAAGGTGAGATGCACACATGCCGCGCGGTTGCCGAGCTCCCATTTCAGCTGACGAATAGCTTCCAGGAACGGTGCCGACTCGATGTCGCCGATGGTGCCGCCGATCTCCGAGATCACGAAGTCGACCTCGTCGTTGTGCTGTAAAATGCGGTGTTTTATCTCGTCGGTGATATGAGGCACCACCTGAATGGTCTTGCCCAAGTAGTCGCCACGACGCTCCTTGTCGATGACGGCTTTGTAGATTTTGCCCGTAGTCACCGAGTTGGCCTGTGTGGTGCGAATGCCGGTGAAACGCTCATAGTGTCCGAGGTCGAGGTCGGTCTCCATGCCGTCAACGGTCACATAGCACTCGCCATGCTCGTATGGGTTGAGCGTGCCCGGGTCGATGTTGATGTACGGGTCGAATTTCTGTATTGTTATTGTGTATCCGCGAGCCTGCAGCAACTTACCGATGCTCGCCGAAATAATGCCTTTTCCGAGGGAAGAAACCACGCCTCCTGTCACAAAGATATATCGTGTCATAGAATCTGTTTTTAAAGGCGCAAAGATATAAAAAAATAAAAAAGGATGTCACATTGTAGCATCCTTTTTTGTAACATTTTTTAATATTTTTTATAGTAAGGCAACTGTAATGCTTTGTTTATCATAGTATACATTCCTGTGTTTTATTTTCTGACCACTGCTTTTATTGGATTTAACAACCTGTCGAGGACGGTGAGGTCCTTGGTGATTATCTCGGCGGTACCTGACATCTCGGGACGATAAGGTATATTGATGCCGTATTGTGTGATGAGGCTGTCGGGCATTTCCACTTCAAGAAGGAATACATTGCCGATGCCGGCTTCTTCGTATGGCACCATCGAAATCCCCGACAGTTTGACTTGTACAAAACCGAATTCCATATAAGGATAGTCGTCGAGTTTGATGTTGACTTTTTGGCCCGTCTCTACCTTGCCGGCTCCCTGTTGTGAGAGGTAAATTTTGCCAAAATGCGATGAGTTGCCCTGCGGAATGATTGTCAGCATAGTCTCTCCGGCGGTTATGTTTTGGTTGCGCTGCCAGTATTTTGTTATCGCCACCACGCCGCTTATCGGACTTGTCAGAAAATAGGTCTGTTCCCATTGTCTGATGCTTGCCTCGAGCTGCTCGCGTGCGATGCCGAGTTGGATAACGAAGTTGTTGGTTTGTTCGGCCCGCTGCTGTTCCATCTCTGTGATGGTTTGCTCCGACTGGAGGATGTTAAGTCTTATGTTGTCGATTTCGATAAGATACGACTGATACGACATCCGCTGCTGCATGTAGACCGTTCGGCTGTCGTTGAAAGAAGTCTTCGAGATGATTCCTCTTGCGAACAAGGTGGAGTCAATTTGATATTTCTCGGTCTCGACAGCCAGCTTGTCGGTGTTTATAACCAATTGATCCTCATAGGATTTTAATGTCTTTTTTAAAACTCTGGCTTGTTCTTTTTTTGATTTTATAAGTTCGCCGAGATAGTCGTTTTCGACAAAGAATGACAGGGCGTGTGAGGCTTGCGCGTAGTTGAGGTAGCTGTTTTGGATATCGCCCAGGTGGAGGTCTTTTTCGCACAACCATGCTGAGTCACGCCGGACGTTTTTGAGGGCTTCTTTCAGGAAAAGGACATCGCCGTATATCGCAGTGTTTTCTATTAAAGCCAGAGGTTGGTCGGTGCTTACGACATCGCCGTCGTTGACAAACAGTGTGTCGATACGCCCGGTGCTTCGTGCCTTGACTTGTGCAGGGAGGTTATAGGCGTTGATTTTTATCGTCGCAGACAGTATTTCCGGGTATTTGATGAGGCAACAGCCTAGTAAAAGCAAGGCTAAGATTATAAAAATCATGGTGATGCCGCTTCGCACCATCCATCCTGGCGGGCGTCCGATGATATCTTGTACAGGCTCGCTGTGCAGTTCAAGTCCTTTTAGTTTGTTCTCGCTCATTGTCCAAGTTCTAATTGGTTCTTAACTAAGGTGTAATACTCGCCTTTTTTGGCTGTCAACTCGCTATGAGTGCCGGTCTCGGTGATTTTTCCGTGGTTGATGACGACGATTTGGTCGGCGTTTTTCACGGTGCTGAGACGATGTGCCACTACCACCACGGTCTTGCCCTTGAAAAACTCCTGCAGGTTATCCATGATGACGCGCTCGTTGTTGGCGTCCAATGAGTTGGTGGCTTCGTCAAGGAAGATATAGTCAGGGTTTTTGTATACTGCGCGGGCTATGAGGATACGTTGTTTCTGTCCTTGTGATATGCCGTTGCCTTCTTGGCCTATCTTGGTGTTATACCCTAGAGGCAGGCTCTCGATCATATCTTGGATGTTGGCGACTTTTGCCGCGTGGAGCAGACGTTGCTCGTCGATATGGTCTTCGCCTATGGCGATGTTTTTGGCGATGCTGTCAGAGAATATGAATCCGTCCTGCATGACGGTGCCACATCTGCTGCGCCATGATTTCGGGTTGATGTTGGAGATGTTAAGCCCGCCGATGCGTATATTGCCTTTTGTGGGCGGGTAAAAACCGAGGAGCAGTTTGACGAGTGTGGTCTTGCCGCTGCCGCTCATGCCTACGATGGCTGTCACCTTGCCTTCAGGGATGTTGAGGTTGACATCGTTAAGCACGGCATCGGCGAGTGGGTCGTAGTGGAAACTGAGGTTCTCCACAGCGATGCTTCTGTCTTCCGGGAAGATAGATGTCTTGCCGTCGCCGTCTTCCACCTCGTTAGGACGGTTGTGGATCTCACCGAGACGTTCGAGGCTTATCTTGGCATCCTGTGCGCTCTGGATGAAACCTATCATCTGGCTGATAGGTGCGTTGAGCTGCCCGACGATGGTCTGGACGGCCATCATCATACCGAGACTCATGTCGCCATTGATGACAGCACGTGCCGAGATGAACGAGATGAGGATGTTTTTTGTCTCGTTGATAAACACAGCCCCGCTCTGCTGCCACTGGCTGATGCGTAGTCCTTTTATGCTGACTTTGAAAAGCTTGGCTTGGATGTTTTCCCACTCCCAGCGTTTCTGCTTCTCGCAATTGTTGAGCTTTATCTCCTGCATTCCGGTTATCATCTGGATGAGGTTGCTCTGTTCAGCCGAGGCCTGTGCGAAACGTTTGTAGTCGAGCTCGCGGCGGAATTTGAGGAAAAGGACAACCCAAATCACATATAACGCACTTCCTATGAGGAAAACGACAAGCAGTTTTATGCTGTAGAACGCAAGGATGAAGGCGAAGACGATGAATGTGACGAACGAGAACAGGGTGTTGAGTGTCGAGGAGGTGAGAAACGCCTCGATACGCTGGTGGTCGCCGATGCGTTGCATGAGGTCGCCAATCATTTTGGTGTCGAAAAAACCGATGGGAAGCCGCATGAGTTTTATCAGGAAGTCGGATATGATGCTGATGTTGATGCGGGCGCTAATGTGCAGCAGTATCCATGAGCGTATGAAGTCAACAGCGGTTTGTGCCACATATAAGGTGAGCTGCGCTATTAAGATGAGTGTAACAAAACTGATGTTACTATTACCGATACCATAGTCGACAATGCTCTGTGTGAAGAAAGGGAAGATAAGCTGTAGCAGGGTGCCGATGAGCATGCCCATGAATAGCTGCACAATAAGTTTTTTGTATGGCTTCAGATACTGTAAGATAAACGAGAACTTGGCTTTGTCGGTTTTCTCGCCCTCGGCTGAATAAAACTCGGGTTGCGGCTCGAGAAGCAGAGCTATGCCTTCATCGGCGTTATCGTCGCCTTTGCGGCTTATCCATCCGCGAAGAAACTCTTCTTTGGTGTATTTTACAAGTCCTGCCGCAGGGTCAGCGACATAAATGGTATCTCTTTTTATCTTGTAGACAACCATAAAATGTCTTTGTTGCCAGTGCACGATACACGGCATAGGCACATCTTCTTTGAGCTGGTTGTAAGAGATATGCACCCCGATAGTTTTAAATCCTATCTCTTCAGCCGCCGCGCTGATACCGAGCATACTCACGCCTTCACGACTGATGTGGCTTTTCTTGCGCAGGCTCTCAAGGGTGTAATGTCTCCCGTAATGCTTCGCTATCATGCGGAGGCAGGCCGGACCACAGTCCATGGCATCGTGCTGAGGGAAGAACGGAAAAGAGCTTTTCATGGTTGTTATTTCTAATAGGTTTGCTTTAGTTGCGAGAAGTTGGTTATTAACCAACTTCTCGCTGATTAGTTATTACATTTACCTGATATCGTTGGATTACCAGCACTGGCAAACAGAATCCTGTTTTGTGAGCTTGGTAACGCAATCAAGGGTCAACTTTGTAATGATGGTTGTGCCTGGAACAATTGTGTCGCTACCACCACCGCAATCATGTGTTGGAGCGTAACCACCGTTAACTGTATTGAGTTCTGAAATCACCTGTTTGTTAAGATTTAATTTTTTTGTTTTCATAGTATTTGTATTTTAATTGTTAATTTTTTAATTTTTTTGTGTTTTGAGTGTTGTTTTTTGAGTTTTACATCCAAATTATAGTGTTACTATAGATTTAGGATGCCAGTTCATGTGAATTTGTTCTTTCCCAACTTCCAGATGTTGATTTTCATAGGTTATAAGTTTAAATGGTTGGACAAAATTTTAATTTCGCTGTTTCCGAACGATAGTATCTTTCCAAAAACCCGTAAAGCACCACTTCATGTTTTCGCTGCTGGGCCACAAAGATGCGGTTCATCGTCATGTGGATGAGGCTGTGTACGATGTTTTCAAGACGGTTGCGGTCGGGACACAGATCAAGCATCTGCCGCACGATGTCTTTTATCTTTTCGGATCTTTGATTTATCAAGCTGTAAAGGCCTTCAGACTGCTCATCATCGCCATGCATGAACTTGAAAATCATGTTTTTTGAAGTGCGGTATATATTGCTGAACTGCTGTATTGTCGATTCGTTGATATTAAACTCTTTTCCAAAGCCGTCGGCCAATGATTTGGCCAACGTATGACGCTCTTCGAGCGAATAGCCGAAATCAGAGAGCATGGTGTCAATGTCTTTCAGTGAGAACAGCCATCTGTAGGTCTCTTTCTCAGGGTGATATTCGATTGCTGAAAGCATGTCGGTTGTCATTTCGCTGTCGTGACAAAACAGTTTCTCGCAAAGCTCGATAGTCGTCTCACCATAACGCTCGATTTCGCGTTTGTAGGTGTCGTTCATTATCTTGTTGACCTGTCCGGTCTCAAAATATGGCTGCAATGCGTTTGTCGTTGCCACCATGACTTTGCCGATATTTGACAAGTCATTGAAATGATATCTCAGCCTGATATGAGGATTCGGGTCGGCATATCGGATGAAAAACCAGCTGTCAACCAGACCATTGGCCATGAAATATTTTGACAGTTTGCCAATCAATTCGGCAAGCAGTTCATCGGCAGTGCCGTAACCACAGTATATCTTATAATAAAGCCATTCGCTACCTGGAGAAAAATTTCGTGTCATGATTGTTTCTGTTTATAGTAAGCAAATATCATTTCATTGGCAAAACATCCTTCTGCTGATTTTACAGGACTTTCTGCATTGGCAAAAGGAAATTCCTTAAGAGTGAAACTGAAACGTTTCTTTATGTAGTCAAGAAGTGCCTTCACGCAGAAACGGTTGGTCAGATCGAAATAGAGTTCGTTGTCGCCGTCTTCAAGCAGCACCTCGTTTGAGATGTTTTTTTGCTTGGCCATCTCCATGAACTTGTCGATGCGTTCATCGGTGTCTTTTATCGTGTTCAGACTGTCGATGTCTTTTTTGAAGAAGTTCCATTTTTCCAGCGAGAGTATGGCGTCGCCGAAAACGACACGCGGCAGATATGGCAGGGTGTTCTCGATGGAGCCCCACGAGAAATTGAAGCCTCCGCGTTTCTCATAGTTTTGCATGTCGCACAGAAACTGGTAAACCGGCAGAGCGTTGAAGCTGTAGTTGTGGGCCGTCGTCAGACGAGGTATCACCAGCTTGTTGTGTTTCTTCGAACGGAGCAGTATTTTGTCGTATCTTACCGAGACCATCAGATCGTCAAGATCTATCTGGTTTTCTATCGGAAGCGACGATTGTGCCAGATAAGGTATTTCGTATTGTCTTATTGTCGGGCGATGAAGTATGTTTCCCACGCGCGACTCCGGGAGATGCACTATCTCGGCATAGACACAGTCTTTGTTTGCCTCGTCTCTTTGTATGATTTCCTGGGTGAGACCGAGGATGTCTTTGTCGAGATGGCAGAAACGCCCGATAAGATAAGCGGCACTGGCACCACCGGCACTTTTGACAAAAAAGTGTTTGTCGTCGATCATCTCAATGAAAGCGGAAAGTGTTTCTTGGGTGTCGTCCCACTTCACTTCGAAGATATCCAAATCCGATTCATCGAGAGAGACCTGTCTTTCACCATGTTGCAATGTGTTGGCAAGTTTCTGCTGCATCATCAGATGAAACGGCAGCGCTGTTGAGCTTTGATAGTTTTGTTGTGCCGCAGGAAACACTATGTTGTCGACTAAAGGTGTTATACCTGAATAGGTGTTTTGCAGATATCCGACGCCAGTCTCGTTGTCAAGAGCCTGTGCAAGCGGTATCTCCTCATCTTCGTAGCGCGCATAAAAGGCTTCTTTGAAACGGCGCAGATTCTCGTTTTCAAAATATGGCGTGACGCGGTTTAAGAATGTCACGGCTTTAAAGACCTGGTCAGGAATATCTGAGCTTACAGTGTTCACTGCAGGTTTCAGCAGCATGTCGGCCTGGAACAGGTATTTCTCGTCATAAGCGGTGGTGAAGGCCGATAGAAGCTGTTTGATATCGTCGTATCGCTTTGGTTGTTTTATTAACTCGTTGATGCCGATGAGCTTGTTTTTGATGTCTGTCGCTACGGCGTTCTCGGTATATTTGTCAAGAACGGCGATCATCTGCTCCAAAGGGTCGGCGCCGATGACGGTGGGCTCGAGCTCGGCTGTAAGAAGCTGTGAAGCCACCACCTCATCGATAAAACCTTTGGCGTCGTCGATGCTGATGTCGTCATCGACGATAAGCTGTGCCAGATCGAGCAGCTTTCGTCCCTGTTTGGCTTCGTTGATGACCCTCATCAGATATTCTGAGGCATCGACAGCCGAGATGTGATGGCTGCGGCGCGCGTTGTTGAAAGAATACTCGACATAGCGCATCTTCTCGCCGATACGGTACATGCTGTTATTTGGATAGAACAGGATCTGCTCTTTTATTTCAGGAATCTCTGCAATGTCTTTGGCAAGGGCGCAGACATAGTTCATGTCGAGCCGCACATTTGTCACGTTAGTTTCTTTGGGCGACATTTTTATTTCTGTCTTATCGGTGACAGTGCCTGCGGTGATGCCTGCGAACATTCCAAAAGGCGTGCAACGTGTGCACATTCTTGCGAAATAGCGGTACAATCCCTGCATCACCTTGTCTTCTTCCTTGTTGTTTGGCAATTTGCCTTCACGCCATTTCTGCACTTCCCTGTAAAATGACGGGGACGCGATGAACAATGCCTCCATCACGGTTTCGTCGGCACACACCTCGAGCAATGATTCTTTGGTGATGACGCCGTCTTTCACCAACTGCCTGATGTTGTTTATCGGGAGCAATGGCGTCCTCAAAATATATTTTTGAAGATTAGTATAAATCTGTTCTTTATCCATAACACATCAACTTAATAATAAACACTGGTCCCAAGTGGGTTCTATTTCGTAATAATATGACAGCAGGACTAACCCGATACCCGTAATGCCTTCAAGTAGGTTGTACTCATTATTAAATTTGTTATCCAAGCCATGCCATGTTTTGTAACCCGACAAGCCATCATCAAAGTGTGCCATTTTTAGTGTTTGTTCAATCCAATAGTCGGCGGCCTGCTTAAACTCAGGCAGACGGGTGTTCCACCACATTCGGTAAAAGACATGTGCAATGCTCGAGGTGCCATGGCATAAACAGGCATCAATAACGCTGTTTTGTATCAAATCCCTGCGTTTTTCGGCGGCATAGAGCAATACGTTTACAGCCTTATCAATCCAATCTTGGCGATTTTGCGTTTGCCCCGCTTGGTAAAGTGTCATGCTGATGCCTAGGTCTCCATAACACCAGGCAAGTCGGCTGCTCTTGGTTTCTGAACTGCTTTCAAGCGCCAAAGACGGGAAAAAAGAACCGTATTTTTGTACGTCAATCTCTTGCGCAAGGATATAGTTTACAGTATCGGAAATCATGCTTTCCAGTTTGGGACTTTTCAAATCATCAATGGAGTATAGTTTGTTTAATATCGCCAATGTACTCGACATGCCGTGTGAGAGACTGATATTATACTCCTCTTGAAGTGTTTTATGGTCGAGTATTGTTTTCCATTTCATGGAATTATCGGTTTTTTCGGCAATATCATACATTATTTTTATGTACTGACTTAACACTTGCTTTGCCGTCGGATTGTCGTTATGTCGTGAATAGAAATAGTAGGCTATACCAGTGGCTTCATGAAGGAAATCGATCTGTTTGTTGTAAAGATATCGTAGCATTACAACTGATAAAACTTTATCAAAGTCTTCCAAAAGGATATTGGTATCCTCTTCTATCCAGCCTTTTTTGCTGAGATGCTGATAAAGCCATCCGATACCAGCCAGGCCGCAACAATGTGAAAAAACAAAACAATCACTAAGTTTTTCGGACAAAACATCCAGCATTTCGTCTGCTTTTTGTCTGTATTTGGACTCGCCTGAAGCTTGAGATGCATAAAACATCGCCATGGCTATTCCTGCAAATCCGGAAAGAAGACCCAGATCGTTTTCATGTGTCGCATGGGAAAGTAGCAACTCGTATATATCGTTTATTTTTTTATTTGTCATATTGTCATTATTAAATCAAGCACAGCTCCTACACTTATTAATATGAAGTTGATCAGGAAATGTATCAGGGTAACAGAAAGGATGGGCATTTGTTTCTTTCGTCGCAAGATATAGAATGAAACAGCCAACACCATGCCGCATAATGCCGTAAACAGCACTCTGATAACTACAAGAGGCATCAGCCAATGAGTGCCAATAATATGAAACAGGCCAAACACAACAGAGCTAAACAAGATATATCTTGTCGGTTTTAAGATTTTTCGGGATGCAGAATTCTTTACCCAACGCGAAAAAATAATAAAAGGCAGATATTGGAACAACAATGTCTCTATTAAGGCACTTGGTATCAGTCTGGCTTGCAATCCGATGAAAGTATAACCATTTTCAAATCTATCTGTAGGAATGCTTATTCCCCAAAGGAGTATTATGGCAAATTGAATTGCCAATGCAATCAATCCCAATACCACTTGCACGCCGATGAATTGTGCGTAATTCAAGCGGATAAGCCGTTCCCTGAGTTCTGTTATTTTTTGCATAATGTTTGTTTTTGTATCAAGACTGGCCATACAGCCAGTCTTGATAGGTTTTTTATGTTATCAACCGCACTTGCCGCAAGAGCCACCAAAGCATGATGCGTACTCCTGTGTAGCACCGTTGCAACCATTTGATTGGCAGATAATGGTGCAGAGATCTGATTGGCAGATACCCTTTGGATCTCCTGAAAAACAATGATCCCAGGAAACTTGAATTGTTATGATGATTGTCTCGCCGATTTCTTTGCAAAATCTCTGAAGCGTAAAAATTCCCTCACCTTTAATATCATCCAAATTGGACACGATTTGTTTATTAAGCGATAATTTTTTATTAGTTTTCATACGATTAAATTTTAAATTGTTAATTATTATGTTGGTATTAATACTTTTTCATCATGCTTGCTATATCATATTAATATAGCGCTTGTTCATGTGAACTTGTTCTTCCCAAGCATCCAGATGTTGTTAAATTTTATGTACAGAATAGAGTACCTCATAAGCCTTTTTTTTAATGATCTTACACAAAGTTAGCTTCAAAAAACATTTTGTCAACAAAAAAGTTTTGAGGAATTTTTGAGGAATGAAAAACTCTAAAAATCAATAAGATAAGTGCATTTTGAGGTGAATTTTCTGCACGTCGTTTTTGCCGATTTGTCAAAAAATCTACGCCAATTTTGGTTTTCGGTAATTTTTTTCTTTTCTATTGTCAAATAAAAAAAGTACCCTTCCTTTTTTCAGGGAAGGGTACAATTTTTTGTTTAATCTCTAACATTAAATCCTCCGAAGTAATAACTTCCGTCCATCAGTATGAGGGTTATGGAGTAAAAACCTTCGTGATCAATTATGATGACGATGTCGTCTGGCGTTTCCCGAATATTGACGAAATCAATGTAAACGCCGTTTTCATTGGTGATGAGCAATTCATATTATACATTGTTTAACTCAATAGCAAACATTCGTCCCATTTGTTGTGATTATCACGCAACAAGTCTATAAATACTAATCCGATGCCAGAAAGACCATTTAATATAGAGACATCAGGTCTCCAAGTCTCGGAATAACGGTCAAATGTACAATAACACTTTTCATCTATATTGTGCAATGTCCAATCAAGCCAATAATCAGCTGCTTCACGAAATAATTGAAGTTTTGTCAATTTGTAAAACTTATTGTACAAATGCACCAATCCAGCACTCCCATGACAGAAGCACGAATCAATTATATAAGTATCAATCACATCTTTGCGTGTGATTGTGGTTTTTGCAATTGTTATTGCCCTATTAAACAATGTTATATCTTTTATATTTATCGCAGTCTGACAAAGAAAAAAAGCAACAGAAAGATCACCGTAACACCAAGCCAAACGCGATTTTATTTCTTCTCCTAAAAATGAGCCGAAACAATAGCCTGACAATAAGAAATCACGTTCACAATGTGTGTATATAGAGATAATTTTATGAGTCAGATAGTTTATTTTTTCTTTCAAATCGTCATATTTACGACATAGATTTAAAAAATACAATAAGCTACATAATCCATGTGCAATACCTAAATTAGTCTTCTTGGGATACATATAGGAATCAAAAAGACAATCATTATCAATAACAAAATGATTAACAAATGTTCTTGCAATGTTCTCGTTATCACCAAAACACAAAATCGCGCCAGTTGCGCCATGCATGTAATCCCAATTATTTCTTTCAATATCTGTTGTGAATTTTGTATAAATGATATCTTCCCAGTCTTTCATAAGCTCGTCATCAAGTGAATCAATCAAGTCATTTTTTCTAAGGTATTGCAATAGCCAAATAAGACCACATAACCCATCGCTAAATGTATACAGCAGATCTTTTCCCTGAAAACCATAAATAATCTTCGTCAATGTTTCTTCTAACAATTCAAAATAATCATCATTATTAGTCTGCATGTATAATTCGGCATAAAACAAACATTTTCCCGCATTGCCAGATAGTAGCCCGTCGCCTTTATTTCCGGTTATTGATAAAAGTTCAGAAATCTTTTTTATTGCAGTTTCTATCTTATTATTCGATTCCATGTGCTTTAGAATTTTCTTTGATAAAAAATATCGCATCGAATGATTTTGCCCATTTCCCGATTTTGTTATGATAACCAAGAAGGATGCTGTGGAACGGAACATCTTCAAACTCGGGATGACTACCAAAATCAAGATAACCATACTTGATGTCGCGATGCAGCAAAGCGAATTCAACCGAAGTGGAATCGGGCTCAATAGGATAGCTTTCGTCTTGATAAAAATACCCCACTTCACCGCCACCGGATGTGAAGGCGACGGAATAAATCTGATTCGGGAACATATTTGCAAGATGCTCGCCAAGCAATGTGTATTTGTCATACAACTCTGGGTCAGGCTCCTTGCCGTATTTTATCTGCGAAACAGCCTTCGCCCCATGGAAATTAGCCGCCCAGATTATCACCTTCTTTTCAGGATGATGATTGAGATACCACGCAACATTGTCTGCCATTTGTCGGTCGCGAATCGTATTGCTACAGTTGATACATGAATCGCAGGTGTTAGAAAATCCGCATTTTGCCAGATTTGAGAACGACAACATATTGTCAATCAATAGCAAAACGGCATCTTTGTTGAATGAGACATTTTCATTGTTCAGCTTATTTTTCATTGCCAACAAAGAACTGTCATAATATTGATAATCAATATCTTGAATGACAGAATCGTTTAAATTAAGCATATTCTTATTTATGTCAAGCAATCTTTTCCAATTGTAGTCAAACATATTCTGTTTCATTATCGAATCGGAATAAAACAGATTGCTCAGATATGCTATCTCGAAATTATTGCAGTATGATGGATTGACATCCATGCCGTAAAAATCGATTTGGTGTTTGTTCATCGCATCAACCAGTTTAGATGCTTCTTCCGTGTGACTCCACAAAGGATTCCATGAACTACCAACATTCAGCCACGAAGTGTTAATTATCAGCACTGGCAGTTCTTCATTCAGAATTGCGCCGTCAAAGGGATTCATTCCTTCAAGAATTAAGGTGTAATCGCCAATAGAATCCAAATATCTGACAATTTCCGATTTTATTTCAAAAGTACGGCCGTCGCCATGACCGCATTCGCCAAGAATGACGATTCTCTTGTCTTTTGAATATTTTTCAATAAGTTCATATAAATCAGAACTGTTGTCTGAAGTAACAAATTTGCCAGCAATATAGTTCTCATCATATTTCTTAACACAAGAGGAAACCAAGAAAATGACAGAGCATATTAGAAAAACTTTATGCATTCGTAGTAAATGATTGATTTTCATAATAATATTAATAAAAAGGTGGTCAAATTAATTAAAAAGTTTAATTCTTTATTTGACCACCTTGTTTTGTTTGAGATTAAATGGTTTGGGTTGCAGTTGGATCTGGAACAATACAACCTTCTGTTTCTTTACATACAGCAGAAACACAATGGTTTGTTAAACATGGAGTATAGCTGCAGAGTCTATCGGAACCAGTTTGTTCTCCTCCTTCAATTGTTTTTAATTCATTATTATTTAACGAACTGATTATGTGTTTGTGTAAATTAATTTTCATTTTTATTATTTTTAAGGTTTATTACTTGATAATTTTACAATGATAAACCGAAAAAGACCACCTTATTTCTTTAAAAAACAGTTGACCATTTCGGTTTGTGTGTCATGTGAACTTGTTCTTCCCAAGCATCCATATGTTGTTAAATTTTATGTACAGAATAGAGTACCTCATAAGCCTTTTTTTTAATGATCTTACACAAAGTTAGCTTCTAAAAACATTTTTTCAACAAAAAAGTTTTGAGGAATTTTTGAGGAATGAAAAACTCTAAAAATCAATAAGATAAGTGCATTGTGGGGTAAATTTTCCGCACGTCGTTTTTGCCGATTTGTCAAAAAATCTACGCCAATTTTGGTTTTTGGTAATTTTTTTCTTTTCTATTGTCAAATAAAAAAAGTACCCTTCCTTTTTTCAGGGAAGGGTACAATTTTTTGTTTAATCTCTAACATTAAATCCTCCGAAG
>Ga0310696_10002262_pt1 | contig 25944 bp, 27 predicted proteins | sample AusTroGonzalo_MG_4_FD_203885 | JGI IMG/M metagenome (GOLD analysis project Ga0310696, IMG submission 203885) | Bovine rumen microbial communities from tropical cattle in Woodstock, Queensland, Australia - Gonzalo_02 (v2) (version 2) | ecosystem: Host-associated > Mammals > Digestive system >...
CCGAAATCATATAAACTCCTAGAAATAATAAACACTAAAAAGAGACCATTAGGATGCAGAAAACAACCCACTCAAACAAAAGAGTGGTTTTTTTTTGGTTTTACGTACGGATGAAATGAAGTGTAATCCGGATAGCGAACAGATTGAGCGGACAGGCACAAAGTGCCAAAAGCGAAACTCTGTGAGCGTGGAGTAAAACCAATACAATCATGTGTAGAGTGAGCGACTAAATCCGTAAGGATTTAAAAGCACTCTGCCGAACAAAACGATTAAATATCGTTTTGTGAGAGGGGGAAAGGCTATGCGTACCCGAATAATTCGTATTCAATCATGAAATAGTGAACGGCTTGAAGGGGTGGAGCAATAAACTCCATTCAATCTTAAAACCGAGCGTGGAGTAAAACCAATACAATTTTGCGTATAGCGAGCGGAAATAATTCAAGATGCTATATTTACCCCTAAAAAAATAAAAATCAATAATTAAAAATTGTAAAAATTTTTCAATACGGCTGAAACTCTCATGCATGCTGAAATTTTACCCAAAAAATTTATTTTACAAAATTTTACTTTAATATTTAATATGCGGGCTTTATACTTTTATTATAGATAGTGTTTCATAGTTATTGGGAATTGGGGATTTATGCAATACAGTTTTGAATTGATTACAGGGCCGATGGGTTGCGGAAAGACAGAAGAGTTATTAAGACGTATCCGTCGTTGCGTTATAGCAAAGAAAAAAATTAAAGTTATTTCACCGGAAATCGATACACGTGCTCATGGTGATTATATAGAGTCAAGAAACGGGCTTTGGTATGATGCGATAAAGGTTGCGCATGCCATTCAGATTATGCACATTGTAAAGCCTGAAGACGAAGTTATCGCAATAGATGAACTTCAGTTCTTTGATTCAAATATAGTAAAAGTTATAACTGAGTTAATGAAACAGGGTAAGAGAATAATCGGAACAGGTTTGGAGCTCGATTTTAAGAGCGAACCGTTCGGATCCATGCCTGAATTAATGTGTATTGCAACTCATGTTGATAAACTTCATGCAATTTGTATGAAGTGCGGATGTGAGCATGCTACAAGAACTCAGCGTTTAATTGACGGAAAACCGGCTGATAAGAGTTCACCTCTTGTCATGATAGGCGGTGACGAAACTTACGAAGCACGTTGTATTCAGTGCTACGAACTTCCTAACGCAAAACAGGATGAGGAAGTTTCTAAAAAGTTTAAATTACTTCATTTTGAGGCACGTTAATTTAAGGCTATATTAATAGTTTTTATATAAAGTCATTCTGAGGTGCGGGAGCGGGTGTTGCGAAGCAACACATTCCCGCGAGTAGCGACGAAGAATCTCAAAACTAAGAGATACTTCGCTGTCGCTCAGTATGACATTCTTTTACTTTTAAACTGCACGTGGTTTAATGCGCATTATGTCTTTTTTCGATAAAGCTCGGGAAGGCGATAAATGCTGCATACATAACCAATGCAAAAAGTAATAAATTAACTGTTTCTATCATATTACACTCCTTGGGATATTTTTTATATTCCACAATTTTTTCAAAAGATAACATGGAGTTTAAAAAATTATAAATTATTACCCATCCGCCGTTGTATATTTCGTTAAAACTCAATAACAACGGGCTCCTTCCCTGATTAGGGAAGGTTGGGATGGGTTTTAAATATATATTTACCCCAAAGATAGACCATATGGTCTATTTTTTTTGTAAAAAATACATCAAATAACCGATGTCTATAATATTAATATAATGTAAATTCAGTATAGGTAAGTAAAAAAATAGATTGGGAGAGGTAGGCTTTGGAAGTTACAAGTCTAAACATGGCTTTAAGACGTATAAACATGATTGAACAACAGTTTCAATCATTAATGAACAACACCCAAACGCAGAGTGTTGACGGTGATTTCCAGCAAATTCTCAACAAGAAAATTGAAAGCCAAAAGAATGCCGACAGCAAGGTTTCAAAGACTGAAATAAATGAACTTATTACAAAGTATTCAAACAAAAACGGGCTTGACGAAAACTTTGTAAAAGCCGTTATAAATCAGGAATCAGGCTTTAATCCCAATGCTAAATCTCATTGCGGAGCAATGGGTTTAATGCAGTTAATGCCTGCAACTGCTGAAAGTTTGGGTGTTACTGATGCTTACAATGCAGAGCAAAATATTGACGGAGGTACAAAATACCTTAAAGGTTTGCTTGACAGATACGGCAATAACAAGGAATTAGCACTTGCGGCATACAATGCAGGTCCTAATGCCGTAAAAAAATACGGCGGAATTCCTCCGTATGCTGAAACTCAAAATTACGTCAAAAAGGTTTTGAGTAATTACGATAACTACAAAGGAGTAAACTAATGATACTCAGAGGTTTGGAAGCCGCTTCAAAAGGCATGTTAGCTTTAATAGATATGAACGATAACCTTGCAAACAATATTGCAAACGTTAATACAACAGGCTACAAAAAAAGTAATCTGACTTTCAGAGATATTGTTGAGGCTGATGTTTACAACAGACAGGGAAATATAGTTGAAGGGGAAAACAAATATATAGGTAAGGTTAGTTTGGGAAGTGAGACTCTCCAATTAACCCATGACTTTTCTCAGGGTTGTCTGAATAAAACTGATTCTCCTTTGGATTTGGCAATAGAAGGTGACGGTTTCTTTAAAGTTCAGGATGCCGAAGGCAAAATTTCCTACACAAGAAACGGTTCTTTCACTCAGAACAGTCAGGGCTTCTTAATCACAAAAGAAGGTGATTACGTTCTTGATACTTTAAACAGAAGAATAAATTTAGCACCGGAAGAATTTGTTTTAAAGTCAGACAGAAATGTTGTTGTCGGTGAAGACGGCACAATAGAGCTTAACTCAGGCGGTGCAAGATTTGATATGCAGAAAATCGGAATCTTCGATTTTTCAAATAAAGACGATTTGTTTGAAATCGGAAACGCAAGATTTGTTCCGAAAACTCCGGAAACAAATCCGGAACTTCGTTCCGAAAAATACAGCATACAACAGGGTTATATTGAATTATCAAATACAAACATAATCAAAGAAATGATTAACTCAATAAATACAACAAGAAACTACGAAAGTTTAGGAAAATACGTAAGAGAAAACAATTCATTGTTATCAACAGCAATAACAATGGGAAGAATAAGATAATAATATAAATATTAATATAAGGTGAGGAGAAATAAATGTTAAGATCATTAACAACAGCAGCAACAGGCATGATAGCACAGCAGAATTATCTCGATGTTATCGCTAACAATGTTGCTAACGTTAACACAACAGGTTTTAAACATTCAAGAGTCGAATTTCAGGACTTATTATCTCAGGCAGCAAGAACTCCGGGTGCCATGATGAATCAGGGTACTTATCAGCCTGTCGGTATTGAAATCGGTCTTGGTGTAAGAACTGCCGCAACAACCAGAGTCTTCAGTCAGGGTGTTGCAATTTCTACAGGCAGAGATTTGGATATCGAAATAGAGGGAGAAGGTTTCCTGCAGGTTATGAAAGAAGACGGTACGCTTGCATACACAAGAGACGGCTGTTTACAGGTTGACGCGCTTGGACAGTTATGTACAAATGACGGTCTTTTAATTCAGCCTGCAGTTTCTATTCCGAGAGATGCAAGAGAAATAAACATAACACCTGACGGAAATATTTCTGTCAGTGTTGCAGGTCAGACAGAACAGACAATTGTAGGTTCACTTCAGTTGGTAAAATTCCAAAACCCGTCAGGTCTGTTATCTATCGGACACAACTTATATCTTGAAACTCCGGCATCAGGAAACCCGATTCAGGATACTCCGGGACAAAACGGTTTGGGTTTGATTCAGCAGGGCATGCTCGAAGGTTCTAACGTTCAAATCGTTGATGAATTGATAGGTTTGATTAAGGCTGAAAGAGCGTTCGAATCTAACTCCAAAATCATCAGAAGTTCAAGCGATATTTTACAGGTTACTAATAATTTAACTTAGTTAATTAAAGGATAGTTGAATTGAAAAAGATAATTAAAATAATAACTTTAATACTTTTAACCGTAACGGCACAACAGTGTTTTGCCCAAAACCTGTCTGCTGAAACGGCAAAGGGCGAAATTGAAAAGGTTATTATTTCTAATTTACCTGAAAATATCAAAAACGACGCAAAAATAGATATAAGAGGAATAAGATTTACTGATTTGACTCTGCCTGAAGGCAAAATCACGTACGTTCAGGTAAAAGAGCATGACGAAAGATTTTTCCCGAGAACAATCAAAAAAATAAACATCTGCGTTGACGGAAGAATAATGCAGGTTGTAAACGTTCCCATAGAAATCGCAGTTTACAAAGATGTTCTTGTAGCATCTGAGCCGATAACAAGAGATCAGGTGCTTTCAAAAGAAAATACAACGACAAAATCAGTAAACGTTGCAGACAGACTCGAATACTTCTTAACCTCCGACATTCTGAAAAAAGACCCAACTTCCAAGAAAATGTTCAGAGAAGGAGAAATGATAGATAAGAGATTTGTAAAAGTAAAACCCGATGTGGTTTTAAATTCCGAAGTCAGAGTGTTCTTTGTCTCAAATGATGCCGTTATGATTACAATTGAAGGGACTGCAATGTCAGACGGACTTTTGGGAGAATACATAAAAGTTTCAAATAAAAAATATAACAAAACTTACACGGGTAAAGTTATAGGTGAAAACAGAGTATTAGTACAAATTTAAGGATATAAAAATGTTAAAGAAAAGTTTAATACTGTTAGGAATTGCAATAGGTTTAATAGGCGGATCGGCCGCTTATTCGGAATCGTTATTTACCTTAGGTGCAAATCAGGTTTATGCGGGAGTTCCGAAATCATTGTACAGCGGTGTTCAGGCTAAACAAATCGGGGATTTGATTTCAATAATTATGACCGAAACAATTAGTTTAAGCGACAATTTGGCTTATACTTCAGCAAAAGAATCTAAAACAACAGATAACTTTACATCATTTTTGAAGGATTGGTTAGGATTTCCTAAAAAATGGGGTTCAAACGGCTATGGCGGTACAAATGAAGTTACAAATTCCGCTGCAAATACAAGAAGCATGGCTTTCAAAGATAATGTTGCAGTTCAGGTTGTTCAGCAGTTAGCAAACGGAAACTTAGCTGTTCAGGGTAAGAAAACTATTGTAAACGGGAACGAAAGAGTTGACTTGATAGTTACAGGTATAGTGGATCCTCGTTGGATTAATGATGCAGGGCAGGTTTATTCCTACAACGTAGCAAACTTACAATTCGCAGTTAACGGCAGAGGAACAATTTCAAGAGGTCAAAACGAAGGTATCTTCAACAGATTTATCAAATATCTGTTCTAATAACTTGATAAATAAATTTAAAGGGAAGGGGAAAAAATTGATAAACGCTAAGAAAATAATAACAGTTGCATTACTGATAAGTTTTATGGGATTACTTCCCGCAGATGCGATTGAAACAAAAGTAAGGATAATGGATATTGCACACATAAGCGGAGTCAGAGAAAACCAGGTCGTCGGCTACGGTATCGTTGCAGGTCTTCCGGGAACGGGCGACAACTCAAGATCAACTCAGATTACAAACAAAATGTTACTGAGAAACTTGGGAACTGTAATTGAACAGGAAAACTACATTCAAAAAGGTGACTCTGCTGCAGTTATCGTAACTGCTACAATTCCTCCTTTTGCTAAAAACGGCGACAAAATAGATTGTACCGTATCCGCAATTGCAGACGGCAAGAGTTTAGAGGGCGGTGTTTTAATTCAGACCATCTTAAAAGCTCCAAACGGTGAAGCTGTTGCGGTTGCACAAGGTCCTGTATCTGTTGGCGGTATCAATAAATCTGCAGGCGGATCTTCTGCAAGAACTGCGATTACAACAACAGGCAGAATCCCGGGTGGTGCTATTGTTGAAAGAGATATCTACACAGAAATCGGGGACGAGAATTCAATAACTCTTTGTATTGATAAGTCAGACTATACAATGGTTTCAAGAATTGCAAGAACAATTAACAATTCAGTTGCGCCGGCTTCCGCTATTGACGGAAGTTCCGTAAGAGTTATGATTCCCGCAAAATTCCTAAATGACAGAGTAACTTTCTTATCAGTACTTGAAAATTTAGAAGTTTCTCCGACTTTAGAAAGAGCAAAAGTTGTTGTAAACGAAAGAACAGGAACGGTTGTAATCGGTGCTGACGTAAAATTGTTACCGGCTGCGGTTGCTCACGGAAACATAACAGTTACCGTTTCAACAACAAATGAAGTTTCTCAGCCAAATTCGTTTTCTCAGGGAGCTACGGTTGGTTTTGATAACAGCGATATAGAAATTAACAAGACTCCGGCAAGTTTAATCAATATGCCGGCAAACAGCAATCTTAACGATTTAGTCAGAGCATTAAATTCAATAGGTGTTGCTCCTGTTGATTTAATCTCAATACTTCAGGCGCTCAAAAAATCGGGAAGTTTACAGGCAGATTTAATTATTATTTAAGGATAGGGATAAAAATGGACAGTATTTCAATAAATTCAATGAATTACGATGAAATCAGATCACACGCACTCAATTCAAGAGTTGTTAACTCCGAACAGCAGGTTTTCAACAAAATCAAGGGTGCAAAAAGTCAAAAAGAACAGTTAAAGAAAGTTGCGGAAGAATTTGAATCCGTATTTGTAACCAAAATCTTAAATACAATGGATAAAATGGTTGACAAAGAAGGCGGAATGTTTGAAGGTGACGGAAAGTACACTGAAACCTTTAAGTCATTCATGTTTCAGGAATTAGGACGTGAATTTGCAAGTAACCCGAGAACAACTTTCGGCATGGCAAAGCAAATTTATCAGCAAATGGAAAAATTATTACCAAAAGAAAGTTAATCGTCGTATAATTAGGGGAAAGAGGAAAAAACATGTTATCAGCAATAGGACAGACAAGTGCATTACAGAATTTGACGGCTTTAAGAGCTTTCAAAAACGCTGAGCCTAAAAAAGAAGAAAAGGTCGAGCAGGTTATACCTGAAAGCAGAGAAGAAGTTAATACGGAAGAGGCAAATAATTTACTCAGCAAAATTGATGTAAAAGAACTCAGAGAATGTGCTACAAAAGTCGGCGAATATAACATATCCGATGAGGATATAAAATACGGCTTAATGTACGGAAGAAGTGTTATTGCAGCGTACGATGCGTAATCGGAGGTAAAATGGATACAGAAGTACTTACTCAAATTGCGGAACTTATAGACGAAGAACTCGTAAATTATGAAGCATTAAGAGATTTGTATATAGATAAGAAAAAAGTTTTAATTGCTGCAAAGCCTGAAGAACTTGCTCCGATAGACGAAAAAATTATGACAGTCTACGGAACAATTATGAATTTGGATAAAAAGAGAACAAAAATAGCAGAAAGTTTAAACCTTGAAGAAGTCAATATGACTAACCTAATTGCGCTTGTAGACGGCGTCAGCGACGAACTGAAAGAAAAGTTTCAGGAGCAAAAGGTTAAGATTAATGAAGTTTCTAACGAATTAATGTTATTAAATCAAAGAAATGTGGAATTAATTAGGCATGGGCTAATTATTTCAGATAGGATGCTGAATACAATAGTGAACGCGTTCACGCCCCAAGCAAGTTTATATGACGGATCTGGCAAAAACAAGGAAAACGAATCGGCTAACATAAGCACTGTGGTAAAAGATGCATAAAAAGGAGTATTTATGAGTTTATCTTCAGCACTAAACATAACAGCAAGGGCAATGACCGTAAATCAATATGCAATGGATATCGTATCTAATAACATTGCGAATATGAATACTGACGGTTATTCAAAACAGCGTGTTAATTTAGGTACTGCAACAAACCAAATTGCTATCGGTGATAATGTTGAAAGACAAATACTCTCTGATCATGGTGTTCAGCTTGAAAGCGTTACAAGATATAATAACCAGTTCTTAAAAGATTATTACCGTTCTCAAAACTCTCAGGCAGGATTTTTGGAAGAAGCTGCAAGTATGTCATCTCAATTGGATTCTATTATGAATGAACTTGAAGGTAACGGACTTGATGCAAAATTAGCAGATTTCTATGATGCACTTAATAATTTGAATGAATATCCGGCAGATTCAACAGCAAGAGTTAACTTTATTGAAACTGCAAAAACTTTGGTTGCAAAATTCTCCTCACTTTCGGAAGAATTAACCGCAACAGCAGGTAACGCAATGGGCGACGGAACGAGAGGTTCTTTAGAAAAATCCATGTGTTTTGTTGAAGTAAATAATCTGAATTCAAAATTACAGGACCTTGCCGAAGTTAACGCAACTCTGAAAAGAGTACAAACAGGTTCTTTAGGTGCAAACAACCTTTTAGATAAAAGAGATAAAATCCTTAATGATTTATCCGAATTCTACGATTTCACAATTGAAGATGACAAAAGCGGTACCGTAAATCTTTATATGGGTACTATGTGCCTCGTTCAGGGTGAAAATGTTGTCGGAACATTAGAAATGGAAACTCCGACTGAATTTTTCCCGCAGGGTGAAATTCCCGAAGATTCTCCGAGCGCAATAATAAACGTTGTTAAAGAAGACGGAACAAAATATAAGTATGTAAATGATCAGATAACAAGCGGAAAATTAGGTGCGTTAGTACAATCCGAAACTCCAGGAAACAACGACCTTACCGCTATAAAAGTTATCGATCAGTTAGATATTCTTGCAAATTCAATTGGTAACGTATTTAATGAATTACAGACAAGAGAAGGCGCATATTGTTTAAGCAGTGATTGGGGTGAACTTGTAGAATCAACAACTGCTTTATTCACAGGCGGTTTTACGGAAACTTTAGACGACGGAACAACAGTTACTACTTACAAAGCTTCTACTATTAAGGTTAATTCCGAAATAGAAAACAGCCCGTATTTAATTGCAACGGCTTATTTTGATGATCCTTCCAAATTTGATAAGTATGCAATAGGTAATTCTGATAACGTGGTTGCTATGCTTCAGACAAGAAATGAGAAAAATAATCCCGGAATGAACGGCGAAACTTACGAAGAATTCTATACATCTCTCATAGGTAAAATCGCAGTTCAGACAAGTTCCGGCGATTCTTCCGCAGAAGCACAAAGAGATGTTTGTAACTCAATTCAGAGTCAGATTACCGCTGAAACAAGCGTTGATTTAAACGAAGAATTAACGGATTTAATAAAATATCAAACAGCTTTTGCCGCAGCAGCAAGAGTATTCAATGTATGTAACAACTGTTTCCAGATACTGACTACACTAGGAACATAAGGAGTATAAAATGGTAGCAAGATTAACTTCAACTTCAACAAATGAAATGCTTTTAAAGTATACCAATAATAATTTGTATAAGTTTAATGATTTAACCATTAAATTAGCATCAGGAAATAAATTTAATTCAATTTCCGAAGATCCTACAGCTACGGTTAATATCTTAAATACCAACAGACAAATTAATCAAATAGATACTTTTGCAGGAAATATCTCTTTAGCAAGTTCCTCTTTGGAAAATCAGGACAGTATTTTTGCACTTGCAGAAAAATATACCCAACGTGCAAGAGATTTGGGTATGCAGGCTGCATCAGGAACTTATACTGCAGATGACCTTACAGCCATAAAAGCGGATATTGATGAGTTGGTAAATACTCTTAAAGATATAGGAAACAACCAATATAACGGTAACTATACTTTCTCAGGTTCAAGAATTAAGATAGCTCCTTATACTGTCGAACAGGATGAAGAAGGAAATATTACCGTAACCTATAACGGTAGCAAGGCTTCTGATAACTATCAAAAGAAAACAGAAGTTGCTGACGGAGTTTTTGAAACAATAAACGTAACAGGTGATCAGGTTTTCGGATACCATGAAAAAGTTCAATCAACCGATGCAGGCGGAAATAAACTGTTTAGAGATGCATCAGATAATGAAGTAGTTTTCGATGAAGCGCAGCAAAAATATTTCTATACGTCAGACGGCTCAGAATACACAGGTGATGTAAAAGCCTTAACAAAAGAATATAATCAGGCAACAGACGCTTCAGGTAACAAAAAATTTGAGGCAGTTGACGGTGCATATGTATATTATGACGGTTCTTCTTACTTTTATGAAGACGGCTCAGCATACACAGGCGATGTAAATGACTTAAACAAAGTTTATGAATACAACTCATCAGGTGCTTTCGGAGCTATATGCGAATTAAGTTCAAGCCTTGACAGAGCAATTAAAGCTTTTAAAAATAAAAATACAGATGTAAAAGATTCCGCTGAACAACAAATCAGAGATACCTTAGACAAATTTGCAGCAGGTATTAATAACATAACTACAGTTCAGACAAAATTCGGCGGTGTTTCAAACAGACTCGAAATGACTCAAAATACACTTGATACAAATAAATTGAAATTAACAGAATACCTTTCAGGCATAAAAGATTTGGATTTCACTGAAGCAATAACAGATTGGATGAATGCTCAGTATGCTTATGAGGCAAGCCTGAAAGCTATGTCACAAACAATGAATACTTCATTATTGAATTATATGTAATTTTTAATATAGAAAATACGAAATACTTACCATAATTGAGGCAAATGCCTCTTTTTTTTTGCTCATAATCCCGAAATTTAAAGAATTTCTTGCATTTTTTTAAAAAAAGAATTAGAATATACATCATGGCGAGAGCCGGGTAAAACTCAAAAATTAGGAGAAAAGAAAAAGATGTTCCAAGACGAGAAGCTGATTTGCGAGGATTGTGGTGCAGAGTTCGTTTTCACAGCAGGTGAACAGGAATTTTATGCTGAAAAAGGCCTTGTAAATAAGCCAAAAAGATGTTCTGAATGCAGAAAACTGCGCAGACAAAAAGTGAGAAGAAAAATGTTTGATGCTACGTGTGCTTTATGCGGCGCACAAACCAAAGTTCCGTTTAAACCTATTCAGGGACGTGCGGTACTTTGCAGGGAGTGTTTTATGAAAAATACCAACATTGAAGAAGGTAAGCAAGAACAAACTGAAGAATAAAAAATAATCAAATATTACTCAACAAAAAGGGCGGTTCTCCCGCCCTTTTTTGTTATACAAAACATAAAAAATAAAAAAGTGCTAACATGAAAATGAACACGACGAGCCGGATGAGAAGCCTCCGCCCGAAAATCCGGCAGAAAAACTTCCACCCGATGATGATACGGATGACGAACCTGAAGAAAAATCTCCGCTATAAGCAATTGATCCTGTTGTTTCAGCCGTATCAGGTGCTTCCGCAAACAATGACGGATCAATCTTTAACGGCACAAATGCTGATATAGCACAAACATCACCTTCATTTGCTGAAAGCAAAGACGGTAAACTGTTCGACGCTACAGAGCCTGTCGTTTCTTCTGAATCAGATACTCCGAGCAAACTGTTTGCAGCTTCAGCAGAAAAATCTGATTTGTGGTTGTAGTGGGAAGTAAACCCAAGTGCCATATAGTATCCTCATATCGTGTACATATATTTAAAGTAAAAAATTTTTGCTCAATTTCAATAAGTGAAAATTGTGTTACATTTTTTTACAATTAAATTGATATAGAAGAGGAAATTCCTTTATATAAGCTTATCTTGACGGTTTATAGATTGTTTTTCCCATATTAACATACTGTTGTAATACGGCTTCACCTGATTCGGGAATTATGTTTCCGTAAACAGTTATACCTCTTTTTCTGAATTCTCTTAACCAACTTGGTTTAAATCCTTCATCAAATCCTGTTATTTGTTCAACTGATTTTGACGGAACACTGTAATAAACGGTCTTTATTCCTGACCACATAAGTGCGCCGACACACATAATACAAGGCTCTGCGTTTACATAAATGCTTAAATTATACGGTGCCAAATCGTATGTTCCGAGCTTCTTTTGTGCTGCTCTTATTGCGTTGACTTCTGCGTGATAGCAGCTGCAATTATCTTTTACAACACTGTTTGATTCACCTGCAATAATATTCCCTTTGCTGTCAATAACTGCGGCATAAAATGGTCCGCTTCCCGTTTTCATATTCTGAGCGGTTTTTTCATGAACCTTCTTCAAAATATCTATTGCATTTCTGTACTGGGTTTCGGTCATGGGTGAATTTGCAACAATTCCCATCTTGTTTAATTCCCATATCGAATAAGTTTGTTCCGCCGCAACCGAATACAAACCTCCTAACATAACAACCAAAAGTAAAGCAAAAATCTTTTTCATCATTAACTCCTTATAACAATATTACAGTTAAGTTAATGTCATTCTGAGGCTTTAGCCGAAGTATCTCATAAAAGCCGTAACGAGATACTTCGGGGCCTCTCGAAAAACAATACTTAATTGTTTTTCTCGGCAGAGCCCCTCAGTATGACTTATATTACTTTTTTATTGTAACAAAAAAGACGGTTTAAAATAAAATTTAAACCGTCTTTGAAATATATATTTACAAAATTAAGCTTCTTTAGCAGATACGCCTGATTTTGCAATAATTTCAGCTTCAATGTTAGCAGGTACTTGTTCGTAGCATTTGAATTCCATTGAGAAAGTACCTCTACCTTGAGTTTTTGAACGTATATCAGTTGCGTAACCGAACATTTCTGCCAAAGGTACAATTGCGTTAATTTTCTGAATACCTGTACCTTCTATCGGTTCCATACCTTCAACACGTCCTCTTCTTGAAGAAATATCTCCGATGATATCACCTGTATTGTCTTCAGGAACTTCGATTTCAACCTTCATCATAGGTTCAAGTAAGCAAGGTTTAGCTTTTCTGATACCTTCTTTCATAGCCATAGAACCTGCAATCTTGAATGCCATTTCTGAAGAGTCGACTTCGTGGTAAGTACCATCGTACAATGTAACTTTTACGTCGATAACAGGGAATCCTGCAAGAATACCGCCTTCAAGAGCTTCTTCCATACCTTTTCTTGCCGGCTCGATGTATTCTTTCGGAATAGCACCACCGACAATTTTGTTATCAAATACAAATCCTGCATTGTAGTCCGCCGGCTCGATTTTAACTTTAACGTGTCCGTATTGACCACGACCACCTGATTGTCTGATGAACTTAGATTCCTGATCAGCTGTTCCTCTGATAGTTTCACGGTATGCAACCTGCGGTTTACCAACGTTTGCATCAACGTGGAATTCTCTCAAAAGACGGTCAACAATAATATCTAAGTGAAGTTCACCCATACCTGATATGATTGTTTGTCCTGTTTCTGTATCAGATTTAACTCTGAATGACGGATCTTCTTCAGCAAGTTTCTGAAGAGCGATACCCATTTTATCCTGATCGGCTTTTGTCTTAGGTTCGATAGCAACCGAGATAACCGGATCAGGGAAGTTCATTTTTTCTAATATGATAGGTGCTTTTTCATCGCACAATGTTTCACCTGTTGTTGTATCTTTTAAACCAACTGCTGCACAGATATCACCTGCACAAACTTCGTCTTCTTCAATACGCTGGTCAGCATACATTTGAACAAGACGTGAAATTCTTTCTTTCTTTCCGTTTGTTGAGTTGATTACATAAGAACCTGCAGTTAATTTACCTGAGTATATTCTCAAGAATGTTAAACGACCTACGAACGGGTCTGTCATAATCTTAAATGCCAATGCTGCGAAAGGTTCATCATCTGATGAGTGTCTTTCAACAATTGTTCCGTCTTCGAGTTCACCTTTGATAGCAGGTACGTCTATCGGAGACGGCATATAATCAACAACTGCATCTAATAATAATTGGATACCTTTGTTCTTAAATGCTGTACCGCAGCATACAGGAACGATTTTTACGTCACAAACGCCTTTTCTGATGGCTTTCTTGATTTCAGGAACAGAAATTTCTTCCCCTTCCAAATACTTCATCATTAATTCGTCATCAAATTCAACTGCTGCTTCAACGAGTTTTTCTCTGTATTCTTTTGCTTTTTCAACCATATCAGCAGGAACGTCAGTGATTTCTATATCTTTGCCCAAATCGTCTTTGTAGATATATGCTTTCATTTCGAGAAGGTCAACAATACCTTTCATCTGATCTTCAGCACCTATAGGCAACTGAATCGGGTGAGCGTTTGCTCCTAATCTGTTTCTAACCTGATCAACAACTCTGTAGAAGTTAGCACCTGTTCTGTCCATCTTGTTAACAAATACCATACGAGGTACGGAATATCTGTTAGCTTGACGCCAAACTGTTTCAGACTGTGACTGAACGCCGCCTACTGCACAAAATACAGCAACAACGCCGTCTAAAACTCTCAAAGAACGTTCAACTTCGATTGTAAAGTCAACGTGTCCCGGGGTGTCTATAATGTTAATCTGGTGATTTTTCCAAGTTGAAGTAACTGCTGCTGATTGAATTGTGATACCTCTTTCTCTTTCCTGATCCATGAAGTCGGTAACAGCGGCACCATCATGTACTTCACCTAATTTGTGTGTTTTTCCTGTGTAAAAGAGAATTCTTTCGGTAGTTGTGGTTTTACCTGCATCGATGTGAGCAGCAATACCGATATTTCTAATTCTCTCTAAGGGTGTCTTTCTTGCCATTTCTCTTTTCCTTTTCTATTTATAATATTAAATACTAGTTTTCAATTTTCATTTTAACACAAAAAAATTTTATACAAATTTTCATGTTAAATAAAAAATTTCGCATAAAAATGACAGATTAAAATAATCTGTTAGAGCATAAAACTTTTAAATTTACCCCTATTTATCTCTGTTCTGGTGTAATATCCATTTGCAGTGAGATTCGTAATCGTCTTTGATACATTCGTCTATTTTATCGCCTAATTCATTTAAACCTTCCGCACTTGATAACATTTTCTGAAATTTTTTATTTGCGACATCAAGACTTTCAATATAATCCGGAGCTGCTTTAGTTTTGTCTATAGTAAGCTGATGACCTTTTCCTGTTTCAAGTTTTAGTGAGAAATAATCAACAGGAGTGCGGCCATTTATAAATTTGCCTAATCTTTCAAAAATTACTCCTGTAACGGTTGCATTCATTCTGCTTAAATCACGGAACTGAACGGGTTTTTTAACTCTTTCCGTAATTGTTTCCGTTTGTGGCTTTTTGCCCTGTAAGAAATTGAGCAGACGTTTTAAAGGTTTTTCTTTTATTTTGACTTCACGTGTTTGAGTTACAAGGTCCATACCCTCACAAACAGGTATATCAAGTCTGTCAAGATATTTGTTATAGCTTTTCACTGCATTTCTTCCGCATTCTTTTATCTGCGGCTCGTATTCGTGTTTTAATTCTGTCGCATCAAATCTTCTTCTGCGAAAATTATCGATGGCATTCATATATTCTTCATAAGATTCTTTACTTTCTGCACGTTTTTGCTGAGCGACTTCATGTAATAACTCTTGTGTAGTCATATTTTGTCTGCTGTCGCAATATTCCGGCAAAAAGTAGCCAAAACTTGTGTTTTGCTTTGTATAATTTGAACAATCAATTCTCATAAATTTAAATATCCTCTTTTTTCTTACAGGTATTTCAAAACCTGTGAAAAATTTTTTTGCTATTAAAAAGTACCTTTACAAACAAAAGGCTGGATTGCCATGCCCAGACGGGCTCGCAATGACAAAAACTAACGATAGTTAGTGAATTGCAGAGGATAATCGTATTTATCAGCATTGTTTCTTATGAGTTTAATAACTTCCTGCAAATCGTCTTTGCTCTTGCCTGAAACTCTTACCTGTTCGCCCTGAATTGATGCCTGAACTTTGAGTTTTGAATCTTTTATATCAGATACAACTTTTTTAGCGAGTTCCTGAGTTAAGCCCTTTTTCAGTTTATAAACCTGTCTTACATTGCCGCCCAAAGCATTTTCAATAGGCTGAGCATCTAAAATCTTTATATCAAGTCCTCTTTTAACTAATTTGCTTTGTAAAATATCGAGGATATTTTTCAGTTTCATTTCGTCATTTGTAGTAACGGTAATTTGTTTATCTTCTTCAAGTTCAACGGTTGAATTTGAATTCTTTAAATCAAATCTTGAAGCCAAATCTCTTTTTACCTGATCTATTGCGTTAACAAGTTCCTGTTTGTCGTATTCCGAAACGATATCAAAACTGCAATCTTTAGCCATATCTTACTCCTTATAATTTAAACCCCACACAAACAATACCATGCAGTAAAAATTTAATCAATGAATTAGATGAATTATTTGATAATTAGAAAAGTTTAATGTATAATTAAGGGGCATCTTATAAAGTAAAAGGAAGAGAGTGAATATGATTACATTAGAAAAAAATGAGGGAAGTATAACACAGATTATCGGCCCTGTTATTGACGTAGAATTTAATCAGGGTGAATTGCCCGAAATTTATACGGCTTTAAAAATCGTTTGTGATAACGGAACGGAAGTTATTGCGGAAGTTCAGCAAATGTTAGGTTCTAACAGAGTTAGAACGGTTGCAATGTCTTCAACAGACGGTTTGAAAAGAGGTATGAAAGTTATAAATACGGGTGAGCCTATTAAAATTCCCGTAGGAAAAGCAATCCTCGGAAGAATTTTAAACGTTATCGGTCAGCCTGTTGATGAATTAGGTGAAGTTGAAACAAATGAATACTTACCGATTCACAGAGAATCACCGAAATTAGTTGACCAAAATACCGAAGTTGAAATTCTTGAAACAGGTATTAAGGCAATCGACTTGTTACAACCTTATCAAAAAGGTGGTAAAATCGGTCTTTTCGGTGGTGCAGGTGTTGGTAAAACAGTTTTGATTATGGAATTGATTCACAACATCGCAATGGAACACTCAGGTGTATCAGTATTCGGCGGGGTCGGTGAAAGAACTCGTGAAGGTAATGACCTCTGGAACGAAATGAAAGAGTCAAACGTTATCGATAAAGTTGCACTTATTTACGGTCAGATGAACGAACCGCCCGGGGCAAGAATGAGAGTCGGTTTGTCAGCACTTACAGCTGCAGAATACTTCAGAGATTTCTCAAAACAAGACGTATTGTTATTTATTGATAACATCTTCAGATTTACTCAGGCAGGTTCAGAAGTATCAGCACTATTAGGACGTATGCCGTCAGCCGTAGGTTATCAGCCGACATTGGCTACCGAAATGGGTGAGTTACAGGAAAGAATTACATCAACAAAAGACGGATCTATTACATCAGTTCAGGCAATTTACGTTCCTGCTGATGACTTGACAGACCCGGCTCCTGCAACAACCTTCTCCCACTTGGATGCATCAACCGTATTATCAAGACAAATTGCATCTTTGGGTATCTATCCTGCAGTTGATCCTTTAGCATCAACTTCAAGAGCGTTAGATCCGCACATTATCGGTGAAGAACACTACGAAACAACAAGAAAAGTTCTTGAAATACTTCAAAAATACAAAGAATTACAGGATATTATCGCAATTCTCGGTATGGATGAATTGTCTGAAGAAGATAAAGAAACGGTTAACAGAGCAAGAAAAATTCAGAGATTCTTATCTCAGCCGTTCTTTGTTGCCGAACAGTTCTCAGGTATTGACGGTAAATACGTAAAACTTGAAGATACCATAAAAGGCTTTAAGGAAATTATCGAAGGTAAACACGATAACTTACCTGAACAGGCTTTCTATATGGTAGGTACAATTGAAGAGGCAATAGCTAAGGCAAAAACACTTCAGGAAAACTAATCTGAGAGGTAATAATGCATTTAAAAATAATAACTCATGAAAAAATAGTTTTTGATAATGAAGTTGACGAAATCTATACAAGAGGAATTGACGGCGAATTTGGTATCTTGAAAAGCCACGAGCCTGTAACATGCCCTTTGGGAATAGGTGTTACAAGGATTAATGCGGGCGGAAAAACCGAACAGTACACCACAATGGGCGGAATTTTTCAGTTCAAAGACGAAAATGCCGTTATCCTGACGGATTCTTCTGAAAATTCAAGTGATATAGATGTCGAGAGAGCTAAACTTGCAAAACAAAGAGCAGAGTTAAGACTTGCTGAAAAGAAAGCAGAAACCGATATCAAACGTGCAGAGGCTGCTTTGGCAAGAGCTTTGGCAAGATTAAAAGCAGCGATTAAGGAATAGCGGATTTACGGACGGATAAAATCCGGATAGCGAGGTTTGAAGTTGCGGCAGTGATAACGAAGCAACGGCAAAACCGAGCGTGGAGTAAATCCAAGATAGCAAAACAATTAAGTATCTTTTTTTGAAAGGTATGAATTAAGAAGTGTGAAGCTATAATCTAAAAACAGGTTAAGCCAAAGCATCAAGGTTAACTGAAGCATTGTCGAGGTTTGAACGATTCATATCGTTTGTTATTTTTGCCATGGAAAGAAGTTTGTCTTTCCTGTCTATGTGCATCGGAATAACTTCATCACCAAGAACATCTTTTTTATCTAATATGGGCATAAAAAAGAAATTTTCTCCCATTGTTCTTCTCGGTCCGTAATACTTAAACCCAAAGTGGTTGTACACAGCATGTGCATTGGATTTATTGTCGGGAATTTCAGATTGAAGAAATATATCTTTGAAATTATCCTCTTCACTTGCCATAAAAAGTTCATTTAGAAGGACTTTACCTATTCCTTTCATACTGTCTCCACCCTTTGATGACCATGTTGCAAGCCAATCCAGTTCGGTTTCATCAGGTTTGCCCTTTTGTCTTGAAGAATAATGCACCTTATCATCAACAGAGGCATTTCTCTTCGGTTCGTTGCACATCATAAAACCGCATGATTTACTTCCGTCAAATGCCATAAACATTCTTGTTTTATCAAAATCTTTATTACCTTCAAGTTTTTTCTCACATACACCTACGGCATCTTTAAATGCCAATTCCATAATCTCTTTTTTTGTCTCGGCATCTTCTTTTGCCGCACAGGAATCTGACATTTCAAATTTATCTATAAATTTGCTTACATAAGGCAAATCTTTTGCTTCAAGTTCATATATTGTAATCGGCTTTGTTTCGCCGTTTGTGTTTTTGCAATCGTACTGAGCACGTCTCAGTGCCGTAAAATTAGGGTTAAATCCCGGGGTAAAACATACTGAATTCATAATAAATCCTTAACAAAATTTTATTTACGCTATTATAAAACTTCCGCAAAGAATTTTTTGCTATTGTAAAAGATTTTTTCTTTAATAAATGTTTACATGAAAAATAATCATAAATTTGCCATTTCCTCCCGAATTATTTAAAATTTATTTTATGAACGTACTGTTGATTACAGATTTATATCCAGTCAAAGAATCGGAGAAATATACTCCGAAAACGTTATATAATTTTGTAAAATCCTGGGAAGAACTCGGACATAACGTTACCGTTATCAAGCCGAATTTTTTGATAAACTCATTTATCCGAAAAAAGCCTTTTTACAAAGAGGGAAAATACGGAAATATTATAAATTTAAACTATATGACACCGTTTTTTGACGTAAAAAAGGCTGAAAAATACTGTAATTACAGTGATTTTGATATAATAATAGCACACATGCCCGTCGGAATACTTTTTGCGGACAGATTAGGCATAGATTTTGTTGCGGGGTGTCATGTTTCGGATATTCAGGTTTTGACGAGTCCGATTTACAAATTCTATTTCAGGCATGCTCTGAAAAAAGCATACAAAAATGCGAAATGTATCGCATGCCGTTCGGAACAGTTAAAAAATAAGTTTTTAAAACTGTTTCCCGATATGGAAAACAAAGTTTTCATTGCGTCTTCGGGGGTAAATAGAGAAATAATTGTAAAAAGAGAGATTAAATCAAATCCGACCAGAATTCTTACTGCGGCACATCTTATAAAAAGAAAAAATGTTGATAAAATTATTGAGGCGGTAAAGGATTTTCCCGAAATGACTTTGACAGTAACAGGAAGTGGTGAAGAACTACCGAAACTGAAAAAAATAGCAGGGAAAAATGTAGTATTTAAAGGACAATTACCGCATGAAGAAGTTTTAGAGGAAATGAGAAATTCCGATATCTTCATTTTGCCGAGTGTAAATGAAACATTGGGCATGGTTTATCTTGAAGCGCTTGCATCGGGTTGCATAACGGTCGGAGTCAAAAACGACGGTGCTGACGGTATAATAAAAGACGGAGAAAACGGATTTCTTTTAAACTCGCCGACAGTTGATGAGATAAAAACCGTTATTGAAAAGATAAAAAATTATCCCGAACCCCAAAAAATCACTGATAATGCGTATAATCAGATGTTGAATTATACGGATACCGCCTGTGCCGAAAATTATTTGCAACAAATTTTAAAGTTTTTTGATAAAAATGCAAAAATTTAACATGTTTTTGTTAGAATAAAAAAACAAGCATAGAACAGGACAAAGTATTGAATAAGATATTACCGGCCGTATTATTAATATTACTATCATCGCAAAAAGCGTCAGCAATGAGTATTGATGCGTTTTTAGACACACATATTGCACCTATATCAGATGCTGTTGCAAGATTTATTTTTTATCCGGTAAACTTTTTCGGAGCGAGTGTTCCTCTTGTAATTTTCTGGATATTAATTGCCGGAATTTTCTTTACCCTTTATTTTAAAGGGATTGCGGTTTGGGGCTTTAAGCATGCCATAGATAACGTTATTGCATCTGACGAGCATCCTCACAAAGGAAAAGGTGCAGGTGAAGTTTCGTCTTTCGCTGCTTTGGCAACCGCATTATCAGGAACAATAGGTATCGGAAGTATTGCAGGTGTTGCAATATCAATTTCAATAGGTGGTCCGGGTGCGGCATTCTGGATATTTGCCGGTGCAATTCTCGGTATGTCAATAAAATTCGTTGAGTCATCGCTTTCTGTTAAATACAGAAGATTCAACCTTGACGGAAGTGTTTCCGGAGGTCCGATGCACTATATGGCTCACGGTCTTACAAGAAAGAAAATGAGAAAACTTGGTGAAGTTCTTGCCGCTATTTTTGCTTTCCTCTGTATCGGAGGTGCAATTACAGGCGGGAACATGATTCAGATAAATCAGTCTACTCAGCAGATTATAAATATAACAGGCGGAGTTAACAGTTTCTTATACGGTTACGGTTGGACTTTCGGTTTGTTTATTGCAATTTTGGTAGGTTTAATCGTTATCGGCGGAATTAAGAGTATAGCAAACGTTACAACAAAACTCGTTCCGACAATGTGCTTTATGTACATAGCGGCTTGTTTAATCGTTATTTGCCACTATTATGCAGAAATTCCTCACGCATTAATGGATATTTTGGTTCAGGCATTCCACCCGCACGCAGTTGCAGGCGGTTTCTTCGGAACTTTAATCATAGGTTTAAGACGTTCTGTTCAGTCTAACGAAGCAGGTACAGGTGCTGCGGCTATTGTTTATGCTGCCGCTAAAACTCACGAACACATCTCACAAGGGTTTGTTTCTTTGTTAGAAACCTTCTTAACAGGTGTTCTCTGTTTATTAACTTCATTTGCTATCGTATTTTCAGGCATGCACTTAAACTACACTTCAAGCATTTCCGGTATCGAATTAACCTCATCGGCATTTGAATCGGTTATAAGCTGGTTCCCGTACATATTATCGGTTATCGTTATCCTGTTTGCTCTGTCAACCTTGATTTCATGGGCATATTACGGACAGAAAGCTTGGAACTATATAGTAGGGGAAGGCAAGAAAAGAAACGTTTTCTTCCAGTTTATGTATTGTGCATTTATCATAATAGGTTCTGTTATGAACTTAAAGAGTGTTATTGATATTACAGATGCAATGATGATAGCAATGTCTATACCAAACATAATTGTTTTATACATTTTGGCTCCCGATATTAAGAAAGACCTTGATATCTATTGCAAAAAACACGGACTCTTCTGCAAGAAAGAACAATAACAAATGTAATATTTCATAAATAAAAAATCGGACTTTTAAGCCCGATTTTTTTTATATTATTTATTTTCGATTAATAACAGCAACAGCACATTTTTGTTATTTCGTGAAGCATAATCAAGAAAAATAAAATGCAGGTTATAACCGCAAAGGTTTTTTGCATACCCGTAAACAAAAATACTTTCTTATTCTTCTTTAATTCCTGAATCGCATTATATTCGTCTTCAAACGGATGCAACGGCATTTCTTTTTCCATTTTGTCAATTACATCGGAAAATTTTATCTTGATAAGCGTATTATAGGAATCCATATTCAGCCACCACAAAATACTCATCATCATACCTGTTAAGGCAAAAATAATTCCGCCTTTAAGTCCGTATGCGAACGGAAATTCACCGAATAAAAGCACCAAAACAAAAAGTACGATTACCATTGTCATATAAAATCTGTTTATCAGAAAACTTCTTGCGGTAAACTGTTCTTTCTGCTCCGCATAGAGTTTATACTGATTAAATTTTAAATCTTCCATATTATTCCTTTCCTTTATAATTATCCGTTATTTCTTTCGCTCTCAACTTTTTCCATAAGTTCTTCAAACTCTTTTTCGTCAAGGGTTTCTTTTTCAAGAAGTGCCTTTGAAATATATTCAAGCATATCTCTGTTTTCTGTTAATAAACGTTTTGCGTTGTCATACTGTTCGTCAACGATTTTCTTGATTTCTTTATCGATATCAGCGGCAATTTCTTCCGAGAAATCTCTTGTATGACCGAAATCTCTGCCCATAAATACGTGCTCCTGAGATTTTCCGTAAGTCAGACTTCCCATTTTGTCGCTCATACCGTATTTCATAACCATACTCTTTGCCATTTCGGTTACTTTTTCTAAATCGTTAGACGCGCCCGTCGTTATTGAATCAGCACCGTAAATGATTTCTTCTGCAGCTCTGCCGCCTAAGGTCATTGTTATTCTGTCTAAGAGTTGATTTTTCTTTAAGGTTAAATGGTCTTTTTCAGGCAGTGTCAGAGTTATACCGAGTGCCATACCTCTCGGTATAATCGAAACCTTATGCAATGGATCGCTGTTTTTGAGAAGTTTTGCCAAAAGTGCGTGTCCGACTTCGTGGTATGCCGTATTTTCTTTTTCTTCATCAGATATTATACGGCTCTTCTTTTCAGGTCCTGCCATTACTTTATCAATTGCCTCTTCCAAATCAGCCATTTCAATTTCCTGTTTATCGTGTCTTGCAGCCAAAAGTGCCGCTTCGTTTAATAAATTCTGCAAATCAGCACCCGTAAAGCCCGGAGTTCTCTTTGCAAGAACTTTTAAATCAACCTCAGCCGAAAGCGGTTTATTCTTTGCGTGAACTTCTAATATCTGCTCTCTGCCTAAAATGTCAGGTCTGTTTATGACGATTTGTCTGTCAAAACGTCCCGGTCTTAAAAGTGCGTTATCCAAAATATCAGGTCTGTTTGTTGCCGCAATTACTATGCAGTTTGTGTTTTCGTCAAATCCGTCCATTTCGACAAGCAACTGGTTTAAAGTTTGTTCTCTTTCGTCGTGTCCGCCGCCTAAACCTGCGCCTCTCTGTCTGCCCACAGCATCGATTTCATCGATGAAAACAATACACGGATGATGTTTTTTAGCCTGTTCAAACAAATCTCTTACACGGCTTGCCCCGACACCGACAAACATTTCAACGAAATCAGAACCGCTTATTGAAAAGAAAGGAACTTTTGCCTCTCCGGCAACGGCTTTTGCCATCAGGGTTTTACCTGTTCCAGGAGGTCCTACAAGAAGAACTCCTTTCGGTATCTTTGCACCTAATTTTATGTATTTTTCTCCGTTTTTAAGGAAATCAACAATTTCTTCAAGTTCTTTCTTTTCCTCGTCAATTCCCGCAACGTCTTTAAAAGTTGTCTTAACTTTGCTGTCCAAAAGCATTTTTGCCTTGCTCTTGCCGAAAGACATAGCCTGTGCTCCGCCCGATTGTATTCCTTTCATCATAAGAATAAGAAATACGATAAATAATATCGGCAAACCTATTGAGCCTAATATATTAAGCCAAGCCATTGATTCTTCAGGTTTTTTAACCGTAAAATCTATATTATTGTCTTCAAGTTTTTTAAGTATTTCAGCATTATTGTCAGGTGTGATAACTTTATACTGCACTTTTGCAACTTTTTGTTCGCCCAAAATCGGATTAATTTCCGTTTTTTCCTGTTCCGGCTGTTTTACCGGAAATGCAATTACGTAATCTTTATATAATTCCGCATTCTTTATTTCTTTATTATTAAGTTTCTGCATAAAGTTAGTGTATGAAAGTTCCTGTGTTGTAACGGTCGGTCCGTTAAGCAGCATCGAAACAAACACTAAAATTAAAATTGCGAGCACTATGCCCATTCCTGTTGATTGACTTTTATTCATATATAAACCCTCTGTTTTCTAAATCATTATACCAAAAATCTGAAAAATTTGCAGTAACATTATCATACTCAACAGAGTAATTTATTTATTTTTGTAAAACATAAAAATCCCGTTAGCAAAAAAAATTTTTTTAGGATTTTAAAAAGAATACGATACAAAAAATGAAAGGTTTTTTATGAGAATAGCAAGTAACCCCGTTAACTTTAATGCAAGAGTAACAATGGATTTAAGATGTAAGAATTATTATGAAAAGTGCAAAAACTTCAGAGAAATGGTAAATGTTATCGAAAGTGATGTTAAAGCTGATGAAGTAAGTTTATCTGCAGACAGAAACCGTCACTGGAGCGGAACAAGAGAAATATATGCTCAAAGTGAACATAAAAACGGTGAAATAGAGGATTATAAAATAGGAACAATTGATGAAGGATCTTATACAGGAAGCCGAAAAATCACTTTTAACGACCGTTTTAGCAGTGAATATAACGGAATTTATGATACTCCGGCTGAATACTATAATATGAAACTGTATTACGCATAATACAGTTTAAATTATTACAAAATATTAAAATAAAAAACAGTCAAAATGCTTGTGTTGACTGTTTTTTAATATCTTTGTTATAACAGATAGCAAAAAGTTCAAAAAAAATGTTTTAAAATAGTGAAAAGTGTGTATATAGATATTAGAAGGCTTATGCTTATGTCGAATATGTCTATAAATAGCAATTATGGAAATCTTTATAATGCAAAATCCAATTCTGCTGCAAGAAAAAACCCGAAGGCAGAAAGGCGTGATACTATGAGTTTTTGCGGTTGCGCTGCCATTGATTCCGAAGAAAAAGCAATAATGGACAGATTATGGATGTACGGATGTGTTCCGACAGGAGATAAGGCAACTGACAAGGCAAAACTCCGCAGAATTGAATTTGAAAAAGCAAAACAGGATAACTATGTTTCTAACAAGTATCTGACCGTTTCCGCAGGTGAATGTGAAAGGATACAGGAACGTAAAAAAGAAAACCGTAAAATAGCAAACCCTGAAAAAGTACCGAAAAAACAAGACGAAAGACTCGGTGATAAATTAAGAGGCGAACAGATTTATCTTGCAATACAAATGAAACAAAAATCTGATAACAGCGGAGCTTCGTCTAAAAAATCAGCAGCATAATAACCGGTGTCAGATTTCTGATTTATTTGACAGTAAATGTCATCAATAAATTATTATTTCTATATGTTTGGATTTTACAGTCTTGTAATTGATTTGATAAATCGTACATTGTTTTAACTTTTTGACCCTTGTGAGCACTATGACTAAATACAAAAAAATAATTGCCTTTAGGTAAAGTTTTTATTGCCTTTACAAAATTAGAAACTTCATGAGGGATTACCTTTACGTGAGCTTCATCAAATTTAAAAAATTTATTATAATATTTGAAACTACCGTTATTATAACTGTCAATTAACAGGTAATCTCCGCCTTTCATATTCTGTGAGACCGTTTGTAGCGGTGAGAGTACATCTTCGTAAAATAACTCATTATTTAAAAATTGTTCTTTTGCATAATTAGCCTGACAAAAAATTAAAAAGCTCATAATTATAAGTGCAGGGTATTGAATAAATTTAGATTTATATTCAAGTAATCCGCATGCGCAGATTATAAGTACAGGGAGAATATAAAG